>Ga0070741_10017127_pt1 | contig 11954 bp, 8 predicted proteins | sample Coa_R1_4_FD_66440 | JGI IMG/M metagenome (GOLD analysis project Ga0070741, IMG submission 66440) | Surface soil microbial communities from Centralia Pennsylvania, which are recovering from an underground coalmine fire - Coalmine... | ecosystem: Environmental > Terrestrial > Soil > Unclassified ...
GAGGACTTGTCCGGCGCGCACGTGGTCGCCGATCTTGACCTTCACGCTGCCGGCAAGCATGTGGCACGTCAGGCTGTATTCGCCGTTGCCGTGATCGAGCGTGACCAGATTGCCGGCGAAAATGTCGCCGTCTTTCCGCAGCACGTCGGCCTCGGGGGCCTTGCCGACTCCGTACGGGCCGATGTCGTCGCGCATCTCGACGACCACGCCGTCGGCGGCGGCCAACGCAGGCTCCCCGAAGGTGTAGAAGTCCTCCGGCGTGCTTCCTGACGTCCTGAACGGCATGCCGTCGGAACCGAGCTTGACGAAATCCCACCCGTAACTGGTCAGCCCATTCAGCCCGCTGCGACGATGGCCGGTCGACAGATCGTTGCCGGCGTTGACTGCCCACGTTCCGGTGAACGGAAGGCGCAGCGTCGTTTTCTGCTTGTTCTCCACGATGGCGATGGCGTGCGTCGCCGTCGATGCGGCGCCGTCCGGGCCCTTCAAGCGGAAACGGAACTCGACGCGATCGGCGCGCGCGAACCAGGGGCGCGCAAAGGCCGCGCGAACCCACGACACGGTGCCATTCGCCGGAATATCCGGCGTGCCCGGCTCCTCTTTTCCGTGCAGCACCCGCGTGATGTAGTACTCGGGCGTCATGTCGAACTCGCCCTTGATCCATTCGAGGCGCTCCAGGTACGAGCGTCCGTATGTTTCGCTCCACAACAGCTGGCCGCCGCGCGTGAAGACGACGTCGACTGCGTCGATGGCGAGCGGTGCAGGCTCCTTGGAGGTGAGGACGAGGTGCACGAGCCAGGTGAGACTCTGCGTGTTCGCGTGCCCATCCTGCGGCTGCGATGTGGCCTCGTCGTAGACGCCTTCGGTGACGGTCCAGAACGGTGAGGGCAGGTGGGCGATGGTGACGCTAGCCGGCCGGTCGACGGCCGCGGCCGCCGTCTCAGGCGACGTCGCACGGCAGCCGCTCAACGCGGTCGCCGCGACGATCGCGATCGTCGCACACACGCGGTTCGCCGCGCCGATGACGTGAAGCTGGTGCGACGTCACTTGTAGCGGACGCCACCCTTGACGACGTACGCGACCCGCTTCATGGCTGCCATGTTCTGCAGCGGATTGCCCGCGACGACGATGACGTCGGCGAGCTTTCCTTTTTCGATCGTGCCGAGATCTTTCAGGAGCCCGAGCGCTTCGGCGCCGTTGCGGGTCCCGGCCTCGATGACTTTCATCGGATCCATGCCCATTTCGACCATGTACATCAGCTCCTGGGCGTTCGGATCTTCCTGCTGAAAGTCCATGAAGGCGCCGGTGTCGGTGCCCATCGAGAACTTCGCGCCTTCCTTGATGAACCGGCGCATGTTCTCTCTCGACGTCTCCATCTGCCGCATCATCTGGTTGTAGGACGGACCGCGTCCGGTCGTGACGACGTTTCCTTCCGCGCTGCCATTGAGATGCAGATCGGGATAGTCGGGCGGATTGGCGGCGTCATACAACGGCACGCCCGGTTTGTCGGGATTCTTCTTGTTCGCGAGCATCTTGTCGCGGTATTGCATCAGGATGCGGTACTCGGCGGGATCGAGGCTCATCGAATAGATCGTTTCGTCGAAGCGGTGCGGGTCGGCGGCGCGCTGCGCGCCGTTGATCATCACGCTCAGGAGCGTGTCGACGATGACGCCCTTCTTGACGTAGCCGCGGATGACGTCCCACTCGATCAGCTCCGAGCCGTAGAACGGATGCTCCAGTGTGTCGACGTCGAAGGCGAGCATCCGCCGCAGCCCCTCGTTGTTGCCGCCGCAGTGGACGTCGACCTTTTTCCCGAGCCGGTGCGCCTTCGCGATGAACGCACGCAGCTGCTCGTCGGTGAAATCGTTCTTGCCGTCGAACTTCTTGTCGCCCATCAACAGCTTCCAGTAGGCGAAGTCGGGGCCCTCGTAGGCCTTCGTGTCCTGGTCGATGTCGCGGACGACGTGATACGCGAACTCATCGCGCACGAACGGCACGGCATCTTCCGGCGTGTGCTGCTGGGCGATGTACTCGGCGAAATTCGGCTCGCTGCGGAACAGCGCCGCGCCGAGGAAGAGACGCGGCCCGGGAATCTCGCCCCGCTCGATCGCATGCTTCACCGGCACGATCTGTTTCGCCGGCCCGCTCGTGTTGCGCAGGCTGGTGATGCCCTGCATCAGATAGACGAACGCGTGATACGGCTGACGCGCGAAGTTCTTGTCCCACCGCGCCTTGTAGGGCGCGAGCGGCAGATTCGCCGGCGGCGACGGATAGAGCGGATTGAGCTGAATGTGCTGGTTCGAGTTGATCAGGCCCGGCATCACCGTCATCCCGGTGGCGTCGAGGACTTCGGCGCCGGGCGGCACCGCCACGCGGTCGCTCGGACCGATATCGGCGATGCGGTCGCCCTGGATGACGACGGTCTGATCCCAGCGCGGCTGCGCGCCGGTTCCGTCGATCAACAGACCGCCGACGATGGCCAGCGGTCGGCCGGGCTGATAGGGAGCGCGGGCGGGACCCTGGGCGCGCGCGGCGAAGGCGGCCAGAACACCGAGACATGCGCCGGCAGCGAGCAAAGGTTTGGACGTCACAGCAGGTCTCCTGGAGCCACCGGCACGGCGATCGTTTAAGCTTGAACTATCGGGACACGCTTATATCACACCTTCGACGGCTCCTGGTCGTCGTGATCGGCTTGCCAAAAATCCCGCATAATAGCCGCCGCTCGCACCACATCAGAAGATGCTCGCGAAGAAGCTCCACCTCAAACCGGGAATGCGTGTCGCGGTGATGGACGCGCCGCCAGGCTTCGCTCTCCGCGCGGCCGGCGTCGTCGTCGAGAAATCGCTCGTGCGCGACCTCGACGTCGTGCTGACGTTCGCCCGGACGGACAAAGAGCTCGCTGCGCGGTGGCCGAGACTCACGGCGTCGCTGAAGCCCGACGGCGCGTTGTGGGTCGCCTATCCGAAGAAGAGCTCCGGCATCGAATCGGACCTCGCGGGCATGCGCGAGTGGAATGCGACGAAGAACACGGGATGGAATCCGGTCTCGATGATCGGCATCGACGACACCTGGTCCTCCGTCCGGTTCAAGCACGCGCCGGAGCTCGAACGGCAGCGTGCGGCACGCCCGGAGGAGAACATCGCGGACACCGACGGTACGATCTGCGTCGATCGTGTCGCGCGTCGGGTGACGGCACCGAGCGATCTGCAGAATTTGCTGTCGAAAAATGCCAGGGCTCGCACGGCGTTCGATGCGCTCGCCTTCAGCCATCGCAAGGAATACATCGTCTGGATTCTGGCTGCGAAGAAGGCGGAGACCCGCGCGGCCCGTGTCCAGAAAACGATCGCGCTGTTGACGGCCGGCAAGAAGAATCCCACCGACAAGTAGATCGCAGTTCACGCAGACGTGGGACCGCGGCCATGTGCGGTTACGTGATTATCTCCGCCTGACGCGCCGCCCAGCCGCCGCGCGCCCAGACGCGCAGGCCGATGACGACGACAAACAGCATCAGGCCGAGCGGGAGCGCGAAGGGGCTCAACTCGAACCCGGCCAGCTCGGCTCCGCCAAGACCGAACGCGAATACCACGATGACGATACCGAGGCACCGCGACGCCTGCCGGGCGTTCGCTTCTCCGCGCGCGGCGAGATTGACTGCTGAAGCGGCGAGGTACCCGTCGAAGCCGTCAACGAGCGCCATCCCCGTCCCGAACGCCGCGCCCAGCAGCCACGGATTCGTTCGGTCGGCGAGGATCAGTGCCGAGAGCTGAGAAGCGGTTTCAAATCCCGCGGCGAGGATCGCGCCGAGCAGGAACGGCTGCGCGACGACCGGGCGCTTGATCGTCGTCGGCGCCGGCGAGGGACGAAGGGTCTTCCACAGATTGACCGCGCCCAGGAGGAGCAGCATCCAGGGGCCGAGAAAAGAAATGCGGTTGGCGAGCAGATGGCCCATTCCGGCCGCGAGCACGGTCACCACGGCTCCGTGGCCGAGCGCGAAGAGCAGCCCGTTCGTCGCGCGCGGCCGGATGCGCGTCAGACCGTCGATTGCGGCGAGGTGATCGGGATCGGTGCCGTGGCGCAGCCCCAGCGCCAGCGCAATCCAGAGCGCCGAGTTCATGTGCGGGCGCGCAGCTCGATCGGCTTGCCGTGCGGCGTGTGGCGATAGGCGTCCGCCCACGCTTCTTTGCGGTCGAGAAGCGCGCCACGGTCGGTCAGTCCCTTCGCCGTCACGAGCTGCTCGAGCGCCGCCAGCCAGTGCTCGTAATACCGCGAACCATCGTCCGGCTCGCCGCGATTGGCGGCCGCGCGGATTTCATCGGCCAGCGCGGTGGTCCACTCCTTCCATGTGAAATGTCCGGCTTCCGAGAGCTTGACGGCGAGAGCGAACGCCTGCGCCTGCCACGGCTCGGCGAAGACGGGACCACCTTCGTCGCGCGGGAGACGGGGCAGTGCGGCGAGCCGATCGGCGTCGAGGTCAGATGCGCTCAAGGTAGTCGTCCCACATGTCGAGATGCATGAAGTCGCGAGCCGACGCTTGCTCGCCCCACAGCTCGCGCGCCGCGAAACGGACCGAGTACAGATGCTGCGGTTTCTCTCCGGCGAATTCGGCGTTCGAGTCGGGGAGCAGGAACACGCCGTGATCGCGAATGACGATCCCCGTTTTTCCGCGCGCGTAGCGCGGCAGCCGCGTGTGCCCCGGCGGATGCATGTTGCGCGCGCGGACACGCTGCCCGACCGCGAACCGCGCGCGTGCGGGACCGTTGCGGCGCGCGGAGTTGCGTCGAGCGACCATCGCCGGCACCATCGCGGCCGTGACGGCGGGCGTTGCTCTCGCTGACGCAGGCGCCGCCTTTCCGCTCTCGAGCTCTTCACGCGTGATGACGCCGTTCGCGACGAGCTGATTCATCAGCCTTGCCGCCCACCGTTCGTAGTACGACATCCGCAGGTAGTCGGCCGGTGGCAGCCGCTCGAGTTGATAACGCGAGTTGTCGAGATTCTGCCTGCCGCCGCCAGCTCTGACGACGCGAGTGATGGCGTAGATGCGGCCTTCCCACGGTTCGTGAAAGACCGGCTCGTTGTTCTCGTGAATGATGGGCCCCATGCCGTGCATGCCGCCCATGTCATGGATGCCGTTCACTGCGCGCCCCGCGGCTTCGTGAGCGTCACCTTCGCCACGCCGACCATCGAGTCGCGCGTCACCAGATCCGCGAGCGCCTCTTCGCTCATCGTCTCGCTGCCCTGAGGACGCTCCGGCAGGACGAGATATCTGATCTCGGCGGTGCTGTCCCATACGCGGACTTCGACGTCTTCCGGCAGCTCGAGGCCGAGCTCTTTCAAGACGCCGCGCGGGTCGATGACCGCTCGCGATCGGTAAGGCGCGGACTTGTACCACACCGGCGGCAGACCGAGAATCGGCCACGGGTAACAGGAGCAGAGCGTGCAGACGACCAGGTTGTGCACCTGTGCGGTGTTCTCGAGCACGATCATGTCCTCGCCCTGGCCGCCGCCGTAGCCAAGCTCCGCGATCGCCGCCGTCGCGTCCGTCAACAGGCGTTGCTTGTAATCGGCATCGACCCACGCGCGCGCGACGACGCGCGCGCCGTTGCGGGGACCGATTTTCGTTTCATAGGTGTCGACGATGGCGTCGAGCGCCGCGCGATCGACCAGCCCTTTCTCGACGAGCAGCGATTCGAGCGCTTTCACGCGCAGCGCCACTTCGGACGGGACGGCCTGATGATCGTGACCGTGCTCGTGATCGTGCGGGGATGTTTCCTGATCGTGACCCACGTGCGATCCCCCGGCGGCGCCGACCGCGCCGGCGACGGCGCTCTTCATGAAGCCGCGCCGATCCATGCCATCGTGACCGGATGCCATCGTCTTCCTCTCCGAGCGGACGGTTATACACCGATGACGCGTGGTAATCCAGCGCGGTTCGCGTGCTTGACTCCAACCGGCCTTGTCGCTACGCTGCGCGCATTCTGTCCAGTTCGATCGAATCCGGAGTACGCGCATGATGCCTGTCACAGCCGGACTGCGATCCAAGTGCGCAGCGGCGATCGCTGCGGTCGGCCTGCTCGCGCTCGGCGGCGTGCGGGGCCACGGCCAGGTCATGGCCGTCAACGGAATGGTGGTCACCTCGGCGCCGATGGCCGCGCAGGCCGGCCTCCGCGTTCTTCAGCAGGGCGGCAATGCGTTCGACGCGTCGGTCGCCACCGCCGCGGCGCTCGCCGTCGTCGATCCGCTGATGTCGGGACTCGGCGGCGTCGGCGGTTACGCGCTGATCTACGACACGAAAAAGCGCGAGGTTCGATCGGTCGATTTCATCGGCACCGCGCCGGCGGGCGCGAAGCCGGAGATGTTCACGGCGGGCGCGCGCCTCTGGGATCGCGCGCACCCGGCGCGCGACAGCTTCATCGCGCCGCTCGTGCCGGGCAACCTCGCGGGTTGGGCGGCGCTTCGCGATCAATACGGGACGATGGGATGGCCGCAGCTGTTCGCGTCGGCGATCGAGTATGCGGAGAAGGGATTCGCCGTCACCCCGGCAGTCAATCAGTTTTTTGCGCCGGGAGAATTCGGCGCCGCCGTCGGCCGCTATCCCTACGGTGCGGCGATCTTTTTCAACAAGGGCGCGGCGTGGCCGGTGGGCGAGGTGCTGCGGCAGCCCGATCTCGCGAAAACACTGAAAGCGATTGCCGCGGGCGGTCCGTCGGTCCTCTACGGCGGCGCGATCGGCAAGCGCGTCGCCGACTATTTTCAGGAGAACGGCGGCATCCTGACCCTCAAGGACTTCGCGGACTACAAGGTCAGGTGGACGGAGCCGCTGCACACCACGTATCGCGATTTCGACGTCTTCAGCCAGCCGCCGGGCGGGTCGGGGATGACGATCCTCCAGACGCTGAACATCCTCGAGCAGTTCGACGTCCGCGCGCTCGAGCACAACTCGCCCGAGTTCGTGCATCTGTTGACCGAAGCCATGAAGGTCGCCTTCGTCGACGAGGACGCCTATAACAGCGGCAAGCTCGAGGCGAAGATTCCGCTCGACAAGCTCCTCTCGAAGGCCTACGCGAAAGAGCAGGCGCAGAAGATCGACACCGGCAAGGCGCATTTCTATCCGGCAGCGAAGCGCGTCCCGGTGACCCCGTCCTTCCAGCACACGACGCACTACACGATCGTGGACAAGGACCACAACATCGTGTCGATGACGCAGACGCTGATGCTGCCCGCCGGGATGGTCGTCCCCGAGACCGGCGTGATGTTCAACAACGGGATGTCGTACTTCAGCACCGACCCGCAGGACATCAATTACATCCAGGCGGGCCAGCGGCCGCGCTTCGTGATGAGCCCGACGATCGTGATGCGCCACGGCGATCCGTATTTCGCGCTCGGCTCCGCCGGCGGCTGGACGATTCCGCAGACGATTCTCCAGGTCCTCGTCCGCGCGCTCGATTTCAACATGGACGCCGACGCGGCGGTCAACGCGCCGCGCTTCGTGCTCGAGTATCTCGGCAACTCGATTCCGTATCTCCCGGGCACCGATTTGCGTCTCGACAAGGAATTTCCGGAAGCGACGCGCGCCGCTCTTCAAGCGAAGGGGCATCGGCTGCTGATTCCGCAGGGCTATTTCGGCATGCTCGACGGCGTCATGGTCTATCCCCGCACGGGGGTGCTGTCGGGCGGCGCGGACCGCCGCGCCGGAGGGCACGCCGCGGGTTGGTAGCCAGCGGTTCCCGGCAACGGCCGAATCCCTCGCGGACGAAGGTCCCTTCAGGTCGACGTCCGTTGCGCCGCGAGACCGTCGTCGCCGGACTTCTCGCCGCCACCATCGTCGTCGCGGCACTCATCTTCGGGATACGGCGCGCCGATCACATCGCACCAGGATCAGCCGCGGGCAGCAACGTCCTCCTCGTCACGATCGATACGCTCCGCGCCGACCGCCTTGGCGCGTACGGCAATCGCACCGGCCTCACGCCGACGCTCGATCGCCTCGCCGAGACCGGCGTCCGCTACGACGCGGCCTTCACGCCCGCGCCGTTGACGCTGCCGGCTCACACCTCGATTCTCACCGGGCTCGAGCCGTTCGCGCACGGCGTCCGCAACAACACCGGGTTCAGGCTGGGGAAAACGCCGACGCTCGCAACGCTGCTGAAAGCGGCGGGATACCGGACCGGCGCCTTCGTCGGCTCGTTCGTGCTCAATTCGACCTTCGGGTTGAATCGCGACTTCGACGTCTACGACGACCGGGTGGGCGGCAAAGCGGATGTTGCCGGCATTCGCGTCGCCGAACGCCGCGCCGACCGCGTCGTCCAGTCGGCGACCGAATGGATTCTGCGGGGCGGCGCGAACCCGGCGGCTCCGCCGGATGCCGCAGCGCGCGAGCCGCAGCGCTGGTTCGCGTGGATCCATCTATACGATCCTCACGCGCCCTATCAGCCGCCGCCCGAGTACAGCAGCGGCCGTTCGCCATACGACGGCGAAGTGGCCTACGCCGATGCGATGCTCGGCCGAGGTCTCGACGCGCTGCGCGCTGCGGGCCAGCTCGATCGGACGATCGTCATCGCCGTCGCCGACCACGGTGAATCGCTCGGCGAGCATGGCGAAGCGACGCACGGGCTGTTTGCGTATGACGCGACGCTGCGCGTGCCGATGATCGTGCACGGTCCCGGTCTTCGTCCGCGCGTCGTCCGCACGCCGGTGACGAACGTCGACCTGATGCCGACCGTCCTGGATCTGCTCGGGATCGCGGCGCCGCCTGGACTCGACGGCCGATCGCTGCTGCAGGCGGAGGACGACAGCGCGAGGAGGTCGCGAGCGCTGTATTTCGAGGCGCTCGACGCCAATCTCACGCGCGGCTGGGCGCCGCTTGCGGGCGTGATGGTGGACGGCTGGAAGTACATCGATCTGCCGATCCCCGAGTTGTACGATCTCGGGCACGATCCGCGCGAGGTCCGCAACCTGGCAGCGAACAATGCGGAGCGGTCGCGTGTCCTCCAGGCGAGATTGAAGGACCTCGCGTCGAGTCGCAGGGCCGAGCCCGAAGCCGTCCGCGCGGAACTCGACGGCGAGACCAGCCGGCGGCTCGCGTCGCTCGGCTATGTCGGCGGCGCCGAGCCGCCGACAGGCAAGCAGCTGTTCTCGGCCGCCGACGATCCCAAGAACCTCGTCGGCCTCAACGAAGCGTTCTATACCGCGATCAATCAGCAGATCGAGGGTCATTCCGACGCGGCGCTCGCGACGCTGGGTGACGTCGTCCGGCAGCGCCCCGATTTTCTCGCCGCGCGAATCACCGCGGCGACGATCCTCGCCAGCAACGGCGATTCGACACGAGCGATCGCGCTCGTGCAATCCGCTCCCGGCGCGGCGAATTCCGCGGCCGCGCAGACGGTTCTCGGACTCGCCTTCGAGAATGCCGGCGATCTCCCCGCCGCCGCCAAATGTCTCGAGCGGGCCGCGCACCTGCGTCCCGGCGACGCCGAGACTCTCAGCTCCCTGGGCATCGTCTACGCGCGTTCGGGGCGTTTCGATGACGGACGACGGATATTCCGTGAGATCCTGGCGACCGACCCGCACGCCGCCGAAGTCTGGAACAACCTCGGCATCCTCGAATTGAACGCCGGCGACCGGCGCGCCTCCGCCGACGCCTTTCGACATGCGGTGGCCGTCGATCCCAACTACGCTGCGGCCTGGCGCGGGCTCGGGGGCGCGCTCGCCGCGACCGATGCCGCCGGCGCGACCGACGCGTGGCGCCGCGCGCTGGCGATCAATCCTGCCGATTTCGAGACGTTGTTCACCCTCGGTGTGGTCCTGTCCGAGGGACCGCAGCCGCGCGAGGCGCTTCCGTATCTGCAGCAGTTCATCGCGAAGGCGCCTACGGATCGATACGGGCGCAACATCGCGCGCGCCGAGGCGATCGTCCGCCGATTGGGCACCCGCTGATCGAGCTTGCACCGATCTCGCGCGGCCGCGCGTCCAATGGCGTGCATCTGCTCCGGTCTGTTTCACGGTGAATGGAACGGCGCGGCGACACGGCTTGTGTCCCTATGTACAAAGGTATAGACTCGCGTCCCACTCAGCGCAGCAGAAGCCACTTCGCGGCGGGCAACGCGGCGTCGCCCGTCAAAACCCGGGTTCCCTTTCGACATCGGTCCGCTACCGGCGCTCTTAACGTTCGAGGAGGCGACGAGATGGTGTCTTTCGGTTTACGAGACAAGACTCATTGGCGACACGCAGTCACGGCGCGGATCGGGCGCGCGTCCAGCTTCGCGCTGCTCGTTGGCGCGATCACCCTGGCACTGGCGGCACCCGTTCTGGGTCAGGGCGCCGGCGCATCGATCGAAGGGGTGGTGAAAGATCAGCAGGGCGGCGTGCTGCCCGGTGTCACGGTGACGCTGCGCAATCTCGATAGCGGCGTCACGCGCACATCGACGACCGAGCCTGATGGCCACTACCGGTTCCTGGCGCTCGCGCCGGGGCGCTATCACGTGTCCGCCGAGCTGTCGGGTTTTGCGCCGAAGGATGTCGGCGACATCCAGATCACGATTGGCCTTTCCGTGACGCAGGACTTCACGATGGGGCTGCAGGGGCTCCAGGAAGCGCTCACGGTGACCGGTGAAGCGCCGACCGTCGACACGACGAAGAGCGAGGTCGCCGGCGTCGTCACGCAGGAACAGATTCAGACGCTCCCGGTGAATTCGCGCCAGTTCCTGAATCTCGCGCTGCTCATGCCGGGCACCAGCCAGGACGCGGCGCGGTCGTTCTACAACAACGTGACAATCGGCGCCGGCACGAGCTTCTACTCGAACGGCTTTCTCGTCGACGGCGTCAACAACACGTGGGCGGAGGAAGGCGAGCCGCGGCAGAACTTCCCGCAGGGCGCCGTTCAGGAATTCAAGGTCAACACCTCCGGATTTCCCGCCGAATTCGGCTTGGCGACGGGCGGTCTCGTTCAGGTCGTCACCAAGAGCGGATCGAACAGGTGGAGCGGCGAGGGGTTCGAATATTTCCGCGACAAGAGCCTGAATGCGCTGAACCTCTTCGAGCAGCAGCGCCACGACCAGTTCGGCGATCCCAAACCCGGCTTCCGCCGCAATCAGTACGGCGCGTCGCTGGGCGGACCGATCGTTCAGAACCGGACGCACTTCTTCGCATCGATCGAGCACACGAAGACGGATCAGTTCTTCACGGTGAGCACCGGCAAGCCGCAGTTCTATTCAGCGCTCGAAGGCACGTTCCCGGCGCCGGTCACGAGCACGCTGTTCGTGGGACGCCTCGATCACCAGATCAATACCGACCAGACCGTGTTCTTCCGGTTCGGTGCAGAAGGCGGCAAGAAGACCTGTCTCGGCTGCGGCGGCACCGGCGCGGCCAACGCCGGATTCGATTTCCAGAAACCAGCGTATTCGGCCGTCGTCGGACACACCTGGGTCGTCTCGCCGCGTCTGCTCAATGAGATCAGAGTTCAGTACGCCTACGCCGAGTATCAGGTGATTCCCGGGGGCCAGCAGCCGTTCACCGACGTGGGCGATTACCCGGCCGCGCGGATCAGCATCAGCCGCATCCAGCGATCGCTGTACTTGCCGAGTCTGAGCTACGGCAACGGCTTCGACGAGATCGGCCCCGAGAAGCGGTTCCAGTTCAAAGACACCGTCACGCTGAGCCGCGAGAAGCACAGCGTGAAGCTCGGCGTCGATTTCAGCCACATCCCGTTCGCCGACGACGCGCTCTACAACCTGAACGGCTACTACGTCTTCGGCGCCGATCAGTTCCTGGACGGCAGTCCGCAGTCGATCGCCAACCTGAAAAACCCGACGTTCTTCGGCGCGTCGCTGCCGGCGGTCAACTCCAGCCTGCCGACGCAGCACCTCGCGCTGTTCGTCCAGGACACGTGGAAGCCGGCCGCCAACGTGAGCGTCGACATCGGCCTGCGATACGACCGGCAGTACGGATCGTTCAACGAGAAC
>Ga0070741_10017128_pt1 | contig 11953 bp, 12 predicted proteins | sample Coa_R1_4_FD_66440 | JGI IMG/M metagenome (GOLD analysis project Ga0070741, IMG submission 66440) | Surface soil microbial communities from Centralia Pennsylvania, which are recovering from an underground coalmine fire - Coalmine... | ecosystem: Environmental > Terrestrial > Soil > Unclassified ...
GAAACAGCGGATAGAATAGCCTATCTTTTATGCTTTTTGCGCTTTTTCCTCCCTTGCTTACTGAAGCGGTAACGAATTCGCTCGGGACCAGGAGGGGCTGCTAATCCCATGTCGTCGGCGGTGACAAAGTCGCCTTCTAGCACATCAAGCAGAAGTTGTAACCATTGCTCTATGCCTAGCTGCGAGAGTAGCGTTACATTTCCCTGTATCCATTGATCCTTCGGCCACATGGGCGGATGTTCTACTGCAAATATCGGATCGATGTTAATGGCATAATAAGGGTTCACGAGTTCGTGAGAGGTATTGCCTTGCAGTACGTCAAGTAAGGTGGTAAGCCACGGCTCTGCCCCTGTTTTCTGAATCATGGAAGAATTGTCTCTCACCCATTCTTCATCGCGCATTGATGGAGCATGGGTTTCGACAAGCTCAGGAGCAACTTGTATCACATAGAAAGGGTTAATAAGGATATTTTGAATATGTTCAGGAGTAACTTTTCCCATCTTTTGCATTCCGTTTCTCTGAGCCTTCGGGCTGCTTTCTCACATCCGTTGCCACCAAGTTGGCTTCATTATAGATCATGTGCTTTGTCTTGTCACGAGTTGGGCTTGGATAGCTCCAGAGAAAGCCGAGCTGTGTGCTAAGATCATCAATTAAGGAGTGTATGATGAATCAATTCAGCAGCATTGAGAAAATAGACAAAGGAATATTGTACGTGCTGGAACTCGCGTCAAGTGTCTCGGTCTTACTCTTAGCGTTCGGCTTAATCGCCAGTATGGCCAACGTGCTGACAAAAGGTTCGGTCTTGAGCGATAACCTGACGATGCAACGAATCTGGGCCTGGACGCAATGTATTGCCATCGATGCCAGCGTAGCAGGCACGATCATTCGCACCTTCCGCTATTATGCGCAGGGCGAACGGGTCAAGTACCTGCTGCACGGCTTCCTCTCCCTGTTGCTGCTCTTTACAGCAGCCATTGTCAGCAATATCGAGAGCGTGCAACAGACGCTCAATATCACGCTGGAAGCGGCCTACGTGCATGTGTTTGTGCCGGTGGAAGCGTTAATCTGGGTGCGTTCGCTGGCGATTGTGCTGTTGATCGTCGCCCATGCGCTGCGCCATGTCCAGCATGTGGCCCCTCAGTCGTCGGAACTGAGAGATGGATTACCACGTTCGCAAGCAACGCTGCCTACGCTTTCCCCTGAACTGGTGGAAGCATTACGGGGCGTTCTGGCTCAGGTGAGAGTGATGGAAGAGGTTCCGCAGGAACTTCTGGCTCCCCACAGCGAACAGCCACCGAACGGCAGCGAGGTCGAGGGCGAACAAGAGGCGAACAACTACGAACGGGTGAAAACGTTTCTTGTACGTTCTCCTGGGGCGTCCGCTCGCACTATCGCTCAGGCGTTGGGAATGAGTGCGAGTACGGCGCATAAGTGGCGAGGTCGAGTAGAGGGAGTATGTAAAATGAGCGAGTAAACGTTGATAACGTTATCGCAAAGTCAGTAGAGCCGGGATGCATGGTCTCGACCCTTTTGTTGGTTTATGGTATTACGGAAAGACTCCTTGACGACCTATCACTCGCTCTATCAGAGCGTTTCCGGTGCGAGATTGTTGCTAAGAACTGGGCTAGATTAGTGCCAGGTTGTCAGCGGTTGTCGTCACATTGACCTGTTATTGGCAAATGGCAGCCCATAGATAGCTTCCAATGTGCGCAGGACTTGGTAGGGAGTGATAGATTCGCCATATTGACCAGCCTTCACCATCGTCATCGGGCCAACAAACATGGTCGAGATCTAATTATTTGACGAGCTGTCATCTTCATCTCGGGTGACAATTAGTATGATAGGTTTTGGCCCACTGAACGTAGCTGTCAATGTGGCTCCCAAGTATCGGCCTGCTGGATGGCAACTGATTTCAAAGCCAGTTTCTCTACTAGCTTCTTCTATTCACAGTACATCTCAGACTGAGCCTGGAACATACGATGATATATGCCATTCGTGTGGGTTATGAGTTGAGCATGGGTACCCTGTTCTACTACACGCCCTTCGTCTAAAACAATAATCTTGTCAGCCAGCCGCGCAATGGGCAGTCGGTGACTTACAATGATCGTTGTATGTTCCTTTGCCATCTTCATGAATTGCATATAGAGCTGGGTTTCGTGAAATGCATCCATCGCCATTGTTGGTTCATCAAGGAGCACAAGAGGTCGCTCACGAAAATAAGCCCGTGCCAACGCCAGTCGTTGCCATTGCCCACCCGAAAGATCTGTGCCGCCTGTAAGATCAGGTCCAAGCATGGTTTCAATACCATCCGGCAAGGTGTCGATAGTGCTCACTAAATCTGCCTGGACAATTGCTTTGCGCATGTGCTCGGTATCATTCCGTACATCTATATCACTAATAACTACATTTGAACGTACAGATAGTTCATAGCGTACTGACTCTTGAAACATAACGGTGAGTTGTGTGCGGATTTGACTGAGATGACGATCTAAAGGCTTGCCATCAACGAGAATCAATCCCGCTGTAGGAGTATCTAAACCTGCAAGCAAGCGCAAAATAGTTGTTTTTCCTGAGCCGTTTTTCCCTACTAGCACCACTTTGTCACCGGACTCTATAGTGAAACTTATGCCAGAGAGGGCCTGGGATGTCGTGCGTGGATACTGGTAAACGACATCGCGCAGTTCGATACGGGGAGGTACCACTGTACCGTCAGTATTGTTAATCGGCTCTTTCTCTCCTTCGCGTGCCTTTATGGGGGCATCCTCGCTCTCAAGTGACCAGAGCTTATCAAGATCTTCCAAGACCAGAGTACTGGCAAGCAGATCCGAGATCTGGTAAAGACTAGCTGATATTACCCATTGAAGATATCCAAGCGCAATAATACAACTTGCTAGTGCTCCTACTTGGATAGCTCCCTGAGCGAGAAGAACGAGAACGATAAAAAACACAGAAAATTGACCCACTGAGCGAATCAGCACAGACAGGTTTATCAACCTTGCCCGACGCTTCTCCATCTGGGTAGTCTCGGCATCCAGTTGTCGCCGCACGTTGAGCCAGCGACCACTCAGTAATGTACGGTTATAGGAGCTAGTAAGCTCTGGCGCCGCTTTACGCTCCAGCAGCAGATCGAGCATTGCCGAGCACCATCGCTCTCGTTCCGTCTGCTTTCGCACAAGTTGCCGCGCTTTGATACTCATCATATTGCGCGCGATAAAACTTGGAATCGCCACTACGGCAACGATGAGAAAAATAATTGGATTGAATGAGGCCAGCACACCTAAAATCGACAATGCACGTAGAGCGCCTGATAGCAGAAATGTACTGGCAAGCAGCACACCAAGAATATCACCGGTATCGACTTTGGATGTTCGGTCAATGAGGTCTTGCGTCGCCGGATCTTCCAACAGGCGCAAAGGAAGCTTTTCAGCCTTTTGCAAGTTCTTCTGAGCTAGATTGCGCTGGGCATACTGTCTCACACACGCATAGAAAAAGTAAAAGGCCCTCCAGCAACAGTTCGGGATGAACAGGCCCCAAAGTATGTAGGTAATGAGGAATGGAGCGACATTACTGGATGTATGCTGCAATAGGGCATCGACTAGGGATTTGAGTGCAGCCAGCTCAATAATCGGGGAAATAGCCCAGAGCAACAGGGAGAGAAACATAGCAATCGAGGTAAAAGGCGATGAGCGCAACGCCAGGAGAGTAATCCGTGATATTACTCGTAATGTTTGCATATCTTAGCCCTTCCCTGCATACCAGGCTGACTGAGCAGCATACATTTGAGCGTAGAGATCATTACGCTCTATCAATTGTTGATGAGAACCAACTTCGCGTAGCTTGCCATGATCCAGTACAGCGATACGGTCGGCCTCTCTTGCAAAGCCGAGCCGATGTGAAATGATAATGCGCGTGCTCCCTTGCGTCAAACGGCGAAATAGACGAAACACTTCCACTTCGGTCTCCGGGTCCAATGAGGCGGTTGGCTCATCAAGGAGAAATAGAGAGGCTCTGGTATCCACCAGAGCACGCGCCAATGCAATTTTTTGCCATTGTCCGCCGGATATATCTGTACCGTCGGAATATCCCATGCTCAACTTGAGATGATGGATAGTCGGGGAGAGTTGCAGGATTTGGATGCGATCATAGAGCTGGCTCAAGGTTTCACTCTCAAGAGATCTGAGAGAGGAGATATTTTCCAGCGTTGATGCCGGATATTTTATCGGCGATTGGAACACAAACGCAATCCTGCGAGCGCGTTCAGCATGGCTCACCTGCTGCAAAGCTATGTTGTTATAGGTGACTGAGCCGCACTCCGGTTCGTAAATACCGGCTATGAGCTGGGCCAACGTCGTCTTCCCCGATCCATTGACGCCCACCAGCGCCAGCGTCTCACCAGGAAAAACCTCTAGCGTGATATCTTCCAAACACCAGCCAGTCTCACCAGGATAACGAAAGCTCACCGATTGAAGTTGAACATGCAGCGCACCCTCGCGCAGCTCTCCCTGTTGCCTGACAGCCTGTTGCCCTTCACGCGACTCCGTAGCTAACACTTCCTTGCACCTGTTCCAGGAGTACAGTCCCTTGATCAGCGATTTTGTCGCCAGGCGCGCCTCATCCATCGTCTGTAGCAAGGAAATCGCAAAGGGAATGAGCGCGATGAAGAGGGCGCTTGATAGTTGCCGTGTTTCTACTAGACCAATAAGCTGAAATAAGAACCAGCTAAAAATAGCTAATCCTGCTGTCAGTGTCAGTACTTCGAGGATGGTCACTCTGAACGATGCGGACAGGGCTTCACGAATCAGCACCGATGAAAGTTCGTACCACTCTTTCAGCAAAAATGTGCCTGACTGAAAGACTTTTGTTTCTTTTGCCAGACGAGGAACACTGATGATACTGGCAAGATAGTCAGCAAAGCGCTGCCGCTTTGCCTGCTTTTCCTCCACGGAAAACTCGAGCGCCGAAACATGGGCAGCTACCCCGATTACCGGCACGCCAATGATTGTCCCTAGCAGCGCTATCGAAGGGGAAATATGCCATAAAATTCCCAGGAAGGAGATAAAAACGGTCGTAGCGCCAAGCAGTTTGCCTGTCGCTGTGGCTATCGCGGAGGGACAGGTGCTGTCGCGCCGGATACGCGTCAGTCGAGTGACGCGCTCTTCTTCTTCAAATCTTATGGCAGGCCAGGAACGAAGCACGATGAGCAACTTTCGTATGACAAAAAGACTGCTTTTGCGCTGCGAATATCCATCTAAATGTTGCATTTCTAAACTTTGAAGCAGCGAAGTGGCGACAAGCCCTGATGTGAGCAGCAACAACAGTAGGAACGACGCGTGAGCCACAACCATGAGCAAAACTGTTCGCAGGAGCCAGGCATTCGCGGCTGGGATTAGGCCAACGATGATATTGCGGCTCATCGTGAGCACAAAGGAGAGCGGCGCGAGATACCAGTTGAGCTTCAGCGCGTCCAGCCAATCCAGGGAGAGGGTCTTGGCTTGCTGAAGGGAAACGGAAATCTGGCTCCATCTGAACAATTTCCGCATAACTGCTCCTGGCTGGCTGCTGCTTGATTAACCTGATGTGCAAGCTGTTCTCAGCAGAGGCTGCGTCCCTGACCCCTGGCGGCGGATCATACTTGCACATGATATTAATCGGCAGAACCGATTTTACTGCTTATAACCGGCAATAGTTAGCAAAAAAACACATAGATGGTAAAAATTCATTGATCTGCATAAAAATTACATTTCCATACGATACTTGCATTTTCTTAAATCATATGGTATATAAATCGTAATGTCAATAACACTCCTTTGCAGATAATACAGGCGCGTGACATTTGGCTTCTGCTATTCCGTTTTTTTGTACATTGTCACCTGTCAAGCCTCTAACCCACGACGACATCGGCTGCTGTATTTGAGAAGGGGGATATTTCAGTGGAAGGCTCTCAGCCAGTACCAAAGAACCCAAGAAAGCTCTTACACCTCGCGCAGCAAGTCTGGTTCACACAACATTATCGCAACCGATCAACAAAGCCCAACAAGATCGTGATCAAAGTCACCCGCGATTGCAATCTGCGCTGCACCTATTGTTATGTATCAGGGGGAGCAAGAAAGGAGCGGATAGCTCCTGCGATGGTCATTGACTTCTTCGACCAGATCGCTGATGGCAATCCGCGCATCATCGATTGCACCTTTCATGGGGGCGAACCATTGATGGTCGGTAACATCATCCGTGAAGTGGTCGATGGCCTGGAGAAGAGACCCTATGCCCCGCGGTTACAGTTCAGTCTGCAAACGAACGCTACGCTGGTGACAGAAGCATGGGTGCGTTATTTTCGAGAACACCGCATCTCTGTCTCTGTCAGCCTTGACGGCCCGAAAGCAATCAACGATAGCACACGCGTCAATCTCGTCGGACGAGGCTCATTTGAGCGCACGATGCGCGGCATCGACCTCCTCTGCAAAGCAGGAGGGGTGGGCCTGATCTGCGTCGTTACCAAGCAAAACCAGGACCATCTCATTGACGTGCTTAACCTCTGTCACGAGAAGGGCATCCGCTCGCTCTCATTTCTCCCCTTCTTTCCCTCTGGCTATGGAGCAGGCAAAGAGGATCAGCTCGGCGCAGATAATCTGGAGTATTGGGAGAGAACGAAACAGGTCATTGACTGGCTCATTGAGCACAATATGCGCTATCCCGATGCCATGATTTACGAAAGAGAGATCGCATCGATAGTACGCAATATTTTGATCCCCGGGAATGGGTGCTATATGTGTGCATCGTCTCCGTGTGGAGCGGGAACGCGGCATGTTGGCCTGGATGTCAATGGCGATGTCTATGTTTGCGACACTTTTTACGGGCTGACAAACTTCGTCATCGGCAATATGTTAACGCAATCCATCGACGAAATATTGCAGAATCCCCTGGTCGAACGTTTCCAGCAGCGATCAGTAAAGACGATCCCCAAATGCAGCGCCTGTCACCTGAATGAATGGTGTTACGGTGGCTGTCCTGCCCATAACGTGCTTTTCTATGGCGAAGAAGAAGGGTTTAATCGAGAATCACATATGTGTTCGTGGTTCATGCAGATCATTCCGTTTCTCAAAGACCGGTTCGATAAGCAGTTGATCGACCCGAACCTTTTGTCAGATCTCCCCACAAGCTCTCCTATCGTGCTTCCAGCAAGTGTATAGCGAGGTAAAAATCGATGCGTTACCAGCGGCTCCCTCACGTTTCCGTACAAGAGATGGGGTTTGAAGGCGATGTCATGGTCTATAACCTCGAACGCGGGACATTGCATATTCTCAATATGACGGCAGCAGCAGTGCTTGTCGCTTTAGAGGAGCCTAAAACGAGTGATGAAGTCATCGCGGCGCTGTCAGAAGAATATGAAATTGACCAGGCGACCGTGCATGAAGAGATCCTAGCCATCGTTCGCGAATTTGAACAACATGGCCTGATACAACAGGTTCATAACGAGACAGAAGTTACCAGTGAATAACAGCAAGGTAGACCCCTATTCCTGGGTGACCGGCTACAAATCGTCTGGAGTCAGAGCCGATTATCCGCCAATGATACATTTAAAGAAAGGAGGAACAAGTACATGACCAGCAAGGCAAAGAAACTCTGGAAAAGGCCGCTACTGCTTTCAACCTTTACAGAGGAACAGCTCATGCAACAGAAAGATGGGCTGACATTCTTGGGTGACTGGCTACAAATCGTCTGGGGTCAGAGTTAATTACACGAGGGAAGCTTTTCTTCAATAGTGCGAAAAAGTATCTGGAGTGGACATATCCATGCACATGCGCGCTAGAGTGTGTCCACTCTACAAGTCCTCTTGCGGAGCAAAAACAACATACAGCCGGGAGTAGTGCATTCATGTCTGTGCTGGTCTGTTCAGTAATGAGTAGGTCGTACCTGAGTACACTAATGCTCGTTAAATGGACCCGACAGGCCGGATTTTCTCGGATAGAGTTCCCTTTTGTCGAGATGACGTCCCAGGAGGAGAAGCGTCTCCCCACACTCTTGAGCAGCCTGGGAACTTCCGTGTACTCGGTCCATGCGCCCAAACAACTATTTAGCCTATCAACGGCGCAATGCATGACACAATTGCAGGCGACCATACAATTCGCGCGCAATCTCGGAGCGAAAGTGATTGTGGCCCATCCAGGTACGCAGAATATTCGACTGATTGCGCGGCCATTACACAGCCTTCAGAAAGACTTCTCCGGCCTGATCCTGGCATTCGAAAACACTACACCGGAGGTCACATACTGGATTCAGCAGCTTCGAGACGTTTTACCCTGTGGCCTGGCGCTTGATTGCTCACATGCACAATATCTACAAACAGCATTTGACGAGTATTTCCGCTTACCGGTTGTGCATATCCATCTTCGGGGCTATAGCCCAACATCGCGCTACCAGCGGATGCATCCCACCGATAACGGGATCGCAGCCCTGTTAGCAGTATGTAAAGCACATGGTTATAGTGGAGCTTACACGCTTGAATACCCATACAACTCATCTGGCGATATTGTACAGGATCGCACAATTGTCGTGAACCTGCTCCAGTCGGCAGGCATCGATCCATCATAGACGATTGCAGGAGGAGAGGATGATCTGGTGCTTTCACCTGGATGAGGGCTTTTTTTGCGTATCAGCCGTTGGCAAAGGGGGGCTCTATCTGAATATTGCGGCAGATGCCGCCTCCGATCTTCCACAGCATATCAGAGAAAAATATATACACGACAACAACTTTATCATCGAATACAAGCTAAAACTGGACGACATCCAGCAAACCATTGAGGCCGACAGCCTTCCCCTGAGAGACAACCCCCATCATCAACCGACAACCGGCGATCCAGCTCAGCTTGTAACACTCATAAAAGATACGACGCGACAGGTTGTGTTTTTTACAGGAGCAGGGATTTCACGCGCCGCGGGCATATGGTCAAGTGCGGAACTTGATGCGCAACTGAAAAGAAACGATATAGCCGCTCTCTGCCAGTATAGCGTGCTTCAGCCGGAGACGCTGATCGGACGTTTTAAGATATTCATGAGCCAGATATTTTTGGCCAGGCCGACTCCAGCTCATCGGGCCCTGGCGCTGATTGCGCGCGCGTATGAGAGAAGCGTCGTGACTGAAAACGTTGATCGTCTCCACGAGCTAACCGGTATTACTCCACTGCGAACTTTTATGAAAAAGGATTTAAGCGAAATTCACCGGTTAAAGCCCGACGTTGTTATCCTTTTAGGAGTATCGCAACCCAGAGCTGCTCACCTGTTATCGCACTGGTGCGATCAGGGAGCTCAAATACATCTGATTTACCAGGGGTCTTCTAACATCTCGCATTTTGCAGATTTCATTTATACCTGCGATTTACAAACCTGCCTGCCAGAATGGCAAAAGCAACTCGGACTGGAGTAAAAATCGATGGAGAAAAAACCAGAGCTAGAACATATTCTTCATGAATATGTGACAACCTGTAGCGATCACTACAGGTTTTTCATGCATCGTACCGTTCCCGCCGCCTGGCATAGCAAGCTGCCATTGCAGGCTGAGGAACGATGGTTACGCCTTCATGCCTTGCTCTCTCTCGACCCCAGGCAGACAGAGTGGCAAGAACACATCTGCTACTTTGTCAAATGCGAACATATCGCCTGTTACGGCCACGCTTCGACACAAAGCCTAGTCTGTGTAGCTCCAGTGGATTCCCAACTGGAAAGACCCTTTCTCCACGAGGAGACGCATGTACTTACCTACAAACGATGGGGCATGCTACCGGCCTTCTTCATGGAAGGTATCGCACACTACGTTGAGCGTTCCGCGATTACCTACGGTCATGAAATGCAGCAGCATCAAGGCAAAAGTGCAGGCTTCTGGGCGTCTGCCTTTTTGGAGCAGAGGGACCACGTATTGGATATCTTACAGCGCAGCGATTGCTTTCGGCGGGAAATGCCCGCATATCCAATGTATCTGCTAGCCAGCAATTTCATCGATTTTATCATGACTACCTACGGACCGCAGTTTCTCCATAGGTGCTGCGCTCTAGTTGGCTCCAGCACAGATATCACCGACGCGATGCAACTATCTGAGCCAGAGATCATAGCCGCATGGCGACAATTCGTGCAAGAGCAGGGAAGGTAGGATAGCAGGGCTATGGACATCTCCATCAAGCCGACGTGGGAGGCAAAAATCTTCGCATTTGATGTCGATGGCACAATTGCTCATAAAGGTCGATTATTACCTGAAGCAAAAAAGCTTTTCCACTATCTGGCTTCCAAACAACGAATTTTGCTCTTGGTAACAATGCGGACGTGGTTCGAAGTTTTACCCATTATTACAGAACTCGCCGTACCCATCCAGACAGTGTGCTTTGGAGGCTCTGTGCTAGTGGACTCGGCCAGACAAGTGCTCTGGTCAGATTCAGCTTCTCTCCCTCGTGAAGCTATTGAGCAGATCCACGCGACCTGTGGTGAGTTTATAGCAGAAAGTATTTTTGATTGGAGCTGCTCTGCACCTATCCTCTATCCCTTCGCTAAATGTGCATTGGGCCTTCCTTCGTCAGGAGAACGCTCTTGGCCGCCAGATTTTCCTGTGAGAAGGCTTGTGACGCTATCCCGGTATATGCGCCAGGATTTCAGTATAATGATACCAAATACCTGCGTGATTACTCGTCCACCTAACCTGCCAATTACGAAAATCGAGTGCCGCGGCATAGCGAAAGGAGAAGGGTTGGCGCGTTTCGCGGCATTGATGGGGTGGGATTTGAGCAACGCAGTCTCAGTTGGCGATGACGAGGCAGATATCAGCATGTTCCAACAGACAGAGTCCAGTATAACGTTCACATCAGCCCCCGCTATAGTACGCAAGGCTGCGCGTCTGCATATCGGCTCCATCGATGATATCTTCCGTTTGTTTTGAGTGGATTCTTCAAATATCCTATCAACAGGAGGTGGCTATGCATCCTCGCATTTCCTATCTCATTTATGCAACTCCACGCTGTGGCAGTTATCTTCTTTGCGAGGCTCTGATCAATACGCGCCTAGCAGGGCGGCCCGCAGAGTACTTTGGACAGCCACAGACCGAAACCATGTTGAAACGTTGGGGCCTGACTGGCTATGAGCAATGCCTTGCCATCATCTTCAAAGAAGGCACTACACCCAATGGCGTATTTGGTGGGAAGATTATCTGGCCGTCCTTTGAAGATTTCATCAACCATCTCCGCGAAATTCCAGGGTGCGAAACATTGCCGGTACCAGAGCTTATGTCAACAATCTTTCCTCATCTCCGTCATATCTGGATCAGTCGTCGCGATAAAGTAAGACAGGCAATCTCTCATTGGAAAGCAATCCAGACCGATGTGTGGATGGTGGCCCGCAGCCAGCGATCTTCAGAGAAAGCAGTGATATTTAATTACAACGTTATTGAGCGTTTGCGTCGGAGCATAGAGTATGACGAGCAAGAGATGCAAGAGTATTTTACTGCCTGTGATATTCAGCCATTCAAAGTCGTGTATGAAGACTTTGTCCACGATTATCAAGAGACCATACAGCAAATACTCAATTACCTGCATATCCCGGTGCCGAAAAATCTGGCCTCTGCCGAGCAACAATTGAAGAAACAGGCCAATGAGCAGTCTGAGATGTGGGTCCAGCGATATTATGAACTCAAGCCACAGAAACGCGAAGACCCCTCCAAAAATCTTCTGTTGTGAAGGTATCGATCTAGATACAGCATTTAAGAGCTATCGAACTTTACACATAGTTTCGACTTTGCGTCGAAGAAAGAGTACGCAAAAGACACCTATGCATTTCCCGAAGATTCTCGTCATATTTGGAGATGCTGGCATGTTCAAACGCTTCCAGAACTGGACCAGGCGCGTTTGCCAACTCCTGTTCGACCAGATCAAGCAGCTCAGGATGGTCCGCAATGTGTTGCATCATCTCTCGAAGAACT
>Ga0070741_10017129_pt1 | contig 11953 bp, 6 predicted proteins | sample Coa_R1_4_FD_66440 | JGI IMG/M metagenome (GOLD analysis project Ga0070741, IMG submission 66440) | Surface soil microbial communities from Centralia Pennsylvania, which are recovering from an underground coalmine fire - Coalmine... | ecosystem: Environmental > Terrestrial > Soil > Unclassified ...
CACCCTGCTGGTCGTCGCGCTGGTGCTCGCGGCGGCGGGCCCCACGGTCCGGGGCGGCGGGCTCCCGGTGGGCCGGGGACACGCGCCGGGCGCGCTGGTGCTGGTGCTGGACAACAGCGCGAGCAGCGGCGCGGTCCTGAACGGCACCCCTCGGCTGGCGGAGCTCCAGGCGGCGGCGCGCCGCGTGCTGGGCCGCGCGACCGCGGACGACGCCCTCTGGCTCCTCGCCGCCGACGGCCTGCCGCGCCGGGGCGACCCGGGGACGCTCAGAAGCCTGGTGGACCGGCTCGCCCCCTCGCCCCGCCGGCTCGACCTGGGCGAGGCGCTCCGCATCGCGCGCGAGGTCCTCGCGACCCAGCCCCGGCGGGGCGAGATCGTGCTGGTGAGCGACCTCCAGGCCACGGCGCTCTCGCCCGCTTCGCCCGACGTCCCGCTGCTCGTGATCCGGCCGGACCGCCCGCCGCCCCGGAACCTCGGTATCGCGGCGCTCGGGCTCGGCACCCAGCCCTGGTCGAGCGGGGGTGGGGGCGCCGGCGGGGGAGGCGGCCGCGCGGTGGTGACGCTGGTGGGCGACTCGGGACCGCCGGTGCCGGTCACCGTGCGGCTCGGCGACCGCCCGGCCCGCCCGGTCCTCGCGACGGCGGGAGCGAGCGTGACGCTCGACCTCCCGCCGGCTCCGGCGGGCTGGTGGCCGGTCACGGCCGAGCTCGATCCCGACGAGCTCCGGGCGGACGACCGGCGGGTGAGCGTGGTGCGGGTCGCTCCGGTGGCGCGGGCCCGCTGGAACCCGGAGGAGCGCTACGTCGCCGCGGCGTGCGAGGTGCTCGAGGCCAACCGCCGGCTCTCCCGCGGCGACGAGATCACGGTGGGCGCGCTCGGCCCGGGCGCCTCGATCGTGGAGCCGCCGGCGGACCCGGCGGAGCTCGGCGCGCTGAACCGCGCGCTCGAGGGGCGCGGGGTGGGCTGGACCTACGGGGCGCCGGTCGAGGGCTCCGAGGTCACCGACAGCGGCGCGGCCATCGGCCGGGTCCGGGTGACCCGCCGCTACCGGCTCGAGCCCGCCGGCGGCGGGCGGAGCGGCGTCCTGGTCCGGGTGGGCCGCGATCCCTGGGTGGTGCGGGGCGGCGACGTGGTGCTGCTCGGGAGCCGGCTCGATCCCGGCTGGAGCGAGCTCCCCCTCTCCGCCTGGTTCATGCCGTTCATGGACTTCCTGCTCAACCGCGCGGCGCGGGGCGAGGTAGCGCTGGTGGACGCGGTGGTGGGCGAGCCCGCGCCGCTCCCCGAGCCCGTCACCGAGGTGCGCCGCGGGCGCGAGGTCTGGCGGGTGGAGGGCGGGGCCGGGGCCTCGTTCCGCCCCCCGGAGCCCGGGATCTACTTCCTGCTCGCGGACCGGGCGCGCGCCGGGGGGCGCGCCGGCGGGCCCGACACCGTCGGCGCGCTGGCGGCGAACCTCGATCCGCGGGAGTCGCGCCTCGCGCCGGCCTCGGACGACGAGGTGCGCCGGCTGTGGCGCGGCGCCCGGGTCACGGGGGCGGGCGGGGCGGAGCACCTGGTGTTCGCGGCCGGGGCCCGGGGCGACCTCGTGGCGCCGCTCCTCTGGTTCGGCGTGGCGCTCGGCCTGGCCGAGGTCGGGCTCGCGAGCGGGCGGCGGAGGAAGGCGTGAGCCTCGGGCTGGTGCTGGACGCCTTCGGGCGGGCGCCGCGGGTCCGGGAGCTCGCGGAACGGCTCCCGGCGCGCGGGGCCGCGCTCCGCCTGGGCGGGCTCCCCGGCTCGAGCGGGGCGGTGCTCGCGGCCTGGCTGGCCCAGCGCTTCCCGCAGCGGCTCTTCGTGGTGGCGGCGCCGTCGCCGGGCGACGCGGAGCGCTGGGTCAGCGACCTCGGGCTGCTCACCGACCTTCCGGTCGCGCTCTACCCCCAGCGCGAGGCGCTGGGCGAGGACGAGCCGCACTACGAGATCGCGGGCGAGCGGGCGGAGACGATCGAGGCGCTGCTCCGGGGTCGCCTGCGCCTGCTGGTCACCACCGTGCGGGCCACGGCCGAGCGCACCCTGGTGCCCGCCGCGCTGGAGCGCACCCGGCTCACCCTCGCCCCCGGCCGGCGGCAGCCGCTCGGGGAGGTGGTGGAGCGGCTCGCGCTCATGGGCTACCGCCGGGTGCCCACCGTCACCGAGGTGGCGGAGTTCAGCGTGCGCGGCGGCATCGTGGACGTGTACGGCTTCGGGATGGCGGGCCCGGCCCGGGCCGAGTGGTGGGGGGACGAGATCGCCTCGCTCCGCGGGTTCGACCTCACGACCCAGCGCTCGCTGGCGGAGCTGGACGAGGTGACCGTGCTCCCCATCACGACCGCGGCGGTGAGGTCCGAGGCCGACGGCTCCACTCCCGGCCTCGTGCGCGCCTCGGCGACCGGCGCGGGGCCGGCCCGCGACGGGCGGTCGGATCCTCCCGCGCGCCGGACCCTGCTCGAGCTCCTGCCCGCGGATGCGGTGATCCTGGAGGAGTCCACCGGGCCGGACTTCGACGAGGTGGGGCGCGCGTGGCGCGAGGCGGAGCACCACCTCGAGGTCGCCCGCAAGCTGGGGGAGGAGGTCCCCAGCCGGGAGGCGATCTTCGAGGACCCGGAGTGCTGGCGCCGGCGCATCCAGGGGTTCGCCCGGCTGCTGCTCCGGGAGGAGCCGGTGGACCTGCAGCTCGGCTTCTTCCCGCCCGAGCGGATCGACCGGGACCTGAACCGCCTGCGGGCCCTGCTCCGGAGCGCGCCGCCCACGCTCATCCTCTGCGACAACGAGGGGCAGATGGAGCGCCTGGAGGAGCTGCTGGAGGAGAACGGCAACCCCTCCTCGGCCACCGTGGCGATCGGGGCGCTCGAGGGCGGGTTCGTCCTCCCCTCGCTCCGGGTGCTTACCGACCACGAGATCTTCCGCCGGGCCCGCCGGCTCCGCCGGCCCCGGCGCTACCGGGAGGCCGCGCCCTCCCTCGCGACCGACACGCTCAGCGTGGGCGACTACGTGGTGCACCTGGACCACGGGATCGGGATCTACCGGGGGATCGAGACCATCACGGTGGGCGGGGCGACGCTCGAGGTGGCGGTGCTGGAGTACGAGGGCGGCGACCGGCTGAACGTGCCGCTCTACCGGCTGGACCAGCTCGAGCGCTATCGCGCCGCCGGCGACGACGGCGACCGGCCCCCGCCCCGGCTCCACCGGCTGGGCGGGACCAGCTGGCAGCGGGTGCGGGAGCGGACCCGGCAGGCGATCCGCCAGATGGCGGCCGAGCTCCTGGACCTCTACGCCCGCCGGCAGGTGAGCGCCGGGTTCGCCTTCCCGCCGGACACCCGCTGGCAGCGGGAGCTGGAGTCGAGCTTCCTCTACGAGGACACCCCGGATCAGCGCAAGGCCACCGAGGACATCAAGCGCGACATGGAGCAGCCGCGGCCCATGGACCGGCTGCTGGTGGGCGACGTGGGGTACGGGAAGACCGAGGTGGCGGTGCGCGCGGCCTTCAAGGCGGTGCAGGGCGGGAAGCAGGTGGCCGTGCTGGTCCCCACCACGATCCTGGCGGAGCAGCACGGGCGCACCTTCCTCGAGCGGCTGGCCGACTATCCCGTGACGATCGAGGTGCTCTCCCGGTTCCGGACCCCGAAGGAGCAGCGGCAGGTGCTGGAGCGGCTCGCCTCCGGCGCCATCGACATCGTGATCGGCACCCACCGCCTGCTCTCCAAGGACGTGGTCTTCAAGGACCTCGGCCTCCTGGTGGTGGACGAGGAGCACCGCTTCGGGGTGCGGCACAAGGAGCGGCTCAAGGCCCTGCGGCTCTCGGTGGACGTGCTCACCCTCACCGCCACGCCCATCCCGCGCACGCTGCACCTCTCGCTCTCGGGGCTCCGGGACCTCACCCTGATCGAGACCCCGCCCCGCGACCGCTCGCCCATCCTCACCTTCGTCGAGCCGTGGGACGACGCGCTCCTGGAGGAGGCCTTCGCGCGGGAGCTGGACCGGGGCGGGCAGGTGTTCGTGGTCCACAACCGGATCGAGACCATCGACACCATCGCGGCCCGGGTGCGGGCGCTCGCGCCGCGGGCCCGGGTGGGCGTGGCGCACGGGCAGATGCCGGCCGACGACCTGGACGAGGTGATGCGGCGGTTCGTGGGCGGCGAGGTGGACATCCTGGTCTCCACCATGATCGTGGAGTCGGGGCTCGACGTGCCCAACGCCAACACCATGGTGGTGCACGACGCCCACCGGTTCGGGCTGGCCCAGCTCTACCAGCTCCGCGGCCGGGTGGGCCGGAGCCACCGCCGGGCCTACTGCTACCTCCTCGTGCCGGACGTGATCGATCCCGAGGCGGAGGACCGGCTCAAGGTGCTGGAGCACCACACCGACCTCGGGGCCGGGTACCGGATCGCGCTCAAGGACCTCGAGATCCGCGGGGCGGGCAACCTGCTCGGTGCCGAGCAGTCGGGCCACGCGCAGGCGGTGGGGTTCGACCTCTACCTCCGCTGGCTGGAGGAGACGGTGCGCGCGCTCCGCGGGCAGGGGACCGCCGAGCAGCCCGCGCCGCCGGACGTGGTGCTGGACCGGCCGGCGCAGCTCCCCGACTCCTACGTGGCCGACGACGACGTCAAGCTGGACCTCTACCGGCGGCTGGCGCGCAGCCTCACGCCGGGCGACATTGATGCCCTGCGCGACGAGATGCGGGAGCGGTTCGGGCCGCTCCCGCCGGAGGCGGAGACGCTGCTCGACCTGGCGCGGATCCGCGCGCTGGGCGCGGCGCTCGGGCTGCAGCACGTGCTGGTGCGCGGCGAGGAGGCCCGGCTCACCTTCCGGGCCGGGACCCAGCCGCGGCTGGCCGGCCTCACCACCGCGCTCGACGACGTTCAGCTGGCGGCCGAGGTGCGCCGGACCGTGCCGCTCTCGCTGCGGCTGTTCCGGCTGGGCGGCGAGCCGATGATCCCGGCGCTGGTCCGCGCCCTCCGGGCCGCGCTGGCCTAGCCGGGCCACCTACTGGGGAGACCATCTCATGCGCCGTCTATCGCTGGTCGCGCTGGCCCTCGTCGCCGGCTGCGGCCAGCTCAAGCAGACCTTCACGGGCCGGGCCGCCACCGCCGCGGAGGCGGGGAGCCTGCGCCTGACGAGCGAGCGCCTGGCCGGAATGCTCTCCGCCCTGCGGGGGCCGCAGATCACGGCCGACGCGGGGCGCTTCCTCGCGAATCTCTGGGTGGACTACGCCCTGTTCGCCCAGGCCGCGGCCTCCGGCAAGCTGCCCACCGACTCGGCCTCCGCCGCAGAGGCGCTCTGGCCCGAGATCGCGGAGCTCCGGACCGGGCACTGGCACGACTCCATCGTGGCGCACCGCCCCGGCGTGACGCCCGCGGCGGCCGACAGCGTGTACCAGGGCGGCGAGATCCGGGTGTTCCAGCACATCCTGATCGGCGCGGGGAGCGGGGCCAAGCCGGCGGAGAAGGCGGCCGCGCGGCGGAAGGCGGAGGCCACCCTGGCGCGGCTCCGCAGGGGCGCCGACTTCGGCCGGGTCGCGGCCGAGGTGTCGGACGATCCGGGAAGCAAGGGCGACCAGGGCTACCTCCCGCCGAGCCCCCGCGGGCGCTTCGTGCCCTCGTTCGACAGCGCCGGCTGGAAGCTCGCGCCGGGGGCCATGAGCGGGATCGTGGAGACCCCGTTCGGGTACCACATCATCAAGCGGCCCACCGCGGCCGCCGTGCAGCAGCGGCTGGTGACGTTCCTGGGCCAGCGGGGAGGCGCCCGGGCCGATTCGACCTACATGGACGCGCTCGCCAGGGCGAACGACCTCAAGGTGCTCCCCGGCGCGGCGGCGGAGATGCGGGCCGCCACGCTCGACCCCGCGCGGGCCCGCAACTCGAGCACCCCGCTCGCCGCCTTCAAGGGCGGGAGCCTCACCGTGGGCGAGTACCTGCACTGGGTGCGGGCGCTGCCGCCGCAGTTCTCCCTCCAGCTCAAGCAGGCCAACGACACCATGCTGAGCCGGTTCGCCCGGGTGCTCTCGCTCAACCTGCTCCTGCTCCGGCAGGCGGACTCCGCCGGGATCCGGCTCACCCGCGACGAGTGGAGCGATCTCTACGGCCGCTACACGGCGTCGCTCGACAGCCTCAAGACGGAGATGGCCATCGCCCCCGGCGCGGGCCCGGACTCGGTGGGCCGGCAGGTGGACCGCTACTTCGATCGCCTGATCTCGGGCCAGGTGCAGCTCCGGCCCCTGCCCCCGGCGCTCGGGAGCCTCCTCCGCGATCGGAGCCGGTTCCGGGTGGTGGACGCGGGCGTCACCCGGGCGGTCTCGCTGGCGCAGGCGCGCCGGACCCGGGAGGACACGGCCGGGCGGGCGGGGGCGGGTGCGGGGGCGGCGGCGGGGCCGGGGGCCGGGCCGGAGCGCGGCCCGCTCCGGCCGGCCCCCGGCCCGCCGCCGGTGCCCCGATGAGACGCGCCGCTATTATTCCCGGTATGGCCGGCGTGCTCTCCGACCGCGGCCCCCACCCGGGCCGGCGCCCGCGGCGCTGGACCGGAGGGTTCGGCGTTCTGGTCGCGCTCGCCTGCGGGCTCGCCCCGCCCGCGGGCGCGCAGGCGCCGGGCGACAGCGGCCGGCCCGCCGCACCGGCCGACACCGGTCTCATCCCCGCGCAACTGGAAGACCCGCTGATCTCGCCGTCCACGGCGCCGACCCAGCCCCCGATCCCGGCTTCGCCTGCGGCTCCGGGCGCGGGAGCCGGTGCCGCCCCCGCCCCCGCCGCCCCCGCCGCCCCCGACGGCGGGGCTCCGGCCGCCCCCCCGGTGCTCCGGGACACCGTCTTCGTGCTCGATCGGGTGGTCGCCGTGGTGGGGAACCATCCCATCCTCGCCTCGCAGGTGGACGAGGAGATCTTCTCGCGCCAGTCGCAGGGGCTCCGGATGCCCACCTCGCAGGAGGGGCTCGACGCCCTCCGCCGGCAGGTGGTCCAGAGCATCATCGACGAGGAGCTCCTGGTGCAGGAGGCCCAGCGGGACACCACCATCAAGGTGACCGATCAGGAGATCGCCGACGGGGTCGAGCAGCAGATTCGCAAGGTGCGCGCCAACTTCACCTCCGACGCCGAGTACGCGGCCGAGCTCCGGAAGGCGGGCTTCCAGACCCCGGAGGAGTACCGGCGCTGGCTGTTCGACCAGCAGCGCCGCGCCGCGCTCCAGAACCGGCTGCTCGACAAGCTCCGGAGCGAGGGGAAGCTCAAGCCGGTGATCCCGACCGAGAAGGAGATGCGGGAGTTCTTCGAGGCGCAGAAGGGCAACCTGGAGAAGCGTCCCGCCACCATCTCGTTCCGCCAGATCGTGGTGGCCCCCCGGCCCTCGGCCGAGGCGAAGCAGCGGGCCTACGCGCTGGCGGACTCGATCGCGCGGGCGCTGCGCCAGGGCGGCGACTTCGCCGTGGCGGCCAAGCGCTTCTCGGCCGACTCCGCCTCCCGGGAGCTGGGCGGCTCGCTCAACTGGTTCCGGCGGGGCTCGATGGTCCCGGAGTTCGAGCGGGTGGCCTTCGCCCTCCGCCCCGGGATGATCTCGGACCCGGTGGAGACCCCGTTCGGCTACCACATCATCCAGGTGGAGCGGGTGCAGCCGGCCGAGGTGCAGGCGCGCCACATCCTGATCGCGCCCGAGATCACTCCGGCCGAGGTGGACGCCGCGCGGCGGCTCGCGGCGAGCATCTACGAGGCGGCCAAGAACGGCGCCAGCTTCGACTCGCTCCAGACGCTCTATCACGACAAGACCGAGGAGCGCGAGGCCAAGGACATCCCGCTCACCAAGCTGCCGCCCCCCTACGCCGACGCGCTGAACGGGACCGGGGACGACGTGGTGCCGCCGTTCGAGCTCCGGGGGGGCGGCCGGGTGAAGTTCGCGGTGCTCCGGGTGACCGCCCGGCGGGCGGAGGGCGACGTCCGCTACGAGGACGTCCGGGACAAGGTGCGCCAGCAGCTCGGCGAGCAGCTCGCCATCCGGCGCTACCTCGACGGCCTCCGGCGCAAGGCCTACGTGGAGGTGCGGTCGTAGCCCGGCCCCGCATCGCGATCACCCTGGGCGATCCGCGCGGCATCGGCCCCGAGGTCGTGGCCGCCGCGCTGGCCGCGCCGCTCGAGGCCGAGATCGTCGTGGTGGGAGCCGAGGATCAGATCGCGGGGCTCCCGGCGCGGGAGCGGATCTCGGTCGGCGCGTGGCGCGCGGGGAGCGGCGAGCGGGCGGGGCCGGACGCCTCGCCGGCGGACGACCGGAGCCGGGCGCTCCGCGCGGGCCGGCTCGCCGGGAACGCGGTCGAGCGCGCCGTCCGGCTGGCGCAGGCGGGCGAGGTGGACGCGATCGTCACCGGGCCCGCGAGCAAGCACGCCCTCCACCTCGCGGGCTTCCCCTTCCCCGGTCACACCGAATGGCTGGCCCACCTGGCCGGCGACGTCGAGGTGGCGATGATGCTGGCCGCGGACCGCTTCCGGGTGGTGCTGGTGACCACCCACGTGCCCCTCCGGGACGTGCCCGCCCTGCTCACCACCGAGCGGGTGGTGCGCACCGGCCGGATCACCCAGCGGGCGCTGGCCGAGCTCTGGGGCATCGCCGCGCCGCGGCTCGCGCTGTGCGCGCTCAACCCCCACGCCGGGGAGTCGGGGCTCTTGGGCGACGAGGACGCCCGGGTGCTCCGGCCCGCGGCGGAGGCGCTCGGCGCCCGGGGGCCGCTCCCGGCCGACACGGTGTTCGTCCGCGCGCTCCGGGGCGAGTTCGACGCGGTGCTCGCGCCCTATCACGACGTGGGGATGACCGCGATCAAGGTGGCCGCCTTCGGGCGGGCGGTGAACGTCACCCTCGGCCTCCCCTTCATCCGGACCTCGCCCGACCACGGCACCGCCTTCGACATCGCGGGGACCGGGACGGCGGATCCCGCGAGCATGCGGGCGGCGCTGGAGCTGGCGGTGGAGCTGGCGGCGAGGAAGAAGAAGCGTGAGCGGTGAGCGGTAAGCGGTGAGCGGGAAGTGATCAGCGGGTGGTGAGCGGGGCATGCGGCGTTTGGGTGCCGGCTGCGGGCGCGTGGTAGGGACCTCCGAGCCGCTCGAGGCGAACCTGCGGGAGTGCGGGATCACACCTCCCTCAGGGCCTGGCAGGAGGCGCGCCTCGTAAGCGTCGAGGTGCTGCGGCTGGTCCGACGGCACTGGCGGCCGCATGCTTCGGCGCTCTTCGCGCAGCTTCAGCGTGCATCGCTGTCGGTTCAGCTCAACATCGCGGAGGGCTACGCGTACGCCGCGGCCCGCCGGTTCGTCGCTCACCTCGGGATCGCATATGCTTCCGCGATCGAGACCGGCGAGCTCCTGGAGCTGGTTCGCGAGCTGGATCTGGCTCCGGGCGATGTCCTCGACCCGCTGGTTCGGCGGAGTCGCCGGAGCCAGCGGTTGATCCTCGGTCTGCTGAAGGCTCAGCGGAGGGCTTGCCCGCCCTGATCCCCGCTCACCGCTTACCGCTCCCCGCTCACGCTGTTGTCTCCAGTCGCCCCATCACGTCCAGATACGCCTCCAGCTTGAGCTTCTGGCTCGCCCGGTTGGCCACCACCACCGCCTGCACCTCCAGGATGGTCTCCCGCTCCACCAGGCCGTTGGCCCGCAGGGTGCCGCCGGTGTCCACCAGGTCCACGATCCAGTGCGCCAGGTTGAGCAGCGGCGCCACCTCCACCGAGCCGTCCACCCGCACGATGTCCACCGGCCGGCCGTGGGCGTTGAAGTGCTCCCGCGCGAGCCGCGGGTACTTGGTCGCCACCCGGGGGGTCACCCCGCCCGGCAGGGTGGGATAGGGCGCGTCGGCCGGGGTCGCGACCACCAGGCGGCAGAAGCCGAATCCCAGCTCGAGCGGCTCGAGCACGTCGGCCCCGGTCTCCCGGAGCACGTCGGTGCCGGCCACGCCCAGGTCCGCCGCGCCCGACTCCACGTAGACCGGCACATCGGGCGGCTTGACCACCAGGAACTCGATCCGGGGATCGCTCGAGGGGATGAGAAGCCGGCGGCCGGGATCCGCCCGGAGCTCGATCCCGGCCCGGCGGAACCGCGCCACCGCCGGCTCGTAGAGCCGGCCCTTGGGGAGCGCCACGCGCAGCCGGGTCATGCCGGGATTTCGGCCAGCGTGTCGAGGTCGAGCGACACGCCCACGGCGGGCATCGGCCGCCCGAACCGGCCCATCAGGTCGTCGTAGCGCCCGCCGGCGCCCGCCGCCCGGCCCGCGCCCGCGACGAAGAGCTCGAAGTGGATCCCGGTGTAGTAGTCGAGCCCGCGCACCTCGCCCAGGTCGTAGACCAGGTGGGCCCGCTCCTCCGGCTGGAGGGCCGCATCGAGGGCGAGCAGGTGCTCGAGTCCCGCGCGCGCCGCGCCGGGCGCGGCGCGCGCGGCCGCCTCCAGCGCCTCGCGCCGGCCGATCACGAAGGGAAGCTCGTGCAGGGCGCGGGCGGCGGCGGGCGCCCGCTCGAGCGCCCGGGCCAGGCTCCCCCGGTCCTTCCGGTCGATCCAGCGCCGCACGTCGGCCCGGAGGTTCTCGTCCAGCGCCGCGAGCCCCCCGGCGAGCACCCCCGCATGGCCCAGGTTGAGCTGGAAGTCCTGCAAGCCGGCCGCCTTCGCCAGCGCGAGGGTGAGCCGGACCACCTCGACGTCGGCCGCGAGGTCGCCCTGGCCCAGGAGCTCGGCGCCCACCTGGAGCGTCTCGCGCGGGCGGCCGCCCCGCTCCGGCTCCTGGCGGAACACCGCGCCGGCGTAGCACAGCCGGAGCGGCCGGGGCCCGTCGGCGAACCGGGTCGCCGCCACCCGCGCCATGCTCGAGGTGAAGTCGTAGCGGAGCGCGAGGATCCGCCCGTCCCGGTCCACGAACCGGATCAGCTTCTCCGCCACCTCGGCCCCGCCGGCCCGGCGGAAGACCTCCTCGTACTCGAAGGTGGGCGGGCTCAGCTCCTCGAATCCCGCCCGCTCCAGCACGTCCATCATCGCCCGCTGGAGCGCGCGCCGCCGCCGCACCGCGTCGCCGGTGAGATCGAGCGCGCCGGGAGGAATGCTGGTGATGGAGGAGAGGGACATCTTGGAGGGGGAAGATAGTTGCGTGAGCGGTGAGCGGTGAGCGGGCCCGCTCACCGCTCACGGCTTACCGCTCACGCTCTTCTCCTCCAGCCGGATCGTCTTCACCCGCCGCCCCTCCATCTCCACCACCTCGAACCCCAGCGGGCCCACCGTCACCCGGTCGCCCACCTTGGGCAGGCGGCCGAGCTGCCCGAAGATGTAGCCGCCCAGGGTGGTGTACTCGCTGTCGTCCAGCTCCGCCCCGAACTCGGCGTTGAAGTCGCTGATCGGCAGGGTGCCCTCCAGGAGCGGCCCGCCCGCCACGGCCGGCGGGCGCTCCTGGCGGTCGTACTCGTCGTAGATCGGCCCGACGATCTCCTCCAGCAGGTCCTCCATGGTCACGAGGCCCGCCGTCCCCCCGTACTCGTCCAGCACCACGGCCAGGTGGGTCTTGAGCCGCTTCATGTCGGCCAGCACGTCCTCCACCTCGCGGGTCCCCGGCACGAAGAGCGGCGGCCGCATGATGGCGCGGACCCGCTCGCCCGGGGTGGAGCGCACCGCGCTCAGGATGTCCTTGGCGTGCACCACGCCCACGATCTCGTCCAGGGAATCGGTGTAGACCGGGTACCGGCTCCGCCGCTCCCGCGCCACCACGTCCGCCGCCTCCTCCACCGGGGTCTCGGCCTCGAGCGCGATCATCTGGGTGCGCGGGGTCATCACCTCCTGCGCGGTCTTCTCGCTGAACTCGAACACCCCCTCCAGCAGCCGCGCGTCCTCCCGGAGCAGCTTCCCGCCCTCCTCGCTCTGCTCCACCAGCATCCGGATCTCCTCGGGGGAGTGGAGCCGCTCCCGCTGGCTCGGGGCCCGGATCCCGAACAGGCCGAGCAGCCGGTTGG
>Ga0070741_10017130_pt1 | contig 11952 bp, 11 predicted proteins | sample Coa_R1_4_FD_66440 | JGI IMG/M metagenome (GOLD analysis project Ga0070741, IMG submission 66440) | Surface soil microbial communities from Centralia Pennsylvania, which are recovering from an underground coalmine fire - Coalmine... | ecosystem: Environmental > Terrestrial > Soil > Unclassified ...
CTGAACTTCAAGATCGTCTGGGAGGCCCAAGCGTCGATCGCCGCCCCCGACTACACGTCGGAGATGCTGGCGGCGAAGAGCGCCGGCGTCAAGGCGCTCGTCGACGTCATCGACAACTACTCCGTCCTGCGCATCCAACGCTCGGCCCAGCGGCAGGGCTTCACCGTCATCCACAGCGTGCAGCACTCCATGTTCGACTCCCGGTTCGAGGGGATGCCAGAACTGGAAGGCGTGTACACCTCCTCCTCCGTGCCGATGTGGAACCTGTCGCCGAAGATGGCCGACTACCGCGAGGCGCTGAAGAAGTACGTCCCCGGCGGGGTCGCCTCGGCCTGGGGCGCCACACCGTGGGTCGGCGGCAAGCTGCTGGAGAAGCTGGCCAAGAACTTCTCGCCCAACCCGACCCCGGCCGATGTCCTGGCCGGCCTCTACAGCCTCAACAACGAAACGCTCGGCGGGCTGCTTCCCGGGATCACCTACTACAAGGGCGAGACGCACAAGATGACCAACATGTGCATGATCCCCGTCACCATGAAGGACAAGAAGTTCATCCCACGGGACGGCGACCCCGACAAGTTCATCTGCGCTCCCGGCTGGAAGCCGGGCGCCCACGGTTGAGCCGGTGACCTCCACCCGTACCGAAGGAATCGACGTCGCCAGTGTGACGGCGTGGTTCGAACGGCACGTGACGGGGGTGCGCCCTCCGCTGCGGTTCGACGTCGTCGCCGGCGGTCACTCGAACCTGACGTACCGGGTGGAGGACAACGCCGGACAGCGTTTCGTGCTCCGCCGGCCGCCGCTCGGTGAGCTGGCGGCCTCGGCCCACGACATGGAGCGGGAGCACCGCATCATGGGGGCACTGGGCCCGAGTGCCGTGCCCGTCCCGGAGATGGTCGGGTACTGCGCCGAGCCGACCGTGACCGGCGCGCCGTTTTACGTCATGCGCTGGGTCGACGGTCTCGTGCTGCGCGACGCCGCGTCGGTCGGGCGCGTCGACGAGGCGACCCGGCGGGCGGCGGCCGAGTCGCTGATCGACACGCTGGCCGGGCTCCACGCCGTCGAGCCCGACGCCGTGGGTCTCGGCGATCTCGGCCGACGCGACGGCTACGTCGAACGGTTGATACGGCGGTGGCGCCGGCAGTGGGACACCGGCCGGCGGCGGGAACTCCCGCTGATCGAGGAGGTCGGCGACCGCCTCGCCGCTGCCATCCCCGAGGCCGGGCCGGCCCGGATCGTCCACGGCGACTACCGCCTCGACAACGTCATCATCGACCCCGGCGACGGCGCGGTACGGGCCGTGCTCGACTGGGAGCTGTGCACCCTCGGCGACCCCCTGGCCGACGTCGGGATGCTGATGGTCTACTGGACCGAGCCCGGGGATCTGGTCCCGGCGCTCCTGGTCAACCCGACCGCCGAGCCGGGGTTCCCGGGCCGCAAAGAGATCGCCGACCGCTACGCCGCCGTGTCCGGCCGGGATCTCGGCGACCTCGACTACTACGTGGCGCTCGGGACCTGGAAGGTGGCGGTGATCCTCGAAGGCGTATACAACCGGTACGCCGCCGGCGCCTACGGCGACACCGACGGCGCCTGGCGTCGCTTCGACGACATCATCCCGGCGCTGGCCGAACGCGCCCACGAGATCGCCCGGCAGGCGGGGCGGTAGAGGAGGAACCGATGGAGGGCCTGGTGGCCACCGACGTCGTCGTCCGCTTCGGGGGGCTCGTCGCCCTCGACCACGTCAGTGTCGACGCACCCCCGGGCCGGATCACCGGCCTCATCGGACCCAACGGTGCGGGCAAGACGACGATGTTCAACGTCTGCTGCGGTTTCCAGCCGGCCGACGAGGGGACGGTGCTGCTCGACGACCACGACGTCACGAAGGAAAGCGCGGCGCACCGGGCCCGCCGCGGTCTCGGCCGGACGTTCCAGCGGATGGAGCTGTTCCGGTCGCTGACCGTCCGCCAGAACGTGGAGCTCGGCGTGGAGTCGTGCTATGTCGGTGAAGATCCCCTCACCCAGCTCGGCGTGGTCCACCGGGGCCGCAAGGTCCGCCAGCACGTACGCGAGACCGCCGACGAGCTGCTGGAGGTCACCGGGCTCGCCCCGGTGGCCGGCCGGCTCGCCGCCGAGATCTCGACCGGCCAGGGGCGGCTCGTCGAGCTGGCCCGGGCGCTGGCCCGGGGGCCGCGTATCCTCCTGCTCGACGAGCCCTCTTCGGGCCTCGACGTGGCCGAGAGCGCGACGTTCGGCCGGCTCCTCGTCGACCTCGTGGCCCAGCGCGGCATCGGGATCTTCATGATCGAACACGACATGAGCCTGGTGCTCAACATCTGCGACTGGATCGAGGTCATCGACTTCGGCAAGCCGCTGATGGCTGGCACCGCCGCCGAGGTGCGCGACAGCGCCGAGGTGCGGGCGGCATACCTCGGCCACGAAGCGGCCTGAACGACGACGCCTCGCCGGAGGAGCGGACATGACGAGCGAACCGAGCAGCAACGGCGCAGTCGAAGCGGTCGTGGACGGTGCAGAGGACGCCGGCGCGTTCCGGGTGCGGGACCTCGTGGCGTCGGGCGTCCGGGTGGCCGCCCGCAGCGGCGGTGACGCCGCCCGGGCCGCACTCGGGCTCTCCGCCGAGGCGATCCGGATCGCCGCCGGCCGCTCGACGGTGGAAGCGGAGAAGGGCGACTGGCGCTTCGCCGATCCCACCTGGAACCGAAACCCCATCTACAAGCGCCTCAAGCAGCTCTACCTCGCCTCGACCCGGGCGGTGAGCGGCGTCGTCGAAGCCGCCGACGTCGACTGGAAGACGAGGGAACGGGCCCTGTTCGGCCTCGGGATCCTCACGTCGGCGGCGGCGCCGACCAACACCCTGCCCGGCAACCCGGCGGCCATCAAGGAGGCGCTCGAGACCGGCGGGGGAAGCCTGGCCCGGGGACTGCGGCACTTCGCCGCCGACGTCCGCCACAACCGCGGCATGCCCCGCCAGGTCGACACGTCCGGCTTCAGAGTCGGCGAGAACCTCGCCACCGCCCCTGGCGCGGTCGTCTACCGCGACGAGGTGATGGAGGTCCTCCAGTTCACCCCCACCACCGACCGGGTCCAGAGCCGGCCGGTGGTCATGATCCCGCCCCAGATCAACAAGTACTACTTCCTCGACCTCTCCCCTGGACGGAGCTTCATCCAGTACGCCGTCAGCCGGGGCATCCCGTTCTTCGCCATCAGCTGGCGCAACCCTCGCAAGGAGCACGGCGACTGGGGGCTCGACACCTATGCCGGGGCCTATCTGCGGGCCGTCGACGTCGCCCGCGACGTCACCGGCAGCGACGACGTCAATGCGCTCGGCATGTGCGCCGGCGGGATCACCATGACGACCGCCCTGTCGCATCTCGCCGCCACCAACGACACCCGGGTGCACAGCGTCTCTTACGGCGTGACGCTGCTCGACTTCTCCGTCCCGGCCATGGTGGGGCTCTTCCAGGCCCGTCCGCTGATCTCGGTCGCCCGGCGTCGTTCGGCCCGCTCCGGCGTCCTCGACGGTGACACGCTGGCTTCGGTCTTCACCTGGATGCGGCCCAACGACCTGGTGTGGAACTACTGGGTCAACAACTACCTGATGGGCAAGAACCCGCCGGCGTTCGACATCCTGGCCTGGAACGCCGACAAAACGAACCTGCCCGCCCGGCTCCACAGCCAGTTCCTCGACATCTTCGAGGGCAACCTCCTGGCCGAGCCGGGGGGCCTCACCGTCCTCGGCTCGCCCGTGAACCTGGCGGCCATCAAGCTCGACACCTACGTCACGGGCGGCCTGACCGACCACCTCACGCCGTGGCAAGGGTGCTATCGGGCCACCCAACTCCTCTCGGGCGAGTCGACCTTCGTCCTGTCCCCCACGGGGCATATCCAGACGCAGGTCCAGCCGCCGGGGAACCCGAAGGCCCACTACTTCGTCGGCCCCGAACCGGGTCCCGACCCGGAGGCGTGGCGGGCCGCCGCCGAGCGGCGCACCGGGAGCTGGTGGGAGCACTGGGCCGACTGGATCATCGAACGGGGCGGCGGCGAGCGCCCGGCGCCCAAGCGGCTCGGGAGCCGACGCCATCCCATTCTCGACCCCGCCCCCGGCCGCTACGTCCTCGATCCCGCATGATCTTCGCGGTCAGCGCGGTCGCCGAGCAGCTGCGCGACCAACTCCTCTCCTTCATGGAGAAGGAGGTGCTTCCGGCGGAGCCGGTCTACCGGAACCAGCTGCGGGCCGCCGGCGATCCTCACGCCTACCCGCCCGTGCTCGACGAGCTGAAGGCCGAGGCCCGGGCCCGGGGCCTGTGGAACCTGTTCCTGCCCCACAAGACCGACTGGACCGACGGGCTGTCGAACCTCGACTACGCCCACCTGGCCGAGATCATGGGCCGCTCGCCGATCGCCTCCGAGGTCTGCAACTGCAACGCGCCCGACACCGGCAACATGGAGATCCTGACGATGTTCGGGACCCGGCGGCAGCAGGAGGACTGGCTGGTCCCGCTGCTCGACGGGCGGATCCGGTCGGCCTTCGCCATGACGGAACCGGCCGTGGCGTCGTCCGACGCCACCAACATCGAATGCTCCATCCGCCGCGACGGCGACGAGTACGTGATCAACGGCCGAAAGTGGTGGATCACCAACGCCCTGCACCCGCACTGCCGGATCCTGATCGTGATGGGGAAGACGGATCCCTCGGCTGAGACCCACCGGCAGCAGTCGATGGTCCTCGTCCCGACCGACACGCCGGGCGTGACGATCCTGCGCAACCTCGAGGTGTTCGGCTTCGCCGAGCGGGAGGGCCACGGCGAGATCACCTTCGAGGACGTGCGGGTCCCGGTGGGCAACCTTCTCGGCGAGGAGGGCGGCGGGTTCGCCATCGCCCAGGCCCGGCTCGGGCCCGGCCGGGTGCACCACTGCATGCGGGCCATCGGGATGGCCGAACGGGCCCTCGAGCTCATGGTCGACCGGGTGCGGGGCCGGGTCGCCTTCGGTCGGCCGCTGGCCGAGCAGGGCGTGATCCAGCAGTGGATCGCCGATGCCCGGATCGCCATCGACCAGGCCCGGCTCTACACGCTCCATACCGCCTGGCTGATGGACACCGATGGCAACAAGGCGGCCCGGGGGGCGGTGGCCGGGATCAAGGTGGCCGTACCGGCCATGGCCCAGGAGGTGATCGACCGGGCCATCCAGGCCCACGGCGCGGCCGGCCTCTCGCAGGACTTCCCGCTGGCCGAGATGTACGCCCAGGCCCGCATCCTGCGGATCGCCGACGGTCCCGACGAGGTCCATCGCCGCTCGATCGCCCGCCTGGAACTCGGCCGACCCGCGAACGGGGCGGTACGAGGCAAGTCCGTCCCTGCGATCTCACGGTCCTGAGCGGGCCGGTCACCCGTCGGAGGACACGGCCGCCGACTGCCATCGCGTCTTCATCAGTCAGCTCATTGTCTACAGGCCCAGATCGATCCCCACGTCCCGTCCGGCGTCGCGGACGCCGAGGCGTCGTTCGACGGTGGGCTGGCGCTGTCGGTGGTGTTCGGCGAGGAGCGAGTCGACTGTTCTGAAGCGGTGGGTCTCGGGGCCGTGTTCTACGGTCCATGCCTTCCACTCCGCCAGCTCTTCGTCGAGGCGCGTTCGGCGTTCGCCGATGAGCCGGAGTCTGGTTTCCGCCCGGGCTTCCGCTCCGACGGCCCGGTCGAGCCGCTGTTCGGCCGCCTCGCGGTCGTGACGCCGGGTGAGGCGCCGGTGACCGCCCAGCTTCCCGAGTGCTTCCTCGGCGGCTTGTCGTTCCTGGCGGGCTCGGGCCAGATTGGCCAAAGCTCGCTGCCGGTCTCGCTGCCAAGCGCTCAGTTCAGCGAAGGGCGCTCTGGGAGCCCGCTTGACGACGGGTGCCGGCCGGAGCCGTTCGCCTCGGAGTTTGTCGGCGGGGTTCCTGGCCGGCTGGCGGGTTGAGAGGAAGTCCTGCAGGGCGAGGGTCTTGGCGTCGGAGCGGTTTACCGTCCGACGGAGCAGGTCGTTGAGGTCGTCGACGTCCGATGCACCATGGTGCTCCTTTTGGTCCGCGACGGCCACGTAGAGGTCGTTGGCCTCGGTCCCGCGAGACATTCCTGAGTAGCTGCGTTCCCGGTGGAGGGTGTCGTCGGCGAGGAGGAAGGTCCGGTCGAGGGTGGCGCCCTGGGCCTTGTGGAGCGTCGTCGCGTAGGCCCAGGTGAGGTGGCCGGCTTCGGCGTAGGCGAAGGGGATCACGAGCCACCGGTGCCCGTCGTCGACGGCCTCGATGCGGCGGCCTTCCTCGTCGATGCGGGTGATGGTGGCCCGCGTGCCGTTGAAGATCATGATGCGGTAGTCGTTGCGGGTGGCGAGGATCTCGTCGCCGACGGCGAAGGAGCGCTCGCCGATGGCCACCTCGTCGTTGAGCACCCCGGCGGCGCTGAGCCGCTGACGGGCCCGGCGGTTCAGGTCGTCGACGTCGCGGTGGCGGGCAGCGACCATGAGATGGCGACCACCGGCTTGGCGGGAGGCCCACCAGTCGTCGACGAGCCGTTCCCGGATCTCGTCGGCGGTGTCAGCCTGGTGGAGGCGGTCATGGGCCTGGTAGGCGGCGAGGGCGACGTCGGGGTTGCCGTGGCGCAGTTCGGCCAGGGCGTCGCGTTCCCAGCCTTCCCGCTGGCGGCGGTTTTCGGTGAGTTCGACAGCGTCGAGGCCGACGGCCAGGCCGGCGAAGGCGCCGCCGGCAGCGATCTCCGGCAGTTGACGGTGATCGCCGACGAGGACGACCTTGGCGCCGTCGATGCGGGCGTGGTCGAGGAGGCGGGCCAGCTGGCGGGTGCCGATCATGGCCGCTTCGTCGACGACCAGGACGCTGTGTGGCGCCAGGCCGCCGGCGTCGGGCCGGTCGAGGTCGGCCAGGAGGCGGGCCAGGGTGGTCGAGGGAAGCCCCGAGCCGTCCTGGAGTTCCGCCGCGGCCCGGGCCGAGAGGGCCGCGCCGCGGACCCGGTACCCCGCGGCCTCCCAGGCGTCGCGGGCGGCCGCGAGGGCGAACGTCTTGCCCGAGCCGGCCACACCGACGACCGCCTCGACCCCCGCCCCCGATCCGCACAGCCGCTCGATCATGGCCCTCTGCTCGGCGGACAGCGTCGGGCGGGCCGCCAGAGCGGCCGTCACGTCGTCCGATCCGGCGATGCCGACCCCGTCGTCCGCCCGGCTGAGAGCACCGTCGATGAGGCGGTTCTCCGTCGCCAGCATGTCCGGGGTCGTCCAGCGCAGCAGGTCCCGGTGGGCGGGGACGACGGTGCCGTCGAGTTCCCGGAGGATGTCGTTCGTCCACAACCGGTCCGGGACCCCGATCGACACCACGTGGTCGGTGCCGACGAACTCCCGGGCGAGCGCCACGACCTGGCCGATGTCGGCACCGGCGGGCAGCCGGTCGCAGATCGCCTGGAGCACCTCCTTGCGACCGAACGTCGAGACCTCGGCGGTCAGCCCCTCGGGAGCGGCCAGGGCGGCGAAGAGTTCCTCCGCCGCGGTCATGCCCGCCTCCGGGACCAGCGACGGGCTGACCCGCCCGACCAGATCGGCCAGGGCTTCGTCGTCGAGACCGAGCGAGCGGGCCCGTTCCCGCCACCCCGGCAGGAGACCTTCAGCCTCGACGCTGCGGTCCTTCGGCTTGCGGGTGGCGTAGGTGGCGACCTGGGCCGCCCGCGCCGTGGTCTCGCCCCGCTCCGCCATGTGGGCCTCGATCTCCGCCCGGCGGCGGGAGAACGCCCGCAGCGTCTTCTTCGGGATGCCCTGGATGTCGGCGATCCCCCGGTGGACCGGTGTCCACTCCACCCCCAGGCGCCGGGTCAGCTCCTCCCGGAGTTTCACCTCGTACAGATAGCCGACCGGCTTCGCCCACCCGTAGAGCGGACGGGCGTCGAGCGCCGACCACCGCCCGTCCTGCGGCGAGAACACCAGATTTGGAACCAGGACGTGAGTGTGGAGATGAGGATCCCCCGCACGGGACGTCCGGTGGCGGAACGCCGCCGCCACGAACCCTTCGGCCACCATCCGCTCCGCCCCGCCCTTCCCCCGCCGGGACCGGGCGGCGAAGCCCTCGAGCGCCCGCACGGCCGCCCCGACCGCCGCGTCGTGGGCGTTGCGCACCTCGTTCGACACCTCCGGGCTCCCCAGGGCGAAGAGCAGCGAGACGGACTTCGGAGCGCAGAACGTGGCGTCGAATCCGGGGACCTTCGGCGCCCCCTGCGCCCGGGTCAACCGTGTCCCGGTTTCCGGGTCACGGTGATCCAGGACACGGTGCAGCACCGCGCCGTCCACCTCGCCCGCCAGTCCGAGCCGCTCCGCGCTGCGGCCTATCCACACGCCAGGGGCTTCCTTGGCGTTGGTGTAGTACTCCTCCAGCCCGTCGGCCACCTGGGCCAGGTAGTAGTTCGGATCCCGGAGCTTCCCGATCGTCAGCATCCCGATCCGGACTCCTCGTTGAGGTTCCCGGTGAGCCCTGACCGCTCTCCCGCCCGGCTTCCGGCACCGTTGACCGGGCCCCGCCGCACCTCAGGTGCAAGTGCGTCAGGTTGAAAGCTCCGCGTTGATGACGAAGGAGTGGCGGTAGCGAGGGCGGGTCGAGGAAGCGGGGAGGAGGAGCTGGCTGAAGACGACAGGGGAGTAGGACGAAGCAGGTCGTGGGGGAGGTCGGTAGCGGGAGGTGGCGCTTCGTCAGAGAAGTCGAAGAGCGATTGGGAAACTGGTTCCCGTACTGGCCTTGCCGGAGCAGGTGCCGATGCGGTGACCGGGGCCCGGGGCTCAGCTCGAACCGACGCAGCCATGTCCGAGCCCACCGCATCCCGTTCGACCGCATCCGGCTGAACAGGACACGGCGGAACAGGAGTCGGCATCTCGCCGGCCACGCCGTCGAGGATGAGGCCGACGTGACGACACGCTTCCACGTGAAGCTCGTAGACCGAACCGGCGTACCGGCCGGCGCGGCGCTGAGCCTTACTCGAGACGAGCCCGAGGTCGACGAGGCGACTGAGTGCCTGGGCCACAGTGTCCTTGCCGATGCCGAGCTCCGAACTGAGAGCGCGCACGTTCGTCTCGATGGCGAGCTTCTCGCCGACTTGGGCCCGAAGGGCGAGCTCTTCGAGTACGACCCAGGCGAGCGGACCAACGGCGCGACTGGTCACGCGCGAGCAGGGCAACACGCCGATCCAGGCGCGCCCGTCTCGGTTCAGGGGTTCGGCCACGCTCAGCCGGCTTCAGCCCGTCCCCGCCAGGGGAGCGGATTCGCCAGACGCTGCTCCGGGAGCGGGTGCGGTTCGGAAGCCAGGAGGCGCTCGAGGCCGACCTTCGGCACCCGAAGCCGGCGGCCGAGCCGGAAGACCGGCAGCCCTTGCTGGCCGCCGGTCCAGAGGTACTGGCGGGCGAGTTCGTAGGCGGCGCCCCGGCCGATCCGGAGGACGGTCGCCGCTTCGTCGATGGTCAAGACGTCGGGCAGATCGGCGAGGGACACGCGACAAAACCTCCGAGTAGCTCACCCGGCCCCAGACGGTCTCCTGCCCGCGAGGGCAGGAAGGCCTTGATCTCAAACTACGCCCGTGTCATGCTCTTGTCAAGTGATCCGTTGACCATCTGCTAGACAGTGGACAGTGGTGGACGAGAAGGGAAGGCGGCAAGCGACGATGGCAAGGAAGAAATCGGCGGAGCCCGAGGTAGACGTCCCGCTGTACTGGGGGATGACTCCCAACCAGATCGTCGCCTACAACCTCAACCAGGCCCGCCTCTGGAAGGGCTGGACCCAGGAGGAGGCCGCCGACGCCCTGGCCCCTTACGTCGGGTCGCGGTGGTCGAAAGCCAACTTCTCCGCCGCCGAACGGTCGATCGACGGCCAGCGGATCCGCAACTTCGACGCCGACGAGATCGTCGCCTTCGCCCGCGCCTTCGAGCTCCCGGTGACCTTCTTCTTCATGCCGCCCGTCCCCTGGGCCAACAACCTGCCCGTCCGGCTCCAGACGCCGGACGCCGGCCCGCTCGGCACCGCGCTGACGAAGATGGTCGACCTCGTCTTCGGCGACCGACCCACGATCGGGCTCCTCTCCGCCCGCCTCGAGCAGTTCGTCGAGCAGCTGGGCGAGGGCGTCGTCTCGGAGTCCCAGGGCCGGATCCAGAGCCTTGCCCTCATCCGGATGAGCAAGCTCGTCAAGCAGTCCTTCGGAGACATCGAGCGGTGGACAACCCAGCTGCGCTCCATGGCCAACCAGCTCGAGGGCATGGCCACCCAAGCCCGCCAGACAGTCTGGGAGGACGTGGACCTTCCGGAAGACTTCCGGGAATAACCGGAGGAGCGTGAGCCGCTCTCTCCCTACAATGGTCGACGAGGAGGGTGCCTATGCCGGAGTCCGAAGCGAGACGTGACGCTATCGAGGAGGCCAACAGCCTCTTCTGGAACGCGCCGTCCCTTGAGGACCTGATGGCCGGTGTCGCCCCTCTCGGCGCTGATGAGTCCTTCGAGATCGAGGACATGACTGACGAGGAGTGGCAGATCTTCGTCGATGCTCTTGACGAGTGACCGTTCTCGTCGAGGGTGTCAGTGCGATTGGGGTTGTGCTCCGGGTTCGATCCCGAACGCCGCGCCCAGAGCCACAGCAAAGCGGGGCGCCGTTCGGACCAGTCGTTCGAGGAACTCGTTCTCGGTGGACGACGGACTGATCAGGTCCGCGATCTGCTCCCGGCAAACTCGAGCGGCTGTCTCGGGGTCGGCTCTGACGAGCGATTCTGCTAGCTCATCGCCGGTGATGATCGCGACGTCGTAGCGTTCGCCAGTGTCGGGTGGGAAATCGTCGCTGTTGTCGGTGACGAGAAAGTCAGCCTCGCCGGCGACAGCTGCCGCGAGCACGTGGTCATCGTCTGGATCGGGGCATTTCATCTCGGCGACCAGCGCCTCGAAGTCGTGGACCTCGGCTTCGGGAAAGGCGGTCCGCATCGCGTTGACGAGACGATCGACCTTGTCGGCCGGGAACCCGCGGCCTTCGAGGGACCGTCGGGTCTCATCGAGGACAGCACCGCTCCAGCGGACGTCGACCACGCCGGCTTCGGCAAGGCGTAGCAGGAAATCCCGGAGGGCGGCGGCGTGGAGGATGTTGGCGTCGAGGAACAGACGCAGCCGGCGGACGCTCACTCGTCGTAGAGGCCGAGTTCCTCGGAGACCTGGGTGAGGTCACGCAGCGCTTTTCTGCGGGCGGCGACTTGGCGTTCCCGATAGGCGAGTACGTCGCTCAGTCGCAGTCGCCGGTGGGTGCCGACGAGCGTCGCTGGGAGCTTGCCGGCGTTGATGAGCGACACGACGGTGGGTCGGGAGACGCCGAGCAGGTCGGCGGCCTGTCCCGTCGTGAGCACCGCGGGGAGCGCCCCGACGTTGACCACGGCCTCTTGGCCGAGCGTCCTCAGCAACCCGAGCACGGCCCGAGCGTCGTCCCCGCAGAGGGTCACCGACCGGTCATGCGCCTGGATCCGGACCTCGGGGTCGTCGTCGGCCGAAGCGGCGTCGGCGACGGCCAGGATGTTCGACTCCTCTTTGAGCCTTCTGGCGGGTACGGCGGCCATAGCGTCAGTCTACCGTCCAAACGAAAGAAACGAAAGCCGGAATGCAGTGGGCGCCTGGGCTCGCCGGTGGGAGAGGAGCGGTGGGAGGAGCGGCGATGTATGCAGAATGTATGCAAAATTCTGGCGACTCAGGGTCAAGAGGTCGCACGAGCTGACACGAACCGGCGGTGAAGTTCCTAATCAGAGGCACTTTCCGGCACGAGGCGGCACGGGCTGAAATCGGCGGAATGTGACTGGGGGTCAAGAGGTCGGGAGTTCAAATCTCCCCAGCCCGACGGAGAGGCGCAGAACAGAGGTCGAAATCCCCGGGCACTCCTCCGGGGCTTCTCCTTTTCGGGTGCCTCT
>Ga0070741_10017131_pt1 | contig 11951 bp, 11 predicted proteins | sample Coa_R1_4_FD_66440 | JGI IMG/M metagenome (GOLD analysis project Ga0070741, IMG submission 66440) | Surface soil microbial communities from Centralia Pennsylvania, which are recovering from an underground coalmine fire - Coalmine... | ecosystem: Environmental > Terrestrial > Soil > Unclassified ...
AATGCAGGGTGTGAGCCCACGGCCGGCGGCAAACGGCCCCCTCGCCGACGCCTTTGCCTCGTTCATCGCGGCCGCAGACCGCTTGGAGACTTCTCACCGGCATCTCCACCAGGAAGTCGCCTCCTTGCGAATGCAGCTCGAAGAACGCAATCGGGCGCTGGCGTCCAGCCTGGCTGAGAACGAGCGCATGCGACTGGCGCTTCGGCAGATCCTCGACGCCCTGCCGTGCGGTGTTGCCGTTCTGGAGCCGCATGCGGAAAAAATCGTGTGGCTGAATCCCGAGGCGCGGCGACTGCTCGAGATTTCCGCGGACCAGCCTAGCTGGGCCGACTTCCCCTCGGACGTTCGACGCATTCTCGACCGGGCGAAAGCTCACAGCTGGAAGCAGGGCGATGAGCATGACTTCGCCTTCGACTGTGCGGGAGGGAAACGCTGGGTTAACGTCCGATACAGCATCATGAAAGAGGATGCACTCAGCGATCCGGCGGAATCCAGGTCCCACAAAGTTATCCTGACTTGCCGTGATACGACGACTGCAAAACAAACGGAAGAACAGCGTGACTCCTCGCGCAACCTGGTTGCCCTGGCTGAAATGGCAACGGTGCTGGCGCATGAAATCCGCAATCCGCTGGGCAGCCTCGAATTGCTGGCTGGACTCCTGGCCCTCGATGACGGACTGAGCGACGATTCCAGGCAGTGCGTCCAGCATCTGCAGAGCGGAGTGCGGTTACTCTCCGCCGTAGTGAACAACGTACTTCGGTTCCATAGCACGGGCGCAGCGCGGCTGCATCCCACCAGGCTCGCTGAAGCTCTTCGCAGCGCGGTTGATTTTGCTCAACCGTTGGCAACGCAGGCAGAAGTTGCTCTTGTGCTGAAGGAGTCGCTGGGAGAAATCGAGATCGCCGCTGACGCCAGCGAACTGCAACAAGTCATTCTTAACCTGGTTTGCAATTCCCTGCGCCACACCGGGGCAGGTGGAAAGCTCACCGTGTCTGCCGTTGCTGAAAGCGCGGGTCAATCGAAGATCGCTGCGATTGAGGTCGCTGACACCGGAACCGGCATCACTCCCGAGGATCTTCCTCACATTTTCGAGCCGGGATTTACGACGCGGCAAGGGCCGGGATTAGGGTTGACTGTGTGTCAACGAATCATCGAGCAACATGGCGGAACCATCAGCGCGCAGAGCGGGGCGGGACAGGGCACGGTTTTTCGCATGGAGTTTCCCATCTTATGAGTGATCAGCTCGCGCAATCCGTGTTGGTAGTGGACGACGAGCCGGCGATGCGTATGGCGCTGGCGGCGAGCTTTCAGCGTGAAGGTTGGCGCGTTGATACTGCCGCAGGGACTTGCGAAGCGCTACAGAAGGTGAACGCGGAGCGCTATCCGCTGGTGGTGACGGATGTTCGCATGCCTGACGGCAATGGTTTGCAACTCATGCGGAGCGTGCGCCATTCGCATCCTTCCACCGCGGTCATTGTGTTGACTGCTTTCGGAAGCGTGCCGGAAGCGGTGCAGGCAATTCAGGACGGGGCGTGCGATTACCTGACGAAACCCATTTCGTTTGATCAGTTGCGATCGTCGGTGAAGCGGGTGGTCCAGTACGCCAGCCGTACAACCGCCCAGCCCGCGAGCGGCAGCGGAGGCATTGTCGGAGTGGCGCCGTCGCTGATGCGGGCGCTGGATCGGGCACGGCATGCGGCAAAAGCAAATGCAGATGTACTGATCGAAGCGGAAAGTGGAACCGGCAAGGAGCTCTTAGCGCGGTTCATCCATGACAACAGCGATCGCAAATCCAAACCTTTTATCGCGGTGAACTGCGCCGCTGTGCCGGAGCACCTGCTGGAGAGCGAGTTGTTCGGACACGTGCGCGGAGCTTACACCGGTGCAACAGCGTCGAAGGCGGGGAAATTCGAACTGGCGCAAGGCGGGACTTTGCTGTTGGACGAGATCGGCGAGATGCCGGTGAACTTACAGCCCAAATTACTTCGTGCGTTGCAGGAGCGGCAAATCGAGAGACTGGGCGACACGCGTCCTACGCCCGTGAATATCCGGGTGGTGGCGACGACCAATGTGTCGCTGGCGAGATTGGTAGATGAGGGGCGCTTCCGGGCGGATCTGTACTACAGACTCAATGTTATTCCCCTGAGCTTGCCCGCACTTCGGGAACGGCGCGAAGACATTCCCGAGTTGGCGGAACATTTTGCGCGGCAGTTTGCCAATCGGGCGAACCGTACAGTGCCGGTGCTGGGCGCTGAGTTCATCACTGGGTTACAAGGGCAGAACTGGCCGGGAAATGTCCGCGAGCTGGCCAATTTCATGCAAAGAGTCTTGACGCTTACTGACGCCGCAGAGATCGGGCCTGAGCATCTCAAGGCCGAACTGTCGGGCCTGCAGTCTTGTAGAGAAATGCGCCCGATAAGACATGCTTCGGTGAAGCCTGGGACGTCCATGCGCGAGCTCGAGAGACACCTTCTCGAAGCTACGCTGGATGTGACCGGAGGGAACCGCACTCGCGCGGCGGAAATGCTGGGCGTCAGTTTGCGAACCATCCGCAACAAAATTCGGGAGTACGGCTTGCCTCCAAGGAGCAATGCATGAACAACCTTTCCGATTCCACGATTCCATTGCTGGAGAAGTTTCTCGACGTGTCCAGCCAACGTCACCAGATGGTGACGACCAACATCGCCAATGTGGACACGCCGGGATACCGCACCCGCGACATCGATTTTCACTCCGAGCTGGAGCGTGCCGCTGCCGGCGGGCCGGCGAATTTAATCCCAGTCGTGCGATCCGTGCCGGGGCTTCTCGAACGGCCCGATGGAAACAATGTCAGCATGGAGCGCGAAGGACTCTTGCTGGCCGAAACCCAGATGCAGTTCGGGCTGGGGGTGCAGTTATTGCGGCACGAGTTCCAGCAGTTGCTGATGGCGATTAACGAAGGGAGCAAGGCATGAACATTTTTTCAGCGCTTGAAGTCAGCAGTTCGGCACTGGCAGCAGAAAGACAGAGAGCCGAAGTTGTGGCCGCCAACATGGCGAACGCCGAAACTACGCACACGCCGGAGGGTGGACCGTATCGCCGCAAAGAGGTGGTATTCGCGAGCACGGGGAATATGCCGTTCCGGTTAATGCTGGCGGGTTTCCATCCTGGGCTGAACATCAATCAACTGCCGGCGGTGCGGGTCGAGCGCGTGGTCGACGACAGCACTGCTCCACTGAAACGCTACGAACCCGGACATCCGGATGCGGACAAAGAAGGATACGTAAGTTATCCGGCGATCAACCCGGTGCAAGAGATGGTGGACCTCATGGGAGCGGTTCGTTCGTACCAGCTCAACGCGTCGGCCATCACCGCGTCCAAACAGATGATTCAGCTGTCGCTGGACCTGCTCAAGTAAACAGTGAACGCCTATGACGATTAACGAAATGCGCATGTTCGTGGATGCGGTACGACGGCAAGCGGATGAAGCTTTCCGCAAGCAAATGGAAGAGAGTGACGAGCGCATCGAGGCGGGCGCGAGAGCCCGGCAAGCGGTGCACATATCTCGCTCCAGACCGAGGCCGGTCACGGCTCAGGGCCAGGGCCGAAGGCTTGCGGCTAATGGCCTTCGCTAGTGAGGAGAATAACTCTTGAACACGATTTTTACAGGAATTCCGAGTATCCCGGTCACGCCGCCTACCAGCCCTACGGCGCCCAGCGGTGCGGGAACGGATGACGGCGGTGGTTTCAGTTCGCTCTTAAGCCAGGCCGTTAACCGGGTGGGCGAGCTCAAGCACACCTCGGACCAGCAGGTGAGTGAGTTGGTCCAGGGGGAACGGCAGGACATTCACAACGTCATGATCGCGGTTGAAAAAGCCGACGTTGCGTTTCAGCTGATGATGCAAGTGCGGAACAAGATCGTAAACGCTTACGAGGAAGTCTCGAAACTGCAGTTTTAACGATAAGGAGTAGTTCGCCATCGCAAGCAGCGTGCCATCCATGAACCAGGTGCAGAAGCAAGTCACGGCTTTTGTCGGCGGGCTGTCGCTCAAGCAGCGCCTCATGCTAGTTGGCGCAACGATCGTCACAATCGCTGTGCTGGCGTTGTTCGTGCGCATGATTGGCACGCCCGACTACAAACCTTTGATGACAGGCATGAATGCCGCCGACGCCCAAGCCCTGGGCGCTCAATTGGCGGCGAAAAACATTCCCTATGAGATCAGCTCCGACGGGAAAACCGTGAGTGTGGCGGGCGAGCAACTCGATGCCAGCCGGATGGCGGTTGCCTCCGATGGGATGCCGCGCAGTGGCCGGATGGGCTTCGAACTCTTCGACAAGATGAATTGGGGCCAGACCGAATTTGACGAAAAAGTAAATTATCAACGCGCGCTCGAGGGCGAACTGGAACGATCCATTCAAACCCTGAGGGATGTGGACAGCGTGAGGGTTCACCTGGTCATGCCCACGGATTCGATCTTTCTCGATCGAGAGCGCAAGGCGAAGGCATCGGTGGTTCTGAAATTACGCAGCGGCCATCTCTCCCAGGAAACACAAAGAGGAATCGCGCGGCTAGTGGCCGGCGCGGTGGACAAGCTCGGCCCTGAAGATGTCACCGTGATGGATGCTGACACCAACCGGCCGCTGGGAGCCGATCGTGACGCGCTCTCGATGAGCGGCAGCATGAACCAGGACCTTTCAGCGCAATTGGTACAGACGCTCGAACCGGTAGTTGGGCCGGAGCATGTGCGGGCGCGTGTCAACGTGGAGCTCGACTCCAGTACGACGGAAGAGAACGATGAAACGTACGATCCGAAAAGTGCGGTCGCAGTATCCGCGCAGCGCTCCGAGGAGCAGGTCGGCGGCGTTCTTGCAGGAGGCGTGCCCGGAACGAGCAGCAACGTGCCCGGTGGCGCCGCTCCGCCCAAGACCGTCACTGTGAGCTCCGATGGCACCCAGGTTTCAAAAACCGAGAGCAGCACCTTTGCGGTCAATAAGGTGGTGCGTCATACCTTGCAGCCGGCCGGGCGCATTCGCCGGATTACGGCTGCGTTGCTGGTAGACGATGCCATAGAAGTGAAGCAAGCGAATGGAAAGCGCGAAGAGGTTCGCCGGAAACGCACGCCAGAAGAACTCAAGCAAATCGAAGAGCTGGCAAAAGCAGCGATTGGAATCGATGGCACGCGCGGCGACACCGTGAGCGTGCAGAACATCGCTTTCGACCAATTGCCGCAGGAAACGCCGGTGAAGCCGACCGTGATTCAGAAAGTACGAGTGACATTGAATGACTGGTCGAGCTACGTACGGTATGCCGCACTGCTGGTTCTGTTCCTGTTCGCCTACATGCTGCTGCTGCGGCCGATCAAGAAACAATTGCTGACGACCTTCCGCGAGCTGCCGGCAACGATCTCCGCGAGCAAAATGCCGATGGCCGGCGTGGAGTTGTCGCCAGGGCAGGACTCGGGAAATCTTCCCCCGGGACAGCAGCGGGCGGTGATGTTGAAAAAGCAGTTAATGCAAAAAGTGAACGCTGAACCTGCGGCCGCCAGCAAACTGATCCAGGCCTGGATCCACGAAGAAGCAAAATGAGCACACAGACCCCACAACATCTGACCGGCACGCGAAAAGCGGCCATCCTCATGGCCATCATGGGCGAGGAAATCGCGGGCGCGATTTATCGTCACTTGTCCGACAAGGATGCCCAGGTGGTTACCAAGGAACTGGCCGAACTTTCAGGCGTGCCGCCCGACATAGCCCACCAGGTCCTGGAAGAATACAGCCAGCTTTCCATGACACAAGACTATCTGGCGCAGGGCGGAATCGATTTCGCCACCCGGTCGCTGGTGAAAGCTTTTGGCGATGAAAACGCCAATTACCTGCTGAAGCGAGTGGTGAAACTGCAGGAACTGAGCGTGGGGCAACTGGAGTCGCTGCAAAAAGCCGATCCGCAACAACTGGCGAAATTTCTGGAGAGCGAGCATCCGCAGACGATCGCGTTGATCATGGCGCATCTCGACGGAAAGCAGGCGTCGACATTATTGATGAAGCTTCCCGAACAAAATCGGGCGGAGTGCGTGAAGCGATTGGCTCAGCTGCGGCAGTTCTCCCCAGAGATGGCGGAAAAAGTTTCTCTGGTACTGAATCGAAGGCTGCAATCCCTGGGCGAGCAAAGTCGAAAGACCTACGCCGGGTTCAAAAGCGTTGCCGACATGATGAACCGGCTGGAAGCGGGCGCGGCGAAAGGAATTCTGGAAGCCATCGAGCACGACGATGCCAAGCTCGCCATCAACATTCGCAACCTGATGTTTACCTTCGAGGACCTGGTAGGCGTGACGGACGCGCATATCCGCGAATGGCTGGGAGCGATGGACAAAAAAACTCTGGCCCTGGCGCTGAAGGGCGCCAGCCAGGAAATTAAGGATCACATCTTCCGGGCGATGTCGTCGCGCGCGGTCGAGATGTTGAAAGAGGACATGGAAGCTCTCGGGCCGGTGCGATCCAAAGACGTGGCCCACGCGCAGCAGGAGGCGGTTACCTTGATTCGCAAGCTCGAAGCCGAAGGCAAGGTGGTTCTGAAATCCGAGGGAGACGATGAGTACGTTGTCTAAGGGACCGGGCGTGCCATTTGTGGGTGGTGTCGAGTCGTTCGTCTACCAGGACACATCGGATGCGCCTCTCAACTCCGAAGCGGTTCCCTATCCGGCGCAGCGAAGCGCGGAAAAAACAGTGTCGAGCGACGGCGTGCCGCGCATCAGTGAACAGGAGCTTTCGCGGCTGATCTTGGAAGCACGCGCCGAGGGTATCCGCGAAGGAGAGCGCCGGGCTGGTACCACAGCCGAACAGGAATTGGCAAAAGAGCGGTTGCGCATGGCCGAGATGGTGGCGGCTTTTCAACTCGAGCGCAACGAGTACTACTCGAAGGTAGAAGTAGAACTGGTCCACTTCGCGCTGGCGATCGCGGCAAAGATTCTTCACCGTGAGGCGCAGGTTGACCGGATGCTGGTCGCAGGACTGGTCAAGGTGATGTTGGAGAAGTTGCAGCAGGGCACGCGGGTGACGGTGCGCGTTCGCCCCGAGGCGGCAGAGAGCTGGAGACATTATTTTCACGACAACTCGACGATCCAGGTTGCGGAGGACTTCGCTCTCACCCAGCACGACTGCATGGTCGAAACCGAACTCGGCATCGCAGATCTCGGATTGGACGCCCAGTTGAAGGAAATCGAAAAAGGTTTTTTCGACCTGCTGGCGCAGAGACCTGAAAGCAAATGAGCGCCGGACACTTGGAAGCGTGCCGTAACTGGCTCGCGCACGGATCCTCCGTGCGCTGGAGCGGCCGAGTCACGCAAGTCGTCGGCAACCTGGTGGAATCTGCCGGACCGTTTTGTTCCGTCGGTGAGTGCTGCGAGATTCGCGATACGAGCGGAACAACGTTTCCCGGCGAGATTGTGGGCTTTCGAGGGCCGAACGTGCTTTCGATGACGTTGGAGAAGCCCAACGGCGTACGTTTTGGCGATCGCATCGTGACCTGGGGCGCCCGACCGTCGCTGCGCGTCGGGAGAGATATGCTGGGGCGGGTCATTGACGCAGCCGGCAGGCCCATCGATTCCGCCGCGGAATATACGGCGGAGCGATGCATACCCGTAGACGACCTTGCTCCCGCGCCGCTCGATCGTGTTTTGATCGACGAGCCCCTGGACTGCGGAATTCGTGCGATTGACGGCTTTCTGACCTGCGGACGTGGACAGCGAATCGGTATCTTCGGCGGCAGCGGCGTGGGCAAGAGCACTCTGCTGGGCATGATGGCCCGGGGAACGGCAGCCGACCTGACGGTTCTGGCTTTGATCGGTGAACGCGGCAGAGAAGTTGGTGAGTTTCTGGCGACCCTGGGCGAGGAAGGACGACGACGCTCGGTGGTCGTGGTTTCAACCTCGGACCAGTCGCCGCTGTTACGAATCCGTGCGGCACTTGCAGCCACCTCGGTGGCCGAATACTTTTGTGGCCAGGGAAAGAATGTACTTCTCGTGGTTGACTCTTTGACTCGCCTCGCCATGGCGCAGCGGGAAATTGGATTGGCGGCCGGTGAACCTCCCACCGCCAAAGGGTACACACCGTCGGTGCTTTCCATGCTGGCACGACTGGTCGAACGCGCTGGCCGTTTCTCGAAAGGCAGCATCACCGCTTTTTATACGGTGTTGATGGAAGGAGACGACCAACAGGATCCCATCGTGGACACGGTACGGTCCCTGCTGGACGGGCATATCGTGCTCGACCGCAATCTTGCGTTGCGCAATCACTATCCACCAATTTCTGTGCTGGAGAGCTTAAGCAGGTTGATGCCGAGCGTAACCTCACCCGAGCACCGGGAGAAGGCCGGTGCCTTGCGCACGCTCATCGCTGCGTACCATCAGGCGGAAGACTTGATCCGCATCGGCGCCTACCAGAAGGGCACCGATCCGATTTTAGATAAAGCCATTGCCGCGCTTCCGGAAATCAATCGCTTTCTGCGGCAGACTCCCACAGACCGCACGTCGATGAATGAAAGCTTGCAGCAACTGTTTGCGTTGCCGGGCTAATCATGTCCTTTCGCTTCCCCTTACAGGCGGTGTTGAAGTATCGGGAGAACATCGAGCGCCGCGAGTACCTCGCGCTGGGCCGAATTCATCAGCAAGTTGCCGAGCTTGAGATCCAGGTGCGTCAGGCAGAAGAATTATGTGCTGAGGCGACGCAGAAGCGTGAGGCCCAGACGCAGCGTGGCATGGCTTCCGTACATTTGCAGGAAGCCTACCAGCAGGAGCAAGTCCTCGAAATGCGGAGAGACCACCTGCGCAGCCGGCTACAACAACTCCGAATCAAACTCGAGGAGTGCCGGAAATCGTATGAACTGGCACGGCAGAAACATGAAATCGTCGACGAATTACGAACCCAGCGCTTGGATGCGTACCGCCGTGAGCAAGCGAAACAGGAGCAACTCCGCATCGATGATCTATTCCTGTCGCGGCGGAAACGCAACTAGGCAGACGTTGCCTAGTGCCCCCTAGGCAAATCTTGCCCAGGCAGCAGACGTTGCCACAATCGTCGTTCCCTTCTAATCGTCACAATCGTGAAAACTCTTTAATTGCTTGCCCCGAAACCCCGAGTTAGGACTGACTCTAATTCGGGAAACTTGGCCCACGGCTTGCAATTCTCCGGTTGCGTTCGAGGAGAAGCAGTGAAGGTCAGCTTGTCTCAAGTCGCGGCCAAGATGCTTCCAACGAAAACTTCGGAAACCTCTTCCCATGTTGCGGGAATGTTCTCCGCCGCGTTGGCAGACGCCTGGCTTGTGGATGACAAAGAACCTGAGAAGGCCGACGGCCTCGGTGTGAGCCATGCGCACAAGGAAGATAAGGTCAAGCCGCACCCGAAAGATGACAGGAAATCCTCGACAGAAATCCTGCCCACAGCCAAGCCAGTGGAAGACCTTCGAGTTCCGCCGATGATGGTCAACACAGGCGCCGTGCAGGCGCCGAAACCTGAGCTACGAGAGAAAGCCGCACCGGTTCCGACCACCGAAGCAACACGCCGTGAGAAGGCCGGGCATGTTTCTTCTGTAGCCGTCGCCGCAGGCTATATCGACCGGCACTACACTCCACCGACGCAAGCGCCGATCACTCTCGCCAAGAACTTGAGGTTCGGCGAGGAGCTGGGTGGGCAAGGCCACGTGGAAACTGCTCCAGCAGAGAAACTGAATTCCCGTGAGCCCCAGCCGGATAAGCTCGAACAAATCAATCACAACGCGTCACCCGCCGGGCAGATGAAAGATGAAGCCATCGCTGCGGTTCCTGCTCGCATGCCCGCGGTCCAAAGTTCGACAAGCGAGCCTGCGATGGAAATAGCGGCCGCGATTCGGGCGCAGGCCGATCTTCCGGTAGCAGGTGTTCCGCCGGCGAAAGAGACTCGGGGCACGCGTCCCGCACGCCAGGCAGAGCCCGCGTTCTCCAGTGTAGGAAACACATCGCAGAAATCGCCCGCTCTTCAGAGTCACTCGACGACCGAGCAGATCATGCACGCCATCAACAACCCTAGCGAGTCCAATCCGATTTCGGCGGCGGTCAAGGACAGCGCACGCCAGGATTTGCCACATGGCGAACAAAAGGCTGCGGCGCAGAAGCAGGCGGAACAAACCCCGTCCGCTGCGTCGCCTGGAGCAGACGCGGGCAGCCATAGCTCTCATCACGCCAAGAGTGAATCCGCGGCGGGAGCGACCAACTTCCAGAATCACGCCGAAGTAATGCCGGCCAAGATGGCCGACCGATCCGAAGTTCCGGCGCCTGCCCAAGTTCTTCACGCTGCGGGTGAACACGGAATCGTTCGTGAGCCTTCCGACAAGGTTTTCAGTCCTGGGGCAGCGACGGTGGCCCACACCTCGCCGGGCACAGCTCACCTCAACACCGAGGAAGTAACCACGACACCGGGATATGCGTTCCACGCGGCCAGACTCGTGGAGCGCCTGGGCCAATCCGAACTCCGCCTCGGTGTGCACGCCGGGGAGTTGGGCAAGGTGGACATTCGGACGTCGTTGGGCCGCACTCAGTTCACCGCGGAAATTTCAGTCGAGCGAGGCGAGCTGGGACGAGCTCTGACGGCGGAACTTCCGAGCTTGCACACTCGCCTGGCCGAGCAGCATCTCCCGGCTGCCAACATCACGGTCCAGGACTACTCTGCCGGAGCTTCGGCCGATCAGCAGGGGTCACAGCACAACAGAACTTTCCCCCCGATGAACGTGACGAGCGGCGGTACAGAGGGCGATACAGCTTTGTTTGCTCCCATGATCGATGCCATGGAGCCGACCACGCGACTTGATATTCACATGTAGTTAGGGGAACGCGGAGCAAGGAAGACAAGAATTTTAAGGAGAACAGGAAAATGAACCTTCACGGAATATCCACAATGACGCCGGTTTCACGGGCGCAGACAAACTCGACGGGCGCGGCTTCGTCCCTCGGTTCGTCGAACTCTGCCGGCGACGCGCAGAGCACGTTCATCAGCCTGCTGGTGACGGAGCTGCAGGCCCAGGATCCAACGCAACCCATGAGTCCCGACCAGATGGTCGGCCAGATGTTTTCCATGAATCAACTCGAGCAGCTGATCTCGATTAACCAGACGCTGACCTCAGCTTTTGGGCCGTTCACCGGCGCGACTAGCAATGGGTCCCCCACCACCAATCAGATTCCAACAGGAGGGAACTAATGTCGTCATTTTCGATTCCATTGTCAGGACTTGATGCCACGCAGCAGGCATTAAACGTCATTTCCAACAATCTCGCTAATCTGAATACCACCGGCTTCAAAGGACAGACGGCGAACTTTCAGGACCTGTTCTATCAAAACCTGGGAACCACGGGTGCGGGAAACCCCGTGCAGGTAGGAGCGGGCTCGAGAATCGGCTCGATCTCTGCCAACTTCACCAACGGCAGCTTGAACAACACGGGCGTGCCCAGCGATGTGGCGATCACGGGCAACGGTTTCTTCATCATCCAGGACGTAAATGGAACGGTGCACTACACCCGCGCCGGTGACTTCAGCGTAAACGCGGCCGGACAATTGGTGACCGCAGGCGGTCAGACGGTCATGGGATATCCCGCCGCCCAAGGCGTGGTGAACCGCAGCGCGACTCTGGCGCCCATTCAGGTGGGACAGTCAGCGATCAGCCCCCCGGTGGCGACTACAACCATGGACCAGCAGACCAACCTGGATGCCGGCTCCGCGGTGGGCGCGCAGTACTCAGCTCCATTGACGGTGTTTGATTCACTCGGCACGCCGCACGTGCTGAGCTTCAATTTCACCAAGAGCGGGACCGGAGCCTGGGATTACCAGATTACGATCCCTGCCGTCGATGTGGGTGGATCAGGAAACCCGGTGGTGGTCGCGAGCGGATCGTTGACGTTCGACAGCAACGGCAATCTTAGTTCGCCGACGGGATCGATCACGGGCATCAAT
>Ga0070741_10017132_pt1 | contig 11950 bp, 13 predicted proteins | sample Coa_R1_4_FD_66440 | JGI IMG/M metagenome (GOLD analysis project Ga0070741, IMG submission 66440) | Surface soil microbial communities from Centralia Pennsylvania, which are recovering from an underground coalmine fire - Coalmine... | ecosystem: Environmental > Terrestrial > Soil > Unclassified ...
CCCCGGCCGTGCGGGATCGTCGCCTTCGATGCGGATCCACCGCTCGTCGACGGGCACGTCGGGCGCATGCCCCGGGAAGCGGATGATCCTCACGGTGACGCCACCGGGCGGCGGCTCGAGCACGAACGGACCGTCCGGCGGGTCGCCGCCCGCGTCGCCGTCGAGCGCGCGGCCGCCGAGCCAGTAGAGGTCGGCCACCGCGAACCCGTTGGGCGCGTCGACGACGCGCGCCGGCGCGCCGTCGGACGCGATCACCGCGTTCCCGGCCGCGTCGTGGCCCGTCACCACCCGGCGGACATCGAAGGCCATCCCACCCCCCTTCTCTCCTGCGGGTCGCGCGTCAGAGCCCCCAGGGGCTCAGGTCGACGCCGAGGTCGCGCATCCGGTCGACGAGCTTCTCGGGGTTCATCGACTGGCTCGGCCAGTGATAGTCCCAGCCGCGGATCCCGACCGCCGGCTCTACGTAGCGGCGCACCTGCTCCATCGTGAAGATCACGCCCCGGCGACCGATCTGCTGCTCGTAGCGCGCCGCGTGCTCACGGTCGAACACGAGGTTCGTGTTGTCGCACATCGACTTCATGTCGTCGTGCACCCAGTCCCACATGGGTGTGGCGACGTGCACGAGCGGCTCCGACGGCTCGTAGCGCTGGATCTCGAAGTTCTTCGACCAGAACGTGATCGGTTCGAGACAGCACGCGCAGTACGACTCGAGCCTCACCTCCTTGTCACGGAAGTGCGGCATGTTCGACACCGCGACGGCCTCGTGCGCGCACCCGATGAAGCTGTGGAACCGATCGTCGACGTACATCTCGACCTGGCTCGGGAACGCCGAGTACGGCGGCGCCTTGAGCAGGTCGCAGTTGGGCGAGTCCTGGTCGACCACGACGACGATCCCGGTCTGGAGCTCCTTGTACGCCTGCACGATGTCGCGCCGGGAGAGCCCGGTGCCGGCGCCGGCCTGGCGGAGGTTCGGACCCCGCCCGTGCTCGGCCCAGAAGTCGAACACGAACTTGCGCAGGACCAGGGCGCGCTCCGACCACTCGAGGGGTGGGACGTACTGACCCATCAGGCGCCCGCGGCAGTGGTGTTGTAGCCCATGTCGTCGCGCGCGACGGGGCCGCCGGGAAGCGCCGGTTCGAGGTCGCCGATGGTCCACCCGCCGTCGACGACGAACTCCCCACCGGTGCAGTAGCTGCTCTCGTCGGACGCGAGGAAGAGCGCCATGTAGGCGATCTCCTCGGGACGGCCGACGCGGGGGATGGCCTGCATCGTGTAGATGGAGTTCACGACCTCCTCCGGGACGCCCGTGGGGTTGCCCATGAGCGTGTTGACGCCGCCCGGGTGGATCGAGTTGACCCGGATGCCGAAGCGGCCGAGCTCGAGCGCGGCCGTCTTCGTCATCCCGCGGATCGCGAACTTGGACGCCGTGTAGGAGACGAGCCCGTTCTTCGAACCGATGCCGTCGATCGACGAGATGTTCACGATCGACCCGCCGCCGGCCGCCTTCATCGGTTCGATCGCGGCCCGGATCCCGAGGAACGTGCCGACCTGGTTGACGTTGATGACGGCCATGTAGTCGTCGAGCGTCGTGTCGACGATGGCGGCGGGCCGGAGGATCGCCGCGTTGTTGACGAGCACCGACAGCGGGCCGAGTTGCGCCGCCGCCTGGAGCGCGCCGTCCCACTGCTCCTCGCGGCTCACGTCGAGGTGCACGTAGACGGCGGCGTCACCGATGTCCTCGGCGACCTGCTTGCCCTCCTCGTCGAGGACGTCGGCAACGACGACCTTCGCGCCCTCCCGGGCGAACAGACGCGACTCGGCCTCCCCCTGGCCGCGTGCACCGCCGGTGACGATCGCGACCTTGCCGTCCAGCCGTCCCATACCGAAGCCTCCCTCAGGTGGCGCCCGGTGCGCCGTTCGCCATCGTCGCGCAACTGGTCGGGCGGCATCCCTGCCGACGTACTGTGCTCGCCCGTGGCCGCGACCTATCCCCCCGAGCAGCACATCGTGCGCGATCTCCGGATCGAGAGCGAGCACTCGGCCTCCGGGCGGGCGTTCTGCCTCGCACCCGTGACCGACCACGTCCGGAACCGGGCCGGCGCCGCCGGTCTCGGCCTGCTCGTGACACTGGTCGACATCTCGGGTGCGCTGGTCGGGCTCCCGGCCGCCGATCCCGACTGGACGGCGACGCTCGACCTCTCCGTCCACGGGATCGCGCCCGTGACCGACGGCCCCGCGATCGCGGCGTCGTACCTGGTCCGTGCGGGCAAGAACGTGATCGTGGTGGGAGTCGACGTGTACGACGGCCACGGCCGCGACCAGCCCGACGCCGCCCGCGTCTGCGCGTCGGGACTCATGAGCTTCGCCCGCATCCCGGCCTCGGCCACGCGCGCCAGCCGCCGCCCCGGTGGCGAGCCGGGCCGGCGGGTGCTGCACGGCGACGGCACCTCGCAACTGCGGGCGTCGCTGTTCGAGCACATCGGGCTCCGGGTGGTCGACGCCGCCGCCGGCGCGGTCGAGCTCGACAAGACCGAGTACGTGAGCAACAGCTTCGGGACGGTCAACGGCGGTGTGCTCGGGATGGCCGTGCAGGCCGCGGCCGAGACCTGCCTCGAGGCGGCGGGCCACCCGTTCGTGGCGACCGACGCGCAGGTCCACTACCTGGCGCAGACCGAGGCCGGCCCCGTGCGCACCGCGGCGCGCATCCTGCGGGTCGCAGCCGACCACGCCGTCTGCGAGGTCCGGACCGTCGACACCGGCGCCGACGACAAGCTCCTCACGATCGCGACCGTCACCCTCGAAGGCAGCTGAGCCCGCGCGCCCGTACACTCCCGGCCATGCCCGAGATCCAGGTTCCGTACTTCCTGTCGCTGCCCGCGTCCGGCGCGCCGCGGGAGGGCGTCGTCGTGATCCACGAGGGCAACGGCATGTCGCCGCAGTTGCTCCGCGTGTGCGAACGGCTCGCCGATCAGGGCTACGGCGCGATCGCGCCCGACCTGTTCTGGCGCTTCGGGGGCAGCGATCCGAACAACTTCATGGACCACCTGCGCGACCTCCGGCTCTCGGACGTCGTCGACGATCTGCGCTTCGCCGTCGGGCGCATCCGCGAGCTCGGCGCCGGGCCGGTCGGCGTGACCGGGTTCTGCATGGGCGGCAAGTTCACGTACCTCGCCGCCGTGTCGGGTCTCGACGTGCAGTGCGCGGCGCCGTTCTACGGATCCGGGATCTCGGAGCTCGACGGCGACGTGCAGTGCCCGCTGCTCGCGTTCTACGGCGGGCGCGACGAGTACGTGCCGATGGAGGAGATCGAGAAGGTCCGGGCCCGCCACCCGGGCGACGTGATCGTCTACCCGGACGCCGAGCACGGGTTCATGCGGGACGGCTCCGAGACCTACCACCAGACGGCCGCGCCCGACGCGTGGGGCAAGCTGCTCGCGTTCCTCGCGCAGCACCTCCGGGGCGTGCAGCCCGAATAGCCGGCGACAGACGCGCAGACGGCGCCCCTCCCGCTCGTACCACGAGAGGCGCCGCCCCGCGATCGGGTGGGTCGGCTACTGGACCTGGAACTCGGCGCGCATCCCGGCCATGTAGTGGCCGGAGAGGTTGCACTCGAGCACGTAGTGACCGGGCGCCAGCTTGAGCGTGTTGCTCTTGACCGCGCCGCCCTTGATGTTCTCGACCTCACCGACGTCCTTGACGCCCCGGCCGTTCTCGACCGTCCGACCGGACTTGCCGCTGAGCGGGACGGTCGTCGCGCTGGCGTTCGTGCGCAGCACGACGAGCTCGTGCTTCACGTGGCCGGTGTTGTGCACGACGAAGCGCACGCGACCCGCGGGCACGGTTGCGGCGCTCGCCGAGATCGTGAACTCGTTCTCGTCGACCTTGACGGTCGCGGCCGGCGTCTTCGGCGTCATCGCCCCCGCCCGCGCGGCGAACAGGATCGCGGGAACGCTGAACGTGACCGTGATCAGCAGTCCGGTCAGCGCCGCGGTCGCCCACCGGCGACGACGCCCGGCCGCGACGGGGGTCGGGAAGGCGAGCACGTCCGCGACGGCTGCGCCGGTGCCCCGCGGGCGGGTGGTGGGTCGGGTCATCGTCGTTCCTCTCTCCGGCACGCCCTCCGGCGTGCTCCGCGTGGACCACCCCGAGCGCCGCCCGCGCTCGGGAGCGATCATCCGCGGGGCACGTCGGCCGACCCAGGGCCCGAGGGCACGCCGGCCGGGGCCGGGCGGCCCGAATCCGCGGGGCCGGAGGTCCCGAGCCCCGGCGTGCGAGGCTGCGGGGATGGGGTCGCATCCGTTGCACGGCGTCGCCGTCGTCGGCGTCCACAACACCCGCCAGGCCCGGGTCCTCGAGGGCACCGACTCGCGGGCGATCACCCTCGAGGCCGCGCTCGGCGCGCTCGACGACGCCGGGCTCGATCCGCGAGCCGTCGACGGCGTGGCCGGCCAGGCGCTCGACTTCGCGTACCAGGCCCGCATCGGCCCGGTCTGGTGGTCACCGTCGTCGCTCGGCATCCCCGCCGTGCTCGACGCCGCGAACGCCATCGACAACGGGCTGGCCACGACGGTGCTCATGGCCGCCGGCTCGGCGGGGGTCTACACCGAGCGGCGCTCCACCGCGCCCTGGACGCGACCCGACCACGAGTTCGTCGCGCCGTTCGGGATGTTCACCGCCGCCGAGTTCGCCCTCGTCGCGCGCCGCCACATGCACCGGTACGGCACGAGACCGGAAGCACTCGCGACGGTCGCGGCGACGATCCGCAACAACGGTCACGTGAACCCCGACGCGGTGTACCACGGGCGCGGTCCGTACACGCCGGCCGACATCCTCGACAGCCGGGTGGTCGCCGACCCGTACCACCTGCTCGACTGCGCGATGACGTCCGAGGGTGGCTGCGCGCTCGTGCTCACGCGCGCCGACCGGGCGCGCGACCTCGCCAAGCCGCCGGTGTTCCTGCTCGGCGGCGCGACCGACCGCATGGGCCCGTCGTACCAGAACCCGCCGTCGTTCGACCTCCACGACCCGCGCCGGCCCGAGCTGCCCAACGCGTGGGTCGGTCGGCGCGCCGCACGGACCGCGTTCGCGATGTGCGGCCTCTCCCCCGCCGACGTCGACGTGTGCGAGCTCTACGACCCGTTCTCGTTCGAGATCATCCGCCAGTTCGAGGCGTTCGGCTTCTGCGGCGAGGGCGAGGGCGGCGATTTCGTGATGGACGGCACGATCGAGGTCGGCGGCCGCGCGCCGGTGACGACCGACGGCGGGACCATGGCGTTCAGTCACGGCGGCGCGACCGTGCAGCTCCTCCAGCGCGTCCTGCGCGGGGTGCAGCAGCTCCGCGGCGAGTGCTCGACGCGTCAGGTGCCCGGCGCGCGGGTCGCGCTCTGCTCCGGCGGCGGCGCCGGCGCGCTGTTCACTGATGTGCTGCTCCTCGGCCGCGAGGTGCCCTGAGCCGCGCTGCCGAGCGCGTCAGGCCTGCAGGTGCCGCCCGAAGAAGTCCCAGATCCGCCGCCAGCCGTCGAGCGCGGCCTCGACCCGGTAGTTGGGCCGGTCGACGGAGAAGAACGCGTGGCCGGCATCCGGGTAGGTGTGCAGGTCGAACGTCTTCCCGTGCCGGGTCAGCTCGGCCTCGATCTTCGCGACGTCCGCCGGTGACGGGCGCTTGTCCTGCGCGCCGAACAGGCCGAGGAGCGGACAGCTCAGGTCGGCGGTGAGGTCGATCGGGGCGACCGGCGTCCGCTCGGTGAGCTGGTCGGGGCTCGCGACGACACCGCCGCCATAGCAGTCGACGGCCGCGTCGAACGGGAGGGAGCACGCGACCAGGTACGCCTGGCGCCCGCCCGAGCAGTACCCGATCACGCCGACCTTCCCGTTCGACGACGGGAGGTCGCGCAGGTGGCCGGCCGCGGCCCGTACGTCGCCGATGCACCGGTCGTCGGGGACACCGCCCGCCTCCCGGACGGCACGCGACGCGTCCGCGGGTGCCGCGCCCGGCGCCTCGCGGTGGTGCAGGTTCGGGCACAGCGCGGTGTAGCCGTTCACCGCGAACGTCCGCACGATCTCCTTCGTCGCCGCGTCGTACCCGGGCATGTGGTGGATCACCACGACGCCCGGGTACGGCCCGTCGCCGAGCGGCCGCGCCAGGTACGCCGGGATCAGGTCGCCGCCGTGCCCTCGGAGCGAGATCGTCTCGGAGAGGACGGCGTCGGTCGACACGGTGCCGACCTCAGGCGAGCTTCTCCCCGCGCGCGGCGGCGCGGTAGCGGTCGGTGCTGTGCACCGGGTCGGTGTCGATCTTCGGGATCACGTGCTCGCCCATCAGACGGATCATCTCGACCGTCTCTTCGAGCGGCGCCGGCCCGATCCCGAACACGAGCTGGTCGACCCCGGTCTCCTCCCAGCGCCGGCACTGGTCGAGCGCCTCGTCGGGGTCACCGACGACACCGCCGCCCTCGATGAGCATCGGGATGTCGTCGAGCGTGGCGTCGGGGATCAGCTCGGGCCAGTTCGGGATCTCGGGCGGGTGCGGGAACGTGTCGTGGTACCGGAACACGTTGCTCACGAGGTAGTTGGGCCGGGCGTTGACGAGCGACTGCCGCGCCTTCATGGCGTCCTCCGCCACGTAGGCGCTGATGCACACCATGAGGTTGTCGTTGACGAACGCCCCGATCGGCTCCGCGTTCGCGATCGCCTCCTTGTACGCCTTGCGCAGCGGCGGGACCTGCGAGAGCGAGCCGACGGAGAAGCCGAGCACCCCGAGCCCCTTGCGGCCCGCCATCTCCCAGCTCGTCGTGTTGCCGGCGGCGTACCACATCGGCGGGTGCGGCTTGACGTAGGGCTTGGGGAGCACCTTGCGGGGCGGCAGCTCCCAGAACTTGCCCTGGTAGCCCTCGTAGGTGTCCTGCAGCCACATCTTGGGGAACTCGCCGACGACGTCCTCCCAGATCTCGCGGGTCCCGCTGAGGTCCTCCATGCCCGGGAGGAAGCCGAGGATCTCGTGGCTGCCGGCGCCGCGGCCGGTGCCGAACTCGAAGCGACCGTTCGACAGGTGGTCGAGCATGGCGACGCGCTCGGCGACCTTGGCCGGGTGGTTCACCGACGGCAGCGGGTTGAAGATGCCCGATCCGATGTGGATGCGCTCGGTCGAGTGCGCGAGGTACCCGGTGATGACGTCGTTCGCCGAGAGGTGCGAGTACTCGTCGAGGAAGTGGTGCTCCGTGACCCAGATGTACTTGAAGCCCGCCTCGTCGGCCGCCTTGACCGCGGCGAGCTCGTTCATGAAGACCTTGTGCTCGGCCTCCGGGTCACCTTCGCGGCGATACCCCGGGTTGTACCCCTGGATGAAGATCCCGAACTCCACTGACACACCCCTGGTTCGTCGTGACGCTGCTCCCGCCCTTGCTAGCACGCGCGACGCCCCGCGCCTAGCGTCGGGGTCCGCATGGACGAGACCGCGCCGCGAACCCACCTCGAGCACCTGGTGCAGGAGCTGTGGGACCGCGACCGGATCGCGGCGCTTCCGGTCACGTACGCCCGCGGGATCGACCGGCGCGACTGGGACCTCGTGCGGTCGTGCTTCACGCCCGACTGCTTCATCGAGGGGTCACGGGCGACCGCGTCGCTCGACGAGTACCTGACCCACCTGCGCCCGGGCGTCGAGGCCTTCCCGACGACCATGCACTTCATGGGCAACCAGATCGTCGAGGTCGACGGCGACGAGGGCCACGTCGAGACCTACGCCGTCGCCTTCCACTGGGCGGCCGCGCAGGCCGGCGCCGACGACCCCGCCAACCTCGTGGTCGGGGTCCGCTACCAGGACTCGGTCGTGCGCACCGGCGACGGCTGGCGGATCGCCCGCCGCCACGTCGACCCCGACTGGCGCGTGGGCACCTACCCGGAGACCTGAACGCCTCGCCGATCAGCCTTGAGCCGCGACGCGGCGCGGCGGCCGAGAGGGATCCCGCTGCCGACCGTGCAGCGCCGCACCACACGCCGGGCGGGGAAGTGGTCCGCCAGCGCGCGGTGGTTCGTGCACCGCTCGTCCCACACGGCGACGTCGTGTGCGCGCCACCGCCACCGGCACTGCAGGTTCGGGTCGTGCAGGCGGGTGCGCAGGAAGCCGAGGAGCGCGTCGCTCTCGTCGGCGTGGAGCCCGACGATCCCACGCACGTATGCACCGCAGAGATAGAGGGCGGGCCGGCCGGTCACCGGGTGCACGCGCACGAGCGGGTGCCGGGCGCCGCGGAACTCCTCTGCGACGCGCTGGTAGACGTCGGCGCCGAACATCATCGTCGTCGTCGCCTCGAAGTTGGGGCCCGGATGCAGGTCCTGCTCGAGGTCGGCGATCAGCTCCTGCATGACCGGCGAGAGCGCGTCGTGCGCGGCGTAGAGGCTGGCCCAGAGCGTGTCGCCGCCTGTGGGTGGGGTTTCGCGCATGCTGAGCACCGCGACGTCGGGCGGCTCCGCGAGGAACGCGACATCCGTGTGCCACAGGTCGGTCTTCGGCGGGCTGTCGGGACCGTCCTCGATCCACTCGAGCGGCTCGTCGAGGCCGCGCGCCCGCGTGGTCGGGAAGACGTTCGGCTCGCCGAAGATCGAGGCGAACGCGACGTGCTGCTCGTCGCTGAGGTCGTGCCCGCGGAAGAAGAGCACGAGATGACGCATCAGCGCGTCGTGGAGCTCGACCCGCTGCGCGTGCGGGACCGGTGCACCCGGGTCGACGCCCTCGACCACCGCGCCGATCACGGGCGTGACCGGCGTGACGGCGATCGACGCGTACGTCACACCGTTGCAGCCGGTTCGTCCAGGCCGTAGCCGAAGGTGCCCTCGAGCCGGCCGTCGCGCACCGGGTGCATCGCGGCGACGCGGCGGAGGCGCACCCCGCCGCCGGGCGAGGTGGTGAACCGGGCCAGGTACTCGGCGAAGACGTACCAGTCGGTGACGATCCGTCCCGAGAGCGTCAGGTCGTCGGCACCCGCGAACAGGCCGACGAGCTGGGCGGCCGCCGACGCGCCGTCGTACGCCTCCACCCGGGTACCCCGGGCACCGTTCGGGGACGGCCCGTCGACCCGGACGGCGGCGCAGTGGTCGGCCGTGAGGAGGTCGGCGACGTCCCCCGCCGCGAGCGCGTCGACGAAGCGATCGAGGAGGTGGCTGTGCTCGATCTCCTCGACGGGGAGGTACCCGAGCGGCCCGCTCCCGCCGGCCCGCGGGGGGACGCGCCCGGCCAGCACGTCCGCGAACGGGAAGTGCGTGAGCGCGATCTCGCCGCGGATGCCGTCGGGCGCGGTCGGGAACAGCACGGCCGAGTTGACGACGAACTCGGCGTCCGCGGCCGGGTTGTCGCCGATCGGCCCGGTCTGGCGCAGCGTCGCCGCGCTCTCGTTGAAGACGTACCAGTCGGCGACGAGCTGCTTGAGCTGGTTCGACGCCAGCACGACGTAGGCGTCGCTCCGATCGGCGTAGTAGTCGTGCACCGCAGGCGTCCCCTCGAGCACGGTGAGGGTGATGCCGTCGGCGGTCCGGTCGGGGAGGGGGAACCACGGGTCTTCCGAGACGGTCGACATGATCACGTCGGTGCGGGTGTCGACCTCGGCGGCGACGTGGGCGCGCACGACGTCGAGCGCGGCGCCGCGCGGCCCGGCCTGCGCCAACCAACCCTTCCCGGCCCATGTGAGCATGTGTCTAGGGTAGAACCCGAGCGACGGCCGCGTCGCCGAGACGGGGGGTGGAACCGTGCCGGATCCCGCGCACATCGTCCGCGTGTTCGAGGAGTACACCGGGGCGTTGACCCGCGGCGATGCCGCTGCCGCGGCCGCGCTCTTCGCGCCCGACGCCGTCGTCCGCGACCCGATCGACGGCCCGGTCCTGGAAGGCACTGCCAAGATCCGCGAGTTCTTCGCCGGCGGAGAGGGGATCCTCCACTCGCTCGAGCTCACCGGCCCGGTGCGCATCGCCGGCGACGGCGTGCACGCGGCCGCGCCGATGCGGGCGCGTCTCGACTTCGGCGACGGCCCGAAGCTCCTCGACACGCTCGACGTGATGACGTTCGACGACGACGGGCGGGTCGTGTCGATGGACGCGTTCTACGGCCCCAGCAACTTCACCGACGCGACCTGATCCATGGTCGCGCTCAGGCGGCGATCGCGGCCGCGAGGACCCGCTCGAGCGCGTCGGCGTCGGCCCGGATCTGCAGCTCGCCGTCGACCCGGCTGATGTGGAGCGCCGGGCAGAAGTAGCCGCCGGTCCCGACGAAGAAGTGGGGCGAGCCGACGACGCCGCGGCGGCGCCCGTCCTCCCACTCGGCATGGACCGCCGCGACGTCACGAACGTCGGGCGGTCCCAGCCCGTGCGCGGCGGCGACGGCGCGGAGAACGGCATCCGACGCGATGTCGCGCCCCTCCTCGAACAGTGCGTGGCGCAGCGCCAGGCTCACCCGCTCGCCGGTGACCGGCCCGGCCGCGTACGCCGCGTGTGCGAGCGCGAACGCCGGGATCGACGTGGCCGGGAACGCGCTGCGGTCGAAGCCGGTGAACAGGTCGGGGGCAACCTGTTCGCGCAAGGCCTCCACCTCCTCGGCGACGAAGCCGGGGTCGAGCGCGTGGCCGTTCACCAGCTCGAGCGGCCACGCCCGGACGACCAGGACCGGCGTGTCGCGCCCCGCCGCGGCCCGCCGGGCGACGAGCCGGCGGAGCCCCACGTGGGTGAACGGACACGCGACGTCGGCGAACACCTCGATGACCTGCACGCCCGCAGTGTCGGCCCCTGCCCGATCGCGGGCCAGGGGACAAAGCCCCATCCCCGCCCGTCCGCGGGTGCTCGCGGGCCGGGGCAGAATGCCCACGACCCTCGGGGGGAGGCGCGCCATGTTCGATCTCCTGGTACGGAACGGCACGATCGTCGACGGGACCCGCATGCCGCGGTACCGGGGCGATGTCGGCATCCGCGACGGTCGCGTCGCCGCGATCGGCCGCCTCCGTGACGCCGACGCGCACCGGGTGGTCGACGCGGACGGCCTGATCGTCGCCCCGGGTTTCGTCGACCTGCACACGCACTACGACGCGCAGGTCTTCTGGGATCCCTACTGCTCGCTCTCGGGCTGGCACGGTGTCACGTCCGTGGTCATCGGCAACTGCGGGTTCGGGTTCGCGCCCGTGCTGCCGGAGTTGCGCGAACGCTCGATGCTGTCGATGACCCGCAACGAGGCGATCTCCCTCGACGCCATGAAGGCGGGCATGCCGTGGGACTGGGTCACCTTTCCCGAGTTCCTCGACAGCCTCGAGCGCGCGCCGAAGTCGCTCAACCTCCTCCCCTACGTGCCCCTCTCACCCCTGCTCGTGTGGGTTCTCGGGCTCGACCGCGCGAAGGCGGGCGTGCTCCCCACCGACGCCGAGCACGACGAGCTGTGCCGGCTCCTCGACGAGGCGATGGACGCGGGCGCGTGCGGGTGGTCCGCGCAGCGGCTCCTCCCCACGGGCACGATGCCGATCCAGCGCGACCACGACGGCACGCCGATGCCGACGGACGTCATGCACGACGAGACGTGCCGGGCGCTGGCGCGGGTGCTCGCCCGCCGGGGTGAGGGCTTCATCCAGATGACCATCTCGTCGGGGGACCACGAGGCCGACCGCCGGCGCTTCGAGGAGATGGCCGCCATCAGCGGGCGGCCCGTGATCTACAACGTGCTCGGCGCCGTCGACCGTGCACCGACGGCGCACCTCGACACGATCGCGTGGCTCGAGGACTGCCGGGCCCGTGGGCTCCGCGTGTACGCGCAGGCGGTCACGTCCGACTTCGGGTTCACGTTCACGCTCGAGGACTTCAACCTGTTCGACGACGCCGAGGCCTGGCGCGAGATGCTGCTCGGCACCCCGGAGGAGCGCCTGGCCAAGGTCGCCGACCCCGGCCGCCGCGACGCGCTGAAGGCGCGGCTCCCGTTCGCGGGGACCGG
>Ga0070741_10017133_pt1 | contig 11949 bp, 14 predicted proteins | sample Coa_R1_4_FD_66440 | JGI IMG/M metagenome (GOLD analysis project Ga0070741, IMG submission 66440) | Surface soil microbial communities from Centralia Pennsylvania, which are recovering from an underground coalmine fire - Coalmine... | ecosystem: Environmental > Terrestrial > Soil > Unclassified ...
TTCTACGATGCCTTGGAGGTCAACGACAGCGCGGTGAAGGTGCTCGGCGAGCCGACGTTGACCAAGATCGCGCGCGAGCTGGTCGAGGCGGTGCGCAAGAACGTCACCATCGATTGGACTGTCCGCGAGAACGTGCGCGCGCAGTTGCGCGTGATCGTCAAGCGCATCCTGCGAAAGTACGGGTATCCGCCCGACAAGCAGGAGAAAGCGACTCAGATCGTTCTGCAACAGGCTGAGTTGCTGAGTGCCGACTGGGCTGGCGCATAGTTCGGGACTGACTCATGCGTTATTGGTGGGTCAACCAAAACCAGACCTACCGACACGAGGTGCCGGGTGGCTACCTTTGGTCCCCGAAGCGGAAGACGAACGGCGAGCGCAACCCGTTCTACGACTTCATGCGCGAGGTCGCGCCGGGCGACGTAGTGTTCTCTTTCGCGGACACCTACATAAGGGCCATCGGGATCGTCGTCTCGCACGCCTACGAGTCGCCCAAGCCGCTCGAGTTCGGGCAGGCCGGCGCCTACTGGGACAAGATCGGATGGCGCGTCGACGTTCGATTCTCGGGGCTGAGGCTTCCAATCAAACCTTCCGAGCATATGAATGTGCTCGGCCCGGTGCTCCCTCACCGCTATTCGCCGCTAAGGCCGAATGGGCTTGGGGTTCAAAGCGTCTATCTCACCGCGATACCGGAGTCGTTCGCCGGGGCGCTCGCCGACCTGATCGGCGCCGAGGCGCGGGCGCTGATCCGCGGTCATCGCGTGGCGGAAGACCGTCCGTCGCAACCCGCTCTCGGGCTCGTTCAATGGGAGGAACACGAGTTGAGCCGAGTCCAGGCAGACACCGGGATCCTCGACACCACGCGCGAGGCGATCGTACTCGCCCGTCGTGGGCAGGGCCTCTTCAAGCAGCGAGTGATGCAGATCGAGCGCGCCTGCCGCATTACCGGAGTCACCCGTCAGGAACACCTGCGGGCGAGCCACTGCAAGCCTTGGCGCGACGCGAACAACGAGGAGCGCCTCGACGGCGAGAACGGATTGCTGCTGACTCCGAACGCGGATCACCTGTTCGATCGCGGTTTCATCGGATTCGACGACAACGGGGACGTGCTGGTCTCGCCCGTGGCGCACCGCGACTCGCTCGCGCGCATGGGGCTCGACTCTTCGCGCGTAGTCAATGTCGGCGCCTTCTCGCAGGGGCAGCGCCGTTACCTGGAGTTTCACCGCGAATACGTGCTGCTGCGCTCGCGGTTTCTCGATGAAGGCTAGTGCCGATGAGGCCAAGCCAGACCATACTCCTGCGTCCGGTCAGCCCATGCGTCGAAGCTGCTCGGACACCTCTTGCCAGGGCAGCCGCCTTCCCTGGGCACGCATCGCGTCGTATGCAGCGGTCGCCTCTGCACGAGACAGAAGGCCGGCGCGATACATCTCGTTCATGAGCCACAAGGTCCCGTGTGTCTCATGTCCCAATTCTTCGCACAGTTCGCGTAGACGCCGGTCGCCCGTCAGAAGGGGGCACTTTTCCTGCATCGCAAGCGCCAGCGACAGCAAGTCGTTGCTGCTGGCGCCCGTGCGGCGGTACTCGTCAATCAGTTTTATGCCCCGGTCAACGTATTCAGCTTGTAGCGACAGGGTTTGAAGTCCGAGGCCTGGCAACTCCGGGTGATCGTCACGAAGCTCCTCCTCGAACAAGATATCAAGTACGGCAAATTCTTGGTCGAGCCGGAACATGCGGTCCAGGACGCCACCGCATTGCATGTCAATAAGGATGTTGGCGTCACTGATGAGAACCGGCATGCTCCAGGTTCCGCATCGAACGAAACTCGGATAACGATTTCTTCATCAGCTCAGCCGCCTTTGATTCACTGATTACATCTTCCGCCAGCGCGCGAAAAACGAGCTGTTCGAAAAGTTTCGGCTGCTCTCGAGGATAGTCCGCGCACGGTTCCTTCTTTCGCCAGCCTTGCTTGCTGAAAAACTTCGCCATCCGTTGATAGTAAGAGTCGGGCAAGATACCGAGATCATTCGCACGGTGCATCCACCCTTGCATGCTCAAACCGTACGTCTTCTTCAAGACGCAGAGCTCATTAGGCTCGAGCCAGGTACGGCGGTTACCCAGTTCCTTTCGAACTTCCGAATCTGGGACAAGAAACGCACCGGCGAATCGGTTAGCAGCCGCTTCCTCGTCGAGCGATCGAACCAGCCGTCCGGCCATGAGCAGGTGCCCCAGCTCGTGAGCCAGCGTAAATCGCTGCCGATCCCCAGGCCACTCCTTCCCAACCACGATAACCGGCGCGCCCTGGACCCGCGTAGCGAGGCCGTCGAAACGGTTGTTATGTAGTGCGTCGGTCTGAAAGATCTTGATTCCGCGCTCTTCCAAAGTGTCGGTTAGATCGGGAATCGGATTCAGACCGAGCGACCACTTGTCCCGTACGTGGTTGGATATCTTCTCAATCTCCGCATAGGAGGCGATCCGGTCCGGCAAGCCCGCCGGAACCTTAAAGGGCTTGATGGGCCCGTTAGGCAGGAACCCTTCGAGCTCGAAGAATCGCTCAATCTGCTCGAGGAGATCGCCTTCAATTTGCCCGAGTACCCGCTTCGGTACGTGCGAGTGCTTTCGGTACTCGACTTCTTCGAGCTCCAATTTATAGGGACGAAAGAAGTACTCCACCTTCACGTCCAGGGCCTTACCGAGGTTGATCAGCACCTGAGACGACGGCGTCGCTTTGCCGGTCTCGTACTTTGATATCGACATGGCACTAACCCCGGCTTTTTCTCCCAGCGCGCGCGTAGATAAGCCGGCGGCCTTGCGCGCCTGCTTCAAGCGTTCGCCAATCATGGTGTCTCCAATGGGGTCGGGACTACGGTTTACAATATTGACATTTTCCATGGCTTTTGTAAACTATGAATGTCGCCGCCTTAGCACAGGCGGCTCATACCACTTAGGAGCTGTCATGGCAGTCAACCCACCCCCTGGGGATCATCGTCGCGTGGGCGCAGTTCGCGATCGTTCCCAAACGCACAATCCCCACAACGACCGTTGGGTCAAGCGGGACACCGAGAGCGGACGCTTTATCGACCAAAAGGCCGACAAGACTCCGTTCAAGGGTGTTCGCAAGGAGAAGTGACGTGTCCAATGGCACGACGCACCGCACGGCGGCTTTTGCTGCCGTGGCCGCCCTGACGGCGCGGGAAGAGCGAAAGAACGGGAAGCTGACTCTGGCTCCGATCGTGAACGGTTCAGCTGCCGCCTTGCTGACGGGCATCCCGGACTATTTGGAGCCAGCAGTTCATCCGAATCACCGGCAATTCTTCCACAGCGTAGTGTTCGCCGGTCTCGTTGGTTACGGCGTGCACAAGGCGTATAAATGGCAGCCCACGGATGGCTGGGAGGAATTTTTGCGATGGCTCGCGATTATCGGCGGCACCGCATACTTGGTGCACCTCGCGCTTGACGCATTTACCGCGAAGTCATTGCCGCTGGTCGGGAAGATCTAGGAAAACAGCTAGAACAACTCCACCTCAAACACCACTGTCGAGTGACTCGTCGACAAAGAACGTTACCGGCTCAAGCTGCTTTGAGGTCGACCGCGCAGCGGATCGCGTCCCAGATCGCCTCTTCGCTTGCACCGTAATCTTTCGCCAGGTCGGGCGGCTGGTCGCCGGCTTTGAAGCGCTCGAAAAGCACCGCGGTCGGGATGCCGGTGCCCGCGATGACCGGGCGACCGAAGGACACTTGCGGGTCGATCACAACCGTGCGCGGCTGCTGCACGGCCGTTTGCGAGCGGATAAACGGGTACAGCTTGATCGGAAGGCCCTTCGGGTCGCGCTCCACGCGCTCGAGGTAGGCGCGGATGAGATCGGCCATCTCGACCTGGCCGGTCTCCGAGAGACTGATGATCTCGCCCATGCGCTCGACGAAGAGCTTCGCTCCGTGCGTGGCGAAGCGCTCTCCCAGCAGCGGTCGCTCGGACCCGAGCTTCTCGGTCAGGAACTTGAGGCCCCGGCGTATCGTCGGCAGGCCGATATGATGCTTGCGGCGAATCGCCGAGAGCACATATGCCTCGACGAGATTGGAGAAGGAGAGGACCAGCGTCTTCGGATCGGCGGGGCGAATCACCGCCTTGAAACCCTGCTGACCGGCAAACCAGGCACGCAACGTGGACTTCGGGACACCGAGGTAATGCGCGGCCTCGGGAATGGCATAGGCCGGTATCTCGCGTCGGTCGATCGTGTTGAAGGCTGTCAACGCCACTTGTGGTCAATGGGCCCGGCGCATTATATGTCCAATCGCTTCGCGGTGAGCAACCGGAGACTCCTCCACCTCACCCCACCCCCAACAACTCCACCTCAAACACCAACGTAGCATTCGGCGGTATCACCCCGCCCGCGCCTCTCGCGCCGTAGCCCAGCTCCGGCGGTATCGTGAGCTTGCGCTTGCCGCCGACTTTCATGCCCTGCACGCCTTCGTCCCAGCCGCGGATGACTCTTCCGGCGCCGAGGGGGAATTCGAAGGGCTCGTCGCGGTCTTTGCTCGAGTCGAATTTCTGGCCGTCGACGAGCCAGCCGGTGTAGTGGACGGTGACGTTCTGGCCGGCGCTGGCTTCGTCGCCCTGGCCGGTGATGATCTCGGTGATGATGAGGCCGGTGCCGGTGGTGGTGGTCGTGCTCATGGGGGACTCCCGGAGGATAATCGGGGGAACGGAACGCATTCTGACAGCATCTCTTTTATGATGTTTCAAGCCGAAAATTTCTTTCGCGCGCTGCCGCGCGTGCTGACGATGATCGTGGTCGGCGCGGCGGTGCTCGCGGCGCTGGTGATCGCGTGGTGGGTGGCGCTCGTCGGGGTGGTCGTCTTGTCGGCCTGGTTCGGGCTGCGGCGGCTGATCCTGCACGGCGCCGACACCCCCGGCGGCGCGCAGGTGATCGAGGGCGAGTTCGAGAAAGTGGAGGAGCCGCCCGAGCGCTTGCGGTAAAGTGCTCCTTTGCCAATCTTTCCCCGGAGGAAGCGCGCCATGGCCAAGGGCTACTGGGTGGTCACTTACCGCAAGATCAACAATCCCGAGTCGTTCCAGGCGTACGCGAAGCTCGCGGCGCCGGCGATCATCGCGGCGGGAGGCAAGTACCTGATCCGCGGCACGCCCGCCGCGGTGCACGAGAAGGGCATGAAGGAGCGCGTGGTGGTGAGCGAGTTTCCGAGCCTGCAGGCGGCGATCGCCGCGCACGACGGCCCGGGCTACCAGGCGGCGCTGAAGGAGCTCAAGCCCGGCGCGGTCGATCGCGACATGCGCATCGTCGAAGGCCTGGAGTAGTGTTCCGCAGCATCCTCGGCGACGACCGCATCCACCCGCAGGCGCGCGAGCGGATCGCGCGCCACGGCGCGGACGTCGTGCGCGAGGTCGAGGCCGCGGTCGCGGCGAACGGCATCGTCGTCGTCGGCATGCGCGGCAATCCCTTCCCGCGCCGCGCGCGCCGGCTCCTCGACGCGGCGGGGCTGCCGTACGCGTACCTCGAGTACGGCGGCTACTTCAGCCCGAAGGACTACCGGCGCAGGCTGCCGCTCAAGATGTGGACCGGCTGGCCGACCTTCCCGATGGTGTTCGTGAACGGGACGCTGATCGGCGGGGCGAGCGAGCTGGAGAAGATGATCGCGGGCGGGGAATTGAAGGGAAAAGCAGATCCTTCGCTGCGCTCAGGATGACAGCGGCTGCGCTCGGGATGACAGCCGTCCGCGTCGTCCTCGACACCAACGTCTGGCTCGACTGGCTGGTGTTCGCCGACCCGTGCGTCGCGCCGATCCGCGCGGCGCACGATGCGGGCCGGCTCGACATCCTCATCACCGCGGAGGGCGAGGCCGAGCTCGTGCGCGTGCTCGCGTACGAGCGCGGGCGTCACACGCGCGACGCCGGGCAGCAGGGCGAGTGCCTCGCGCGCTGCCGCACGATCGCGCGCAGGATCGAGAGCCCGATCTCCGACGCCGACTCCGCGCGGCTCCCCGCCTGCTCCGACCCCGACGACCAGCACTTCCTCGAGACGGCGCTCGCCTCGGGCGCGCGCTGGCTCGTCACCAAGGACCGCGCGCTGCTCGATCTCGCCAAGCGCGTCACCGCGTTCCGCATCGTGACGCCGGAGGCCTTCTCCGTCTTCGTCGCGTCGTGACGCCGTGAAGGACGCGCTGCACGTTCTCGGGACCGTCTTCGGCCATCGCGGCTTCCGCGGCGCGCAGGGCGAGATCGTCGCGCACGTCGCGGGCGGCGGCGACGCGCTCGTCCTCATGCCGACGGGCGGCGGGAAGTCGCTGTGCTACCAGCTGCCGGCGCTCCTGCGCGAAGGCACGGCGCTCGTGATCTCGCCGCTGATCGCGCTCATGCAGGACCAGGTCGAGGCGCTGAAGCAGCTCGGCGTGCGCGCGGCGTTCCTCAACTCGGCGCTCGACGCGCGCGCGGCGGCGGCGGTCGAGCGCGCGCTCGTCCAGGGCGAGCTCGACCTCCTCTACGTCGCGCCCGAGCGCCTGGTGATGCCGCGGATGCTCGAGCTCCTCGACCGCCTCTACAAGGAGTCCAAGCTCGCCCTCTTCGCCATCGACGAGGCGCACTGCGTGTCGCAGTGGGGCCACGACTTCCGCCCCGAGTACCTCCAGCTCTCGCTCCTGCACGAGCGCTTCCCCGACGTGCCGCGCATCGCGCTCACCGCGACCGCCGACCCGCAGACGCGAAGCGAAATCGTCCGGCGCCTCGAGCTCGGGCGCTCGCGCGTCTTCATCTCGAGCTTCGACCGGCCGAACATCCGCTACACGATCGTCGACAAGGCCGAGCCGCGCGCGCAGCTCCTGCGCTTCATCCGCGAGGAGCACGCGGGCGAGGCGGGGATCGTCTATTGCCTGTCGCGGAAAAAGACCGACGAGACGGCCGAGTGGCTCGCCGAGCACGGGATCGACGCGCTGCCCTACCACGCGGGGATGGTGGCGGAAGCGCGCGCCGCGAACCAGGCGCGCTTCCAGCGCGAGGAGGGCATCGTCATGGTCGCGACCATCGCCTTCGGCATGGGGATCGACAAGCCCGACGTGCGCTTCGTCGCGCACCTCGACCTGCCGAAGTCGATCGAGGGCTACTACCAGGAGACCGGGCGGGCGGGCCGCGACGGCCTGCCCGCGGACGCGTGGATGACCTACGGCCTGGGCGACGTGGTGCAGCTGCGGCGGCTGATCGAGCAGAGCGAGGGGAGCGAGGAGTTCCGCCGCGTCTCGTTCGCCAAGCTCGACGCGCTATTGGGCCTGTGCGAGACCGCGGGCTGCCGGCGCGTGCGGCTGCTCGACTACTTCGGCGAGAAATCGGAGCCGTGCGGCAACTGCGACACCTGCCTCGCGCCGCCCGAGACCTGGGACGCGACCGACGCGGCGAGGAAGGCGCTCTCGGCGATCTACCGCACCGGGCAGCGCTTCGGCGCGGTGCACGTGATCGACGTGCTGCGCGGGAACGCGAGCGCGCGCGTGTCGCAGTGGGACCACGACAAGCTCTCCGTCTTCGGGCTGGGCGCCGACCTGGACGACGCGACCTGGCGCGGCGTCTTCCGCCAGCTCGTCGCCATGGGCTACGCGCGGCCCGACCACGACGCGTACGGCGGCCTGAAGCTCACCGACGCGGCGCGCGCGGTGCTGAAGGGCGAGGAGAGCGTCGAGATGCGCCGCGCCTCGCACAGGCAGCCGAAGGCGAGACGAAGCGCGCGGCGGCCCGAGTGGGCGGAGCAGACGCCCCTGGCCGACGTCGACGAAGCGCTGCTCGCGCGTCTCAAGGCCTGGCGCAGCGCCCAGGCGCGCGAGCAGGCCGTGCCCGCGTACGTGATCTTCCACGACGCGACGCTCGCCGCGATCGCGGCGACGCAGCCGCGCGACCTCGGCGCGCTCTCGACCATCGCCGGCATCGGCGCGAAGAAGCTGGACCGCTACGGGCGGGCGCTGCTCGAGGTCGTGCGCGGGTAGTCTTTTGACGTTCCCCTCCTCGGACGAGGAGGGGTGCCGGCGCAGCCGGCGGGGTGGTCCTCCATATAAGTCCTCCCTGAACCCCCGCCGATTCAACCGCTTCCCCCGCGTTTCTCCCTGTAGGAAGTTACAGGATTGACGCGAACCGCCGGTTCCGAGAAATTACAACGAAAACCGCGGCGCCTCGCGCGCCGGGAAAGACGTCCACTTCGTCGGGGGAGGGCTCCGAATGCGAGTGTCAGCGCGGACGGCCGCAGTGGCTTTGATCGCGCTCGGGCTGACGATCGGCGTCGTCGCGTGGGCGTTCGGCGAGGACGACGATTCGGGCAAGGACGAGGGCTCCGGCAAGCAAAAGGTCCACGTCGCGATCGCGGCACCGGCGGCGGGCGCCCTCTACGCCGCGCCTGCGGCCGTGCACCTCGTCGCTCTCGCGAGCTCGCGGCAGAAGAGCCATCCGATAGCAAAGGTCGAGTTCTTTGCCGGAGCGGCGCGCATCGGCGCCGCGGCGGGTCCGAGCGCGACGGGCGAGTACGCTTTCGACTGGACCGGCGTGGCGGCGGGCGCCTACGTGCTCACGGCGAAGGCGACGAACGACAAGCGCGACAGCGAGATCTCGGCGCCGGTGTCGATCGTCGTCGACGCGCCGCCGAGCGTGTCGCTCTCCGCGCCGGCGGCGAACGCGGTCTTCAACGCGCCGGCGGCGGTGACGCTGTCCGCGAACGCATCCGACGCGGACGGCACCGTATCCAAGGTCGAGTTCTTCCAGGGCGCAACGCCGATCGGGACCGCGCTCGGTGCACCGTATACGGTGAGCTGGAGCGGCGCCGCGCCGGGCGTCTACTCGCTGACGGCGAAGGCGACCGACAACCTCGGATTCAGCACCACGTCGGCGCCGGTCAGCGTGATCCTCAACGCGCCGCCCACGGTTTCAGTCGCCAGCCCCCGAGCAGACGCGAAGTTCAACGCTCCCGCCAGCATCCCCCTTCGCGCCATGGCGACCGACGCGGACGGCAGCATCGTCCGCGTCGACTTTTATCAGGGCCAGGTCCTGATCGGATCGGCGAGCGCGGAGCCGTTCGAGATCGACTGGACGAACGTCGCGGCGGGGAAGTACAGCGTCACCGCGGTGGCGACCGACGATCGCGGCGCCACGAGCACGTCGGGCGCGGTCGCGTTGAGCGTGAACGCGCCGCCTTCGGTGAGCATCACGGCGCCCGTGGATGGTGCGGTCTACCTCGCGCCCGGCACCGTGGCGATCGCGGCGAGCGCGAGCGATCCGGACGGCACGATCGCGAAGGTCGAGTTCTTCCAGGGTGGGACGCTGATCGGGACGGCGACCGGGGCGCCTTACGTCGCGACGTTATCGGGCCTCGGCTCCGGAACGTATCCGATCACCGCCGTCGCGACCGACGATGCGGGAGCCTCCACTACGTCCAGCGCAGTGACCGTGCGCATCAACGCGGCACCGGCCGTCAGCCTCACCAGCCCGGCGAACGGCGCGAAGTTCACTGCGCCGGCGAACATCACGATCGAAGCGAGCGCTGCGGATTTGGACGGCAGCATCGCTCGGGTGCAATTCTTCCGCGGCGAAACGCTCATCACGACGCTGACTGCGGCGCCTTACAGCTTTACGCTGACCGGGGTGCCACAGGGGAGTTACGTGCTGACCGCGGTGATTACGGACGACCTCGGGGCCGTGACGACATCAGATGCGGTAAGTATCGCTGTGAACTCCGGCGTCGCGCAGGTCTATTACATCTATGCCGACCACCTCAATACGCCAAGACTGATCGAGGATCAGACCAGGAAAATAGTATGGAGATGGGATCAGATGGAGCCGTTTGGAGACTCAGTACCAGACGGCGATCCCAATCGCGACGGGATGATCTTTGTATTCCCACTGAGGTTTAGGGGACAGTATTTCGATGATGGAACCGGTGTTGTCTACAACATGTTTAGGGACTACCACCCTGTGCTAGGCCGTTACATCGAAAGCGATCCTATAGGCTTGCGAGGCGGTCTCAACACATACAACTATGTAGAAGGAAAGCCGTTGCAGTTTGCAGATCCATTTGGCCTCGATCGAACGATTTGGAGGCCGGGGCCAGGGCGAAACGTTGCCGACGGGCCACGAAACGGGAACTGGTGTGGGGGAAATTGGAGTGGGGGTTTGGCACCTTCGGCCAACCATGGGAAAGACGGTACAGCGCCGCCGCAGGACAGTTTGGATGACTGTTGCATGGCTCATGACCAATGCTATGAAAAATGCGAGCAACTTCCTAAACAGCTTCAAAAGGCATGCATGATCGCCTGCGACAGGGATTTGCTTGATTGCCTTGGTAAACTCGATGACGATTGCACTAAGTGGCCTAGACCACCGCGAGCCGGGACCGAAGGTGATTCGCAAACCTATCGGGACGATGCAACAAGACTGTTCACAGAGGAAGTGAAGAAATGGGAACGGCAAAGCGTTCAAACACGGTAAATCGCTCGCTGTTACGCTATCTGGTATTGGTCTCTGCATTCCTCCTCGGCGCGGGATCGTTTGCGGATCCTGGTCCGACTGACCTTGTAATTCAGTTTCTTACTAACGCACACACGGGAAAACCTATGCAGGCGTCAGACTGGATGCAAAAGAAGGCCAGGGAGGCGAAGCAATTCAGAGCTTTCGGAGGCTTAGATGCCTTCGTTAAGCAAAGCACCACGCTGGCTCACCAGTATGGCGGCCTGAAATCGGTCGATATTCTCGATGTAAAACAGCAGTCGGACGGCTACGAGATCGTAGCGGAGGTTAAGTTCTTTGACGATGCGAAGAGACGCCAAAGTCCGGCGGCCGCGGAACGAGAAGATATGCGTTGGATTTTTAATGTTGGCCGTGAAAACGGTCGCTGGGTCTTGTCCTACTAGAGCGACACGTATCGGCCAAGAAGAATTACACGTCAAGTGGAGCTACGCCCTCAGCTTCTCATGCTCCATATACCTCTTCCGATACTCCTCGAAGCTGATGTTGTCCGCCTTCTCGATCGCTTTCTGCTCTTCCATCGATTCGCGCGCGGCGCGCTCGAACGCGGCTTCGGCTTCTTTCGGTAGCGGCTTCTCCATCAGTCGCCGCCGGTGCTCGATCGACTTCGCGTGGGCGAAGGGCGGGTATTCCTTGTCGTAGCTCGACTCGATCTCGGCGAGCATGCGCGCGCTCGGGAGCGCGTCGGGGTTCTCGAGCGACTCCGCGGCGGCCGTAAGGGCGTCGCGGTGGGCGCTGCCGCCGTGCGCCTTGTCCAGCGCGTCGGCGATGGGCTCGCACTCGCGCAGGATCTCGCCGCCCCATTCGCGCACGGTCACGACCTGGCCGCCGCGGTCGAGCGTCAGCCCGGGCTCGCGCCCGCGCGCGGCGATGCGCTGCTTGTTGCGGCCGACGGACTCGATCTCGGCCGGCGTGTCGAGCGGGCTGTCGGCGAGCAGGCAGTGCAGCAGGAACACGTCGAGGAAGCGCACGGTCTGCGCGGTGATGCCGATCGGCGAGTACGGGTCGAGGTCCATCGCGCGCACCTCGACGTACTCGACGCCGCGCTCGCGCAGCGCGTGCAGCGGACGCTCGCCGGGGTTGATGACGCGCTTGGGCCGGATGGTGCTGTAGAACTCGTTCTCGATCTGCAGGAGGCTCGTCGCGAGCTGGCGGTAGCCGTTGCCGTCGCGGATGCCGATCTTCTCGTACGCGGGATAGGGCTTGGTCATCGCGTCGTAGAGCGACGCGGTGTAGCTCCCGAGCGAGTTGTACGAGACGAGCAGCTTGTCCTGCGCGTCGGACAGGTAGCCGAGCCGCCCCATGCGCAGCGACGTCGCGTGCGGCAGGTACATGGTCCCGGGCCCGAAGGGCTGCAGCCCGTGCTGGCGCCCCTCGACGAAGGTCGAGCACACCGCGGGCGACGCGCCGAAGAGCAGCATGAGCAGCCAGGCGTTGCGGCGGAAGTTGCGGAT
>Ga0070741_10017134_pt1 | contig 11949 bp, 10 predicted proteins | sample Coa_R1_4_FD_66440 | JGI IMG/M metagenome (GOLD analysis project Ga0070741, IMG submission 66440) | Surface soil microbial communities from Centralia Pennsylvania, which are recovering from an underground coalmine fire - Coalmine... | ecosystem: Environmental > Terrestrial > Soil > Unclassified ...
GATGATTTTAAGATCAGATCCGCCGGACTGCACGCCGAGACCGGCAATACGGCACATCACTGGGCCATCGCTGCGGCGCCAGAATTCGGGATTGCGCTCGAGCCTCACCGTGCCGCATTACTGACTCCCGAGATGGTGAGTAGTGCCGATGCGATCTTCGCCATGGATTATCACAACGAAGTGGAACTGGTGGCAACGTATCCCGAGGCGCGAGGAAAGATTTTCATGCTGGGGGCCTATGCGGGCGATTCCTATCCCGACGTCGAGATTGCAGACCCTTATCATGGGACGCCGGAGCAGACTCGGGATTGCTATCGAATTCTGCAGCGATGCATACGCCAGCTTGCTTCGGAAGTACTGGCGGATGTCAGGCCGGCTGCTTCCGGCGGACGCGCCCCTGTCGCGGGTGACGTCAGCATTGACTCGTAAGCTCCGATGAAGCGCCCTGTCCTCATTCTGGGAATGGTTCCGCGCATCACGACGCCAATCGCGCGTTCGCTCGACCGGCAGGGCGTTGCGGTCGATGTCGCGACGTTTTCTGTAATCGAGCGCCCAGTCGGCTCACGCGCAATCCGAAACTGCTGGCACGTGCCCGATCCCGGCGTTTCCTCCTCTGGCTTTGTAGACGCGCTCCGCAGCCTGATCCGCGAGCATCGGCACGACATGCTGATCCCCGCCAATGATGTAGCTCTCTCCGCAATTGTCCAGCACTACGGCTCGTTCACAGAGTTGCTGCACGTGGCGTGTCCTCCGCCGGAGATCACCAAACGCGTTCTGGATAAGAATCAAACCCTGGCGGCGGCGCAACAGTGCGGGATTCGGATACCCAGGAGTTTTATCGTTCATAGTTCGGCGGAGTTGGCCGAAGCAGGCCGGAAGGTCAGCTTTCCGATTGTGCTCAAGCCCAGCCGTAAAAAGCCGTCCGACGAGTTCAAGACCTGTGTCCTCAGCGATCCCGCAAACCTGAGGCAACGCTTCCCCGTAGGCCGAACCTTTGACCCACCCATGCTGGTCCAGGAATTCTGCCGGGGAGAAGGCGTGGGCGTGGAATTGCTGATGCGTAACGGCGAGGCGCTGGCCGTCTTTCAACACCGCCGGCTCAAAGAACTGCCGCCCGAGGGCGGAGTGGCAGTTATCGCCATTGCCGAACGCCCCCACCCCGGCCTGGTGCAGTCCTCCGTCGCGTTATTGCGGGCCTTGCAATGGGAGGGAATCGCGATGGTGGAGTACAAAGTGGATCCGTGGAATGGCGCCGCGACGCTGATGGAAGTGAACGGGCGCTATTGGGGAACCATATCGCTGCCCTTGCTCGCGGGAATGAACTTCCCGCTGCATCACTGGAACATGGTTCATGGTCATGCTCTACAGGTTCCATCGGCCTACGGCGTGGGAACCAAGTGGCGTTGGACTGCCGGATGGATCAGCCGCGTCCACGACCTGCTGCTGGACGCCCGTCGTGGCCGTTCCCAGCGCCAGTCTCTGTATACGGCATTGGGAGCCTTGAGCGAGGATTTCACTTCGTCCGTCTGCGATGCGCTTTTCTCGTCGGCAGATCCCATGCCGGGTATCGTGGAAATCCTGCGCACCATTAAGGATCTGGCGATCGCCGATTTGCGCCGGGTTCGACGAGTGGCAAGACCCTCGCCTCAAATCGGCGACCCGCCGGCAGTCCTGGCAGGGCGGGTTACAACTTTACAGGAGGTACGCGATGGCAAAGTTGACTCGCGCACTTAAAGAGGCAAGCAACGTCTTGCTGGGTAAAAAGACTGCCGGACGTAACCTCACCGTATTTCCCGACGACACCTTTCTTGTCTCCTACCCGCGATCAGGAAATACGTGGACCCGGTTCCTCATCGGCAACCTTGTCTACCAGGATGAGCCGGTAACTTTCAGGAATGTGGAATCGAGGATTCCGGAGATCTATTTGTTCCCCGACCGGGCACTGCGTCGCTTGCCGCGTCCACGCATCTTGAAAAGCCATGAATGCTTCGACCCTCGCTACAAGCGGATGATTTACATCGTTCGCGATCCCCGGGACGTTGCGGTCTCGTATTATCATTACGCAATAAAGCTGCGCTGGATCGAGCCGGACTACCCCATCGATCAATTCGTGCCGCGTTTGGTAGCGGGAGAGTTCGACGTGCGTGCCGGCTGGATGGCTGGCTGGCGCGACCACGTCCTGAGCTGGGTCTCGATGCGCGGCGACAGCGATGAATTCCTTCTCTTGCGCTACGAGGAACTGATACAGAACACCGAGCACGAACTGGAGCGCGTTGCGCGGTTTCTGGGCCTCCAGCCTACGGCAGAGCGCCTGAAGCGGGCAGTAGAATTGAGCTCCGCGGACCACATGCGCAAGCTCGAAAAGCACCAGTCTCGCGATTGGCAACTTACGCAGAAGAGCCGTCAGGATAAGCCCTTTGTGCGCGCTGCGAAATCAGGAAATTGGGAGCAAGCCCTGCCCGCGGCTTCCGTCGCGCTAATCGAGTCGGCCTGGGGACCAGCCATGCATTCATTTGGCTACGTTCTTTCCCCGCACCTTGCCGGGAAGACTCAGGCTTCCACTGTAACTTCGCCATCGTGAGAGACGCTGGCGCGCTGCAGTCAGGGAAATAGAAGTCAATTCCGAAGCATTGAACCCGGGCACGAAGTTCATGAGGACATGCGTTCCGTGACTACTACTGAAAGGGAGATCGACATCCACCCCGCAGCCACATCCATGGTGGTGGAGGCTGAGTGCGGCGGTTTGGAGGTGATCGAGCGTTGGGCCGACAAATGGCGCGCATTGTCCAAGATAGCGCTCGACGACCAACCGTTCTATCGCCCGGAATGGATCGGCGCTCATATTCGCGCATTCACTCCCAAGGCCAGGATCTTTCTCCTGACCGTCAGGAGTGAAGGAGAGTTGCTCTTCGTTCTGCCTCTGTTGCAGGAGTGGGCCACGTTCGATGGAGTGCCGCTGCGGGTGCTGCGAGCCCCGGTCAACAGCCACTCCCAGCGGTTTGATGCGGTTCGGCACGCCGGACCTAAAGGGGAGGCGGCGGTGTCAGAGGCATGGAACTATTTGCGGACCCGTCGCGACTGGCACATGTTGGCGCTTCCGCATGCGCCGGAAGGAGGGACTCTTTCGGCTCTCGCACGCGTCGCGGGCCGGGGCGGCGCCCACGTGGGAGAGGTGACAATGGAGCAGAACCCCTACGTGCCACTCCCGGGCGATTCGGCGGGCCTGAATAAGCTTCCGGCCAATGCGCGCCTGCGCAGCAAGCTGCGCCAAATACGCCGCGAGCTAGCGGCCCAGGGTGCGGATGTGAAGTTTACCTGTGTCGAAAATGCGGACCCGGCCGTCCTGCAGCGCTTCTATGAATTGGAAGCCGCCGGATGGAAGGGAGCGGAAGGCAGCGCGATCTCCTGCAACCTCGACACCCGCCAGTTTTATGACCAGATTGCCGCAGCCGGCGAACGCTTCGGTTACCTCCGCATCTACTCGTTGGAAGTAAATGGGGAACTGCTCGCGTGCCATTTTGGCCTTTGTCTCAACGGCCGCTACTACTCCCCCAAAATTGCCTACAACGAGAAGTTTCCTCAATTCGCGCCCGGCCATCTGATCGTCAGTGAAATTTTGCAGGACTGCGTAAACCGGCAGATTCCGGAGTACGACATTACTGGCGTCGTGGACGACTGGAAGTCAAAATGGACAGCGCAAAGCAGAACGAAACTGAAATACTTTATCTTTCGTCCCGGATTTCCTGCCAGTCTGGCCTATGCAATCCGATTTGAGCTGCGGCCATGGTTGAAAAAACTACTCCGGCGATGAGAGCGCTATTGCGGATCATCCGTGCGGTCGCCCAGCGAAGGCTGACCGCCCTGTAGCGGTTTTCTGCCTTCTCCCTTCAGGCGGACATTTACGTTGTGAAGCAGTTCCCAGGTAGAAGCCGAAACATGCTCTCGCAGCCAGGATTTGCCCTGCCGGGCGTGATGCAGGGTCTTCAGGTAGGCTGCTCCCTTGCTCCAGGGCCGGGCAAAGCTGACATTCAAATAGTGCCCGACATCGGCTCCCCAGCGCTTCTTCGACTCATCGGCACCCCCCAGAAAATCGTAGCGCCGTATGCCCTGGGCAAGCAGTTCCTTAATGACCTGGCTGCGCAGAACGTATCCCACGCTGTCGCTGGCGTACTCGGTATCGAAGCCCTCCTGTAACGAGAAGACGGTAGTTCCATGCCGCAACCCAAACTGTGCAGCAACCACTTTCCCGTCGGCCTCGAGGATCCAAAAGTCCAACCGGCGGCGCCTCAGCAGGAGAACGGCAAGCTCGGAGTAGAACCGCCGCCGGGCGGGCACATGCAGGGTTCCGGGCAATCCTCTCGCCTGCCAGTGCTTGCCATGCAGATCGTATAAGACCTGCAACAACGGATCGAGTTCCTGCTCGTCCTCGCACCGGCGAATGCGGACGGCATACTTCTTCTCCAGGCGGCGCGCGCGCAGGCCGATCTTTCCGCGCTCTTTGGACGAGAGTTGCTTCAGGTACTGCTCCCAGGTCTCCGGTAACGCGATGGCAGAAGCGGGAGTCCGGCCCTCGAACATCACCGATTTTCTCTGCTCGAGCACCCGCCGGACGGCATCGATAGAGGTCGACTGCGGAGGAACGGAATTGAGATAGCCTACATCCCAGCGGCTTCTGTGCTTCTCAATAACCTCAACCAGCAAATGCGCGAAGCTGTCCTCGAACCCTGGCCGGACGGGGATGTCAAGATTGTCCGAGTCGTGACTTCCGTCCCCCATCAGGCGCAAAACGCGAAGGGGAATGCTGCCGGCCATCCGAACAGACGTGAAGGACAACGCCGCCAAGCCGGCCAGGGACGCATCGGCAAAAGCGGCGACGACGAGAAGTTCCTGGGACTGGCCAAAATTCCGCCACCACGGCAGCAGCCACTCCGGCGTCGAGAAAGTCGTCGCCAACGGATAAGCAGCCAGCAGATCTTCCCATTGGCCGCGAATGCCTTCCAGTTGCGCGATGCTGTTATAGGTCTGGATGGCCAGTTTGCCGGGACTCATCTTCAGGGCCGATCGCCAGGATTGGCGGCGTTGCAGATGCCGAAAATTACATTCATGCCATGGCGCTCGAGGTCAATCTCCTGCAGGCACCTGCGTTCCACGATATCGTACAGGCCCAGGTGAGTCGGTTTACTCTTGTCCTGAAAGGCCTGCTTGATCCACAGCAGATTCTCCATGAACTTGGTCTTGCGGACGCGGGTGAACCCTACCCAGATTCTCCGTTCGTCCACCGGCAAGATGCTGCGGCACCAGCCGAGCAGGGTTTCTTCCTGAGTTTGAATTCTATGAATTTCGTGCAGATCGATGATCTGCTCGACCGCCAGTCTTTGCGGATCTGCGATCACGATTCGCCCGTCCACGGTGGTGAAGTAAAGGCGCCCATTCCACAGGAGCCCATCGTGAGGTTTCTGCACTTCGATGTTGATGCGTCGTCCGGGGCTCGTCAGGCAAATGGCGTCTCTTTGTTTCAGGCGCGTGACCCAAACGTCCTGGTCCAGTTCGAAGGCGGCGTTGGGATGCGAGTCGTGCGGCTTCGTGCTGTCGACTTTGCGGTAATCGACGTCCGGCGAAAAGCGGGACCACGGGTCCCCGCCTAGAACGTTCCAATAGTTCAGCACCCGGCCCTGATGCGTGAATTTCACAACCATATCCAACCCGGTATTCGCGACCAGCAGGTTGCCGTCCCTGGTCGGGGTAACGTGATGAAGATCGTTAAAGCAGGGCAGGGAAATGTAACCGACGCGCCGGAAATCCGGCAATTCGAAGATCAGAACCTCCGTCGACGTGCAGGTATAAAACCTGTTCCCCTCCAGCGTGGAAGACTTGAAGACGTTGGAGGATTCCTCGCTCGCCCGCGCCTCGGGCGGACTCTTGTATTCCATGACCAGTTCGGAGGTGTCGCGGCCGGTGTCCATGCGCAACAGGAGGGCAGCCTCGTACAGGCGCTGTTCCTCCTCATTCTTGAACACCAGCTTTCGCTGGCGGCCTCCCGTCAGATAGAGCGAGCTCATCGTTCCAGTGCCCGTCCGGAGAGCGATTGCCCGCAATCGGTGGCAAGGTTGTCAGCCCGCCAGCCTGCAAAAGCTGTAAATGACCGCTTTCTGATCATCCGACTTTCCTTGGCGCCCAGGTACAGCTTTTCGCCTTCAGATGCAAACAACGAGAATATCCGAGAGTCTCCACTCTTGACCAGAGCAACGGAATCTCTCTTGTGGGAAAGCCAGTCACAACTTCAGCACCCTGCTGTAGGGCGCAGAAAGGAGCGGCATTCGGCTCGACTGGTTGCGGCGGGTGCGGGATCAGCGCCCCTGTTTTGCTGGTTCAAAGTGCGGCTCCAGCATCCCCAGCAATTCATCTTTGAGAAACGGTCCACAGGCCAGCAAGCCGGATAGAAGCGGATTGCGGCGGTTGGCGATGAGGCTGCTCTTTTCCAGGGTGGAAACGAATCCGCCCGCGCTTTCGACCAGGGCGACCCCGGCAGCCACGTCCCACTCATTCTTGGGTGTCAAGGTGAAGGTGATGTCCGCCCGGCCCGAGGCCACCAGTCCCAGCTTGTAGGCAACCGAACCCATGGGCCGGATCTGGTAATCGCCGCCCTGGAACTGCTGCCACTCGCCTCGTTTCATTTCGCTGCGGCTGGCCAGGATCAGGGCGCCCCGCAATGACTTTCTTTGACTCGGCTGCGCCGGACTTCCGTTGTAAGTGATTCCGCAATCAACGGCGCCGAGAATGGTTTCACCAGTCGCGGGATTGCAGATGCCGCCCGCCACGGGACGCCCGTTCTCCACCAGTGCAATGGACACGCAGAACTCGGGAATGCCCTGCACGAATTCGCGGGTGCCGTCGAGCGGATCCACGACCCAAACCCGGCTCTTCTCCAGCCGCGAAACGTCATCCACACTCTCTTCGGAAAGCCAGCCTTCCCCATCGCGCAGCAGATTCTTTCGCAGGACCGCATCCAACGCGCGGTCGGCTTCGGTAACCGGATCGTGTCCGGCTTTGAACTCAGCTTGTATAGCTCCGGGAGTGAACTGCGCAAAGACCTCGCGGGCGGCCGCGATCGCCGCATCGATACGGGTGAGAATGCCGGAATAGGATGAAGTCATGCCGTCCTTGGAATTGGTGTTCTACACCGGCCAGAGCATGCGCGCTCCGGTGATCAACAGCAGAGCGCACAAAATACGGCGCAGCCAGAGCATGGGCACGCGAGTCGCCAGGTGCGAGCCAACTAATCCGCCGGGCACCGACCCAACCAGCAGGGTCAGCACCAGAGTGGGATCCACATTGCCCAGCCGAAAGTGCAGAAACCCGGTGACTCCCGTCAGCACTACGGCATGCACGATATCGGTTCCAACGTTGACCTTGGGCGGAAAGCTGTAGAAGAGCAGCAGGAGCATCATGATGATGCTGCCCGATCCCACCGAAGTCATTCCCACCAGCATCCCGGCGACCAGTCCGATCGCTGCCATTCCCGCGAAGCCCCGCATGGTAGGCGGGCGGTTGGCAATGCGCTCCTCAATGCGCCGCTGAAATAACAACAACACCGGAATGATGATGAGCAACACCCCGACCGCGGTCTTGATGAAGTTGTTGACCCCGTCTCCATACAGGTGCCGTATGTACATCAACGTCTTCACGCCGCAGATGGAGCCGGGAATACTGCCCGCGCCCAGGGCTAGAACCACCTTGCGCCGGACGGTTCCTTTCTTCAGGTGCATCAGGCTGGCCGGAACTTTGGTGAAAAAGTTAAACAGTGCGTCCGAGCCCACGGCGGTCAGGGCCGGCACTTTCAACCCGAAGATCAGCACGGGAAGCAGCAGCACGCCGCCTCCCACGCCGCTCAGTCCGATGAGAATGCCGACGATGAATCCGACCAGGATTTTGAGCACCACGAGTTCCATGGCTGATCCGCTGCCTACGCAGCCGCTCCATTCACTCCGATGAAACCTTCCCGCTCCAGATGCAGAATAATTTCCTGGGCGGCTTCTTCGGGTGACAGTTCTCCAGTGTTGATGGTTACCTCGGCATCCGCAGGAACCTCGTACGGATCCGAAATCCCGGTGAACTCCTTCAGGATTCCGGCGCGCGCCTTGGCATACAGGCCCTTGCGATCCCGCTGCTCGCAAACCTCGACGGAGGTCGCAATGTGCACCAGGATGAATCCGCCATAGGGCTCGATCATCTGGCGCACGTGCTTGCGGGTGGCGTCGTAGGGAGCAATGGGCGCGCAAATTGCGATCCCGCCGTTCTTCGTAATCTCGGAAGCCACGTATCCGATGCGGCGGATGTTAATGTCCCGATGTTCCTTGGAGAAGCCCAGTTCCGAGGAGAGGTGCTTGCGAACCAGGTCTCCGTCCAGCAAGGTCACGGGGCGGCCGCCGACTTCCAGGAATTTCGTCAGCAGCACGTTAGCAATGGTCGACTTTCCCGAACCCGACAGCCCGGTGAAGAAGATGGTCACCCCTTGCTTGCCGCGAGGAGGAAAGCTGCGCCGCAATTCGTGCACGACTTCGGGATATGTAAACCATCCGGGGATCTCCCGGCCCTCATTCAGCCGCTGCCGCAGTTCGGTTCCTGAGATGTTCAGCACGCGGTCGGTCGGCTTCACTTCGTCGTCCGGCACGTAGCGATCCTCGGTCTCGAGATAGACCATCATGTTGAACGGAACCATGGTCACGCCGATATCCGCCTCGTGCTTTTTGAACAACTCTTGCGCTTCGTAGGGCCCGTAGAATGGCTTCCCGTCTGTATCCTTGCCCGGCCCGGCATGGTCGCGGCCGACGATGAAATGAGTGCAGCCGTGATTCTTGCGGATTAATGCGTGCCAGATCGCCTCGCGCGGGCCTCCCATGCGCATGGCAAGCGGTAACAGCGAGAGTTTCTGTGTTCCCTGGGGATATTTGGAGCCCAGCAATTGATAGCAGCGCACGCGGGTGTAATAGTCCACGTCGCCGGGCTTGGTCATGCCCACAACTGGATGGATCAGCAGGTTGGCCTCGACCTGCTTGGCGGCGCGGAAGGTAAGTTCCACGTGGGCGCGGTGCATAGGATTACGCGTCTGAAATGCAACCACACGGCGCCATCCCTGGCGCGCAAATTCCGCCCGCAGTTCTGCCGGCGTCAGGCGCAAAGTGCGGAAATCATAATGGGAGGGAGCTTGCAGCCCCTCCAGCCGTCCCCCGATGTACCAGGGATTGGACTTATTTACGGTGTAGTCCGCTCCGGGATGGGCTTTGCTCGTGCTATTGAAAACTGCCTTGGCTTCGGCGGCACGATCCGGCTGCCAGATTTCCTCCACGTGCAGAACCGCCAACATCACACCTTCGGCGTCACGCAGCGCCACTTGGCTGCTGCCCGCCGTGAGTTTCCGGGCAAATTCTTCGGTCACGTCCAGCGTGATCGGCATCGGCCAGATCAGGCCGCTGACCAGGCGCATGTTGTGGCACACGCCTTCGTAGTCTGCCTTGGTCATGAAGCCGCGAAGAGGCGAAAAGCCACCGCTCATCAGCAACTCCAGATCGCATATCTGGCGCGCAGTCAGATCCCACGACGGCCACTCCCGCGAGTGGGCTTTCAGTTCGGCAGCCCGGTCCGGAGCTGCCATCAAATTGACAAGTTCGCCGCCGTGCGGCGCGATCAAGTGACTAGTCGAAGCAGACAAGTGCGTGAACCTCCCAGGTTCGGCGATTGTGATGGAATGCATGAAATTCAGTGTCTCGCAGAGAGTTTATGACGACATCCTGAACTGCTGGTTTGGGGGGACTTGCTGAACTGCCAAAGCGCTGTGGATCAAATATCCACGTTAATCTCAGTGTATACCAATGAACCGGCTATCGGATTAGCGAGCAAATGCCGTGCCGACACGGGTTTCGTCATTCTACTGTAAGTTGATAGAGATAAAAGCTAAATCGCCCTCTTTTTTAATTTTCTTGCGAGCGGCGCGGCCCAGTATGCAAATCGTTGCGCATAGGGCAAATCCTTTCATCTTTAAACCAGCGTTTACACCAAGGCTCTGGGCAACTTAGTCGTGCAACACCCAGCCAGATCCCTGGACGCAGAGTGCCGCCTCGTAGCCCTCGGGGACTTCCACTTCGCGCAAGGACCACAGGGCCGCCTCGCCGCCGTCGGGCCGGGTAGCCAGCAACGCGTTCTTCTCCCCCGGCGCGAGCGACACATCGAATGCACTCAAGGGCAGAGATAATCCGGCGCCGTGTGCCTTGATGTAGGCTTCTTTTCGCGTCCAGCAACGGAAGAAACCCCGGCATCGTTCCTCCGGAGGCAATGCGGCCAACTGCTTCTGTTCGGCGCGGGAGAAATAACGCTGTGCAAGGGTTTCGTGATCCACACCGTTGCGCACCTGCTCGATATCCACCCCGACCCCCCGCGCGCGCGCGAAGGCAATCAAAGCTCCCGCTCCGGAATGCGAGACATTGAACTCTACCTGGCCGGCGAGGGGCGCATCGAGCAATGGCTTTTCCCGCTCTCCATAGCGGAATGGAATTGCTTTGGGATTCCAATCCAGGTAAGCGCCCAGAAGGATTCTCAAAAGTGCGCGGGTGGCGGTGAAGTTTTGCCGGTCGCGCGCGAAATGAAACCGGTTCGCTCGCGCAACTTCGTCCGGGGAAAGAACACTCCGCCAGCGGCCTTCTCCAGGCGCAACCCGCTCCAGGTCGACGCGCCAGAGCTGTACTTCGTCGACGGATAATTTCAGCCCCGGTGCAGGTTCGAACTGAAGTTCCGAGATCATCCTGGACGCGTTCACGCTGCGCAGAGTAATCCCAAAATGGAAAGGTTGCAATCAGGCGCGCTTTCCTTCTTTCCTATTGAGAGAATCCTCAGTATGCTGGTTAAGAGAGCGTCCCCGTGCATTCTGCGCAAACCATCCCCCGCTTGAGCGCGCAGCCGGCGGCAGATCGGCCGGACGGCCGGGTCTCTGTCATCGTGCCTGTCTACAACGAAGTGACGCATCTGGATGAATTGTTGCGCGCCGTCTTGGCTTCCCCGGTGAAAAAAGAAGTCGTTATCGTCGACGACGGTTCGACCGATGGGACGCGGGAAAAACTCCGGGCATTACCTCCGATTGACAACGTCACCATCGTGTTCCACGAAAAGAATTACGGTAAGGGCGCGTCCATCCGCACGGCGCTGAACTATGCCCGCGGCGAATACGTGCTGATTCAAGATTCCGATCTGGAATACGATCCCCAGGATTACCCCGCTTTGCTGCGGCCGTTGCAAGCTGGCAGTGCGAACGTGGTATACGGAGTGCGGCCCGACCGTCCGGAGCGGGGTCTGCGATTCTTTCTGGGAGCGAAGTTTCTCACGCATTTGACCAACTTCCTGTACGGCGCGCGCATTCATGACGAAGCGACCTGTTATAAAGTTTTTCGCCGCTCCGTGCTCGCGCGGATGGAACTGCAGTGCCGCCGATTCGAATTCTGCCCCGAAGTCACGGCCAAACTCTGCCGCATGGGCGAGACGATCGCGGAGGTGCCGATCTCGTATCACCCCCGCTCCGCGGTCGAGGGAAAGAAAATCCGGCACGCCGACGGCTGGCTGGCGATTTGGACTCTGATCCGTTACCGCTTCCTGCCCCGGCGCCGCTGGCTGCGGACAAATGCGCAGACCTCGACTCCGCCCTTCCGCGCGCAACCCCTGCGCCCTCCCGCGGAATGATCTCCGGCGAAGCCGCGCCTCAAGCGGCGAGCAGAGCATGCACTTCCTATTTCGAAACACACAAGTGCATATCCACACTCACAGGTGCCTTCCGGCATTGACTCCACTCCTGTTCTGAAATAAGTTGCTCGCAGATTGATTCGATCGTGTCCCAGATAGAACGTGAGGCCGTCGCTCACGGGTAAATTCTTTACCACCTCGCCCGCGGAGACGGAGCCGGAAGCT
>Ga0070741_10017135_pt1 | contig 11948 bp, 10 predicted proteins | sample Coa_R1_4_FD_66440 | JGI IMG/M metagenome (GOLD analysis project Ga0070741, IMG submission 66440) | Surface soil microbial communities from Centralia Pennsylvania, which are recovering from an underground coalmine fire - Coalmine... | ecosystem: Environmental > Terrestrial > Soil > Unclassified ...
AGCGGAATTCGGCCGATCCGTATTACGTTCAATGGCGCGCGAAGACGAGCCGGAACCGGTTCGGCGGGAGACGGGCGGCGGCTATGCGTGGGATGGGCACGGGCTCAGGGATCGTGGGCTGGCAGACCATGGGCTCGTACATGCGGGACGGCTCGGCGATCCAGAAGCTCAAACCCGGCACGCTGCGCCGCATCGCCGCCCTGGCCAGGCCGTTCGCCCGCGTCATCACCGGCTTCCTGATCCTCACCGTCATCGACGCGGTCCTCGGCGTGCTGCCGCCGCTGCTCTCCCAGCGCATCGTGGACAACGGCATCCTCAAGCACAACGGCGGACTGGTCGTCGCCCTGGCGCTCGTCGTAGCGGGCATCGCGCTGCTCGACGCCGCGGTCGGCCTGGTCTCGCGCTACCTGTCGGCGCGCATCGGCGAGGGCTTGATCGCGCTGCTGCGCACCAAGGTTTTCGCGCACGTGCAGCGCATGCCGATCGCCTTCTTCACCCGCACCCAGACCGGCGCGCTGGTCTCGCGGCTCAACAGCGACGTGCTCGGCGCGCAGCGCGCGTTCACCTCCACGCTCTCCAGCGTCGTGTCCAATCTGGTCTCGCTGCTGCTGACCGGGATCACCATGTTCGTGCTGTCCTGGCAGATCACCCTGCTCGCGCTGATCCTGTTGCCGATCTTCGTCCTTCCGGCCAAATGGATGGGCCGCAGGCTCCAGCAGATGACCCGCGAGCAGATGCAGCTGAACGCGGACATGTCCACGATGATGACCGAGCGGTTCAACGTCTCCGGCGCGCTGCTGGCCAAGCTGTTCGGCCGCCCGGAGGAGGATGACGCGCTCTACGCGGCGAAAGTCGACCGGGTGCGCGGCATCGGCGTGCGGGTCGCCGTCTCCAGCAGCGGCTTCATGACCTCGCTGACCCTGGTCGCCGCGCTCGCCACCGCGATGGTGTACCTGATCGGCGGGCGGATGGCCGTGGGCGGGCACCTCTCCCTCGGCACCATGCTCGCGCTCGTCGGGCTGCTCGGGCGCCTCTACGGCCCGCTGACCGCGCTGGCGAACGTGCGCGTGGACGTGATGACCGCGCTGGTCTCCTTCGACCGGGTCTTCGAGCTGCTCGACCTGCCGCCGATGGTGACCGAGCGGCCCGAGGCCGCGCCGGTCCCGCCGGGAACGCCGGTCATCGAGTTCGAACACGTGGCCTTCCGCTACCCGACCGCGGCGGAGGTCTCCCTCGCCTCGCTCGAATCAGTGGCCGTACTCGACCAGGCGCCCTCCGCGCAGGTGCTGCGCGACCTGAGCTTCCGCGCCGAGCCCGGCACGATGACCGCGCTGGTCGGGCCCTCCGGGGCGGGCAAGACGACGATCACCGCGCTCGCGGCCAGGCTCTACGACGTGACCGGCGGCAGCGTGCGCGTCGGCGGGCTGGATGTGCGCGACGCGCAACTCAGCTCCCTGCGAGAGCGGATCGGCGTGGTGACTCAGGACGCGCACATGTACCACGACACGATCCGCCACAACCTGCTCTACGCCCGCCCGGAGGCGACCGAGGCCGAGCTGGTGCAGGCGCTCAAGGACGCGCAGATCTGGGACCTGGTCGCCTCGCTGCCCGACGGGCTCGACACGGTCGTCGGCGACCGCGGCTACCGGCTCTCCGGCGGCGAGAAGCAGCGCATCGCCATCGCCCGGCTGCTGCTCAAGGCCCCGGACGTGGTGGTGCTCGACGAGGCCACCGCGCACCTGGACTCAGAGTCCGAGGCCGCGGTCCAGCACGCCCTCGCCAGCGCCCTGCGCGGCCGCACCTCCCTCGTCATCGCGCACCGACTCTCCACCGTCCGCGACGCCGACCAGATCCTCGTGGTCGACGGCGGCAGCATCGTCGAGCGCGGCACGCACGCGCAGCTGCTCGCCGCCGACGGCTTGTACGCGGATCTCTACCGCACCCAGTTCGCCCATCAGGAATCCGCGACGCAGCCGATCGCTTGATCTAGAAGAAACGGCGACACCGTCGTGTTCTCGGCGACCAGGAACCGCCAGAAGGTGCGCAACCTCGCCCGCGACCCGCGGGTCAGCCTCACCGTCTCCGACCCGGCCAACCCGTATCAGAGCATGGAGATCCGCGGCGCCGCAGAGCTGATGGACGACCCGGACAAGGCCCTGCCGCTGCGGCTTTCGCACAAGTACCTGGGCCAGGACCCGATGCCCGAATCGGCGCAGGTCGAGCGCGTGATCGTCAAAGTGACGCCGCACAAGGTCGACAGCTTCTCCGCCTGAACCGGACGCCCGCTCAGCGCAGCAGCGTCATGCCGAACTCGGCGGCGACGGGGGAGGGGTGCTTGGCCTTCGCCGTGACCGGCCGCCGGGTCACCGGAGGCGCGGACTCGGACTCGGCGTCGGCGCCGCTCGCCGCGACCCGGTCGAAGTCGATCCGGTCGCCGTCCGGCAGCCCGCGCGCCAGCTCCGCGGCGATCGCGTTCCACGCCCCCGCCTGCTGCCAGTCGCGCAGCCGCCGCCAGCAGGTCATCCCGGAACCGAAGCCGAGTTCCTTCGGCAGCCGCTCGAATCCGATGCCGCGCGCCAGCACCACCAGGATCCCGGTCAGCACGGCGCGGTCGTCCAGCGGCTTGCGCCCGGGGTAGCGGCGGCGGCGGGCCCGCTGCGGGATCAGCGGCTCGACCCGCTCCCACACTGCGTCGGTGATAACCGGGTCGGTGCGCGGCAGCCCGGCGCGGCGCGGCCGCGGCACACCCGGCAGGCCGGAACCGAGCATCGGCGCGCCGATCCCGCTCGGACTCAGCGGACCCAGCCCCGCCGGGCCGCGCGGAGCCCGTGGGCGCAGCTGCGCCGCGGGCGGGGGCGCGGACGCGCGCACGGACGGGAAGCTGGGAACAGCAGACGACTCTGACACAACCAGTACAACGGGCAATCCGGCCGCGGGTAACGGGTTCCGCGCGCGTGCGCGTGGCCAACTGTTGCCGTGTGACACGAACCACGGCCGGGAGCGCGCACAGTGACGGTTACACTGCGTCCCGTGCCCGCATCTGACGAAGGCTCAGAGGCCGATCCGGGGTCGCTGCCGGATTCGCTGTGGCCGCTCGGCGACGAGGTGGCCACAGCGCTGCTCGGCCTGCTGGAGGTGGAACTGCGCGGCCGGGGACTGCGCTGGCGGGTGGTGGCGCGCGACCGGCTCGAGGTCGGCGGGACCGACCGGCCGTGGCCGGGCACCGCGGTCGACCTCGCCCCGCTGCGCGAGCGGATGCGCGAAAGCCCGAAGGCCGACTGGCCCGAGCTGATCGAGCACTACGTCAGCAGCCTGCGAAACGGCGCGTCCGGCGGCGCCGGCCGGGAGGCGGACGCGGAGGGCTCGCTCTGGCAGCGCGTCCGGGAACCGCTGCGGGCCCGGATCCTGCCCGCGGACTGCGCCGACACCGCCCTCACCGGCGCGCTGCAACGCGTCGTGGCCGACGGCCTGCTGGAGGCGGTGATCACCGAAGCGCCGCTCAACGGGAACGGAATCGCTCAAAACGGCGATCCGATCGGCGGTGAACTGGTGCCGGTGGGCGAGGCCCTCGGCTGGGGCGTGGCCGAGCACGTCGTGTTCGACGCCGCGCGGGCCAACGTGCGCCGCGACACCAGGATGGAGGCCGAGCGCTTCACGATCGACGGCACCGAACTCGTCGCCCTCTTCGGCCCGAGCCACTACACCGCGACGCACGTGCTCTGGCTCGCCGAGCACCTGGCCGGCATGCCCGGCTACGTCGAGGCCAACGGCGCGCTGGTCGTTCTGCCGCACCGGCACCTGATCGCCGTGCACCCCATCGAGTCGGCGGCCGTGGTCGCCGCCGCCGGAACGCTGCTGCGCTTCGCCGCCCGGCAGTTCGAGACCTGTCCCGGGCCGATCTCCGACCAGCTCTACTGGTGGCAGGGCGGGACGCTGACCCGGCTACCCTCCGACAGCGTGGGGGAGACCCTCCAGCTCTTCCCCAGCGACCGGTTTGCCGCGCTCCTTGACCGCCTCCGCATCGGCGGCGGGCACCCCGGCGCCAACTGACTCCGGCGCTCCCGGCTCGGCCGCAGCCGGTTCTGCGGCAGCCGGTTCTGCCGCGGCGGCCGCGGCCTCCTGCGCCGCGATCAGCCGGTCGCCGGCCTCCCGCCGGATGAGCAGGAACCAGGTCACCGGCATCACCACGGCGAAGACCCACCACTGCACCATGTAGGCGATGTACATCGTGTTGTCGTAGGTCGGGTTCGGCACCGGCTGGGCGGCGCCGGCGGCCGTGTTCGCCGGAGTGCTCGACGTCAGCCGGACCGAGCCGTCGCGCAGCGGATGCGGTACCCGCGAAGTCAGGTCGCCGCGCGTGATCAGCGCGATCTCGCCCGCCGGAAGCTGCGCCGTGTCGTCCTTGATCCGCGTGTCCGCCGTCGTCTCGTCCGGCTGCAGCGAACCGGACACCGTGACCGTCCCGGACGGCACCGGCGGGAACGCGGGGGCCGTCGTCACCATCCCCGTGGTCGATTCGGGTACCCATCCCTGGTTGACCAGCACTGCCGTGCCGTCCGCGAGCACCAGCGGGGTCACCACGAACCAGCCCGGCTGCTGGTTCTGCGAGCGGTTGCGGACCATGAACTGGTGCGCCGTGTCGTACCGGCCGGTCGCGGAGACCATCTTCCACTGCTGGCTCTGCGTGACGGTGTGCCCGGTCGGGTTGACCGAGTCCAGCGGCACCGGCGCGGCGGCCAGCGCGCCGAGCACCACGCCCTGTGAGTCGGCACGGTCCTTCCACAGGTCACGCTGCCACTGGCCGAGCCCGATGAAGGCCGGGATCAGCACGAACCAGGTAAGCGCGTGGAAAGCCAGCCACTTCGGCGTGAAGACAAAGCGGTACGAGCGCACCGAACGACGGTACAACGCGGGCCGTGCGGGTTCAGCACCGGGCCCGGTGACCCCTTGCGCGACCGGTCGTTTCTCTGGTTGTTGTACAGCTACGAGGGCGCGTCCGCGTCCGTGCCGAAGGGAAACCCACCATGATCAAAGGCTTCAAAGAGTTCATCATGCGCGGAAGCGTCGTCCAGCTGGCGGTCGCGGTGGTCATGGGCGCGGCCTTCGGCGCGGTGATCACCTCGCTGGCCTCGGACGTCATCATGCCGCTGATCACCGCGATCTTCGGCAAGCAGGACTACACCAAGCTGCTGTTCACGGTGAACCACTCGCAGATCTTCTACGGCAAGTTCATCACCGCCGTGATCTCCTTCCTGCTGATCGCCCTCGGCGTCTACTTCCTGATCGTCGCCCCGCTCAACCACTTCGAGAAGATGCGCAAGCGCCGTCAGGGTGTCCCGGATGTGCCCCCGCCCGCCGAGTCTGAGCTCGAACTGCTCGCCCAGATCCGCGACGCGCTGCGCGACGGCCGCGCTCCGTCCGCCGGCGTCGGTACGGGCTTCGAGCGGGAGTAACCGTTCGCCCGCGCTGGATCGTGGTGTCAGAGTCTTCACGTCCGGTGCCTCGACGCGGGTACCGGGCGTGCCAGACTTCGGGCATGAATTCCCAAGGGGGCATGGGCTCCATCGGCGGCCAGGCGCGCGTGCGTATATCCGCCTCGGCTAAGGGCGCGGCGCGCGTCATCAAGCGCGGCTGGAAATGGAACCCGGACGTACGCACCGGCGACCAGCTCACCCTCGGCGAACGCGCCGCCGACAAGATGCGCAACGGCATGGGCTCGTGGGCGTTCGTGTTCGCCGCCTGCGCGTTCCTGGCCCTGTGGATGATCGTCAACGGCCTGATCGCGCACGAGCATCACCACACGTTCGACCCGTACCCCTTCATCCTGCTCAACCTCCTGCTCTCCTGCGTCGCCGCGCTCCAGGGCGCGATTCTGCTGATCGCCGCCAAGCGCAGCGACCAGATCTCCAGCGAGCTCGCGCAACACGACTACGAGGCCGACGTCGCGTCGCACGAGCTGCTGCAAACCCTCACCGTCAACTTCGCCGCGCTCGCCGAGCAGCACGACGCGATGAACAAGCAAGTCTGCGCCCTGATGGAGATGGTCCAGGGGCTGGCCGCGCCCGAGGAGGCGTAGGCAGCGCGGAGGTGTAGGCAGCGCGGCGCGGGAGTGCCTAGGCCGAGGCGGCGGTCAGCGCGGACAGCTCCTCTTCCGACAGCGCCAGCTCGGTGAACGGCAGCAGTTCGAGCAGTTGCTGCGGCGTGCGCGCGGACGCGATCGGCGCGGCGATCGTCGGCTGCGCGGCAAGCCAGGCCAGCGAAACCGCAGCGACCGTCGTACCGTGCGCCGCCGCTACCTGATCCAGGGCATCGAGCACCCGGTACCCGCGCTCGTTGCGGTACGGCGCGACACCGCCCGCACGCACCGAGTCGACGTCCACACCGGGCCGGTACTTACCGGCCAGGAAGCCGCGGGCCAGCCCGTAGAAGGGCACGCCGGGCACGCCCTCCCGCTCCAGCACCGGCGCCAGGTCGCGCTCGTACTCGGTGCGCTCCAGCAGGTTGTAGTGGTTCTGCAGCGCCGAGTACCGGGCCAGCCCCTCCCGCTCGGAAACCGCGAGCGACTCGGTCAGCCGCGGCGCCGTGAAGTTCGATGCTGCGATGTACCGCACCTTGCCCTCGCGCACGAGCGCGTCGAACGCACCAAGAGTCTCCTCGATCGGCGTGCCCGGGTCATCCGCGTGCGCGTAATACAGATCGATGTAGTCCGTACCGAGCCGCTGCAACGACTCTTCGGCGGCGGCGCGGATGTTCGCCGCGGACAGCCCCGGACGGCTAGGCAGCTTGGCCACCTTGGTCGCGATCACCATCGCGTCCCGGTTGCCGCGCGATTTCATCCAGCGGCCGATGATCCGCTCGGAGTCGCCGCCGGTGTTCCCCGGAACCCACAGCGAGTACACGTCCGCGGTGTCGATGAAATTGCCCCCGGCCGCGGCGTAAGCGTCCAGGATCGCGAACGACTCGTCCTCGTCCGCCGACCAGCCGAACACGTTGCCGCCGAGGCACAGCCCGAAGACGTCCAGATCGGTGTTCCCAAGTTTCGCCATGGATCGAACTTAGCAGCGCCCGCTTAGCGCCCGGCTTTACCGGCGGCCGCTTCGAAGGCCCGCGTGGCACCGCCCTGAGCCGAAAACCATTCGAATCTTGTCGGTGGGCACCAGTAGCGTCGATAGGGTGTCTGGACGATCGCACCCTCCCCAAACTTCGCCGCAGGCGGTCCCTGGCGAGGTCCTGATCGAGGCCCGCGCCTTGGCCAAGCGCTTCACCAAGAAGGGCGCGGAACCGTTCACCGCGGTCGCCGGGGTCGACTTCGAGGTGCGCCGCGGCGAGGTGTTCGGCTTCCTCGGGCCCAACGGCGCGGGCAAGAGCACCACCATGCGGATGATCGGCTGCGTGTCCCCGAGCACCGGCGGCAGCCTGCGGATCTTCGGCATGGACCCGGCCGCCGACGGCCCCGCGATCCGGGCCAGGCTCGGCGTCGTGCCGCAGGAGGACACCCTCGACACCGAGATGCTGGTCCGCGACAACCTGCACGTCTACGGCCGCTACTTCGGGCTGCCGCGCGCCGTGATCCGGGAGCGCACCGAGCGGCTGCTGGACTTCGTGCAGCTGGCCGACCGCGCCGACGACAAGGTGGAGCCGCTCTCCGGCGGCATGAAGCGCCGGCTGACCATCGCCCGCTCGCTGATCAACGAGCCGGAGATCCTGATCCTCGACGAGCCGACCACCGGCCTCGACCCGCAGGCCAGGCACGTGGTGTGGGACCGGCTCTACCGGCTCAAGCAGCAGGGCACGACGCTCATCCTCACCACGCACTACATGGACGAGGCCGAGCAGCTGTGCGACCGGCTGGTGGTCATGGACAAGGGCCGCATCGCCGCCGAGGGCGCGCCGCACGAGCTGATCGGGCGCTACTCCACCCGCGAGGTCCTGGAGCTGCGCTTCCCGCTCGACGAACAGGAGCAGGCGGCGGAGAAGGCCGCCGGCGTCGCCGAGCGCGTCGAGGTGCTGCCCGACCGCGTGCTGCTCTATGTCGACAACGGCGAGGCGGCGCTGCAAGCCGTGCGCGGACGAGGGCTGGAGCCGGTGACCGCGCTGGTGCGCCGCTCGACGCTGGAGGACGTGTTCCTCACCCTCACCGGCCGCACCCTGGTCGACTGAGGACGGCGCGATGACAACGCTCGAACCGACCACCACCGCGCCCGCACCGAGCTACCTGCCACCCACGCCGGTTCCCGGTACATTGCGCCTGACTTACCGTCAATTCCGCTACTGGGTCACCTACTCCCGGCGCACCTGGCGCGGCACCGTCCTGTCCGCGATCTTCGGTCCGGCGCTCTACCTGACCGCGATGGGCCTCGGCCTGGGCACCCTCGTCGACCACGGTCGCGGCCTGCCCGGCGGCGTGCGCTTCCTCGACTTCGTCGCGCCCGGAGTGCTGGCCGCGAACGCGATGCAGACCGCGTTCGGCGAGGGCACGTACCCGGTCCTCGGCAGCGTCAAGTGGTTCGGCAACTACTGGGCCGCCGTCAACACGCCGCAGCGGCCGGAGGACGTCGTCGCCGGACACGCCGCCCTCGCGCTCGTCCGGCTCTCCGCGCTCAGCGGGATCTTCTTCGCCTTCATGAGCGCGTTCGGCACCCTGCACTCCAACCTCGGCATCCTGGCCTGGCCCGCCTCTGTGCTCACCGGTGCGGCGTTCCTGCTGCCGATCATGGCGTACGTGATCACGCTGGACAGCGACGTGTCGCTCAGTGCCCTGTTCCGCTTCGTGATGACCCCGCTGTTCCTGTTCTCCGGCACCTTCTTCCCCTGGCAACAGCTGCCGGCGTGGGCGCACCCGATCGCGTACGCCACCCCGCTGTGGCACGGCGTGCAGCTGTGCCGCTCGCTGACCCTCGGCGGCGCGACCTGGACCGCGTCGCTGGTGCACGTCGCCTACCTGCTCGCGTTCGCGCTCGGCGGCTACGCGATCGCCCGGATCACCTACCGCCGCCGGCTCTACCGCTGAGCTGGAACTAAAGCCCCGCAAGAGATCCAAGCCGAAGGACGGAGTCGAGAGACCGATGACGACGCTCAGCTACGCGCCCCGCGCCGTCCCGGCATTCGGCCTCGGCTCGAAGCGCTCGCTGCACCTGATCGAGCGCAACATGCTGGCCTACCGCCGCATGTGGCTGATCCTGATCTCCGGCGTCTTCGAGCCGGTCTTCTACCTGCTGTCCATCGGCGTCGGCCTGGGCAAGCTGATCCCGAACGTCACCGGACCCGGCGGCAGACCGGTCACCTACGTCGAATTCGTCGCGCCGGCGCTCCTGGCCACCGCCGCGATGCAGGGCGCGATCTTCGACTCCACGTTCAACATCTTCTTCAAGATCAAGTACGGCCGGAACTACCACGCGATCCTGGCCACCCCGCTCACGGTCGGCGATGTGGCGCTCGGCGAGGTCGGCTGGGCGCTGCTGCGCGGCCTGCTGTACGCGGCGGCGTTCCTGTGCGTGGCGGCCGGCTTCGGCGCGACCCCGTCCTGGTGGGCGCCGCTGGCCCTACCCGCCGCGGTGCTGATCGGCTTCGCCTTTGCCGGCCTCGGCATGGCCTGCACGACGTTCATGAGGTCCTGGCAGGACTTCGACTGGGTCACCCTGGCCATGATGCCGATGTTCCTGTTCTCCACGACCTTCTTCCCGCTCGGCGTCTATCCCCGCTGGCTGCAGGTTTTCGTGGAGTGCACCCCGTTGTACCAGGGCATCGAGATCGTCAGAGGCCTGATGCTCGGCACCGTCGAGCCCGCGCTGATCGGCCGCGCGGCATACCTGGCGGTCGTCGGCGCGGTCGGCCTCGGCATCGCCTCGCGCCGCCTCGGTAGGCTGCTGCTGTCCTGACCGCGGGCGCGCGCCGACACCGAGCGGTCTGACCAGGCTTGCGGCCGGCAGTTACGTGTCCCCACCCGCCCGCTCCCGCGCGGGTCAGCCCGTTTCCACTCTGCGTCGGCGTCTCACGTCCTGCGGCGACTCGCGAAGCAGCCGAGAAGGGCCGCGCCTCCCGAACGTTCTAGGGGCGCGGCGCCATCCGTCTGCGATCAGGAGTTGGGGCGCTTTCCGTGGTTTGCCTTCTTCTTCTTGCGGGCCCGCTTCTTGTTACCGCCCTTTGCCATGGCGTTCCTCCTCGTCAGTGCGCCTGCGGCGCGTCCGGGTGTTTCGGGCGTTCGCCAGTCTAGGGTCGTCGTCGAAGCTCGCGTCCCAACACGCCGCTCGGCGGCGCCTCGGGCCTGGCGGAGGCCGACGTCGCCGCAGGTCAGCGACCAGGCATTGTCGCGCGGTCGAGGCACGTCATTCGTCGAGTGCACGCCGCCGTACGTGGGCCGCGGTCGGCCTCTCCGACGCGGGTCGAAGCGCGTCGGGCGTAGTGGACCAGCGAGCTGACGGTGTATCAGACCGCGGACCCGCTTTTCGCGACGCGGCGGTAGAGTTGCCGCTTGAACTTCAGGGCGGGTCTCGAGCGCTGCGACTCGGGTTCGGGTATGGGTGGACATGTCCTGCTGATCCTCGTTACCGCATGCCCCGCGGTGGCGGCGTCGCCACTGTGCGCAGTTCGGCGACCCGGCGCCGGAAGCGCTCGCAACCCGTCTGGACGACGCTCTTACGTGAAATTGGATCTCTAGACGTGACGGTATCTGATTCGGCCGGCCGACGATTGAGCACGGCAGACGTGACGACTGAGCAGCATGTGCCGCTGGCGTCTCCTCTGCAGGACGGGCCGCCGAGCCTAGCCGTGGAGGGCGCCGCCGCCTCTCACCGCGGTCGCCTGAGGCGCCGGGCAGCGCAACAGCCGAGTGGCGGCTCGCCCTTTTCTGTAGCTTTCGCCGCTGAGCACGCCGGTTTGATCTTAGCGATCGTGCTGGGCGTCCTACTTCCTGTTGTGGTGGCCGCAGCGACCGGCAACCTCTCGATTCCGCACAACGACGCCTGGTCCTACAGCCGGATCGCGCAGACATTTGGACATACCGGGCATATCAGGCTATTAGATTGGAACCGGTCCGCGCTGGTCGGCCAGTTCGTCGTGCTAGGACCGCTCGCCTCGTCGATCGTCGTGCAGCAGTTGTTCGTCGCGGCTCTCGCGCTCGTCGGCCTGGCCGCGGTGTACGACCTCACGCGGCCAGCCCTCGGGACCCGTGGCGCCGGCTACGCCACGCTCGTGGTCGCGCTCTGGCCCGGCTTCGGTCTGCTGGCTACTTCCTTCATGCCGGACATCCCCGCGCTCACCGCGGCGCTGCTCTGTCTCGCCCTCGGCCGCCGCGCGCTGGAGCGCGGCTCGGTGCTCCTGTTCACGCTGTCCATGGCCTCCGGTTTGTGGGGCATGACGATCCGGGAACAATCGGGCGCAGCGCCGGTGGCCATCGCCGCGTGCGCGCTCGCGATCGGCCGTTACCGTCGTGCGCTCCGTCCCCTGGTGACCATCGGCGTCACGATCCTCGCCGCGGTGCTGTATCTCGCGTTCGACGCCTGGCACAGCGGGTTGCCGAAGGCGGATCCGCCGAGCTACGCCGTCGTCAGCCACACGCTGGGCACAGCCGCGAACCTGATCAGCCGATCCTGGTTCACACTGGCGCTGCCGCTGGCTCCCGCGGTCGCGTATGCCGCTCGGCCCTGGCGTTGGCGGCGGCACAGCCAGATCGCGGCCGTGTTGACCGCCGTGGCCGCGGTCATGACGGTCCATGATTTCCATCCGAAGAACCTGTTCCTGGGTAACTACCTCGCGTGGAACGGTGCTTACGCGGCGGTCATGCCGGACGGCGACGACCGCGTCGTGTTCCCCCACCATCTTTGGTGGCTGGTCGTGGCCGCCGCGTGCTTGTCCGGCTTGCTGCTGACCGGGCTCGTCGTCGAGAACTATCGCCGCGTCGGCCCGATCCTCGGAGTCTTCACGCTCGTCACGGTGGTGGGCACGGTGGC
>Ga0070741_10017136_pt1 | contig 11948 bp, 10 predicted proteins | sample Coa_R1_4_FD_66440 | JGI IMG/M metagenome (GOLD analysis project Ga0070741, IMG submission 66440) | Surface soil microbial communities from Centralia Pennsylvania, which are recovering from an underground coalmine fire - Coalmine... | ecosystem: Environmental > Terrestrial > Soil > Unclassified ...
TGTTGCATGTGCGCCAGATTTCCTGTCAGGTTCCCACAGCGCTCGGTCTAACCTCTTGGTCTATCTTCGTTGCACAGTCACATCTCGAAGAGCAAATCGGATTCAGGAGGGGCGCTCAGGCAGCCTGCGGCAGCGGCCGCTTCCACGCCTGCGGGTCGTAGGCTTCCCCCTTGGCGAGGAGGGCCCATATCATCCGGGCGTGCTTATTGGCGATCGCCACCAGAGTCTTGTAAAACCCGAGCCGCAGACGCGCCTCTACCATCCAATGCTGCAGTCGCGTGCGCTCCGCCGGCGGCCTTCTCATTGCCGCCATCAGCGCCGAACGTGCGCCACCTGTGAGCAGTCCCCGCAGATACGTATCTCCGCGCTTAGTGATCTTCCCCAATGAGCTCTTGCCTCCCGAGCTGAACTGCTTCGGCACCAGGCCGAGCCACGCCGCCATTTGACGACCGTTCTTGAAATCTCGAGCGTTTGTGACCGTGGCCGCGATAGCACTTGCGGTCATCGGACCCACACCGATGATCGCCTCCAGACGCTGCGCCTCCTCGCTCTGCCGAGCGTGGGTGCGGATCTCCATCTCGCAAAGCTCTATCCGCTCCTCGAGTTCCCGGAGCTCCTCGCGGGCAACGGTCAGGAGGGTGCGCATCCGGGATGGCAGGGCTTCGCTTTCCAGCAATCGCGGCAGGCTGCGCTTCAGAGCCTCCGGCGATTGGGCCAACCAGATACCGAACTCGGCCAGCAATCCGCGCATTCGATTGATCAGCGACGTACGGTCATCGCTCCACCCTCTGCGCATGCAATGCCACGCAAGCACTGCTTGCTGATCGACGGACTTCACGCTGACAAAACGCATATCGGGCTGCCGCACGGCCGTGAGAATGGCTTGTGAATCATTCCGGTCGTTCTTCGCCCCCTGACTCTTGCGAAATGGCTTTACGAATTCAGGTGCCATTAGGCGCACGGTATGGCCGTAAGCCGTCAACCGCCGCGCCCAGTGATGCGCCGAGCCGCAGGCCTCCATGCCAAACGTGCACGGGGATATCGTCGCCGCCCATTGAGCAAAGCCGTTAAAGCTGAGCTGCTTGTAGAACAGCACGCGCCCCTCTATATCGGCAGCGCATACCACAATAACGGCCTTCGCAAGGTCTGCACCGACGGTGGCAATTGGGTTCATGAACTTTCCCCCTGGGTTAATGGACCGGACCGAGACCCCCCCAATCTTGGCAGAGGCCGGCAACTCCCTTCCATTCAGGTGGGGCCTATCCCGGGAAACCAGGTGGGTCCAATCGGAGGAAATCGTGCACTCAAATGGCGGCACTTCGTTACGCTGGCCGACTTGCGGGGCCGATGCTCAAGCAGAAAGAAGAACTTATCCTAGCCTGAGTTTCCACCCGCCCGAATTCGCCTAAGTGCGGCCGGTTCTTGGGCCTCAGCCGGTCAACCGCAGGCGCATTCCGTCTCACGATGGAACAGCGACCCGTGCACTGGGAAATCGGAGCGGCACTTCGTTGCGAATGTGACCCGCCTAGCTCTCCGCTACGCAATCCGCCTCGAGCTCCACCAGCCAGTCGGGATTAATGAAACCCTTGACCTCGACAAAGGTCGTGGCAGGTCGAATCGCGGCAAAGAATTCACCATGAGCGCGAGCCGCAGCTTCCCATTGGGAAATATCGATTAACATGACACGTGTCCGAATGACAGCATCGAGAGATAGTCCGGCCTCATCAATGGCCTCTGCAATGATTTCTAGACACCGTCGCGTTTGGCCATAGACATCCCCCATGCAAGCAACGCCACCACCATGGGCTATCGGAGCGGTACCGGCTACGGCAACAAGTTGCCCGATTCGCACAGCCCTTGAAAACCCGATACGCGGCTCGAATGCTGATCCCGAAGAGATGATTTTGCGCATAGGTCAAAGCAGTCCGGATCCGATCTCCCGCACGAGATCGATGTCATTTTATGTCACTGGCCTGAGTTTCCACCACGCCACCGATCGCCGTCCAGCGCTGCCGCGCGGCCCGTGCGTGACGGGGGAGGCATCAGACGATCAGGCGCAGCCGCATGCCGTTCCACCATGGAACGGCGACCGGGGTATTGAGAAGCCCAGAGGCCAACACGATCGGTAGGTGCGCGCGACGATGGAAGCGCACCTGTACCTCGCTTTCAGTGATATCGACGGTGGCGGGCATGTCGATGAGATCCCGAAAGATGACTCGTGCCTGCGCATCGGCGTAACCCCGCATTTTACGGGCCAGCAGTCGATACAGGCCGCTTGCGATCACCAGCAGCGCCATGTCGAAGTCGACCTTCAGACCGACGGCGGAGGAAAGCGCATCGACGTGAAAGAATCGCACGGCGTCCGAGAGTGCATTCTCTATCAACATGCGCTGAGCATAGCGGGTAATGAGCTTGACTGCGGAGCTGTGCTGGTCGTTGGTGAGGAGGATGGTCGGCTCCTCGTGTCCAAGATCCAGAATGAAGAGCTGGCGGAACTTCGCCCCGTCCAAGGCAACCGCCTGTTCATATACTCGTGGCGTACGGAACTTACGCGTAGGGACGTCCAGCTCTACGGTGCGCCAAGCCGAGCGCGGCAGCAAAGCGATCTCCTTCAGCAGCGCTGCCGAACGTCGGCGCAGCGTAATGAAGGTGATTTTCATCTGCTCCAGGCGCGCAAGATTGGCGTACGTGGTCAACCGCGAGTCAAACACCAAGTGTCGGGGAAGCTCGCCGCGAAGCTTTTTCCAGAACGCGATAAAGCGAAAGATCTCCTCGGCTTCCTCGCCCTTGCGCAGGTCCGCGTTGGCATAGCAGAACGCCTGTCCATCGAGGTCCTGGGCGAGGAAGGCGAGGATGCTCGGCTGGCTGCGCGAACGCATGGAAACATAGTGCTTCTCGATCGCCGGATGCTCGCCGTAATACGGCACGGAGTGGAAGTCGAGGTTGAAGGAGTGGCCAGGGAAGAGCTCCTTGCCGCCGAGTTGCTTGTGGTATGCCCCGAGCAGGGAGAGGGTCTGCGTATGGGTGATCCGTGAAGAATACTCTGACAGGTAGCTCTTCTTAGGGAAGGCGTTGAGCCCGGCAAACAGCGCCAGTCCCTCATCGGCCACGAGCGGCATCACGTGACTCTTGCGCTCAATCGACCAGAGCTTCAAGGCCAGACAAGCGCGCAAGGCGTGTGTGGCCGGAATCATCTTCGAGCCTGGCAGGTTCGCGCTTGAGCTGAGTACATCGAGGGAGAGCTCGAGCAGCTGCGGCACAAACAGGAACAGGCCCCCACAGCGGGTGTGGAACTGCCCGGGTGTGAGTACGAAGCGTCGTGCATCGGCCACCGGTTCGATAGTGGCACGCGGGCGCTGCGGACGCTCCTCATCGCCGCGTCGGGGCAGCGGCGCGAAACCTCGGCCTTGAGCACCTCGCGCACCGCGGTGGCGCTCAACGGCCGGCCTCGCTCCTTCAAAGTCTCGCTGATCTCGTAGACGGAGTAGTTGCGTTTGCGCAGCTCGACGATCAGATCGCGCGCGGCCGACTTCTTCGGTTGGTCGCGCGGCCCGGGCTTGGGTGCGACAAAGAACTGCGGATCCAGCTCGCGGCGGAAGTGGTGACAGAGCACCTGGAAAGAGCCAGGGCTGTAACCGAAGGCGCGGGCTACCTCCCGCGAAGGGCGTTGTTCGACGAAGTACGCTCGCAAAGCCTCGTATTGGCGGTGCTTGGCCGAGGTGGGCTCAAGAAAGAAGCGGCGACAGTCGATTAGGTCTTTTGGTGCTTTCTCGTGCACATATCAAATTAAATACCACCAGCTATCGTGGTCAAGGGCGCAGATCGACCCAATAGCTGGTATTGCCATGGAGGCTAAAATTAAGGGTTAAGCCGTAGATCGGTCTATGCGGGCGCCCGATGAGTCGCAGGAGTGACTTGAGCACGCACTTGATAACTCATTCGAGAGTCTACCATATGACCTAATCGTCACAGTCCGATGCCGCCGGGTCCCTGGAGGAGCGCAGACACCGAAGCAGGAGAATGCAGGTTAGTTGGGGGATCAGGTCCGCCTGCGCGGCCGTGCGGCGGGCGATCGACGCTTAGTCGAAAGGTGCGTGGTGGAAAGTCAGGCTAGCGGCAAAGCAGGGAAATCCATTCCTCTCAATCCCAGGAATTTATTAGTCGATCTGCTCGGCGCCTTTGGGTTCTGCGTGCGCCCGTCAGCACCCGCCTGGAGCGCGTCTCGATTTGAATTTCCCCCGCCCCGCCCCGATCAAGCCCTGCTAGGATGTCGCCGCGGTCCGATGAACAATAAAAGCAATGACTCGGCCGCAGCCATCCTCCGAAGCGCTGGAAAGCAATCGTAATTAGGATCTAATCTATTGAAAAATAAAGAATTATTGGTGCCCGGAAGAGGACTCGAACCTCCACGGAGTTACCCGCTAGTACCTGAAACTAGTGCGTCTACCAATTCCGCCACCCGGGCAGGGCCAATCGGAATGCCCGTCGCGGGCGCGCGCAATCTACGCAGGGGGTGGGGAGCTGTCAATTGAAAGCGCGTAGAGGCAAATTCGGGCGCCGCGACCGTAAGGTCGGCCCTCATCCCAAGACCCGCTCGACGCTGCCTAAAGGCGTGGGCGACCGACATGGAGAAGGGAGCGCCGACGGCAGAAACAAGACGGAGGCGGGAAGTCGCCGCGGAAAGGAGAAGACCAAGCGCGGGTCGCAGGGAGCGGGGCCGGTGAGGGTGTCGCACGCTGGCCGAGCCGCGGGTGCGGCACACCACGGTGGGGTCGTGGAGGGTCAGGTCAGCGCTCACAGGGCGGGCTACGGGTTCCTGCGCGTCGATGGAATGAAAGACAGTGTCTTCCTACCACCCCCTGAGATGCGCGGGGTGATGCACGGGGACCGCCTGCGCGTTCGACTTTCGCGCGATGCGAGCAACCGCTGGTCGGGATCCGTGGAGCAGGTCGTCGAGCACGGCGTCAGCGCGTTCCTCGGCACCGTGGAAATCCTTGGCCGCACCGCATGGGTGACGGCAGCCGATCGCCGCCTGCAGCTTCGATGCGCCGTCGCGCACGAAGCGCTCAACGGGGCGCGAAACGGCGAGTGGGTCATCGCGCGCATCACGAGACATGGGGGCGCGGCGAGAGGTGCGCAGGCGCGTATCGAGAAGCGGCTCGATCCGGACCGGCCGGTCGAGCTCGCCACGGAAGCGGCCATTGCGCGTTTCGATCTGCCGCACGAGTTCCCAGCCGATGCGCTGCGCGAGGCTCAGGCATGGGGCGATTGCGTCGATCCGCGCGAAGCGCAAGAGAGGGAGGACCTGCGGCAATTGCCGCTCGTCACGATCGATGGCGAGGATGCTCGCGACTTCGACGACGCCGTCTATGCCGAGCCGCATCCCGCCGGCTTTCGCCTGATCGTCGCGATTGCCGATGTCAGCCATTACGTGAGGCCTGGTACCGCACTCGACACGGAGGCGCTGGCGCGCGGCACATCGGTGTATTTCCCCACGCGCGTGCTGCCGATGTTGCCCACGGCGCTGTCCGATCATCTCTGCTCGTTGGCGCCGAAGGTCGATCGGCTCTGCTTCGCGGCCGACATGGTGATCAGCAGGACGGGCGCGCTCAAGTCCACGCGGTTCTATCCCGCGGTCATGCGATCGGCGGCGCGGCTCACCTATACCCTGGCCAACGCGGCACTGTTCGAAGGACGGCCTGCTGCGCGCTCGGAGTTGGGAGAGCTGCTCGAGCCGCTTCTCGTACTGGTGGACGTCTATCGGGCCCTGCACAAGGCCCGCAGCAAACGCGGCGCACTCGACTTCGATGCCGCCGAGGCGGAGTTCGTGATCGACTCCGCGGAGCGCGTCCGTGCAATAGAGCTGCGCACTCGTAATGATGCGCACCGCCTGATCGAGGAATGCATGATCCTCGCGAACGTCGCGGTTGCGGAGGAGCTGGAGAAGACACGTACTGCGACTCTGTATCGGGTGCATGGCCAGCCCGAGTCCGAGAAACTCGACAGACTGACGAGCACTCTCGCGGCGCTCGACATCGATGCGCGGCTGCCGGAGACCGTCACGACGCGGGACCTTCAGGCCATTGCGCGACGGCTGGGACACACCGCGGAGCGCCCATTCATCGAATCGCTCATCGTTCGTGCCATGCCCCAGGCGGTGTACCAGCCGACCAACATCGGGCATTTCGGATTGGCACTGCAGCACTACGCGCACTTCACTTCCCCCATCCGGCGCTACCCCGATCTGGTGGTCCATCGCACCCTGAAGGCGCTCATAGGTGCGCGGGGCGGGGCAGCACAGCGCTACGAGTTGCCGCAGCTCGCCGGCCTGGGTGAGGGCACCTCGAAGCTCGAGAAGCGAGCCGATGAGGCCGACCGCTACGTAGCCACCTACCTCAAGTGCAGCTACCTGCGCGAGCGTATCGGTCAGACGTTCCAGGGCCTGATCACCACCGTGGTGGAGTTCGGCTGCTTCGTGCAGATCCTCGATGTCACGGTCGACGGATTGCTGCACCTCGATAACCTCCGCGACGACGACTATGAGATGGAGGAGCATGGCCACGGCTGGCGCGGTAGGCGGACGGGGCGGCGGCTGCGCACCGGCTCCCATGTCAGAGTCATCGTCACGGCCGTCAACCCCATCGAGGGATTGGTCGATCTCGATCTGGCCGTCGAGCCGTGAAGGGCTCTGGTTCCTCGAGGGCGCAGGGCTCACAGACCATCTATGGGCTGCATGCCGTGCGGGTGATGCTCCAGAAGCACCCGGAGCGCGTGAGTACCGTGCTCGTAGCCGAGCGCCGCGACGACCCGCGGGTCCGCGAAATCGACGAGCTTGCCCGCCGGCGTCAGATCCCGCTGCAGCGAGTCGACGCTAAGGTCCTGAGACAGAAGCTGGGCGATGTCGCTCACCAGGGAGTTGCGGCTGAGATCAGCCCGCTGCCGCCCTGGTCGGAAGACGACCTCCTCACCGCTGTGCAAGCCGCCGCTCAGGTAGCGGAGCAGCCTCTCATCCTGGCACTCGATGGAGTGCAGGATCCTCACAATCTGGGTGCATGCCTGCGTACAGCGGATGCCTGTGGCGCGCTTGCCGTGGTCGTGCCTCGAGATCGAGCGGCGCACGTCACGCCCGTCGTTCGGAAAGTCGCAGCGGGGGCGGCGGAGACGACGCCCGTTGTCACTGTCACCAATCTCGTGCGCGCTTTGAAGCTCCTCAAGGAGGCGGGCTTATGGGTCATCGGGGCGGACGCTGATGCCTCAAAGCGGGCGCACGAGGCGGATTTCAGGGGTGGGGTAGTGCTGGTCCTCGGGTCCGAGGGGGCGGGCCTGCGGCAACTGACGCGGCAGACGTGCGACTGGGTCGTCCGCCTGCCTCAGCTCGGGTCGGTCGAGAGCCTGAATGTCTCCGTGGCGGCCGGCATGCTGCTCTATGAGGTGCTGCGCCAGCGCGCGAGCTGATCCTGCCGTCACCGGCGGGAGCCTCGTTGCAGTTCTGCCGCAGTTTCAGTATCCTGCGCGCCCCCTTTTGAGGGGTCGCGCCCGCGCTTTCCGGTGGGCGGAATCTCCTTGCCGCACCCCGCATCAGCCTCGCGACGGGCGGCTTCCATCCGTAAGGAGGACATATGAGGCACTACGAAATCGTATTCCTGGTCCATCCCGATCAGAGCGAGCAGGTGCCCGCCATGATCGAGCGCTACAAGGGCATGATCGCCGCCGGTTCCGGCCGCGTGCATCGCCTCGAGGATTGGGGACGGCGGCAGCTCGCCTATCCCATCGCCAAGGTCCACAAGGCGCACTACGTGCTCATGAACATCGAGTGCGACCAGAAGACGCTCGGTGATCTGACCGGCGCCTTCCGCTTCAGCGATGCGGTGCTTCGCCACCTGGTCGTGAACATGGACGCCGCCGTGATCGAGCCCTCGCCCATGGCCAAAGTGGCCGATGAGGAGGGCGAATCCGGGGGCCGGCGGCGCGAGCGTCCGCGCGATGACTCGGGCTCCGTTCCTGACGGGGATCTCGGCGGCGACAACCTGTAACGGGAAGCAGAAATCATGAACAGCAGAGCACCTGGCTCCTCCGACAGAGGCGAGAGGGGCGATAGAGGCGACAGAGGCGGCGGTGGCGGCAGCGGCGGGGGTGGCGGTCGCTTCTCGCGGCGCAAGAAGTTCTGCCGCTTCACGGCCGAAGGCGTCACGCACATCGACTATAAGGATCTCGGCACCCTGAAGGGTTATGTCTCCGAGACCGGTAAGATCGTGCCCAGCCGCATCACCGGCACGAAGTCCTTCTATCAGCGCCAGCTCGCGGTCGCGATCAAGCGCGCGCGCTTCCTGGCGCTGCTGCCCTACACCGATCAGCACTGAGGCCTGCGCAATGGAAATCATTCTGCTGCAGAAGGTCGCCAATCTCGGCAACATCGGCGATCGGGTGAAGGTGAAGTCGGGATTCGGGCGCAACTTCCTGCTGCCCGAGGGCAAGGCGACTCTCGCGACGCCCGATAACATCGCGCGCTTCGAGGCGCGTCGCGCGGAGCTCGAGCGCACGGCGCGCGAGCACCTCTCCTCCGCGGAGGAGCGTGCGACGGCAATGAAGGATTTCAAGCTGGTGATCTCCGCCAAGGCCGGCACCGAAGGCAAGCTCTTCGGCTCGATCGGCACCAGCGACATCGCGGAAGCCTGCTCCAAGGCGGGCTTCAAGGTGCAGCGCAGCGAAGTTCGGTTGCCCAACGGGCCACTTCGCACGCTCGGCGATCATTCTGTGACGCTGCATCTGCACGCTGACATCGACGTGCCGCTCGCGGTGTCGATCGTGGCGGAAGAGTAGCTTCCGACTCACCAGGAATATCCCGCCGGTGGCCGGTCCCGCCAAAGCGCGTCGCGAGCGCGGCTCGGTCACCTCGGTGGATGCCCCCACACCCCCGCACTCCATCGAGGCGGAGCAGGCCGTGCTCGGCGGCCTGCTGCTGGATGCCACTGCATGGGATCAGGTGGCCGACGCGATCAATGAAGGGGACTTCTACCGTCCCGACCACCGGCTGATTTTCGAGGCTATCGGCACCCTGGCCGGGGCCGGTAAGCCTTGTGATGTCGTTACCGTCTCCGAGCAGCTCGACCGCACCTCAAAGCTGGATGGGGCCGGCGGTCTCGCCTACCTCAGCTCGCTGGCAAGGGATACTCCCACCGCCGCGAACGTCCGCGCCTATGCTGACATCGTGCGGGAGCGCTCGCTCCTGCGGCAGCTCATCCAGGCCGGCACGGAGATCGCCTCCGCGGTCTTCAACAACGAAGGGGAGACCGCCCGCGAGCTGGTCGACCGCGCGGAGCAGAAAGTCTTCGAGATCGCGGAGCAGGGGTTCCGCGGGCGGCAGGGCTCGGTTGCGGTCCGCAATCTCCTGCCGCAGGTCATCGATCAGATCGATGAGTGGCACGCCAACCCGGGAAAATTGCGCGGGTTGCCGACCGGCTTTACGGATTTCGACAAGATTACCGGCGGCCTGCGACCCGGCGATCTCGTGATCGTCGCTGGCCGGCCGTCAATGGGCAAGAGCACTCTCGCGGTCAACATGGCCGAGTACGCTGCCGTACACCACGCAAAACGCGCGTCTGTCGCGATCTTCAGCTTGGAAATGCCGTCCGACCAGGTCGTGACCCGCATGTTGGCTTCGATCGGTGGCGTGCACCTGGGGAGCCTGCGCAGTGGAAACATCTCTGACGACGACTGGGTGCGGATCACGAGCGCAACGAGTCAGTTGTCGGAATCGAAGGTGTTCATCGATGAAACCCCTGCTCTGACTCCGACGGAGCTGCGCGCCAGAGCTCGGCGCATCAAGCGTGAGCACGGCCTCGACCTGGTGCTCGTCGATTATCTGCAGCTCATGACGGTTCCCGGCACCAAGGAAAATCGCGCAACTGAAATCGGCGAAATCTCGCGCGGACTCAAGGTCCTCGCGAAGGAGCTGGCGGTGCCGGTCATCGCGCTCTCGCAGCTCAATCGCGCAGTCGAGCAACGTGAGAACAAGAAGCCGGTGATGTCGGACCTGCGCGAATGCGTGACAGGCGATACGCTCGTCTGGCTCACGGATGGCCGGCAGGTACCCATCGCGAGCCTGGTTGGCACGCAACCGGAAGTCTGGGCGGTGGATGAGCAGCAGCGCGTCGTTGCGGCCCGATCCGATCTGGTGTGGAAGGTCGGCAGACGCCCGGTGGCCAGCATCAACCTCGCCAGCGGCCGCTCCATCAGGGTCACTGCGAAGCACCGGCTGCTCACCGGGAATGGTTGGGTGAGAGCTGCGGACCTGAGTATGGGCGATCATCTGCTGACGATTCCCGAGCTCAAGAAACCGGTGACTCCGGATCTATGCTGGAGCCATGTGACAGGTGTTGTCCATAGCGACGAGGAAGACGTTTACGATCTAACAGTTCCCGGCCCTTCAAGTTGGTTGTCGGATGGAGTTGTCAGTCACAACTCCGGGGCGATCGAGCAGGATGCAGACATGATCCTCCTGATCTATCGCGAGGAAGTCTACGACAAGAACACCACGAAGAAGGGCATCGCGGAGATCGACCTCGTCAAGCACCGGAACGGTGAGATCGGCACTTTCCTCCTCACCTTCCAGGGCCAGTACACCCGCTTCGCCAACTATGCGCCGGATGCCTATGCGGAGGGCGTGCTCAGGTGAGCCGTCTGATCCGAGCGGTGATCGATGCGGGCGCGCTGCGGCACAATGTCAGAACCATTCGCGAGCGCGCACGAGGCGCCCGGGTCATGGCCGTGGTCAAGGCCAACGCATACGGCCACGGCCTCGTGCCGACGGCGCTCGCGCTGGCGGAGGTCGACGCGTTTGCGGTAGCCCGGCTGGAGGAAGGCCTTGCGCTGCGCGCTCAGGGCGTCACCCATCCCATCGTGCTGTTGGAAGGGGTGTTCGCGACGGAGCAGGTGCTCGAGGCTGCGCGCCACGGTTTCGATCTCGTGGTGCACGATGCGCTGCAGATCGAGATCCTGGAGGAAAATCCCGGGCCGCATCGGTTCGTGCTCTGGGTCAAGATCGACACCGGCATGAACCGCCTGGGCTTCCGCTCGAGTGAATTCCCCGCCGCCCTCGAGCGGTTGCGCAAGCTCAAGCCCGCTCCCCTGGAGATCCGGCTGCTGACGCATCTCGCGCGCGCGGACGAGCCCGACAGTCCCATGACCGCCGAGCAGGTTGCCCGCTTCAAGGAGACGATCCGCGGCCTCGACTGTGCCATCAGCATCGCCAATTCCGCCGGCCTCTTCAGCGGGCTGCATCTCGGGTGCGACTGGGTGCGGCCGGGGCTCGCGCTCTACGGCGCCTCACCCTTCGCCGACCGCACCGGCACGGATCTCGGCCTCGAGCCCGTGATGAGCCTGGAGACTTCGGTCATTGCCGTGCGCCAGGTCCCACGTGCAGAGACAGTCGGATACGGCGGTACCTGGCAGGCGCAGCGCGATTCCCGGATAGCCATCATCGCAGCCGGCTATGGCGATGGACTGGCGCGCGGACTTCCCAACGGCACGCCCGTTCTCATCGACGGCCGCCGTGCTCCGCTTTGCGGCCGGGTATCGATGGATATGATCGCCGTGGATGCAACGGAGCTGCCGGGCGTGCAGGTCGGCACGCCGGTGGTGTTATGGGGTAGAGGCCTGCCGGTCGAGGAGATCGCCCGCCACGCGGGCACGATCCCCTACGAGCTCCTCTGCGGCGTCAGCCAGCGCGTCCCGCTCGAGCTACGCTGATCTCAGGTCGGGCGGCGTCCGAAAGCAAACGATTAAGCGACCCGAGGCCGCCCCCGGGTCGCGTTGTCGAATTAGTCATGCGGCTGGCCGCTAAAAGCGCCGCAGGCGACTTAATGACATGGACTCCCCCTGCTCCTACGGCATCGGATGTGCCAGATTGAAAGCTGTTACCCGTTCAATCGCAGAGAGGGGGAGTCAAG
>Ga0070741_10017138_pt1 | contig 11947 bp, 10 predicted proteins | sample Coa_R1_4_FD_66440 | JGI IMG/M metagenome (GOLD analysis project Ga0070741, IMG submission 66440) | Surface soil microbial communities from Centralia Pennsylvania, which are recovering from an underground coalmine fire - Coalmine... | ecosystem: Environmental > Terrestrial > Soil > Unclassified ...
GGTGTTCTCGCGAGCGCCCACGGGTACGATCCGTGGTCACCGAGGAGGACGACCCCAAATGGCCGCCGGCATCACCAATCTCACCGACCAGACCTTCGACGAGGAGATCAAGTCGTCGGACTCCCCCGTCCTGGTCGACTTCTGGGCCGAATGGTGCGGCCCGTGCAAAATGATCGCACCCACGCTCGAGGAGATCTCGAAGGATTTCGCGGGCCGGCTGAAGGTGGCCAAGCTGAACGTCGACGACGCGCAGAGCACGGCGCAGCGCTTCGAGGTCATGAGCATCCCCACGCTCATCCTGTTCAAGGACGGTGAGCCGAGGTTGCGGATCGTCGGCGCCAAGGGGAAGGGCCAGCTGCTGCAGGAGATCGATCCATTCCTGTAGAAGGCCTGCCGCTCGGGCTCGGCTCGAGCGGCGAACCTGTTGCCGACCTCCACAGGCGGTTGGCGGCGCTCGGGTACCGGTGCGAGGGCGACGAGCCCGCGTCCTTCGCGGAGGCGTCGCGGCGGGCAGTCGAGGCGTTCCAGCAGGCGCGCGGGCTGCGCGTCGACGGCGTCTGCGGCGAGCAGACGTGGGCAGCCGTCGTCGAGGCCGGGTACCGCCTGGGCGACCGGCGCCTGTACCAGCGCAAGCCCATGATGCGCGGGGACGACGTCGCCGACCTCCAGCTCCGGCTCGGCGCGCTCGGCTTCGACGCCGGCAAGGTCGACGGGATCTACGGCCCCCAGACCGCGGGGGCGCTCGCCGAGTTCCAGCGCAACGCTGGGCTGACGGTCGATGGGATCTTCGGGCCTGACGAGCTCCAGGTCCTCGAGCGGCTCGGCAACCGCGGCGAGGGCCTCGTCGCCGACCTCAGGGAACTGGCCTCGCTGCGCTGGTCGGCGCGGACCCTGCACGGGCTGAAGGTCGTGGTCGCCGAGCGCGGCGGGCTCGACGCGCTGGCAGCCGCGTGCGGGCGGGCGCTGCGACGCCACGGGGCGCACGCGCTCCTCCTGCACCACCCCGACGCCTCAGAGCTCGCGCAACAGGCCAACGCCCTCGCCGCCGGCGTCGTCGTCGAGCTGGCGAGCCTCGGCGCGGCCAGCGGGTGCCGCTGCGCGTACTACCGCGGCTACAGCACGGCATCCCCGGCCGGGCGCGCCCTGGCCGAGCAGCTGTCGCCCCTCGTCGCGTCCGCCGCGGGGGTGGAGGAGCTCGAGGTCTGCGGCATGGCGGTACCGATCCTCCGCGAGACGCGGATGCCGGCCGTGCTGTGCGAGCTGGGGCCGACCCAGGTCCTGGTGACGCGGGCGGCCGAGATCGCCGCGGCGACGGCCGACGCGCTCGAACGCTGGATTTCGCCTGCGGCGCTGTAGGGCGCGGTCGTTCCCGGCAAAGGGGGCGAAGTGCCCGTTCGACGCACTAGCCACATGGGACCGGCCAGTGACAGGCCCCTGTAGGGCGCATGACGCCGCTCGGGCGCGTTCCGTGGGGGCACGTGCGCTCATTCCGTGCTTGTGAAGACCTTCACGAACTCCCTCAGGCGCGGCCGCCCCGCGCGACAAGGGCCCACCTCAGATTGAGAGCAGAGTTATCCCCAGAATGGTCCACAGACTGTGGACCGCGACGAGAGGTCGAGGAGGCGTCGAGACTTCGCGCGCGGCCCCCTCCTCAGCTGGAGATCATCCTCCGGTAGATCCGCTCGAGGTCGTCGAGGTCGGCGAACTCGACGCTCAAGCGGCTCTTGCGCGCGCCGAGCTCGATCTTGACCCGCGTGTCGAGGAACTCGCTCAACATCTCCTCGAGGGCGTGCAGCGCGGCGCTGTCCTCGGACGCCGCCACGCGGCGGCCGCGTGCCGACGCTGGCAGCGCCTGGCCGGCAGCCGCCACGTGCGGTAGCGGGCCGACCGCTCCAGCGAGTTCGTTGCGCTCTCGCACGGACTCCTCGACGGCACGCACGGACAGCTGCTCGGCGACCGCGCGCCGGGCAAGCGCTTCCTGGAAAGCCCGGTCGGGCGTGCCGAGGAGGGCTCGGGCGTGCCCTGCCGACAGCGCCCCGTCCATGACCATGCGCTGGATCGCGGGCGGGAGCTGGAACAGGCGCAGCATGTTGGAGACTGCCGCTCGGCTCCGCCCGACGCGCGCCGCGACTTCGTCGTGCGTCAGCCCGAACCCCTCGACCAGCTGCTGGTACGCGGCGGCTTCCTCGAGCGGGTTGAGGTCCTGCCGGTGGAGGTTCTCGACGAGCGCGTGCTCAAGGCTTGACTCGTCAGGCACGGTCCGGATGAGCGCCGGGACCGTCTGCAGCCCAACCCGCTTGGCCGCTCGCCAGCGCCGCTCGCCGGCGACGAGCTGGTAGCGGCCGCCTTCGAGGGGGCGGACGAGGATGGGCTGCAGGACCCCGACCTCGCGGATCGACGCGGCGAGCGACGCCAGCATCTCCTCATCGAAATGCGACCGCGGCTGAGCGGGGTTCGGCTCGATGGCACCGACCGGGATCTCGGCCAGGTCCGATCCGCGGTCGTTGACGACCTCGGTCGGGATGAGGGCGCCGAGGCCCCTACCCAGTCCGCTGCGGCGCGCCACCGCTGACCTCCTTTGCCAGCTCGCGGTATGCGAGCGCTCCTCGCGACGACGAGTCGAACACGATGATCGGTTGCCCGAACGAGGGTGCCTCCGAGAGCCGCACTGTCCGTGGGACGACGTTGCGGCACACCTTCGCGCCGAAGTGCTGGCGTACCTCGGCGGCAACCTGGTCCGAGAGCTTGGTCCTGGCGTCGTACATCGTGAGGATGATGGCGGACACGTCGAGCGACGGGTTGAGGTTGGACTGCACGAGGTTGACGTTGCGCAGCAGCTGGCTCAACCCTTCCAGCGCGTAGTACTCGCACTGGATGGGGACAATGACCTCTCCCGCCGCCGCCAGCCCGTTCACTGTCAGCAGCCCGAGCGACGGTGGGCAGTCGATGATGGTGAACTCGTACTCCCCAGCTAACTCGGCGAGCGCCTTGCGGAGACGGAGCTCCCGACTGAACGCCGGGACCAGTTCGATCTCGGCGCCGGCGAGATCGATCGTCGCCGGGGCCACGAAGAGGTTGCGCACGCTGGTCGGCTCGATGCACTCGTCGATCGGCAGTTCGTGCATGAGGACGTCGTAGATGGCGTGCTCCAGGTTGCGCGCGTTGACGCCGAGGCCGGTCGTGGCGTTGCCCTGCGGGTCGAGATCGACGATGAGCGTGCGGAAGCCAAGCTCGGCCAGGGCGGCGCCGAGATTGACGGCGGTCGTGGTCTTGCCGACACCCCCCTTCTGGTTCGCGATGGCGACGATCCGGGGCAGCGGGATGTCTGCGGCCGGGTGGCGCCCGCTGACGTGGGCGTCCTCGGCCGTGCCGTTGAGGCCCGCCGGCGCAACCGCGTCGCCCGCTGGATGACGGTCGGCCAGGGCCGGCGCGCTGCCGACCACGACGGCTTCATCCTCGTCCTGGACGAGGGCCGCTGCGGTCGGCGGATGTCGTGGATCGCCCGACCGGGGGACGCCCTCGGGCTCGGCGGCCAGGGAGGCCTCCGCGCCGGCCTCGGGCCCCAGGGCGGCCTCGGGCTCCGCGCCGGCCTCGGGCCCCAGGGCGGCCGCGGGCTCCGCGATGGCCTCAGACTCCAGGGCGGCCTCGGGCGCCGCGATGGCCTCAGGCGCCGGGGCGCCGGGGTTCGAGACTCCGGGTGCACCGAGCTCGTCATCGACGGCGTAGTCGTACACCACCGGCTCGCCAGCGGGCTCTTCGCCGGGCGATGTCCGGTCGTCCGTGGCACGGGCTTCCCGGCGGGACCTCAGCTGTGCGAAGAGCGCTCGGCTCCGCGCGGCAACCGTCCCATCCTGGTTCTCCACATCACCATCCTGCCCCGTTCGCCATTCCGGAACAAGGATCCCCGGGCAAGAAGGCGGGTTCCACGTGGAACGTTGCAGCCGCCCGCAACGGCAGTTCCACGTGGAACACGCTCAGAAGAGCGGCCGCTTGGCGGGGATGCCGACCCGGCGGGGGTAGCGCTCGGGGCATTCCGAGACCGCCTCCAGCCCGACCCAGCCGGGCGCTCTCCGCGACGGCGCCAGCCCGAGCGCCGCCAGCCGGTCCGGCGGCCACCGCTCCGGGGCAGGAGCGGGAGGCTCGGCCACCCAGCACACGCCGCCCATGCGGAGGAGCGGCCCGGCACACTCGGCCGTCACCGCCGGTGGGCCAAAGCCCCTGGCCACGACGGCCGCGGCCCGCCCCCGCCACGGGCCACGGCCCGTCACCTCCGCCCGTTCCTCGAGCACCGTGACCCGGGACTCCAGCCCGAGCATCGTGGCGGCGTCGCCCAGCCAACGGGCGCGGCGCTGCTGCGCCTCGACGAGCACCCACGCCGTGCCCGGCAGGGCGACCGCCAGGGCAAGCGCGGGGACGCCGCCCCCCGAACCCAGATCGACGACCGCCCCGACCGCGGGCAGCTCGGCGACAAGCGGCCAGGCGTGCTCGACGTGGGCGTCCACCGGCCCGGGCCCCACAAAGCCGCGTCGCTGGGCTTCCAGTAGGACGTCGCGCACGACGTCGGCGGCCTGAGCCGGCGTGACGGGAGGCTCGGGGGCCACCCGCCCGCCGGGCCCGGCGTCAGGCGTCGGCGGTCGGCGGTTCGTCCTGGTCCCCGGTGTCGGGGACGATGACGACACGCCGCTGGGGTTCCTCTCCCTCCGAGATGGTGCGCACGCCAGGGATGAGATTGGCGGTGTCGTGGACGATCTTGCGGTCGGCAGGGCTCATCGGCTCGAGGACACGCTGCACGCCTGAGGCACGCACGTCATCGGCGATCTGGCGCGTGAACCGCTCCAGCGCCTCCCGGCGCTTCACCCGGTACCCAGCGACGTCAACGAGGATGCGCCCGGTGCGGTTGGACGCCCGCCGCTGCACCGCCGTTCGCGTCATCTCCTGGACCGCTTGCAAGGTCTGGCCCTTCGGCCCGATGAGCAATCCGAGCTCGGCCCCCGAAACCTGGACCTCGATCGTCTCCTCGTCCAGCGTGACCGTTGTCGTCTCGGCCGACAGGGAGAAGCGCTCCAGTAGGCCCCGCACGAACGTCTCCGCAACCGACGCCTGCTGCGCCAAGTCCAGCTCCTGCTCGCCCATCATCCCTCCGTCGTCGCCGGCAACCCCGGACCCGTCATCATCGTCATCGCTCCCGTTCCCCTCCGCCAATACGGTTGCACCACGTTGGGCGCCCCGGCCCCGCCCGCGCCGGCGCGGAGCCCGCCCGGCCCCGCCGGCGCCCGCCGGTCCGCCGCCCTCACCTGCGGTGTCCCCGCCCATCGCGTCCTCGTCGCCCTCGCCCGCGGCGCTGCCTGGCGTCGAGGCACGGCCCGGGGCCGGCGCCCGGGAGCGGCCCCCGCCTCGCTCCCCACCGCCCCCGGCGCGCTCGGTCCCGCCCCCGGCGCGCTCGGGCGCCGCAGCCCGCTCGCCGTCGGTCCGGCGCTTGCGGCGGTCACGCCGATCGTTCTTCGGCCGGGGAACGCTGGGGCGCACGCGTGCCCGCACCCGTGCCTCGCCCCGCTGGCGGCCGAACAGCCCGACTTTCGGCTCCTCGAGGATCTCGAACTCGGCGTCGTGTTCATCGACCCCGAGCTCATCGAGCGCGGCGTCCTTGGCCTCCTCGACCGTCCTGCCCGTCGTGACGACCCATTCCACCGCCGTTACTGCCCCGGCCTCGGCCGGCGGCCCTTGGGCGCCGGCCCGCGCCCGGGCGGCCGAGTGACGCGGATCGGGCTCGAGGTGCGGGGCGGCGGCGAGCCATTGCCGCCGTCATCGGCCGGGGTACCGGTGGCCTCGATCGCCGCGTCGATCTCGGCTTCCGTCGCGGCGATCTGCTCCTCGACAGACGGCGGCGCGGGCGGCGCCTCGGCTGCCGCCTCGTCTCGCGCCGGCTCAGGGCCGCGTTCGGGACGGGGCGCCGGCGGCTTGGCCGCCTTGCCGCCACCGCGCCCGTTGCCGGCCGTCGCCGCCGGGCCGCCGCGGCCCGGGGCACCACCGGGCGAACCCGTCCGTGGCGTGGTCCGCCCGCCCCCCGTACTGCTTTGGCCCTTGGCCCGCTCCTGCTGGGACCGCTCGGACTGGGCCTTCGCCTCGGCGGCCTGGGCGCGCAGCCGCTCCATGAAGCCGCCGGCCTTGGCAGGCGGCGGGGCGGGCGCCGCGGGCTTGCGCCCCTGTGGTGTGCTCGCCGCCCGCTTCGCCGGCGGTGCTGCCGCCGCGCCCTTCGCCGTGCTCTTCGCCTCGATCGCCGCCGCAGCGCCGGCCGGCAGCGGTTGCGACGCCCGCTTCAGGACCGGGTCGTAGCGGTAGGACAGCGAGTTCTGGGCCATACGGAACAGGCCGCTGATCAACAGGTAGAACACGACGGTCGCCGGGATGTTGAGTGAGATGAGGGCGTAGAACGCCGGGAACAGCTGCATCGTCATCTTCATCTGCGGATTGGCGTTGGCAGCCTGGGGGTTGCGCTGGTTGATCTGGCGCTGCTGCCAGTACTGGCTCCCCGTCATCACCAGGATCAGGATGTAGTAGGGGAGGGCGGCCCCGACGGAGCTGTGGTGCGCCCGGGCGGTCAGCGCCAGGTCCATCCCGAAGGCCTTCAGATGGCCGCCGTCGTGGATGATGTGCTGCGTCAGCTTGTCGTGGTAGGCGAGGTAGTGCGGCGCCACGTACCCGCCGGCGCCGCCGACCTGCCCACGGAACAGGCGCACGAGCGGCGCCGCCGCGCCGGTCTTGTGCCCGTTGAGCCGCTCGAGCAGGCGGAAGACGATGAAGAAGATGGGCAGTGGGAGCAGCGTGGGGAGGCAGCCGCCGAGCGGGTTGACGCCGTGCTCTTTGAAGAGCGCCTGCATCTCCTCGTTCTGCTTGATGCGGTCGTTCTTGTACTGGTCCTGCAGCTTCTTGATCTCAGGTTGAAGGCGCGACATCTCGGCCGCAGACCGCATGCCCTTCACGGTGAACGGCGTGATGACCACCATGAGGATGAAGGTGAAGATCACCACCATGCCCAGGTAGTTGGGCCAGATCGAGTAGCACCAGTTGAGCAGCTGGGCCAGGAAACCGAACATGGGTTCGCTCCTCAGTCGGGGACCGGGTCGAAGCCCGACCCGCCCCAGGGACGGCATCGCGAGAGCCGGCGCGCCGCCAGCCAGGACCCCTTCAGGGCCCCGTGGCGCTCAACGGCTTCGACGGCGTACGCGGAACAGCTCGGCCAGAACCGGCAGGGCGACGGCCGGCCGGCGCGCAACCACTGGTAGGCGCGCACGAACCTCAGAATGGCACGGGCACCGAGGGGCCGCCGGGGCACGGGAGGAGCGGTCGTCACGACCTGCCCCCGGGGGCGGGCGCGTCCCGATCGAGCGGCCCGGGCGTCGCCCCCGCCACGTGCGCAGCTCGCCCGCCCGCCCGCGCCGTGAGCTCGGCGACCGCGCCGTGCCACCAGGCCGCCAGCTCCCGGAACGGTGCCGTGGCCGCGCCCGGCCCGGCGGAGATGAGCCACGCCCCGCTCGGTAACGCCGACGCGCGGGCGAGGTCGCGGAGGCGGCGGCGCAGCCGGTTGCGCACCACGGCGCCCCCGACCCGGCGCCCGATCGCGAACGCCACCTCGGGCGGCCCCTCGCCGCCGGGCGCCCATGCCACTGTCAGCGGTCCTTGTCTCACTCGCGGCGCACTCCGCAGCCGCCGGAACGACGCCTGGCCGCGGACGCGCCAGATCAGGCCGACAGCCGGGCGCGGCCCTTGGCCCGACGTGCCTTCAGGATGGCCCGCCCGGCGCGCGTCGACATGCGGTGCCTGAACCCGTGCCGCTTCGCTCGCCGCCGGTTGTTCGGCTGGAACGGTCGCTTCACCCATCTCCTCCGCTGCCCTAGCGCCTACCGTGGCGGTACACCCAGTGATCCGGGCGCTCGTGGGGCCGCGGACGGCCGACCATCCTACGCGAAATCGCGGCCTCCGGCAACCTCCGGAGGCCCTTGCGCCGGCCGGAGAAGGGGGTGCTACGGTGCGCAAACCGCACAGTCACCACCACCCACCCGCCCTGCTCTGAACACTTCCCCGGGGCCTTCGGCACCGTGTGACACGGCTGTGCGGCGGTAGTTGTCCACACATGTGGATCCCGTTGTGGATGGTTCAGGGGCTGGGAGGTGGACGAAGCAGGTGAGCGATCTCGACCGCCTGTGGACCGAATGCGCGGAAGCGCTCCGGACACAGGTTTCCGACGCGACCTGGCACACGTGGTTCGCCAGCCTGGCCCCGGTGTCGCTCGACGCCGACCGCCTCGTCCTGGCGGTCCCCAACACGATCGTTCGTGACCGGCTCGAGAGCCGCTACCGGGAATTGGTGACCGAGACGGTCACCGACACCCTCGGCGCACCGCACGACGTCGACTTGGAGGTGGTCGTCCCCGACGCGCCCCCGGCCCTGAACGCCGAGGAGCTGCTGGCCCAGGCCGAGCTCGAGGACGCCCAGCGCCCGACGCCCGCCTTCCCGAAGCTGACCGGCGTCGACGACCTCGGCCAGCTCAACCCCGCGTACTCGTTCGAGGCGTTCGTCATCGGCGCGTCCAACCGCTTCGCCCACGCCGCGGCGTTGAGCGTCGCCGAACGGCCGGCCAAGAGCTGGAACCCGCTGTTCATCTACGGCGGCCCGGGGCTGGGCAAGACCCACCTGCTCCACGCCATCGGCCACTTCGTACGGGCGCACTACCCGCAGTACCGGGTCCGCTACGCGTCGGCCGAGACGTTCACCAACGAGTTCATCGACGCCCTCCGGTCCAACCGCACGAACCAGTTCAAGCGGCTCTACCGGGAGTGCGACGTCCTGCTCATCGACGACATCCAGTTCATGGAGGGCAAGGAGTCGACGAAGGAGGAGTTCTTCCACACCTTCAACAGCCTCCACAGCGCCAGCCGCCAGATCGTCATCACGTCAGACCGCCCGCCAAAGAGCCTGACGACGCTGGAGGACCGGCTGCGGAGCCGGTTCGAGTGGGGCCTCGTCACCGACGTCCAGCCGCCTGAGCTCGAGACACGTATCGCGATCCTGCGCAAGAAAGCTGAGCGCGAACCCACCAAGGTCCCCGACGAGGTGCTCGAGTTCATCGCGACGAACGTGCGCGACAACATCCGCATCCTCGAGGGCGCCCTCAACCGGGTCACCGCCTTCGCCAGCCTGAGCCGGGAGGACCTCGACGAGGCCTTGGCGCGCCGGGTCCTCCAGAGCCTCTTCGCCGGCGACCAGCCGCAGCAGGTGACGGCGAAGATGATCCTCGACGCGACCGCGCGCATGTTCGGCTTCACCATCGACGAGCTGTGCGGCCCCAACCGGCGCCGCCCACTGGTGACCGCCCGCCAGATCGCCATGTACGTCATGCGCGAGCTGACCGACTTCAGCTACCCCGCCATCGCCCGCGAGTTCGGCGGCCGTGACCACACGACCGTCATCCACGCGGTGGAGAAGATCGGGGACCAGATGAAGGAGCGCCGGGCGATCTACGACCAGGTCACCGAGCTCATGAACGTCATCACGCGCGGCGGGTGAACCTGACTCTCGCCACGGGGACATCCCTGTGCGCGTCCAGTGGGCCCACGGGGCCATGGTGTGGACAAGAGGAGCCCCTCCCAGTGGCCGGCATGGGGCTGTGGGATATTGGGGGCCCGCCTGTTGGTGGCCATCTAGGCGCTGACCTGCGGGAACGCTCGGTGGTCCACAGTTCACAGGCCTTATTACGGTTCTTGTCTCTCTTTAAACTTTAAACCAATGAAAGAGAACCAGCGGTGAAGTTCCGATGCGAACGTGACGTCCTCGTCGAAGCCCTCGGCACCGCGGGTCGCGCCGTCGTGGCGAAAGGGGCGGGTCCAGCGGCACTCGCCGGTGTCCATCTGCGGGTGGAGCACGACGCTCTGCGGCTCGCTGGTGTCGACCGCGACCTGACGATCCAGACGCAGGTGACGGTCGCCGGGCTCGGGGACGGCGCCGTCGTGCTCCCCTCCCGTCTGGCGGTCGACATCGTGCGTTCGCTCGAGCCCGGTGCCGTGACCGTCGAGTCTGTCGAGGACGACGTGGTGCGGATCTCGTCGGGCCGGTCGCAGTTCAACGTCCGGTCGCTGCCGGTGGAGGAGTTCCCGCGGTTGCTGCCGCCCGCCGGCGCGCCGGTCACGTTGGAAGCATCGGCGTTGGCCGGAGCGCTGCGCCAGGTCGTGCGGGCGGCGTCGACGGACAACGACCGCCCCGTGCTGACTGGCGTCCTGATGGCAGCGACGGACACCGGGCTGCGCTTGGTCGCGACCGACTCGTACCGCTTGGCGGTGCGCGACCTGGTGGGATCATCGGTGCTGTCCGCGGGCCAGAAGGTCCTGTTGCCCTCGCGTGCCCTCGCCGAGGTGCAGCGCCTGCTGACAAGCGCTGAGGAGGTGGCGCTGCGGCTCGGTGAGTCCGAGGCGCACTTCGACGTCGGGCCCACCCGGCTCACCACCCGGCTGCTCGAGGGCGACTACCCCAACTACGCCAACCTGATCCCGAAGGGGTACCCGAACCGGTTGGTGGTCGGGAAGGACGCGCTCCTCGATGCCGTCCGGCGCGTGCGCCTGATGACGCGCGACGCGACGACTCCCGTGCGGCTGTCGCTGCGCCCCGATGGCGTGGAGTTGACCGTCATCACGCCCGATCTCGGGCAAGCCACCGAGGACGTGGACGCCAAGTACGAGGGCGTCGAGTTCACGATCGCGTTCAACCCGGCGTACCTTGCCGACGGCGTGGAGGCGGCCGAAGGTGACGAGGTCGTGCTCGAGGCCCAGGATGCTGGCAAGCCGGCCACGCTCCGCGCGACGGAAGGCTCGGACTACCTGTACCTGCTCATGCCCGTGAAGGTGTCCTAACGCGGCTCGAGCACCTTTGGCTCACCGACTTCCGTAACTACACGTCGGCGGACGTCGACCTCGCGCCCGAGGGCGTGACACTCGTGTCGGGCAACAACGGGGAGGGCAAGACCAATCTCCTCGAAGCGGTCGGTTGGCTTGCGACGCTCGCGTCGTTCCGCGGAGCCCCGTCCGATGCCCTCGTCCGCACCGGCGCCGATGTTGCTGTGGTGCGTGGCCTCGGCCGGCGTGACGGTAGGGAGCTGCTACTCGAGGGATCGATCCCCCTGGTGGGCCGCACGCGCGTGCAGGTCAACCGCCAACCGCTGCGGCGGTCACGCGACCTGTTGGGCGCCCTGCGCGTCACGGTGTTCAGCCCTGACGACCTCGCCCTCGTGAAGGAAGGCCCGGCGGGGCGGCGCGGGTACCTCGACGACTTGCTGGTCAGCTGCCACCCCAAGTGGGAGTCGGTGCGCGCCGACGTCGAACGCGTGTTGCGCCAGCGGGCGACGCTGTTGAAGCAGGCAGGGGGGCGGCTGGGCCCGGACGTGGCGCTGACGCTCGACGTCTGGGATGTCCAGCTGGCGTCGCTCGGTGAGGAGCTGGCCGACGCCCGGGCGGCGCTGGTGGCGGACCTTGAACCCCAGGTCGCGGTCGCGTACGCGTCGTTGGCGGGCAAGCCCGTGCCGGTCTCGATGTCGTACGCCGCTGGCTGGCGGGCCGCGGGCAGCCTCGCCGCCGCCCTCGCCGCCGCCCGCGCGGAGGATGTGCGGCGCGGAGTCTCGACGGTGGGCCCGCACCGCGACGACCTGGTCCTTGCCATCAACGGGCTCCCGGCCCGCACCCACGCCTCCCAGGGCGAGCAGCGCACCCTGGCGCTCGCCCTCCGCCTCGGCGGCCACGCCGTGGTCCGTGCGGCCGTGGGGGAGCCTCCCGTGTTGCTGCTCGACGACGTGTTCAGCGAGCTCGACGAACAGCGGGCCGCCGCCCTCGTCGCCCACCTGCCCCCCGGCCAGGCGCTCCTCACCGCCGCCGGCGCCATCCCCCCCGGCATCACGCCCGCTCTG
>Ga0070741_10017139_pt1 | contig 11947 bp, 8 predicted proteins | sample Coa_R1_4_FD_66440 | JGI IMG/M metagenome (GOLD analysis project Ga0070741, IMG submission 66440) | Surface soil microbial communities from Centralia Pennsylvania, which are recovering from an underground coalmine fire - Coalmine... | ecosystem: Environmental > Terrestrial > Soil > Unclassified ...
ACTGGATGGTGCGCTCGGGGATGGTCCGCACGCCGATCGACCTGCAGCGGGTGATCGACACCCAGTACGTCGAGTACGCGCTGAGCCGGATCGGCCCCTACGCCCGCTGACGCCCAGGACTCCCCGGGCTGATGCAGCGCCGCCCAGGAAACCCATGAAGGCTACGTACTGGGTGGAATGATCCCGTGCTCTCAGCATCCTCCCCGTCGTGCGTCGGCGAGCCCTCGGGTAGTGGCCGCTATGGTCGCTCGCCCGCCACCCAGAGGAAGACGTTCTCGTAGCGGATACTCCCGTCCGGGCGTGTGTGAGCACGGTCGGCGTCCGCGAAGGCGGCGCGGACCGCCGCCTCCCCGCTGTGCGCGATCGCCAACTGGTTGATGCCAGCGCTGGCATTCGCGCGCCACGATGCCTCAGCGCTGGGGAAGACGAAGGGACAAGCGACCTCGCCCTCCTCCACCACGCGCAGCCCCGCCCGCTCCAGTACGGCCGCTAACGCGCCCGGCTCGGACAAGGTGCCCGGGTGTCCAGGTGAAGCGCCGGGCGGCGGGGGCGGCATCAGCGGTCCCAAGGCCGGCATCACGGCGGTCAGAAACTCGCACCGCTCCGGCGGCCCCCAGGCGGTCACGACGACTCGCCCGCCGGGGCGCACGACGCGAACGAGTTCGCGCATGGCAGCCGCCATGTCCGCAGCGTAGAAAAGGCTGTTCACTGCCGTGACCGCGTCGAAGCTGGCGTCGGCGAAGGGGAGCGCCTCCAGGTCGCCCTCCCGCACGTCGGCCGCGGGCAGCCGCTGCCGCGCCACGGCTAGCAGCCCCGCCGAGGCGTCGAGGGCGGTCACCCGCGCGCCGCGGAGGCTCGCCAGCAGGGCAAGGAGGCCCGCGCCGCAGCCTGCGTCGAGCAGGCGGGTACCCCGCGTCACGCGGGCGGCATCGAGCGCCGCGCCGTGGAGCGGCAAACACACCTGCTCCAGGTAGGCCGCAAAGTCCTGGGCCTGCATCCCCCAGAGTCGGCCTTGGATCGTTGCGCTGCCCATCCGCACCCTCCTCCCGTGACTTCAGTCAACCAGCGTCGCACGGCACGGCCGCACGACGGTTCAACCGTTGTAGCGCGCTGCCGCTCCTGGGACAAGCCTGCAGCAGAGGCTCCTATGGCTGAGCCAGGGCAAGTTTTCGTGACTGGCTGTCCCTTCTTGGCGCACGGCGACGGAATGCGGTGTGATTTAGGTGGTTGGGAAGACGTCGGAGCTGCCCCAAATGGGGCGGCTAGGAGTGAGCAGGAAAAGGAGCGCTCCGTGTCGCTAGCGATCGTCCACGTCTACGGTAACCTCGGCCGCGATGCCGAGCTACGCTACACCCAGAGCGGGAATCCGGTCTTGCGCTTTACGGTTGCCGCCTCCAGCGTCCAGGGCACGGGCGAGATGCGCCAGGAGCACACGGACTGGTTCAACGTGTCGCTGTTCGGCAAGCGGGGCGAGGCGATCGCCCAGTACCTGCTGAAGGGCACCCGCGTCGCCGTCGTGGGGCGCCTCCAGCACCGCAACTACACGCGCCAGGACGGCACCTCGGGCTGCTCCCTGGACGTGATCGCCAGCGAGATCGACTTCGCGGGCGGAGGCCGCCGCGATCCGGAGAACGATGCCGTGCTCGCACACCCCGCAGCGGTCCACGCCGGCGAGAATCTGGCCGACGAGGACGTGCCGTTCTAGGTGTGCTGCCTGCGACCCGGGCTCGCCACGAGCAGCGCCGCGCCAGCGTCGCGGCCTTCCCGGCTACCCGGGCCACCACGGGGGCGTGCCTAGCCCGGGTGTCGGCGATCCACTACCATAGCTGACGATCAGCCATCTCGCATCACTCGGAGTGATGGGACTCCGGGGGCGCCGGACGGCCGTTCCGTTGCTCGCTCTGTCGCCCCGGCAATATTCGCGGTGTGTCCTGCTCAGGCCGGCGGATCGATTGCTCTGAGGGGGTGTACGATGAGTCGCCAGGGCCAGATCGGTCGGCGTGCATTGCTCGGAGCGGCCGCCGCGCTAGGGGCGGCCAGCCTCGCTACGAGCGCGGCGCCCGCTCGGGCGGCGGCCCGCCGGTCGGTGGCGGACCGCCCGGCCGCGCAGCTCCCCGCGCGCCCCGAGCTTCTCATCCGCGGCGCCTACGTGCTGACCATGGATCCTGCGCTGGGCGACCTGCCGCGCGGCGACGTCCACGTGCGCGACGGCGACATCGTGGCCGTGGGGACCGATCTCGCCGCACCCGGCGCCATAGTCCTCGATGCCCGCGACACGATCGCCATGCCCGGTTTCGTCGACACCCACTGGCACCTCTGGACCACCTCGCTGCGCGCTCTGGTCCGCAACGACGCCGCGGCCGAGTACGGCTACTTCCCGCTGACCGACCGCGTTGGCGTCTCCTACACGCCTGAGGACGCCTATCGCGCGGTGCGTCTAGGGCTGGCCGAGGCGCTCTACTCGGGCATCACGACGGTCCACGACTGGGCGCACAATATCCTCAGCCCGGCCCACGCCGACGCCGACCTGCGGGCCCTGGCCGACGTCGGGATCCGGGCGCGCTTCTCGTACGGCTACAGCCGGACGCTCCAGGTCGAGCCGGAGCGTCCGATGGACGTCGGCGACCTGGCGCGGGTGCAGCGCGACTGGTTGGCCCGGCCGAACGACGGACTGATCACCCTCGGCATGGCCTCGCGCAGCTTTACACCCGATGCCATCACCCAGCGGAGCGGCTCGACCGCCCTCCGCGCCCTGCACCAGGATTGGGATGGCACGCGCGCCCTCGGGCTGCCGATCACCCTGCACGTCGGGCCGCCCGGCGTGGTGACGCTGCTGGAGCAGGAGGGCATGCTCGGCCCGGATGTGCAGCTCGTCCACCCGACCATGACCACCGCCGCCGAGCGCGAGATCCTGGCCGGCCGCGGCTCGACCTTCAGCAGCTCCCCGATTACCGAGACGCGCCGCCTGCAGGAGCGCGGCGACATCCAGCTCGCCGAGCTGCTCGACGCCGGCGTGCAGACCAGCCTGTCGGTCGACCACATCGTTGGGCTGAACTGCGACTTCTTCACCGCTATGCGCGTCCTGCACTGGAACCACAGCCACCGCGTGGGCGACCGCGTTCCCCTCCCCACTCGCCGCATCGTGGAGCTGGCCACGATCGACGGCGCCCGCGACCTGGGGATCGCCGACCGCGTGGGCTCGCTGACGCCCGGCAAGCGCGCCGACCTGATCCTCGTCCGCACCGCCGACGCGAACGTTGCTCCGCTGGGTGAGCCGACGCACGCGCTGGTGTTCGCCGTGCAGCCGCGCAACGTCGACACCGTGCTCGTGGACGGGCGTATCCTCGTCCAGGGCGGGCAGCTCACGGCGCTCGACGAGGAGCAGGCGGTGCGCGAGGCGGCCGAGTCCGCCGCGGCGCTCCACGCTCGCACGGGGTGGCCTTGAGCCGGTAGGCGACTACCACGTCGGTGGACGATAGGGCCCCAGGCGCGCCAGGGCATAGTCGCCGTACCGCTGGTCCAGCACCTCGGCTACGTCGGTCGGCTGCTGCATGTAGCCCTTGGCAAGATGATATTGCACGTCGTCGGCAAGCCGCTCGAGCGTAACCCGACCACCGGAATCCAGGAAGGCGAAACGCCTCTGGTTGCGCCCTTGCCATTGTGCTAGCAGTGCGGTACAACCGCGCGGTGATGGAGATGGCTTTGCCGCTGTCGCCCGTGCCGTGGGCTGCGGTGCGGCTACCGGTCCAAGCACCACTCCTGGAGCATTGGGTGAGGCTCCGGGTGGAGAACGCGGCACTCCACACGCCGAATGCCCCCGAGCAAGAGCGGGTACGCGAGCGGGAAGCCCGGCTGGACCAGAACTGCTCCAATTTCTCGCGTCCACTGAGTCGCCGAGAAGTGCGGCAGGCATGGGGGGATCGGTGGGGATGCCGCCATTTCTCTGGCCAGCTTGTCGGTCGCTGCACAGCGCCATCGGGCTCGAGGCGATCCGCTCTGTGGCACGGCAGCCATTGGTGGAGCTCGCCGCCTGCTCGCTTCAGGTAATGCTCGGTCGAGAGATCTCGCGCGGAGTATGGTCGTGGCAGCGATGCCCTCCCCCGCGTCGCCCCGTTGGCCGTGGTGGCGAATGACCTGGTCTGCCGCCAGCCGGCTCATGTCGCCCGCCGCCCTGCTCTTGATCCCCCTGCTGGTAGGCCAAGTACCGATCCTGACCAGCGCTGCTGATCTGCCGCCGCAGCAGCCCTCGCCGGCGCCGTCGTGCTCCGGCGAGCCGCGAGACCCGTCGTCTCCAGGCGTCGCGCCACCCCAGCCACCAGAACAGCCCCCAACCTCCCCCGCCGCTCCCGCGGTTGCTTGTCCGAGGCTTAGCCCGGTCCTGCGTCAACTTTTGGTCGCGCCGGATCCGGCGACCTTCGCAGCGCAGCACGGGATTACCTACGCCGATGGACGGGTTCGCGTCGAGATCGACCTGGCCGCGGCAGAGGGCGACCTGCCGGCGGCGTACGATCTCGTGGTCGAGGCTCGGTACCGGCAGTTAGTCCAGGTCCTCGCGCCCCTGGAGAACCTTTGCGACCTGGCGAATGATCCGCGGGTGAATCTTGTCCGCCCGCCGGCGCCAGCCGTGCCCGCTCAATGACCGTGGGTGCGCCGTTGGCTCGCGCTGATCACGTACCAGGAGAATGGAAGGGATGCGTTTGAGCAGATGGGCTCGCGGCCTACTCGTGGGGTTGATGGTCGGGCTCAGCATCCAGGCTCTGACGTCCGCCCCACCCCCGTCGCTGGCGCTCGTGAACGGGCCGCTATTCGTGGCTGAAGGGCAGAGCCCGCCTCAGCCGACGCCTCCCCTGGCCCCGCCGCGGGCGACGGACACCGCCGTCGGCAAGCTCGGCGGCCAGCTACGGACTCTGTACGCGGCCGGGACCGGCCAACCTGCCACCGGCCCGCCGCCCCCGCCGCGCCTGCCAGGCCGACCGCAGCCCCCGGCGGTCGGACGCGCGGCTCAGCCGCCTGCTCCACGACCACCGGTACGGCCGCCGACGCTGGTGCAACGGGAGGGGGATCGCGTGCTCGTCACGGTCCAGGCCCAACCGGGTCAGTCCAGCGCGGCGGCGAATGCGGCCGCCGCGCTCGGTGGCCGCGTCGCGGCGACGTATCGGGACCACGTCGACGTGCTCGTACCCGTCGCCAGCCTGGCCGCCCTGGCCGGCCAGAACGCCGTGCGGCGGGTGGACCTGCCGGCGCGACCCATTCCGGCCGTGACCAATGAGGGGCTGCCCGTGGTCAACGCGCCACCCTGGCACGCTAGCGGCATTCGCGGCGCGGGTGTGAAGGTCGGAATCATCGACCTCGGCTTCCAGGGCTACCTCGACCGACTCGGCACGGACCTCCCCGCAACCGTTGACACGAGCTGCGCGAAAGAGCCGATCCAGAACGGCGAAGTCCACGGCACGGCCGTGGCAGAAGTGGTCCACCAGATGGCTCCAGATGCCCAGCTCTTCCTGGCCAACATCGACACCGCCGTGGAGCTGGGCGCCGCGGTTCTCTGCTTGGCGAACGTGGGCGTCACCGTCGTCAATCACTCGGTGGGCTGGTTCTATCACGCCGCTGGGGATGGCAGCGGTCTAGTCAACGACATCGTGAGCGATGCGACTAGCCGCGGCATATTCTGGGCCAACAGCGCCGCGAATCAGGCCCCGAACCACTGGCGGGGCCAGTGGAACGATCCAGACAACGACAATTGGCTGAACTTCAGCGGGGACATCTGGTACCAGGCGGTCAACATTCCGCAGGGCTCGACCATGTCGGCCTTCCTCCGCTGGGACGATCCCTGGGGCGGCGCGACCAACGACTACGCGCTGTATCTCATCGACGGGAACGGCAACATCCTGGCTGCGTCGCAGGTACCGCAGGACGGCACGCCCGCTAGCGTGCCCCTGGAGAGCCTGGTTTACACATCCCCGGCCGCCGATTACTACTATCTCGTGGTCTATCGCTGGTCCGCGAGTGGCACCCAGACCTTCGACCTGATGACCGCGACCCACCCCATTGCGATTCCTGTGGCGGCTGGTAGCCTCCTACACCCGGCCGATAGCAAGAGCCCAGGCATGGCGGCCGTGGGTGCCGTGCCCTGGTTCAACCCGACCACTATCGAGTTCTTTAGCTCGCAGGGCCCGACCACGGACAACCGTGTCAAGCCCGATCTGTCGGCCCCGGACGGCATTAGCAGCTCCGTCTACGGGCAGTTGCAGTTCTACGGCACTTCCGCGGCCTCGCCCATGGTGGCCGGCGCGGCGGCCCTGGTGAAGCAGCAGTACCCCTCCTACGCGCCAAGCCAGATCCGCGACTTCCTGTTGGCCCGTGCCATCGACCTGGGCAGCGTGGGACCGGACAATCAGTTCGGCAGCGGCCGGCTGCACCTGGGCGACCCGCCCATCACGCTGACGCCAACCCATACACCGACAGCAACCAGCACGTCGACGAATACGCCCACGAGCACCACCACCGCGACTCCGACGCCGACTCATACGTCGACCAGCACGCCGTCAGCCACGATCACGCCGAGCCCAACGGCGACGCATACCCTGACACCGACCACGACCGTCACCCCATCGCCGACCCCACCGGGCAACGGGGCGTACGGTCAGATCGGGCGGTACGTGGCCTTCAGCAGCGAGTCCACTCGACTCGGCGAGCGCAGCCGGGTGCTCAGCGGCGACGTGGGCGCCAACTCGAGTCGGTTCCAGGTTCTGAGCAGACGTGACCGGACAGTCGAGGTACGCCTCGGCCCCGACGTCGACGTCTCCCAGCCGGGCGCTGTCATCGTGGGTGACACGGTGCGTCTGCGCCCCGGTGCCCGCGTGCAGAACGTCGCCTCCAATGAGCTGTTCGCCGAGGGGGGCACCATCCTCGGCACGCGCACCAGCCCCCTGACCTTGCCGCTCCTCGCCCTGCCACCCCTGCCAGCGGTAAGCCCCAGCACGCGGTACGTAGAAGTGGCACGCAATACGACTCACAGTCTCGCGGCTGGTCGCTACGGGGACGTCAAGGTGCAGCGGGGCGGGACGCTGATACTGAACGGCGTCTACCATCTCGCGAGCCTGGACGTGGAGCCAGACGGCCGGGTGTACTTCCAGGGTCGCTCGGAGCTGCGCATCGCCAGCACGGTGGACGTCGGCGCCCGCGGCTACGTCGGTCCGGACCCGGGCCCGACGTACGCCGGCCTACGGGCCTCGGACGGCGTTCTCTACGTGGCCGGGCCTGACGAGCACGGCCGGCAGCATGACGACGACAGAGACCTCGGCGAGAGCACCGACGACGTGAGCCCGACCATCGTGCAGTTCGGGCGGCGCAGTACGGTGCGGGCGAACGTCTACGCGCCAGGCGGAACAGTGTGGCTAAAGGACGACAGCCAAGCGACGGGGGCGTTCGTCGGGCAGCGGGTCCGCGTCGCTCAGCGGGTGGAGCTGCGACTCGACAGCGCGTTCGCGGCCGCTGGCGGCAGCCGCCCGGACGCAGCGACGCTGACCGCGCCGGCGCCGGAGTACCCGGTGTCTCTGTTGCCACCGCGGTTGCTCGGACTGACCGAGGAGTAGCGCCCCACGCGCTCACCTCGGGATGATATCCTGGGGCGGTCACGGCGGCGCCGAGCCCCGCGGGCGGGCCCGGCGAAGGAGGGGATACGATGCCGTCGCTCATGGAGCGCTTCCACCCGAACCCCGCCTACGCCTTCCAGATTATGCGCATCGTCTCCGAGGGCGCCGACCCCTTCGAGTGCTGGCGCATCGCCGCCCGCCTGGACACCCTCGACGACTGGCAGCGCGAGTGGACGACCGCGGGCGATCGCTGGCTCGAGCGCGCCCAGGCCGCCGCAGCGCGCGGCGACCACTACACCGCGCGCACCCACGCCTACCAGGCCCACTTCTTCTTCCGCCAGGCCGAGTTCTTCCTCCACGAGAACAGCCCGGCCAAGCTCGAAATCTTCCGCCGCGCGCGGGCGAGCTTCCAGCTCGCCGGCCGCTACTTCGACCCGCCGCTGGAGCCGGTGCAGATTCCCTACGAGCGGACCCACCTGCCCGGCTACTTCTTTCCTGCTCGCGGCGCGGCGCGAGAGCGGCGGCCGGTGGTCGTCTTCCTCGGCGGCGCGGACTCGATCATGGAGGAGATGGCGCTGCTCGGTGGGCCCGCGTTCAGCGAGGCGGGTCTGCACTGCCTGGTGCTCGACGGGCCGGGCCAGGGCGCCCCGCTGCGGTTCGAAAACCTGTACACCCGCCCCGATTACGAGGTAGTCTACGGCGCAGCCCTGGACTACCTGGCGACGCGGCCCGAGTGCGATACGGACCGCGCCGGCGTGGTCGGGATCAGCATGGGCGGCTACTACGGGGCGCGCGGCGCGCTGGACCCGCGCGCGAAGGCCGCGGTAGTCTGGAGCGCGCTGTACGACGTGGGCGAAGGGCTGTACGACTACTTCCCGCCGATCCGCGACACCCTGCGCTACATCACCGGGTCGCGGTCGCAGGAGGAGGCGCGCGAGCGACTGAGCGCCTACACGCTGGCCCCGGTGATCGAGCGGATCCGCTGCCCGACGCTGGTGGTCCACGGGGCGGCCGACCACCTGGTGCCGGAGTCCGAGGCGCGGCGAATCTATGACGGCCTGACCTGCGAGAAGGCGCTGCGCATCTGGCCCGACGGCCAGCACGTCTCGCTCGACTACTATCCCGAGGCGACCGAGGCGATCAACGAGTGGCTGCTGCGGCACCTGGCGCGCTGAGCCCCGCAACGGCGGCTCGCTTCCCTGCGCAGGTGATAAGGCGGGCGACGCCGCCCAGCGGCCGTCGAGAGACTGAGTCACGAAGGGAACGGAAGATGGATCGCCGGGCCCCGCGCACGCTCGCTGCCTGCCTCGCGCTGCTCGCTCTGATCGCCGCCTGCGCACCGGCCGTGGCCCCCGCGCCGGTGCCGTCGGCGGCCGCCCCGCCCGCCCCTACGGCCGCGGCCCCCGCCGCCCCAACCACGGCGCCCGTAGCGGCCGCTCCCGCCGCGCCCAGCCGCCCGCAGCTCGCCACCACCCCGGCCGTCGACCTGACGGTCAACGTGCTGCCCGTCCAGTCCTTCGGACCCTACTACGTCGCTCAGGCCCGCGGCTACTTCAAAGAGGTGGGCCTGAACGTCCAGTTCTTCAATACCTCGAACCTCAATGAGGCGCTGCCCGCGCTGGCCCAGGGCCAGATCCAGGTCGGCGGCTGCTCCACCAGTATCGGCTGCTACAACGCCCTCAACCGCCGTGCCGACATGCAGATCGTCGCCGACCTGCAATCGGCGGGGAAGACCGAGAAATCGACAGGCAACAGCGCGCTGGTGGTGCGCAAGGACCTCTGGGACAATGGGACGATCCGCGAGCCGCGCGACCTGATCGGCCGGCCGATCTACAACATCGCCGGCCCGGGCAGCGGGCACCACGTGCTGACCGCGCACTGGCTCAAGGCGCAGGGGATCGACCCGCGCGAGATGGAGTGGCCGCGCCTGCCCTTCCCGGAGATCCTCGCCGCGATGACCAACCGCGGCATCGAGGTGGGCGTCCAGACCGAGCCGCTGCTGCACGCCGGCACGGTGCGCGGCGTCCACCAGATCATGGCCACCCAGGAGGAGATGAACCCGACCACTGAGGTGCTGTACGTGACCTACTGGTCGGGGATCGAGCGGCTGGGCCCACAGGTCGGCGAGCGGTTCATGGTCGCCTACCTGAAGGCCGTCCGCGACCAGCTCAACGCCTTCGAGTACGGCATCGACCAGGACGCGATCATCGACATCCTGGTGCGCGAGACGGCGATCAACGACCCCGCGATTTACAAGCAGATCAAGTACACCTGGGTCGATCCGAACGGAGCGCTGTCGCGCGAGTCGCTCCAGGCCGACGCCGACCTGCTGTACGAGCTGGGCGTGGCCCAGCAGCCGATCGACCTGAGCCCGGCCTTCGAGGACAAGTACCGCCGCTTCGCCGTGGAGTACCTGGGCGAGTACCAGCCGCCGCGGTAGGGCCCGGTCGGAGCACCGCAACGCAAGCTGCACCTGGATTACGGCACGGACCCGTGAGGAGATAGGTGAGCCACCTGGACGACCACCGCGGCCCCCGGCGCATGGCGGCGCTCCTCGCGCTGCTCCTCGCCGCCACCGCCTGCGCGCCGGCGGCAGCACCCGCACCCACCGCAGCACCGAAAGCTGGCGCGGCCACCAGCGCCCCGGCTGCGGCGGCGCCCACCGCCGCGGCGGCCCAGGCCGTCCCGCCGACGCCGCTGCCCGCGCCCGTCCACGTGCGCATCGCCAGCCAGTTCGCCTCGACCGACATCGGCCACTACCTCGCCGTCGAGCGCGGCTACTACAAGGAGGGCGGGCTCGACGTCGAGCTGGTCAACTTCGCCGCCGCCTCGGAGATGATCCCCTCGCTGGCGACGGACCAGGTGGAGGTGGGCGGCGTCGGCCCGAATCCCGCCACCTGGAACGCGGTGGCGCGCGGCGTGCCCCTCAAGCTGGTGATGGACAAGGGCAGCGTGCGCCCGGGTTACGGCTACACCACGCTGGTGATCCGCAAGGAGGTCTACGACAGCGGGCGCGGGCGCGGCATCACCGACCTGCGCGGCCTGCGCATCGCCTTCACCCCGCCCGGCCTGGCGACGACCAACGCCATGCCGATGGCGGTGGGCATGGAGCGCGCCGGCGCCTCGATCGACGACCTGGTCATCGAGCCGATCCCGTTCCCGGACCAGGTGGCCGCCCTCGCCAACGGCTCGGTGGACGGCGCGATGATCGTCGAGCCGTTCCTGAACCGGGTGGTGAGCCAGGGCACCGCCGTGCGGGTGATGGGGCTGGACGAGATGTACCCGGACTTCCCGATCGCCCAGGTGGGCTTCGGGCCCGGCTTCTACGCCAGCCCGGCGGCGAAGGCGTTCGTGCGCGGCTACATCCGCGCCCTGCGCGACTACAACAACGCCGTCGCCGGGCGGACCACGCCGGCCGACCGCGCCGAGGTCGACGAGATCATGAGCCGCTACACGCGCATCGACGCGGCCACCGTCCACGACATGGTGCCCGTCGGCCTCAATCCCAACGGCCGCTTCAACGTCGACGGCGTCCGCCACGCCTACCGCTGGTTCCGCGAGCGCGGCTTCATCCCCGAGCCGGTCTCGGACGCCGCCATCGACAACCTGATCGGCATCGGCCTGGTCGACCAGGTGCTCGCCGAGCTAGGCCGCGTGCCGGAGAGCTAGGCGCCATCAGGGCTGGTAGGGGCCGAGCTGGGCCAGGGCGTAGTCCACGAACTGGTTGTCGATCGCCTTGGCCAGGTCGATCTTCGTCTGGACGTAGCCGCGCTCGAAGAACCAGTCCTGGGCCGCGCCGAGCGTCTCGACGTTCACCCGGCCGTCCGGGTTGTTCGACGGCCAGGGCATCACATCGTAGATCGCGCGGTCCAGGAAGGGGACGTGCTTCTGGATGATGGCGATGATCTCCTCGCGGTCCTTGCCCTTCGTGCGCGCCTGGTCGTAGTCGCGCAGCCCGCGCACGTAGGCTTTGGCGAAGCGCCGGCCGACGTCGTTGCGGGTCTCGGCAAAGGCCTCGGAGAACATGATCGTGGCCGGGTTGTCGTAGGGGATCAGCGCCGGCCAGGCCTTGAAGCGCGCCGCGAAGCCCTGGGCCACCGCCTGGGCGCCGTAGGGCTCGATGGTCACCGCGGCGTCCACGTTGCGGTTGCCCAGCGCCACCGTCATGTCCGGGTAGGACATCTCCAGGGTCTCGACGTCGGCCAGCGAGAGCCCGCCCTGGCTGAGGCCCGCGTGCAGGCCGTACTCGGTCGCCTGGCCCTTGGACGTGATCGCGATGCGCAAGCCGGCCAGATCGCGGAAGTCGCGGACCTGCCCGCTGTCCACCAGGTCCTTGCGGACGATGATCCCGC
>Ga0070741_10017140_pt1 | contig 11947 bp, 10 predicted proteins | sample Coa_R1_4_FD_66440 | JGI IMG/M metagenome (GOLD analysis project Ga0070741, IMG submission 66440) | Surface soil microbial communities from Centralia Pennsylvania, which are recovering from an underground coalmine fire - Coalmine... | ecosystem: Environmental > Terrestrial > Soil > Unclassified ...
GATTTCGACGCTGAACGAGAGCGGCACCAAGCTGACGCTGTTCTGTGTCAATCGGCACCTCACACAGGACCTTCGTGCCTCCATCAAGATTTCGGGTTTCGACGCCGGATCCGCGCAGGGCCGCCAACTCGCGTCCACAAGCCTGTATATTGTCAATGATGAAGTGCGCCCCGATGCCGTCCGTCCGGCCGACCTCGATTTGAAAGTGAAAGGGTCTGCCTTCGAGCACGTTTTCCCAAAGGCGAGCGTCACCGTAATCGAGTTGACCCGGCAATGACGGCTCTTGTGAAGGGACATCGCGAATGAATAGACGTGACTTTCTCATCGCTTCGATAGCGGCGAGCGCCGCCGTCCCGGAGTCCGCTGCCGCCCAGACTGGCATCGAGTCGGGCCGGGAGGTTTCGACAGCCGCGCCGGCGGCGGGACAACCGAGAGTCGGCGTCCTGCTCGTCGATACGGATACCATCATGGGTTCAATCGACGAGCGGATCTACGGTCACTTCCTCGAGCACATCAATCATTCGGTGCAAGACGGACTCTTCGCCGAGCAGATTCAAGGTTGCGGGTTCGAGGGGGAGGACTTCGCCACGTATTGGAAGCCGTTCTCGGAGCGTGGGAGCGCCGATATCGCGGACGTCGAATTTAAGAACGGGAAGAAAAGCGTGCGCCTCCGCGTCGAGGGTGGCCGCGCCGGGATCCGGCAGGCTCGCCTATTCATCGACGCGGGCTATGAGTATGGCGGCTCGGTCTGGGTGAAACGTGAGCAAGGCTCCCCCCAGTTGGCGCTTCGCATCGTAAGCGCTATGGGGGAGCCGATCGCGTCGGTACCGCTCGCACTCACGGGTTCGGACTGGCAGGAGGTTGGCTATGCCTTTACCAGTCCGGTGCGGGATACGCAAGCCTCGGTGGAGATCGCGGCGGCAGGCAATGGAACGCTGCTGCTCGACTTCGTCTCTATGATGCGCGCCGACGTCCGTCGCGACGGCATGCTGCGGCCAGACCTGCTGCAGGCCCTGCGTGATCTTGCTCCGCCCTTCATCCGTTGGCCGGGAGGCTCCTTCGCTTCCACTTACAAGTGGAAGGACGGCATCGGACCGCTCGTCTCGCGACGTTACCACCCCAACATAGCCTGGGGAGGGTACTCGGACTACTATGGCTTTGGAACGGACGAGTTCCTCGGGCTCTGCCGGAAACTCAACACCGAGCCGCTGATCGTCCTGCCGGCGCCCGGCACCGACCCCGAGCAGGTTCAGTACGCCATGGACTGGGTACACTACCTGAACGACCCGCCGACTACCGAGTGGGGCGGGCTGCGGGCGTCCAACGGGCATTCCGAGCCCTACGGCGTGCGCTACTTTCAGATCGACAACGAGCCGATGAATAACGGCTTCACCCCGGAGAAATACGCCGCGATCGTCAACGTCTACGGCCCCCGGTTGCGTTCGATCGCTCCCCAGGCGCGCATCGTGGCGTGCGGACAGAAGCGCTCTAACGACATGGTCTGGAGCCAGAAGGTGGTCGACCTCGCTGGAAATAACTTCGACATCCTCGGGGTTCACAACTACGAATACGAGCCCGACAACTTCGAGACCGGGCTGAGGCGCATCCGCGATTATCTCGCCAAGCTGCGAGACTACATCCACGCTTCCCCTCACCCGCGGATTGAGATCGGTGTCCTGGAGTGGAACCTCTCACGCACGTACGACTGGCGGGCCGGGCTTCATGCGGCCGGCAGCCTGATGCTATACGAGGAACTCAGTCCCGATCTGGCCATGAGTTGCCCAGCCCTGCTCATGCGAAACACGACTGACGACCCGACCTGGACGTCGTTCATCTACCACGACCACGTCTCCTGGTTTCCAGGGTCGGGCTACCCGGTCGAGAAACTCTTTCGCGAGCACTACGCGGAGCGGTACCTCGCCTCGACGAGCGGCACGTTCGCGGACATTTCCAACCGCGAGAACTTTTTTAATGAGATCGCGACGATGAAGCCGGAAGGCTGGTTACCCGGTACTGTCGACGCCATTGCTACCGGGAGCGCCGACGGTCGCCGGATCGTGATCAAAGCCGTCAACTATGAACGGCAGCGGAACACCCTCTTCGTGCGACTTCAAGGCGTCAGCGTTCCCGAGAAGGCTATCGCGAGGTTGCACACGCTTAGCGCCAAGCTGACCGGTTCCGCTTCTCTCGACCATCCGGATGCGATCACTCCGGTCAGTCGAACGCTAACATACGCACAGAATCTCACTGTGGACCTGGACCCCTTCACGGTTGCCGTGGTCGAAATCCGGGCGGAATGATGTCGCCGCGACCCGAGCGCGTCAGCCGGACGTCCGACGACTGCAAGGTACATGCCGTACCAGGCATGGCCAAAGGCATCGGAGGGCGACAGCGCCAGGCCCTTGCGGAATCCTTCTCCCGCCGCCCGCCACTGATACTCTTGCACACGCGGCAGTGCGAGCGCGATATGAGTCTCGCCCGCCGACGAGTCGATCTCCAGCGCTTTCGTTGCGGCCACCCGGGCCTTCGTCAGAGCCTCTGCAGGCAACACGGCTTTTAAGACCGGGAACATCAGATATGCGTAAGCTAAATTCGTATAGGCTCGGGCAAAGTTGACGTCGTCCTCGACGGCTCGCTTGAAAAATCGAGCGGCCTCTGCGAAGTCCTCGAGGGTGTGGCGGTTCCAGCAATAAAGGCCGTGCAAATAGTCCTGGCGGGCGCGGGAATATTGCACCGATCGAGGGCGGCGATCCTTGGATGCGCCCGCCGCACCGAGTACGTTAGGCGCATAAATTCTCGCTGCGAAATCCTCACTGATGGCGGACACAATCTCTTGTTGTGCCGCGAAAGCGTTGGCTCCCTTGAGGTCGTATGTCTTCGACCATGCGGTTCGCCCATCTGTGCCATCGTCCAACTGCACCAGAATTTGAAGGCGGTCGCCAAACCGGCGGATGCTGCCTTCGATCACCGCGTCTACATCGAGCCGTGCCGCCAGTTCGCGGATGTCTATGTGCCGACCTTTGAACTGGAACGCAGAGGTCTGCAAAACCACGGCCAGTTCGCGCATGCCAGCGAGAGCGTGATTCAACTCGTCCGTCAGACCGTCCGCAAATAGCTGGTCGCGTGTGGCCGCGCTGCGATTCTCGAATGGCAGTACTGCGATTCGAAATGCCGAGTGCTTTCGTATGGGTGTGTGTGACGGCGGAGCCACGTGCCTGGACAGCACGGCGCCCGTTCATCGAAAGGGTCATCCGAAGGAGCTTTATGGAGGTCGGGAATTTCTGAAAGGTTGCCGGCGGCATTGGTCTTGCCGCAACGATACCGGGTTCGGCAGCTTCTTAAGCGGGTTTCATCATTCGGATTGCGCCGATCTCTATTGAGCTGGCGCCCGGATAGGCATGGCGCCAAGGCTCGCCATAACCCACCACGGCGCCCACGCCATTCATCCACACGCCAATCAGCGCATGGCGATCTGCCTCGAGACCTGCGTGACGCGCTCGATCGACCGGTAGCGTTGTCGATACGCCCCTGCGGATCGCGGGCAAACGATGCGTCCGCTTCCGGCATGGGAGGAGCACCCGTGTGGGCTGCGTCCGTTGAAACAACCGCGAAGCCGCGGGCGAGCGCCGGACTCGTGTTTGCACCCGAAGCGGGGCCCAGCGCCGGCCGAACCGTGCCGTCCATTCCACCGCCGCCATGGAACAGAAACCTCAGCTCCCATTTGACGGGCGGCCGCAACTCGAAACCAATTGCGTAGCGCTTGCCGCCGAAACCGGTGCGCTTGTCGATCGCGCACGAACCAGACAATGCTCCGGAACTACGCCGCCCCGGCCGGCAGGCCCTGCGGCAGTCGGGATGGCCGAGGTGATCTCGACATCGGAGATCGCGAGGCGTGCCAGCTCCGAGCAACGGTCAGAATCGGATTGCGCGTGCAGCGTCAGTGCAAGAAGCGGGACGAATCGGATAGACAGCACACGGGCCCTTAGAAGCCGTTCCCCGCGTGTTCCCCGAAAAAAGTGACTCTATCCGCCATGCGTCGATCACTGTACCACAATCCCGGCCACTTTCTTCGGTATTATGACCAGCGCCCGGCAGCCAGAGAAATGAGTCCGGTTTTTCGATATAGTCTCTGAGACATGCCCCGCGCGCTGAAAGGATGAACGAATGACAACGACCCAATGGAAGTATACCGGCCTCTCTTCTGTTGCACTCACTGTGCTGCTGATCTGTGGTTGGAACGGTGCGGCTCAACCGCGTGGGGGCGCTCCACCGCGACCCACAACAGGATCAGGGCCTTACAAGGCCGTGATGGAAATGGATCCCGGGTTGCCGGATCACACAATTTACCGTCCGGAAGACTTGTCGGCGCTGAACGGAGCGAACCTTCCTCTGGTCGTCTGGGGCAACGGCGCGTGTGTGAATGCAGGGAACTCGTTCAGCAACTTTCTTACCGATATTTCGTCCTATGGCTTCCTGGTGGTCGCTTTGGGTCCGATTGTCGATCGCCCCGCGTTTGGTCCTCCTCAGCCTCCGGCTGGGCCGGCTCCGGCAAGACAGCCGGCGATCCAACAGCCCACCGACACCACTCAGCTCCCTCGCAATCTCCCTCCGGCAGCAACTCATCCTTCCCAGATGATTGATGCGATCAAATGGGCGACCGCTGAAAACGATCGCGCCGGTAGCAAATACTCCCAGCACCTCAACACCCGCAAAATTGCCGTGATGGGTCAATCCTGCGGAGGTGTTCAGGCGATCGAAGTTGCGGCAGACCCACGCGTGACGTCCGCCATCGTCTGGAACAGCGGTCTCTTCGCTCAGCCGTCGAACATGGGCGGCGGAAAAGTAATCGGCAAGAAGGATCTTGAGTCGATTCACGTTCCCATGGCTTACATCAGTGGCGACTCAACCGATATTGCGTACAACAACGCGAACGCCGACTTCGAGTACATCAAATCCATCCCAGTGTTTCGCGCCTGGGAAAGAGGCGTCGGACACGGCGGTACATACAACCAGCCGAATGGCGGCGAATTCGCCGGCATCGGAGTGGCCTGGCTCAATTGGCAGTTGAAAGGCGATCAGCGGGCGGGGGAGATGTTTCGCGGCGCAAACTGCGGTTTGTGCGTCAATCCGAAATGGGTCGTGCAGACGAAGAACTTCAAATGAAAACGACTTCAGCGCTATTGCTCATAATTGTTTCGGCGTCACTTCTGGCGCGGGCGGAGCCGATCCCGTTTGGCTCCGCTCTGGATGCCGATCAGCAGATTCTGGAATCGCAGCAACTTGCAAAATCCGTCTTAGCCGGCCCGAATCCGCAGCGGCGCGCCAAAGGAGATCAGCATCGAACCTACACCTTTCCGCCGGCCAAAAATGACATGCCCTATCGCTTGTACGTCCCAACGACGTGGGATGGTCGGTCCAGGCTGCCTCTCATTGTGGTGCTCCATGGAGCCGGCTCCGATGAAAACCGCTACATGGACATGAACAATAAGCAGATCCTTCACCTTGCCGAGCAGCATGGTTACGTCGTTGTATCGCCGCTGGGCTATAGTCCCTTGGGAGCGTATGGCACGCCTCTCAGGCTGCCGGCTGTGTTCGGCCAGCCGGAGACAGCGGCCAAACAGAGAACCGGGGTAACACCGGAGGCGGAGCGCACCCTCGAACTCAGCGAAAAAGATGTAATCAACGTTCTAGAGATTGTGCTGCACGAATATCCAATCAATGGCTCTTCGGTCTTCCTCGCCGGACACTCCATGGGTTCAGGCGGAACATGGTATCTCGGGGCGAAATATTCGAAGTATTGGCGTGCCATCGCTCCCATGTCGGGGCCGTTCGTCGACCAGGCAAACTATCCCTGGGATCACCTTCGCTCCATTCCCATCATGATGAGCGAGGGCACGCTGGCCCTGCCATCCGTCCAAGGCAGCCGTGTGATGCGAGACTGGATGTTTCAGCAGAACTTTACTTTCGAATATTATGAGGTCAAAGCCGATCATGGCGGCATGGTGCCCCTGGTCTTGCCGGCGGTTTTCGACTTCTTCGATCGATACCGGGAAATGTAGTCGTCACAACTTCCACCCGAAATGGAACAGACCCCAGGCAAGCCGCTCCAAGGAATCACTGTCCTCGATCTGACGGTCGCACTCGCCGGACCTTTCGCCACGTTAATTCTGGCTGGGCTGGGCGCCAAAGTAATCAAGGTTGAGAATCCGGCGGCCGGCGACAGTTGCAGGACCAACGCTCCCTATCTCGGCGCAAACGGCCCCAAACTTTCTCGGGAGTCAGAAGACGATATTTCAGTTTCCGCTCTCAATCGCCTGCGTAACAAGCTGGGCGTGACTTTGAACCTTAAGCACCCGGATGCCCGCGCTGTCTATACAGACCTGGTAAGAAAGTCCGATATCGTGGTTGAGAACTTCAGCTGCGGCACTTTGGACAAGCTTGGCGTCGGCTACACTTTCGTCCGGGAGGTGAATCCGAAGGTCATTTACTGCTCGATCACAGGATACGGAAGCACCCCGGGTGCAAGCCCGGCGAAAGCGATGGACGCCATTATTCAGGCCCTGAGCGGCACGATGATGACTTCCGGCGGTCCTGGCGATCCTCCAATTCGCGTCGGCCTTCCAATTGGTGATCTCACTGCGCCGCTGTTCGGCGTCATCGGCATCTTAGCCGCGCTTCACCAGGCCCAACATACCGGCGAAGGCCAGCACATCGATGTTTCCATGTTGGGCGCTCTGACGATGATGGCGGCGGTAGAAACTTTCGGTCTGTTGGAGCGATGCGGCATTCCCCAAAGAACCGGTCTGACTGTTCCGCGCCTGGCCCCGTTCGGTTTGTACCAGACAAAGGACGGATACATTGCAATCTGCGCGCCGCAAGAAACATTTGCTCGCTCGTTATTTGAAGCGATCGGGCGTGCGGGACTCAGCGCCGACCCCCGATTTGCCACGCGCGATGCTCGCGTCGAGAACGTCCGCGCGCTGGATGCGATCATCGGGGATTTTACGGGCCGGTACACGAACGCGGAAGCGGTATCGATACTCGAAAGGGCGGGAGTGCCCGTGGCTGAAGTCCGCAATCCGGATGATGCCGTCAGAGATCCGCGCGTGCTCGCCCGCGCCGAAACGGTCCGTTTGGAGCATCCGAAATACGGGGCTGTCGACGAGGTATACGGCATGGGCATTCCCATTAAATTCTCCGCGGCGACAGCTGGGTTCGACCAGCCCGCTCCCGCACTGGGAGAGCACAACGAGGCTGTGTACGGCGAGATCCTCGGGTATTCGGTGGAACGTCTGAAACATCTGAAATCGCATGGGGTGATCTGAACCGTGATGGTAGAGGATGTCCCGGCAATCGAGCGGCTAGCCTGGCATTACGAGCATCCGATGGCGCAGGCCATGGATAAGGCTGGGAAGGGAATGCCGGTCGCCGGGATGACGTCGAACACGGTGCCCTGGGAACTCCTGCGCGCGGCAGGTTTTTTCCCGTTGATGCTCAATCCGCCGCGCGGACCGGTTCCGTTCGCCTCGCGGTTCATGGAAGAGGGTGTTTTCGGAACCCGAATTCGGGGAATCTTCGACGGTCTCGTGTCCGGCGCATGGCCGTTCCTCCAGATGGTCGTGATTCCACGAACGTCCGAGCACGAACACAAACTTTATTTGTACTTGCGCGAAGTGGCACGCCAGGAATTTGCGACCGTCTTGCCACATGTGTATCTTTACAATCTGCTGCACACCCGGTCCCGCGAGACCGAAGCGTACGGGTTACACCGGACGCACGATTTTAAGAAGCATCTGGAAGATCAGACTGGCCGGTTTATCGAACCAGGTGATCTTGCCACAGCAATTGATGAGTCGAACCTGGCATTTCACGCAATTCGAAGTTTGCTGGATCTTCGTCGAGGTGCGGAGCCGCGGCTAACTGGCACGGAGGCTCTCGCGCTGGTGGGCGCCGTGTATTTTATGGGTCGCGCCGAGTACGCACTTCTTGCCGAGGAAGCGACGGCTGAACTGTCCCGTCGTCCGGCCGTACCGGGCGCGCGCATCTTGATCAAGGGATCTCCGCTCCATCACGCCGGTCTGCACCGGGCAATTGAGACGCACCGGGCCGTGGTGGTCGCCGAAGACGACTGGTGGTGCTCGCGCAGCCTCGGGAGGGAAATCGTAACACAAGGCGATACAGTCCGGTCGATCTTTGAAAGGTATTATGCGGAGGCGCCCAGTCCACGTGTTTTCCCTCGCGATGTTGCCGACTCGTGGTTTGTCGCCGAAGCTGCAAAGGTCGACGGAGTCGTTTTCTATTTGCCCCCTGAAGACGACGTGCTGGGATGGGATTATCCGGAGCTGCGGAGCACTCTCGATCAACGCGGAGTCCCCAATCTGCTGGTGCGGGAAGATGCCGCCGACGAACTTAGCTCGCAGTGTCATGCGCGCATCGAGGAATTTGTTTGCGGTATCTCTGCAGGACGTTGAATCCACATGGCAGAAAAACAACTCGAATGCACCGTCGCAGCAGCTGAGCACCAGAAGAACTGGTTCGCCGGGCTGCGGCGGGACGTGTTCGAAAACCGGAAGCCGTATGCGATAGTCCAGGCTGATATGCCGCTGGAGTTGTTCCATACGATGGACATGCCGATCGTCAGTAACCAGTGGTGGGCGGCAATCATTTCGGCGAAGAGGCTTTCACCGGTCTATCTGGATGCCATGAATGCAAGCGGGTTCCATGAGGGTCTCTGCCGCTATTGCAGCCTGCCAATGGCAGCCACGATATGCGCGGATGCTGCGCCTGCGCCTTGGGGCGGTCTCCCGAAACCGGCGCTGCTAGCGGCTCGCTTGACATGCGACTGCATTCAACGGGTTTTCGGCATCTGGGCCGAGGCATTTGGTGCGGAGTTCATCGCGCTGGATGCCCCTGGTGCTTCCGAGCTCCCGCCCCGCTGGTGGGAGTTGAGCCGGTATCGATGGCGCGAATTGTTCGAAGAGCATCGGCTGGACTTCATGGTTGAGCAATTCCGACGCCTGATCGAAAGCCTGGAGCGCATCACATCGAAGAAATTCGATCTGGAACGGCTCCGCACTCTGATGGAGGGCGTGAACCGGCAGGAAGAATATTTCGAAGAGGTTCGCGAGCTGATCTGCACCGCGCCCAGTACGCCGGTTCGCATGCAGGAACAGGTCAGCAACGTCATGGCAACGCAATGGCTGCGTGGTTCAGAATGGGCCATTTCGCACGCGAAAAGATTTCGGGATGAAGTCAGGGCGAGGGTCGAACGGGGCGATGCCGCATGCCCGTCGGAGCGGCTGCGGCTTATGTGGGTGGGCGCCGGGCTCTGGCATGATATGGATTTCTATACGGCGTTTGAAGCCCAGCATGGAGCTGTGTTTGTCTGGTCCATGTATCTGGCCTTCGGACCGGACGGTTACATTCGTTATAACCTCGATGATCCGATGAAGGCGCTGGCTAGCCGCACGGTGAGTATGAATGAGCAGCTGCACAATCCCCCGTGGGCAAACGAATGGATCGTGGAGCAGGCGAAACGGCATCGCATCGATGCGGCTCTGGTTCTGACTCCGCTGGGTACCCGCCCTTCCGCGACAGGGAACCGGTTCACCGAACTCGCGCTCGAACGCGCGGGCATCCCCGTCCTGCCGATATTCGCCGATATGGCTGATGCGCGAACCTGGGATGCGGTGCAGATGCGCCGCAAGGTCGCGGAGTTTTTGGAACAACGCGTTGCGAAAGCCGCGGAGCGGAGAGGAGTGGAATGACCATCTGGAACAAACCTCGGCGGAGCACACGGCACTGGGCGATCTCGATCGCTGCTGTGATCGTGGCGATGATGGCTATCCAGATGTCGAGCCTCGGCTTTTCGCCACTCCTGCCCGCCATCCGAAAAGACTTGGCAGCCTCGTATTCCCAGATGGGACTCTTTACCGGAATGTACGGGCTCATTGCGATCTTGATCAGCCTGCCCGCGGGAATCCTGGCTGCGCGCTTCGGCGAAAAGCGAATGCTTCTGGGCGGGTTGGCTGTAACCGCGGTGGGCCTTGCCAGCCTCGGCTTCGCGCATGCCTATGGAGTCGCTCTGGCAAGCCGCACCATGTGGCTCATCGGGTATCGGTTCGCGTTCATCTGCGTCTTTACCGCCATGGCGGTCGGCACTCCGGAGAAGTACCGGAGCAGGACAATGGGCATCCTTGGCGCGATGGCAGCGCTCGCCTCGGTCATCGGCGCACCTTTCGGAACCCGCCTGGCTGATTCAGTCGGCTGGAGAGGCGGAATGCTCGGGTTCGCTGGCATCGCCGTCCTCGGTGGAGCATTATTTGCGATGCTTTACCGTCCCGCGGAAGCTGGGGCCGGATCTGCCACTACACCGCACGGACAGACCCTGAGCGCCGAATCTTTGTCTGCCCTGCGCAATCCCGTCATGTGGGGGCTCATCTTCCTCGGCCTGATTAATATGGGCGGCTTCAGCGTCACCTTTTTCGTGCCTTACGCGGTGGAGAGCGTCTTCAGCCTGAACGCCGGTGAATCGGCGGCCATCATCAGCTCCAGTTACCTCTTGAGCATCTTCCTGAATCTTGCCGTCGGCTGGCTCTGTGATCGTTATTCCCGCTGGAACATTATGATTCTTCTGGCGGCGCTGCTGATTCCCGCCAGTTTCGCGGTGCTGTCGCATGATCTGCTCCTCTTCCGGATCGGAATCGCGCTCGTGGTGTCGCTCGGCCATGCTGCTACAAATCAGATCTATGCCATCTGCGGCGCCGTTCTGACGCGGGATGAAATTGGAACCGGAATGGGCATTATTGGTTTGGGCAGCGGCATCTTCGGTTACCTTGGGCCGCAAATGCTGGGCTACTTACGCGATTCAACCGGCGGTTTCACGGCAGGCTGGTTCTTCGTGGCATTTGCTGCCGTAGTGTCGCTTGCCGATTTGATCTTTCTCCGCTCCTGGAGTTCCCGCGCCGTTGCCGCTGGACATTCCCAGCCATCGACGCATGGTGTATCGACGGTGCGATAAAAGCGGGTCGCGAGATCGCTGCCTCACGACGACAGGATGGGTTCGTCGGCATTGCGGCTGTACCAGATTTGCGCTTCCCGCAGAAAAGTGAACCGCGAGCGGTGAATGACCTTGCCTTTTCGGCTGCCAGACACTGTCGGCGCGACTGCATGACCGCGGCGCCCGGATTCGGGCGCTTAGGGAGTTTCATCTTTCTGTCCGCCAGCGGACTCGCTCGAATGTGCTTGAGGCGCGCAGCGGGGCTCTTACCGACTTCCTATTCCGGCGGACCGGCAATGCGAAGTTCGCGCGCCGTATTGTGGCGGCACGGGCGATGCTGGTTTCCGGTCTGTTTCTGATTCCGGCAGCGACGACTCACGACACCTGGACCTGGATCCTTTGCCTGGCGGCGTCCTTCTTCTTTCTAGAGTGGGTGATCGGCCCCGCGTGGGCTGTTCCCATAAATGTGGGCGGCCCGTTCATCGGCACGGTGACTGGGGTCATGGACATGGCGGGAGCCTCGGGCGCTTCGATGACCCCGCTGGTGTTCGGTTACTTCATTCAGCGGGGTTCATGGGTAACGCCGTTTCTCGTGACCACCGGCGTGATGGCCCTCGGCACGGTGGTTTGGAAATTCGTTAATCAATCGCGAGAGATCCGTGGTGACAAACGAACATGTGTAACTCGACGAAGCTGCTTTGCTGCGCTTTTCTGAGCGCACTTTCGATTCATTCTCCGGGGAAGTGGGTGGATCTGGCCCAGTTTCCAGAGCCTCGCGAAGAGGTCATGGGAGAAGCCGCCAATGGAAAACTGTACGTGTTCGCCGGGCTCATCCCGTTGTGGCACCCCGCCGGTCTGGTATACGAATACGATCCCGCCGCGAATACGTGGACCAAGAAGAAGCCGATGGCGTTGCCGTCGCATCACGTCGCCTTCTGCGACCATGAC
>Ga0070741_10017141_pt1 | contig 11946 bp, 10 predicted proteins | sample Coa_R1_4_FD_66440 | JGI IMG/M metagenome (GOLD analysis project Ga0070741, IMG submission 66440) | Surface soil microbial communities from Centralia Pennsylvania, which are recovering from an underground coalmine fire - Coalmine... | ecosystem: Environmental > Terrestrial > Soil > Unclassified ...
TGGGACCTGCTCGAGCAGGTCGACGACGACGACCGTGTCGGGTTCTTCACCGACACGAGCGTGTGCATCGGGTGCAAGGCGTGCGAGGTGGCGTGCAAGGAGTGGAACCACGTGCCCGAGGACGGGCTCGTGTTCACGGGGATGTCGTACGACAACACGCAGGGCCTCGGCGCCGACACGTGGCGCCACGTCGCGTTCATCGAGCAACGCAAGGACATCGCGTCGGAGATCCCCGGTCAGCGCGGCGAGCTGCGATGGTTGATGGCGAGCGACGTGTGCAAGCACTGCACGCACGCGGCGTGCCTCGACGTGTGCCCGACGGGCTCGCTGTTCCGCACCGAGTTCGGCACGGTCGTCGTGCAGGAGGACATCTGCAACGGCTGCGGGTACTGCGTCCCTGCCTGCCCGTTCGGCGTGATCGACCAGCGCAAGGACGACGGGCGGGTCTGGAAGTGCACGCTGTGCTACGACCGGCTCGGCGTCGGTCTCGAACCGGCGTGTGCGAAGGCGTGCCCGACCGAGTCGATCCAGTTCGGGTCGTTGCGCGAGCTGCGGGCTCGGGCCGCGCAGCGCGTCGAGCAGCTGCACGCGGGCGGCGTCACCGATGCACGGCTGTACGGGGACGACCCCGACGACGGTGTCGGTGGGATGGGTGCGTTCTTCCTGCTGCTCGACGAGCCGGAGGTCTACGGGCTCCCGCCGGACCCCGTGGTCACGACGCGCGACCTGCCGACGATGTGGCGCCGCGTCGGTGCCGCCGCGCTCGCACTCGGTGCGATGGCCGTCGCCAGCTTCGCGGGACGGCAGCGGTCGTGAGCTCGGACGTCACGCGCGAGGGGCTGGAGGGCGTCCGCCCGGGACGGGAGGCAACCGTCGGCCTGCACGTCGGCGGCTCGCAGGGCAACGGGCACCGTGACCGCCGGCGCGGTGAGCAACCGGTCGTGCCGAAGGCGGAGTTCCGCTCCTACTACGGGCTGCCCGTGCTCAACCCTCCGGTGTGGAAGAGCCTCGACATCGCCGGCTACCTGTTCCTCGGCGGGCTGTCGGGGGCGTCGGCCGTCCTCGCCGCGGGGGCGCAGGTCACCGGCCGCGACGCGCTGGCGACGCGAGCGAAGGTGGTCTCCACCGCGGCCATCACGTTGTCGGCGGCCGCCCTCGTGCACGACCTCGGCCGTCCCTCGCGCTTCTACAACATGTTGCGCGTCGTGAAGCCCTCCTCGCCGATGAGCATCGGCTCGTGGTTGCTGGCCGCGTTCGGACCGGCTTCCGGTGTCGCGTCGTTGAGCGCGCTCACCGGGCGCGCGCCGCGCACCGGCGCGGCCGCGACGGTGGGTGCGGCCGCGCTCGGACCGCTCGTGTCGACGTACACCGCGGCGTTGGTCGCGGACACGTCGGTGCCGGCTTGGCACGACGGCCATCGCGAGATGCCGTTCGTGTTCGCGGCGTCGAGTGCGACGGCAGCCGGCGGCGCCGGCCTCGTGCTCGCGCCGCTCGCGCAGTCCGGCCCGGCGCGGCGGATGGCGGTGCTCGGTGCCGCGGGCGAGCTCGTCGCCGCGAAGGCGATGGAGAAGCGGATGGGCGAGGTCGCCGAGCCGTACCACCGTGGCAAGGGCGCGCGGTTGCTGCGCATCGGTGAGGCATTGACCGCAACAGGCGTCGCGCTGTGCGTGCTCGGCCGTCGCCGTCGCGCCGCCAACGTCGTCGGCGGCGCCGCGCTCGTGGCGGCGTCCGCGTGCACCCGCTTCGGCATCTTCCACGCGGGCATGCAGTCCGCGCAGGATCCCCGCTACACGGTCGAGCCGCAGAAGGCGCGCTGACGGCGGCGCCCGTCAGCGTCGCTTGAGCAGCACCGCGAGCGTCGTCAGCCCGACGAGCACCGCGGCGGTGACGACACCCGCAGCGACGATGCGGGGCTTGTTGCGCTGCACGATCGCCACGGGGCTCGTGCGCTCCTGCAACTCGCGCAACGTACGCGTCAGCTCGCTGCGCGTCGCGGCGATCTCCCGCTCTAGTTGTTCGGGTGCCGCAGACATCGCACGTCCTCCTTCAACGTCCGCACCGTCCGTTCGGGCGGCCCGATGCGGCCGATGGCGTGCCGGCCGACGAGGGCGAAGAGCCCGGCGCCGGACAGCAGCGCGCCGCCGACGATCAGTGCCGCCGCCCACATCGGCAGGGCCTCGCCGATGCCGAACATCGCCGCCAGGCACAGGAACACGACGCCCACGAGCGCGGCGCCGCCGGCCACACCGAGCCCGGCCACGCCGGCCGTCATCGCGGTGAGGTCGTTGCGCAACTCGACGCGGGCCAGCTCCATCTCCTGGTGCGCCAGTCTCGACAACTGCGATGCCGCGTCGCCGACGAGGACGCCGATGGGGCGTTCGTCGTGACCGTTGCTCGCCATGCACGTGGGGTTCACCACCGGCACCGAACTCAAACGCGCACGCGAACGAGCATCACCACGGCGATTCGTCGTTTCCACCGGGTGAAACGGAGGTAAGGCACCTGGCAGGAACACTTGTAGGGAGGTCACCCATGGCGCAGCAGACAGTGGCGGATTTCGTCCTGGCGAGGCTGCGCGAGTGGGGGATCCAGCGGGTGTTCGGCTATCCCGGTGACGGGATCAACGGCTTCCTCGGCGCGTTCGACCGCGCCGGTGACCAACCCGCCTTCATCCAACCTCGCCACGAGGAGATGGCGGCGTTCATGGCGTGCGCGCACGCGAAGTTCACCGGGCAGATCGGTGTCTGCATGGCGACGTCCGGCCCGGGTGCCGTCCACCTGCTGAACGGGCTGTACGACGCGACGCTCGACCACCAACCGGTGCTCGCCATCGTCGGGCAGCAGAAGCGGCTGTCCGTCGGCGCGCACTACCAGCAGGAGATCGACCTCAACACGCTCTTCAAGGACGTGTCCGCCTTCGTGAGCACGTGCATGCATCCGGGCCAGGCGCGCCATCTGGTCGACCGTGCCATCCGCTCCGCGTACACGGAGGGGTCGGTCGCGACGATCATCTTCCCCAACGACGTGCAGGAGGAACCGGCGGAGCCGTCACCGCCACGCGAGCACGGTTCGGTGTTCTCGAGCGTCGGTTGGTCGCCGTCGCGCGTGTTGCCCGAAGAGGGCGACCTCGACCGCGCCGCTGCCATCCTGAACGCGGGCGAGCGCGTCGCCATCCTCGTCGGCCAGGGCGCGGCCGAAGCAGTCGACGAAGTCGTCGAGGTCGCGGAGCTGCTCGGTGCCGGTGTGGCGAAGGCCTTGCTCGGCCGCGCCACCGTTCCCGACGACCTCCCCTTCGTCACCGGGCCGATCGGGCTGCTCGGCTCACGGCCGAGCTACGAGATGATGGAGCACTGCGACACGCTCTTCATGATCGGGTCGAGCTTCCCGTACTCCGAGTGGCTGCCGAAGGAGGGCCAGGCCCGCGGCGTCGAGATCGACATCGACGGGAAGATGATCGGCATCCGCTACCCGATGGACGTGCACCTCATCGGGGACTCGAAGCACACGTTGCAGGCCTTGCTCCCGCGCCTGGAGCGCAAGCAGGACCGCTCGTGGCGGGCCGGCATCGAGAAGGAGGTGGCGGAGTGGTGGCGGGTGCTCGAGCGCCGCGCCCACCTCACCTTCGAAGGCGTCAACCCGCAACGCGTCGCGTACGAGCTCGACAAGCGCTTGCCCGACCAGGCGATCGTCACTGCCGACTCCGGCTCGTCGACGACGTGGTGGGCGCGCTACCTGCGCATGCGGCGGGGGATGAAGGCGTCGCTGTCCGGCAACCTCGCGACGATGGGTCCGGGCACGCCGTACGCCATCGCCGCCAAGTTCGCGTACCCGGACCGGCCGGTGATCGCGTTCGTCGGCGACGGCGCGTTCCAGATGAACGGCATGAACGAGCTCATCACGGTGAAGCGCTACCACGACCAGTGGCCCGATCAGCGGCTCGTCTTCTGCATCTTCAACAACGAGGACCTCAACCAGGTCACGTGGGAGCAGCGCGCCATGGAGGGCGATCGCCGCTTCGTGGGGAGCCAGGCGCTCCCGAACGCGCCGTACGCGAAGTGGGCCGAGCTGCTCGGCTTCGTGGGGATCTACGTCGACCGAGACGAGGACGTGGGTCCCGCGTGGGACGCGGCGCTGTCGTCGGGTCGTCCCGTGCTGCTCGACGTGAAGGTCGATGCGCACGTGCCCCCCGTGCCACCGCACATCACGTACGAAGAGGCGAAGAAGATGGCGAAGGCGCTCAAGGACGATCCGGAGCGCATGAGCATCATCATGGAGGGCGCGGTCGAGAAGTGGCAGGAGTTCCGGGAGTCGATCCCGGGTCTCCGTTCCTCCTCGTGACGAGATGACCCGCCGTCCCGCGGCGACCGTCGACGGTGTCGATGCCGCCGCCTACGTGATCCCCACCGACGAACCGGAGTCGGATGGCACCATCGCGTGGGACTCGACCACGATCGTCGTCGTCCACGTGCGCGCCGGTCGCAGCACGGGCATGGGGTACACGTACGGCGACCGGTCGATCGTCGAGTTCGTGCGCAGCGAGCTGGCGGGCGTGGTCGAGGGCAGTGATCCCTTCGACGTCGGCCGTACCTGGAACGAGATGGGCGCGGCGATCCGCAACGCTGGTCGTCCCGGGGTCGGGATGATGGCGATCGCCGCGATCGACGTCGCGCTGTGGGACCTCGAGGCCCGGCTGCTCGACGTCGCGCTCGTCGATCTGCTGCCGGCGTACCGCGACGAGGTCGCCGTGTACGGCAGCGGCGGCTTCACCAGCTACACGCTCGAACGCATCGAGGCGCAGCTCGGTGGGTGGGTCGACGACGGCATCCCGCGCGTGAAGATGAAGGTCGGCCGCCGTCCTGCCGACGACCCGGCCCGCCTCGACACCGCCCGCAAGGCCATCGGCGACGCCGCGCTGTTCGTCGATGCGAACGGCGCGTTCGACCGCAAGCAGGCACTCGCATGGGCGCACCGCTACCGCGGTGAGTGGGACGTCGTCTGGTTCGAGGAGCCCGTCACGTCGGCGGACTTCGAAGGGCTGCGGTTGGTGCGTGACCGCGGGCCCGGGGGCCTCGACGTCGCTGCCGGCGAGTACGCGTACGTGCTCACCGACTTCACCAACCTCGTCACGAACGGGTGCGTCGACTGCCTGCAGGTCGACGCGACGCGCGCCGGTGGCATCACGGGTGTCCAGCAGGCAGCGGGACTGGCCGCTGGCCACCACGTCGAGGTGTCCGGGCACTGCGCCCCGAACCTCAGCGCGCACGCGCTGTGCGGGCTGCCCGGCGTGCGCCATCTCGAGTACTTCCACGATCACGTCCGCATCGAGCGGCTCCTGTTCGACGGCGCGCTCGAACCCGTCGGTGGGGCGTTGCGCCCCGATCGCGACCGTCCCGGGCACGGCCTCGTCCTCAAGCAGGCGGACGCCGAGCCCTACCGAGTGGCTTGAGAGGAGTGCCGATGGCCGTCACCGAGACCCGCGTGCAGATCCCGTCGAAGGGGGGCGACGCCAGGTTCCGCACCGGGATGTCCGGCTCGGTCGAGATCGACGTCACCGCGCTCGAACGCGCCCTTCGTGACGCGGTCGACGGTGAGGTGCGCTTCGACGCCGGCAGCAGGGCGATGTACGCCACCGACGCATCCAACTTCCGCCAGCCGCCGATCGGTGTCGTGATCCCGCGCTCGATCGACGCCGTCGTCGCCACGCACGCGGTGTGCCGCGAGTTCGACGCGCCGATCCTCGCCCGCGGGTGCGGCACGAGCCTGTCGGGCGAGACCGTGAACTACGCGGTCGTGATGGACTTCTCGAAGTACCTGACGACGATCGGCGAGACCGACGTCGAACGGCATCTCGTACGGGTGCAACCGGGTGCCATCAACGAGCACGTCAACATCTCGACGGGGCGCGACGGGCTCGTGTTCGGGCCGGACCCGTCGACGCACGCGTACTGCACGATCGGCGGCAACGTCGGCAACAACTCGTGTGGCATCCACTCGCTGCAGGCGCGGTTCCACGGCAACGGCAGCCGCACGTCGGACAACGTCCACGAGCTCGAGGTCCTCACCTACGACGGCGTGCGGATGCGCGTGGGCGCGACCAGCGACGAGGAACTGCAACGCATCATCGATGCCGGTGGACGGCGCGGCCAGATCTACGCCGACCTGCGCGACCTGCGTGACCGCCATGCGGACGAGATCCGCGCCCGGTTCGCGAAGATCCCGCGGCGGGTGTCGGGGTACAACCTCGACGAGCTGCTCCCCGAGAACGGGTTCAACGTCGCGCGCGCGCTCACCGGTACGGAGGGCACGTGCGTGACGGTCCTGGAAGCGACGTTGATGCTCGTGCCCAACCCGAAGGCCCGGTGCCTGCTCGTCGTCGGGTACGAGGACGTGTTCGAAGTCGGCACGCACCTGCACACGATCCTGGAGCACCAGCCGATCGGGTGCGAGGCCCTCGACCACAACCTGTTCCGCGACGAGCAGGAGATGCACATGCATCCCGACGCCCTGGCCGAGCTGCCGGACGGCAACGCGTGGGTGCTGGTGGAGTTCGGTGGCGAGACGCGCGAAGAGGCGGTGGCGCGGGCGCGCGCCCTCGAGACCCAGCTCGGCAAGGACCGCACGGCGCCGATGGGTGTGAGCGTGTTCATGGACCGCGACCAGGAACGCAAGCTGTGGGAGGTGCGCGAGGCCGGTCTCGGCGCGACGGCGTTCCCGCCGGAGGGCGGCGACTCGTGGCCCGGGTGGGAGGACTCCGCCGTGCACCCCGACGACCTACCGCGGTACCTCCCCGCGTTGCGCAAGCTCTACGACAAGTACGGCTACCACGGCGCCTTCTACGGGCACCTCGGCGACGGGTGCGTGCACTCCCGCATCAGCTTCGACCTGCGCACGCCGCACGGTCTGCGCGACTACCGCTCGTTCCTCGAGGAGGCGGCCGACCTCGTCGCCTCCTTCGGCGGATCGCTGTCCGGCGAGCACGGTGACGGTCAGCAGCGCGCCGAGCTGCTGCCCCGGATGTTCGGCGACGAGATCGTCGACGCGTTCCGCGAGTTCAAGCGCATCTGGGACCCCGACTGGAAGATGAACCCGGGCAAGGTCGTCGACCCCTACCGGCTCGACGAGAACCTGAAGCTCGGTGCGGACTACAACCCGCCCCGCCCTGCGGTGAAGTTCGCGTACCAGGAGGACGGCGGCGACTTCGCGCACGCCACCGTCCGCTGCGTCGGTGTCGGCAAGTGCCGCACGCCCGAAGGCGCCAACGTCATGTGCCCGAGCTTCATCGCGACGCACGAGGAGAAGCACACGACGCGGGGCCGCGCCCGGTTGCTGTTCGAGATGCTGGAAGGCGAGGTCATCACCGACGGGTGGCGCAGCGAGGAGGTCAAGGAGGGCCTCGACTTGTGCCTCGCGTGCAAGGGGTGCACGAGCGATTGCCCCGTCCACGTCGACATGCCGACGTACAAGGCGGAGTTCCTTCACCATCACTGGAAGCGGCGCCTTCGTCCCCGGCACGCGTACGCGATGGGACTGATCGACAAGGCGGCCGCGGTCGCGGCGCGCATGCCCCGCACCGCGAACTTCGTCGGTCAGGGTCCGCTCGCGCGGGCGCTCAAGTGGGCCGGTGGTGTCGCGCCGGAGCGGCGCGTGCCCCGCTTCGCCGCCACGACCCTGCAGGAGTGGTTCCGCGCTCGCGGCCCCGTGAACGAGCACCTCCCGTCCGTGGTGGTGTGGCCGGACACGTTCAACAACCACTTCCACGTCGATGTCGGCATCGCAGCCGTGGAGGCCATCGAGGCGGCGGGCTGGCACGTCGTCATGCCGGAAGGACACGTGTGCTGCGGCCGCCCGTTGTACGACTACGGGTTCCTCGACATGGCGGCGCGCTACCTGCACCGCGTGCTGGACTTGCTGCGACCGCACATCCGCGCCGGTCTGCCGATCGTCGGCGTCGAGCCGAGTTGCCTCGCCACGTTCAAGGACGAGCTGTGCAAGTTGGTGCCGCACGACGACGACGCCGTGCGGCTGGCCGCGCAGTCGTTCCACTTCGCGGAGTTCCTCGTCGCCAACGACATCGAGCCCCCTCGCCTCGAGGGGAAGGTCGTCATGTGGGGTCACTGCCACCACAAGGCGACCGGGGGCACGGGGCCGGAGCACGAGTTGCTGGCGCGCATGGGCCTCGAGGTCGACGAACCCACCGGCGGTTGCTGCGGGCTCGCAGGGTCGTGGGGGTTCGAGCGCGGCCACTACGACCTGTCGATGAAGATCGGCGACAACGCGCTGCTGCCTGCCGTGCGGGACGCGGCGCCCGACACGTTGATCGTCGCCGACGGGTTCTCCTGCCGAACGCAGATCGAGCAGGCCGGCACGGGACGGCAACCGTTGCACGTCGCCCAGGTGCTGGCCCGTGCCCGACGGTGAGGAAGGTCGTTCAGCCGACCGCTTCGTCGTCGACGACGTGGCGCACGAGCTCGCCGATCTCCTCACCGCGGCGCACGACCGTGATCCGCCCGCGCGCCTCGTAGATCGCGTAGCGCACGTCCCGGAGGTCGGTCACGCCGCGCAGCCGGAGCAGCTCGTCGAGGTCGGATCGCGTCAGGCCCGAGGCCCGCAACGGGCGGTCGAGGACGGTGCCATCGGCGACGAGGAGGCGGGGCGCGGGGTCGACGACGTCGCGGACGGCGCGGTGCCTCCGCAGCCTCGTCACGACGGCGTGGGCGACGAGGATGGTGACGAGCGTCGCGGCCCCGGCGAGGTAGCTCGTGGTATCGGCGTTCGGGACGCGCCCGATGATGGCACCGACGGCGATGGCGGCCACGAAGTCGTAGGGCGACATCTCCGCGATCGTCCGCCGCCGCGCGACGCGGAATCCCGCCACCGCGGTGACGTAGAGCAGCACCGCCTTCAGCGCCACCCATCCGATGCTGCCTGCACCCCCGACCAGCTCGACCATCGACCGCTGCTCCCTTCGTCGCGTTGCCGCGGTCGCTCTACCCCGTGGGCGGGCGCGTGACGCCGGCGTCGCGCGTCAGGCCGGCGTCGCGGGCGCCGACGGCGCGGCGGGGCATCGTGTGGTTGCTGGCGGCCGCGCTGGCCCTCGACGCCGCGGACAAGGGCGCGGTCGGCGCGCTGGCACCGATGCTGCAGCACGACTTCTCGCTCGACAACAGCGAGCTGGGGCTGCTCGCCACCGTCGTCAGCGTGGTGAGCGCGCTGTGCACGTTGCCCGCGGGCGCGCTCGTCGACCGTCTCCACCGCACGCGCCTGCTCGCGGTCAGCATGTCGTTGTGGGCGGTGGCGATGCTCGCCGGCGCGGTGTCGTGGTCGTACGGCTCGTTGCTCGCCAGCCGCGTGTTCCTCGGTGCGGTGCTGGCGACCGCGCCGCCGGTGATGGCGTCGCTCACCGGGGAACTGTTCCGTTCGCGGCGCCGGGGCCGGGCGCTGGCGGGCATCGAGGCGGGCGAGCTCGTCGGCCTCGGCATCGGCGTGCTCGTCGCCGGCGGCGTGCTGCTGGTGGCGTCGTGGCGGGCCGTGTTCGCGCTCTTCGCCGTCGCGGGCGTGGTGCTGGCGGCACTGGCGTGGCGCGTGCCCGAACCGGCGCGCGGGTCGGCGTCCGCTTGCCGTGCGCGTCGCCGGCACGACGATGCTTCCTGGCGGGCGATCGTCGACGTGGTGCGCATCCCGACCAACGCCATCGGCATCGTCGCCGGAGCGATCGGCTACTTCTTCTTCGCAGGGCTGCGGGTGTTCGCGGTGGTGTTCGTGACCGCGCAGTACGGCGTGTCGCCGTCGACCGCCGCGCTGCTCGTGCCCGCGGTCGGTGCCGGCGCGCTCGTCGGGCTGTGGCTCGGTGGCCGCTTCGGCGACGCCGCCGTCGAGGCCGGGCATCCGGGGACGCGGCTCGCGCTCGGTGTCGCCGGTTACGTGGGCGCCGCGGTCGCGCTCGTCCCGCCGCTGCTGCTGCACGACCTGGTCGCCGCCGTCCCGTTCTTCGTGCTGGCGGGGCTGGCGCTCGCGCTCCCGAACCCCGCCGTCGACGCCGTGCGTCTCGACGTCGTCCCCGGCCACCTGTGGGGCCGGTCGGAGGGCGTGCGCACCACCGTGCGGACGGTGGCGGAGGCGGTCGCGCCCGTCAGCCTCGGCGTGGTCGCCGACCACGTCGGCGGAGGGGGACCGGGTGGTGTCCGGCTCGCGCTCGCGATCGCCCTGCCGGCACTGGCGCTGAACGGCGTCCTCCTCGCGTTCGCCATTCCGACGTACCGGGCCGACGCGAGCGCCGCCGGCCAGGAGCTGCCGGTGCCGAGCGGGTCCTGACTACTTCGGAATCTCCTCCCACCACTGGCACCACCAGTCGGCGCCGACCAGGATGCGCAGCTTCTGGTGCCAGCAGTACGAGATCTCGGCGGTGTTCTCGAGGTAGTAGAGGCAGTTGTCGCAACGCTCCTCGCCGTTGGGGTGGCCACGGAGGACGGCGTTGTCGGACAGGATCCGAAGTTCCATCGACAGCTTCTCGTCGATCTCCTTCGGCTCGGGGTCGGGAATCACGTAGTCGGACACGGCACCCTGTCTACCCGCGTCGCCCCCGCCGGATCCTGTTCCGCGCCGGACCGTTGCCCCGCGCGCTTCTGCCCACTGTGGTCACCGGTGCACCAGAACGGTCGTCCCGTGACCACAAACGGACGACGCCGACGTCTGTGGTCACCGGTGCACCAAAACGGTCGTCCGGTGACCACAGTGGGCAAGACGACGGCGCGCGGGGGACGGGCTGGGTGGCGGCGTTTGGCCGGGGCGGGCCGGGGTAACAAGGGTCGTCGATGGTCGACGAGGGCGAGGTCCCACCGGCGGACACCCGTCCTCTCGAAGGTCTCATCGCGCTGGCGTTCCTGCTCGCCATGGCGGCGGCCGTCGCCCTCGCCGTGGTCTACGCCCGGGGCGGCCAACCCCAGCTCGAAGGGGTCTTCCTCTTCCTCGCCCTCGGCTCGCTCGCCGTCGGCCTCGCGCTCTGGGCGCACCACTTCCTGCCCGAAGGCGGCGAGATCGAGGAGCGCCATCCCCTCCGCTCGAGCGACGAGGAGCGATCGGCGTTCGCCGAGGCGTTCCAGCGTGGCGAACGGCAGCTGACCCGGCGGCGGCTGCTGCTCACGCTGCTCGGGGGAGGGATCACGGCGCTCGGCGCCGCCGCGCTGTTCCCCATCCGCTCGCTCGGCACCGGCCCGCTGCCCGCGCTGCGCACCACGGCGTGGTCGAAGGGCAAGCGCCTCGTCGACGACAAGGGTCGCCCGATCCACAAGGACCACCTCGACGTCGAAGCGGTCGTCACCGTCTTCCCGGAGGGCGACCCGAGCCCGGGCGACTCGCAGACTGTCCTCATCCGCCTGCGCCCCGGCGAGCTGCGCGCCCGGCCGGGCCGCGAGACGTGGACGCCCGAGGGCTACGTCGCCTACTCGAAGGTGTGCACCCACGCCGGTTGCCCGGTGGGGTTGTACGACGCCCGCACGCACCAGTTGGTGTGCCCCTGCCACCAGTCGCTGTTCGACGTGACGGACGGTGCCCGGCCCGTGTTCGGTCCGGCGACGCGCTCGCTGCCGCAGCTGCCGCTCGACATCGACGCCGACGGCTTCCTCGTCGCGACGAGTGACTACACGGAGCCGATCGGCCCCGGGTTCTGGGATCGATGATCCGACGCCTGGCGCGCGCGCTGGACGACCGTCTCGGCGCTGCCTCGTTCACCCGCTCGGTGCTGCGCAAGGTCTTCCCCGACAACTTCTCGTTCATGTTGGGCGAGATCGCCTTGTACTGCTTCGTGATCCTCGTGCTCACGGGCACGTACCTCACGTTCTTCTTCGACGCCAGCCTCCAGAAGACGACGTACACCGGGTCGTACACGCAGTTGCGCGGCATCGAGATGTCGCGCGCGTACGAATCGGTGATCCACTTGAGCTTCGACGT
>Ga0070741_10017143_pt1 | contig 11944 bp, 7 predicted proteins | sample Coa_R1_4_FD_66440 | JGI IMG/M metagenome (GOLD analysis project Ga0070741, IMG submission 66440) | Surface soil microbial communities from Centralia Pennsylvania, which are recovering from an underground coalmine fire - Coalmine... | ecosystem: Environmental > Terrestrial > Soil > Unclassified ...
GTGCTTGCCATTCGACGATGCAGGAGGTGTAGTGGACACGCCCATGCAGCGTACCACAGAAGAATTCGCGAAACCGCACAACTACTCGTCGCCGGTCGGAATGATTCCAGCGTTCTCGACCATTAGAATCACAGTTCGCTCCGGAGCGCGAGTGCGGTGTAGCACGCCTTTCGGAACGACGAAACCCTGACCTGGAGAAAGCTCGACGTCGTGGCCTTCGAGATCAATCAACAACTTCCCCTAGACCACGTAGAAGAATTCATCATCTTCATCATGCTTGTGCCAGTGATATTCACCTTCAATCACGCCAAGGCGAACCACCGAAGCATTCAGTTTGCATAAGTCTGGTTGTACCACTTGTGGGGCGCATTCGCGGCGAGTGAATTGATGTCGATTACTTCCAGGGCTTCGTGCAGGACGTTTCAGACGGGTGTCGTAGGGAAACTGCCTCGCGGTGCTCATGACTGAAATGATATGCGCACTCTCAACGAGCAGTGCATTGTTGGTCCCAGCTCAAAGTCCGACAGAACTTCGAACCTACTTCTCGACGATGACTAACTGTCCATTTTCCACCCGGAGGTCGCTGACAAACTCCGGCAGTTTGAGCTGCTCGTGCGTGGTCGGATCTGAAAGCTTCTTTTGAACCTGTTCTTGAACGATCGTTATGGGAACGGGCATGCTGCCGATCTGGAAGCTTGTTGGCACAAAGTCAACATATCCGTCTTTGCTGCCTACGCGTCCGCTCAACGTGACGACGACATCCTTCCCAGCGACTTGCGTTGTGAATTGGCTCTTGACCTGGTCGCCATCGAATACGATCTGCTGGTCTTTGAGCGGAACCTGCTCGGCCGAAATTCCCGTTTGGGAACTTAGTGCTGCCGTCTGTGAGGGTTGTGGATTCGAGGCTGCGAATGCTGCGGCGACTTCATCAGAAGTAATTCGCGTTTCCACACCTGTCTGTCCGCTCTGGTGCGCCTGCTCGAGATCGCTCAACTTACTTTGGAACGAGTTCGCATTGGCGACGATTTGCCCGGCTGGGACTTGCTGTGACACGAGACGCTTCGGGTGCTGCAGCATGAGGCCGATGCTAATCACGGTCGCAGCGAGAAAGAACCAGCGGACGACGCGGTATATCTTCAAAAGAGGCTCCAGACAAAACCGTGGAGCCTACCTCATCACAGAATGGACCGGGCGAGTAGATTACCTTGGGGCAGTTCAGTTATAGACCGGATACAGGTCCGGCAAATGAGTTCCAAGCGATGGCGCATGCACTTGATAACGGAATCCCGCGAGAAATGCTAGCCGCGGTATCTCTAAGCGGCCTGTGGCAATTTGCCTTCCGGCGTGAGCTTATCCACCAGAGAAGGAAGAATGCGCGAAAGAGCAACGCTGGCGATTGCAGGAGGAATGCCGACGCGATTCGCGATTTCCTGGAGCCGGTCCTGTCCAACCAGTCCCTGAACCTGCTGCGGTGCGATGGGCTGATTGGCTCCACGTCCAATCCAGGACTGCACGATTCCAGCGAGCCCATGTGACTGCGCATTGTTCAACAACTCGGAGAATCCTGCATGATTGGCAAAAATATCCATTGCCGTCTGCACCAGGCTCGCGTGCTGCTGCTGGTTGACTTCGGAGTGCTGCTCGACTGCTCCCATTACCGCGTCGAAGATGCTCATACCTTCACTCCTCCCTTGAACTCAATGGAGAGATGGACTGCAAATCATCCCCGGTTGTCCGCGCTGCGCTGCTAAACTGGATTTACCCATGAAATTCGGCGTACTCGTCTTTCCCGGCTCGAACTGCGATCACGACGCCTACTACTCGATAGAATCTGCCGCGAAACAACCCGTCACATTTTTGTGGCACGCCAGCCATGATCTTGAAAATTGCGACGCTATCATCGTTCCCGGCGGCTTTGCCTATGGTGACTACCTGCGCACCGGAGCAATTGCGAAGTTTGCGCCCATCATGCAGGAGGTCAGTCGGTTCGCCGCGAACGGCGGGCTTGTGCTCGGCATCTGCAACGGGTTCCAGATTCTCTGCGAAGCTGGGTTGCTGCCGGGAGCTTTGCTGCGCAACGCAGGACTTAAATACATCTGCAAACCAGTAAACCTGCGGGTCGAAAACGCCGACACACCTTTCAGCAACATCTGCCGGGAAGGCGAGGTATTGGAAATTCCCATCGGGCACATGGAAGGCAATTACTTCTGCGACGCGGAAACGCTGGCGCAGCTCAGGCGCGATCGCCGAGTCGTTTTCCGTTACTCCACTGCAGATGGAAGAATCACGCCGGAAGCCAATCCCAATGGCTCACTCGACAACATCGCGGGCATCTGCAATGAAGGACGCAATGTGCTCGGCATGATGCCCCATCCGGACCGCAGCGCTGATCCTCTTTTGGGAATGACTGACGGTGTGCGCATCTTCCAGTCGATGGTAGGCGCATTCGCCCACAGATAACCTATGGACCGCGTTGCCATGCTGCGGGAGGTCCTTGCGCACAATCCGAAAGACACTTTCGCCCGCTACGGGTTGGCCATGGAGTACGTCAATCGCGGAGATATGGCCGCTGCTCTGGAGGAATTCAAGACGCTCCTCGATGCCAATCCCGACTACGCTCCTGGTTATCAGATGGCTGCGCAAACATTGATGAAAGCCGGCCGCGATGATGACGCACGAAAAATGCTTCAGGACGGAATAGCTTGCGCCATTCGCATCCGCAACCAGCACGCACGGTCAGAGATGGAAGCGATGCTGGATGAATTGCGCTGATGCCCGCGCGAGCGGCCATGCATTTATCTGCATTTCGACCTCTCTCATCCTGCATTATTGACGTTGACCTTACTAATGCTCCCAAGGTCTGTCATCCTGAGGCCCGGTTTCGCCGAAGGATCTGCCGCGATGCTGCAAACTTAAATACTGTGGCGTGGCTCTCACCACAATCATGAGTTTCAGGTGGAGGAGCCTGGGGAGCGCATTTTCCGTCTGAGACATTGCGGGAGATCCTTCGCGCAAAAGAGGCGCTCAGGATGACAGCGGTTGAAGCCGTCCGAGAATAAACGTGAATAGTCCAGCCTTAAGGCTGAATTCGCGCGAGTTCTTTGCGATAAAGTTCGTTCTGCGGAAATTCCTGTGACAGTCCCGCGAGGAGCTGGCGCGCGGTGTTTCGATCTTTGTTGCGGAGCGCGGCTACCGCCAATAGCAGGCGGGCATATGGCGCAAGATACTGGCCTTTTGTCGCGGTCAGCCGAAGTTTCTCCAGGCCCTCTTCTCTGTCGGTTTCGGCGCCGCCCAGCCGAAGAATCCAGCGGACGGGAGCCGAATTCAAACTCAGCAGGTAGTTCTCAACACCGACTGCCAGATACGCGTCGTAGCACGACGGATCGGCTGCAAGCAGGCGTTCCGCAATGGAACGCGAATTCTTCATATAGCTCAGAGCTGACAGATTTTTCTTATCGATGAGCGCGACATAGTCGCCCTCCAGCCCGTTCGACATCACTAAAGCGAGCAACGCGCGCGAATCTTGTGGCTTCACCACCAGAATCTTGTTCGCGGCTTCTCTCGCCTTCGTCAGTTCCGCCTGAAACGCAGCACGGATGGCGGGATCGGGAGAGAGCTTTTGGCGCTTTTCGAATTTCTGATCGTCGATGAATAGATCCGATTCGAGAATCTTCAGCCGATTGAATTCAGAGAAAAGATACGCAGCAGCGTTGGACGCGGGGCCGAGTGGATCGTCGGGATAGCTCTGTTCCCATTCTGAAAATGTGTGGTGAGCGCCTGCGAAATCCAGGTTGTACATCTGCTGGAATCCATTATTCAGATCGGACGGGATATTCGTCGCAAATACCGTGCCGCTGAGAAGCAGGCACAGCAGAGCAGCTGCGAGTTTCGGTCTCAAAGAGGCGATCATCTGGTTGCGCTGGAAGCCTAACGTGAACTTACGCGCCTTTACCACGATGTGAACCACGGAAGGCAAACAAAGTTGTGCTGAAACGGTCAAGAGGTTGGGAGAGACGGGGCATCGCTGCCCCATCTCGCTTATTAGTTTCGCGCGGAACTTAGCGCGGAGTCGTCGGGGTCGTCGCAGTCGTTCCCGTGGAGCAGTTGGTCGAAGTGGTCCCCGCCGACGTGCTGGAAGTGGTTCCGTTTTGCGTATTCGTGGTCGTGCCGCTGGTCGCGGGGGTCTGAGCACAGTTCGTCGTCCCTGCTGCACCCGGCGTGCCGGTTGAGCCCATCGTCGATCCACTTGTGCTGGTCGTACCGGTGCTGCCGGTCGTGCCTACCGAGCTGCCGGTTGATCCCGTCGTTCCAGTCGTGCCCATCGTGCCGGTTGAGCCTGCGCTCGCGCCGGTCGATCCCGTCGTGCCCGTAGTCGAGTTGGGAGTAGTCGCGGCGCCCGAGCTGGGTAAGTTTGCGGCGCCGGAGCTCGGAAGATTTGCGGCTCCGGAGCTGGGCAGAGAAGCTGCTCCCGAGCTTCCCGTCGTGCTCTGCGTGGTACCAATTCCGCGTGGATTGCTGCTCGACGTCGTGCTCGGACTGGTGGTGGTAGATTGTCCTACCGTGCTGCCCGGAGTCGTTCCAGCCGTCGTAGCTACCGTGCCTCCGGCCTGAGTATTTTGCGAACCCATTGTGCCGGTTGCGTTTGCTGTCGTTCCTGCGCCTGTGCCGGTGCTGCTGCCGCCGATGCCTGAAGCTGTCGAGCCGGCTGTTTGGGCGCCCGCCCAGGCAAAGGCCGCCAGCATAGTTGGAGCTAAAAGCCATGTTCGTTTCATTCTTGATTCCTCTGCGTTTTTGAATTCGGCATCTCTGCCGTGCTCGAAGAGTTCTATAGTCGTTTCGATTCCCGAGGCTCCAATGGCGATGCTTCCGCGCACTCTGCGGCAAGCCTGCGCCAGAGCTGCGCCGCAGCAGCGAATACTCTGGGCCGAGACAAACACTGCGCTTCTCTCTTCATCAGAAATGTTGTGTTTACCATTGGCCTCTCAGGTTGGCCCTATCGCTGCGCCGCTCTGTTCGACGTGGTGCTCTGTACCACCTTTTTCTTTGCCCAGTCTGGGCCGACTGCGACTCCAGCTCAACAGCCCAAGACTTCACCACAAGTTCAGGAGATTCTGCCGTCGTATGAAGGGCAGAAGGTCTCTTCCGTAGAGCTCGCCGGACATCCCGAAATCGACATGGGGCCCTTCCTGCCGCTGCTCGTCCAAAAACAGGACGAGCCGTTCTCGAAGGAAAAAGTCGATGCCACGATTGCGGCAATCAAGAGCACTCATCGGTTCGATGATGTTCAGGTGCAGGTGCGCCCAGAGCCAGAAGGCATCCGCGTCCTGTTTATCCTCGAGCCGGCGGTGTACTTCGGAATCTACGAGTTTCCCGGAACGCAACGTGTCTTCCCGTACGCGCGGTTGCTGCAGATTTCCGATTACCCGCCAAGAGGTCCCTACACTCCTGTGGACGTAGTCAACGCGCAGCACTCGCTGGAACGTTTCATGCAGCGGGAAGGCTACTTCCGCGCGCAGATCAAGCCGCGGATTGAGACTGATAAAACACACGGTCTGGCTAACGTCTATTTTGATACCACTCTGGGAAAGAAAGCGAAGTTCGGGACGGTCACTCTGAAAGGAGCGACTCCCGAAGACGACGCCAAACTCAAAGGTGCGATCCATTCCCTGTGGTCGCGACTGTGGAATCGAGCGATTCGTACCGGTAAGACGTATTCGCTCAAAACGCTGCAGAACGCGACCAACTACATGCAGACCAAGCTGATGAAAGAAGAGCACCTCGATGCCAAGGTGAAACTGATATCAGCTAACTACAATCCAGAAACCAACCGCGCCGACCTTACTTTCAATGTTCAGACTGGCCCGTTCTACCACGTGAAGGTACAGGGCGCGCATGTCTGGAGCTGGACGAAAAAGAAACTGCTTCCGGTGTATCAGGAAGTAGGAATCGATCCCGAGATCATCCAGGAAGGACGCACGAACCTCGTCTCCTACTTCCAGTCGAAGGGCTACTTTGATGCAAAAGTAAACGTCAATACCACGCAGCAGGCAAATGGCGAGAGCATCGTCTACGCTGTGCAAAAAGGATCGCGGCACAAGGTTGCGGACGTCGATGTTGCCGGTAATACCACCCTCGACAATGACGACTTACTCCCGCATGTGGCGGTGAAGAAGGCTCACTTCCTCTCCCACGGTAAATACAGCGAGAACCTCGTCCACACCAGCGTTAAGAACCTGGAACGCCTTTATCAGGCCGATGGCTTCAGTGACGTGAAGGTCACGCCGGAGGTACATAACCAAAATGGGAACGTTCAGGTCACCTTCCGCGTGGTCGAAGGCGAGCGCGACATCGTCGAGGCGATGCACATTCAAGGCAATGACAGCCAGCCGGTCTCAAATCTCGCGCCCAAGGGCTTGAATCTTGGTCCCGGCAAACCCTATTCGCAAAAACTGGTGCAGGAAGACCGCAATACGATGATGGCTTCCTATCTGAAGCTCGGATACCTGAATGCCACGTTCCGGCAAACCGCCAAGCCGGTCGATAAAGACAAGCATCATTTGGAAGTCACTTACATGATCGAGGAAGGTCCGCAAGTTCGCACGGCCACGATCGTGACACTCGGACGGGGCGAGACGCGGCAGTCGCTCATCAGTCGTGTGGCTCCGCTCTCGAAGGGAGCTCCGATGCGCGAGGATCAGTTGCTCGCCAACGAAAGCCAACTCTATAACCTCGGAGTCTTCGACTGGGCCGAGATCGATCCACGGCGGCGCATCACCACGCAAACCCAGGAGGATGTGCTGGTGAAAGTTCACGAAGCCAAGAAGAACGACCTCACCTACGGCTTCGGCTTCGACGTTATTAATCGCGGCGGCAGCATTCCAAGCGGGACTGTCGCCGTTCCCGGCCTTCCCGCAGTGGGACTGAGCAAGAACTTCAAGACCAGTCAGAAGACCTACTACGGACCGCGGGCCCTAGTTGAGTACACAAGAAAAGATCTCTGGGGACGTGCTGAATCTCTCAGTTTCGCCGCTCTGGGCGCGCGCCTCGATCAACGTGGACAGATCACGTTCACCGACCCGTATTTCCGGGGAACGAATTGGTCTGCGGGAGCCAACATTGGGGGCGAGCACGATGCGCAAAATCCAATCTTCACCTCGGTAATCGGAAATGCCGGGTTCCAACTACAGCGCGCGCTGAATGAAGACAAGACGATGAACATGTTGCTCCGTTACAACTATTCGCAGACCGGCCTCACGAACCTGGTGATTCCCGGATTGGTGCCCGCCGAGGACATGCACGTTCGGCTCTCTACTCTCTCGGCAACTTTCGTCCGCGATACGCGCGATTTTCAGCTCGACGCGCACAAAGGCATTTACGAGACCTTCGAAGGCGATTTCAATCCCTCAGCTCTCGGATCGAATTTCAACTTTGGACGTTTCCTGGCCCAAACCGCTTATTACAAGAAGATCCCTGCCAACATTGTGTGGGCCAACAGCGTGCGCGTGGGCTTTGCCACTGCGTTCAGCGGACACGTGCCGTTAAGCCAGTCTTTCTTTAGCGGCGGCGCGAGCACTCTGCGCGGATTCCCGCTGAATGGAGCCGGTCCGCAGCGTCAGGTTCCCGTCTGCTCCGTTGGCCAAACCAGCGGATGTCCGCTGATCTCGGTTCCCGAAGGCGGCAATCAGCTGTTGATCGTTAACTCCGAATTCCGTATTCCGGTTCCGCTGAAGCAGGGACTAGGCGTAGTTCCCTTCTACGACGGCGGCAACGTATTCCGCACCATCGGATTCCATGGGCAATACACGAACACAGTTGGTCTGGGATTCCGTTACGCGACTCCAGTGGGCCCCGTCCGCATCGACTTTGGCTACAACTTGAATGCTCCTCCGGGAGTCAAACCATTCCAGTACTTCATCACCATCGGACAGGCATTCTGAGGAGCTTAGGCTGTGAGCGCAGCACCGAATTTACCTCCGTATTACAACGAACCTCCTGAGGAGCCACGCCAGTTCGAAGAGCCAGCTCCACATCGACGCCACCGATGGAAAAAGATCGTCGGATGGGTTGTTGGCGTCATCCTCTTTCTGATCATTGCTGCGGGTGTAACGATTTATGTCCTGCTGCATAACGAATCATTCCACCAATACGTTTTGAAGAAAGCCGAGGCGCAGGCGGCTGCTGCGCTGGGCTCGCAGGTTCATGCCAGCGATTTCGCTCTTCACTTTCACGGAATTTCGCCCAGCCTGGATCTTTACAACGTCGTGGTGGACGGAGCGAATCCATATCCGACACCGCCGCTGCTCACCGTCGACCACATTCATCTCGGTATTCGTGTCGTCTCCATTCTGAGCAAAACCTGGTACATGGATGACGTAGCCATCAATCATCCAGTCGTGCGCGTATTTATCGACGCGCATGGCACAGACAATCTGCCGCAAACCAAAAGCAACAACCAGAAGAAGAGCAACACAAACATCTTCGATCTCGGAGTTCGTCACGCGCTGCTCGACAATGGCGAGATCTATTACAACAACCGCAAGAGCGTGATGAACGCCGACCTGCACGACCTCACGTTCCAATCTGGATTCGATCCATCGCAGAAGCGTTATTCAGGCAATATCAGCTACAAGGACGGCCACCTCAAGCTCGAAAACTTCAATCCGATTCCCCACGACCTGAGCGCGAAATTCGACCTCACGCCGCAGAAGTTTAAGCTCACAGACGCCACTCTCAACAGCGGTGACTCGCATTTCATCCTCAACGCCACGCTGACCGACTTTGCGCATCCACACGTGAACGCCACATATCAAGCGGTTTTAGATTCCGGCCAGTTCCGCCGAACATTGAAGAACGCGTCTCTTCCAATCGGAGTGCTGAGCGCGAACGGCTCGCTCGAATACCAGGCCAAGCCCGATACACCGATGCTCGCAGTGGTGGTGGTTGATGGAGCTCTGAACAGCCGCGAACTCCAGATTGTCACGCCGACGATGCGCACCAACATCCGGGACCTCGGCGCGCGCTACACGCTGCGCAACGGGAATCTCGAAGTCAAAAACATGCGCGCCAGCCTGCTCGGCGGCGGACTCACCGGCAATCTGGTTATGCGCGATCTGACCGGAAAATCGCAGTCGCATCTGGTTGCTGCCCTGCACGGAATCTCTGTTGCAGATTTGAAGGCGATGATGAATTCCCCAGCTCTGCGCCAGGTAAAAGTGAATGGCAGAGTCGACGCCAACGCGGACGCGACCTGGGGACGCACCTTCGATGACATGAAGGCCAAGGCCGACGCCACCGTGAACGCGAACCTTGCGCCGGCAAATGGAAACGGCGCAGCGGTGCCACTGAACGGCGCCATTCACGGCGCGTATTCAAATGCCACTAAGACAATCGCACTCTCGAACAGCTTCATCCGCCTGCCGCAAACGTCCCTAAACCTGAACGGCACGGTCAGCGATCGGTCAGCGTTGCAGATTCGTTTGCAGTCCAACGACCTGCATGAACTGGAAAACATCGCTGATGAATTTCGTGCGCCGGGTTCGCAGCCGTTTGGCCTGTACGGCGCCGCGAACTTCAACGGGACTGTCACCGGATCGACGGCAGCGCCGCATATTGCCGGCCAGTTCAACGCAGACAATCTTCGCGTGCACGGCACGCAGTGGAAGCTACTGCGCACCAACATCAATGCGAGCCCAACCGGCGCGAGTCTTACGAATGGCGAACTCGACCCCGCCGATCGCGGCCGCGTGACTTTCAACCTAAGCGCCGGCCTCCGGAAATGGGCTTTCACCAACACCAGCCCCCTTCAGGTCGAACTGAACGCGAACAATCTGAACGTCGGCGAGCTGGCCAAAGCCGGAGGCGTGACTACCCCGATCAAAGGAACGCTGGCAGCGAACGTGAATGTGCATGGCACGGAAGTCAACCCGATCGGACAAGGCACAGTCAGTCTCACTAATGCTCAGGTTTCCGGCGAGCCCATCAATGCGCTGAATCTAAACTTCAATGGCACAGGCGAGGTCGTGAACGCCAAGTTGAACGCGCGCATTCCCGCTGGTTCTGCGAACGGCAATCTCGTCTTTTATCCGAAGTCACAGAATTACGACTTCCAACTCCAGGCGCCCGGAATTCAACTCGCGCAACTGCAGACGGTAAAGCAGCGCGGCATGAATCTGACAGGCGTGCTCAGCCTGATCGCCAGCGGACGCGGTACGGTTCAGAATCCGCAGCTTACGGCTTCTCTGCAGATTCCCAAGTTGGTCATCGACAATCAGGCGATCAATGGCATCGCGCTGAACGCAAATGTTGCCAATCACGTTGGAACTTTTGATCTCAACTCGCAGGTCCTGAACACGTCCATTCGTGGACGCGGGACCGTAAACCTCACCGGCGACTACTACGCGAATGCCACGCTGGACACCCAAGCCATTCCGCTGGGTGCGATTGTGGCGGCTTATGCGCCATCGCAAGCGGGCAAGATTAACGGCCAAACCGAACTGCACGCAACGCTGAAAGGCCCGCTCAAGGACAAAGCTCGCGTCGAGGCGCATGCGACCATTCCCGTTCTGAACGTCAACTACGCGAACACCGTGCAGATCGGCGCCGCGAGCCCAATCCATGTTGATTATGTCAATGGCGTGCTTGCCCTCGAGCGCGTTCAACTGCGCGGCACCGACACCAACCTGCAGTTCCAGGCAACCGTGCCGGTTGTCGATCGCAATGCTCCTGTCTCGATGCTAGCTCTGGGTACTGTCGATTTGAAACTGGTTCAACTCTTCGATCCTGATCTGGTGACTTCCGGACAGCTTCGTCTCAACATCAATTCATACGGACAACGTAGGAATCCGGACGTCCAGGGGCAGATCGAAGTTGTGAACGCCGGCTTCGCCAGTGGAGACCTCCCGCTTGGATTGCAAAATGGGAATGGCGTATTGACCTTAACCAAAGATCGTCTCAACGTAACCAGCTTCAAGGGCGAAGTTGGAGGTGGGCAGGTCACGGCCAGCGGCGGGGTCGTTTACCGGCCGGCGCTCGCTTTCAATCTTGCATTGGCCGGGCGGGGAATTCGGCTGCTGTATCCGCAAGGGGTTCGAACCAGATTGGGAATGACTGTCGCCCTCACCGGCAACCTGGATTCGGCGCTGCTCAACGGAGACGTGCGCATCAACCAGCTTTCCTTTGCCCCCGACTTCGATCTCATGACGTTCATCGGTCAATTTTCCGGAGACACTGTTCCAGCGCCCTCACAAGGATTCGCTGACAAGCTCAAGCTCAACCTTGCCGTGAACGCCACGAACGGCATCAGTCTCGTCAGCCGTACGCTGAGCCTCGATGGAACCGCCAACCTGGAGGTAAATGGCACAGCTGCAAATCCGGTGATTCTCGGACGCGTGGTCCTCTCGGGCGGCGATCTCATCTTCCAGGGAAATCGTTACCTGCTCCAAAATGGGACGATCGACTTTGTGAATCCCTACGAGACGCAGCCGGTCGTCAACGTTGCGGTAAACACCACGATTCAGGAATACAACATCATGATGCACTTCGATGGACCGGTTGACCGTCTGCACACGAACTACACCTCCGTGCCGTCGCTGCCACCATCGGACATCATCAACCTGATTGCCTTTGGTAAAACCACGGAAGCCTCCGCAGCAAATCCGACTCCGCCCGGAAGCATGGGCGCCGAGTCGCTGGTCGCATCTCAAGTCGCAAGCCAGGTAACTAGCCGATTGCAAAAAATCGCCGGCATCTCGCAGCTATCCATCGATCCCGAATTGGGAGGCAATCAGCAGAATCCAGGCGCTCGCGTCGCTATTCAACAACGGGTGACCGGCAATCTGTTTGTCACATTCGCAACCGACGTTACGCAGACCCAGAACACGACCATCAAGCTCGAATACCACATGAGCCCGCGAGTTTCGTTTAGCGGCACGCGCGACGAAAACGG
>Ga0070741_10017144_pt1 | contig 11941 bp, 11 predicted proteins | sample Coa_R1_4_FD_66440 | JGI IMG/M metagenome (GOLD analysis project Ga0070741, IMG submission 66440) | Surface soil microbial communities from Centralia Pennsylvania, which are recovering from an underground coalmine fire - Coalmine... | ecosystem: Environmental > Terrestrial > Soil > Unclassified ...
GCGGCGGCGCTGTCGTGAAAGGTGAGGAAGACCTGATTGTCGGGGATATCGCCGGTCGCGGTCGCGTTCGCCTCCGCCTGCAACGGATTCGGACCGGCCGCGGAGGTCGTCGTCGCAGGCCTCGCGGTTTGGGCCCGCGCGGCCTGGGTGGTCGTGATCGGCGCGGCCTGCTTCGAGCCGCCGCAACCGGCCAAGGCGACCGCAAGGAGCATCGCGCCCGCGCTCACGGCCCGGGGTGGCATGCTCGAACTGTTCCCCCGCGCGCCTGAAACGCGCCTGAACACCCGCCTTGCGTCGAGAGTCGGCAGGACCAGGCCGGTTGCGCACGGCCGAGCGGCCGCGCGCAACCGACGCCGGCGTATTTACGGGCCGGTGTTGCTACCTCCGCCCGTGTCGAGACTGCAGGTGCCGGTCTGATCGTCGTACTGGACGTTGTCCGCGTTCGGGTCGATTCCCGACTTCTGGCAGGCAGCCGCCTGCGCGGCGGCGTCGCTGTCGAATTCCGCGGTCGATCCGTGCTCGTCCTGCTGCTCGGATGCGCTCGGATCCTCTCTGCTCGCACGCACCCTCGCCCGAGCGTGCTGCGCCCGCGCGACGGCGTGCGAGCGGGCCGCATGCGGACGCGATGCGTTCGAGGCGCCCGCGTGCGATCCGCCCGCGGCGGACGCGAGCGCAGCGCCGCCGAGCGCGAGCGCTGCGACCGCGAGGATCCCTGCGCCGGCCTTGCTGAGACGTACAGGCATGTCGTTTGACCTCCTCGGCGTGGCTTGACGGGACATGCGCGGGCCACGGTAGGGAGGCGTCGGTGAACGCTCGGTGACGGTCGCCGTTCACCTTCGTTTCACCTTTTCTCGAGCATCCTGACAGGAGCGTGCGCGCGCTTGTCGTCGAGGACGACCGCAAGCTCGGCCCGTTGCTGCGGCGGGCGCTCGGCGAGCGCGGCGGCGCCGCCGACCTCGCCCGCACGGGAGAGGACGCGCTCTGGATGGCGCAGGCACGCAGCTATGACGCGATCGTGCTCGACGTGATGCTCCCCGACCTCGACGGCTTCGAGACCTGCACGCGACTGCGCGAGCACGGTGTGTGGACGCCGGTGCTGCTGCTGACCGCGCGCGACGCGGTCGAGGACCGCGTCTACGGGCTCGACTGCGGCGCCGACGACTACCTCACCAAGCCGTTCTCGATCGCCGAGCTGCGAGCGCGGCTGCGCGCGCTCGTCCGCCGCGGCCGGCCGGAGCGCCCGACCGTGCTCGAAGCGGGCGACCTGAAGCTCGATCCGTCAGCGCAGCGGGTCTGGCGCGGCCGGACCGAGATCAGGCTCTCGCCGAAGGAGATCGCGCTGCTCGAGCTGTTCCTGCGCCGGCCGGGCGAGGTGATCAGCCGGTACGAGCTCCTCGACCACTGCTGGGACATGAGCTACGACAACCGCTCCAACGTCGTCACCGTCCACATCCGCCACCTGCGCGAGAAGATCGACCGCCCCTTCGGCCGCAGCGCGATCGAGACCGTCCGCGGCGCCGGCTACCGGCTTCGGCCCGATGGCCGGTGAGCCGGCTGCCGATCCGCGTCCGCCTCACCCTCGCCTTCGCGGCGGCGATGGCGGCGCTGCTCGCCGCGCTCGCCTTCCTTCTCCTCCACCACCTCGCCGGCTCGCTCGACGCCACGCTCGACCAGGGGCTGCGCGCCCGCGCCGACGACGTCACAGCGCTCGTCCGGCAATCGGACACCGGGCTCCGCGACGCGACCTCCTCCCCCGCCGCCGTCAAGAGCTTTGCGCAGATCCTCGACCGCCACGGCAGGATCGTCGACGAGACACGCGGCCTCGGCGCCCGGCCGCTCCTCGACAGCCGACAGCTCGCACGCGCCCGCGCCGCACCGCTGCTCGTCGGCCGCGCTCGCCGCCTCGGCGTCGACGTCCGCCTGCTCGCGGTGGCTGTCTCCGCCCAGGATCAGCCGCTCGTGGTCGTGGTCGGGGCGCCGCTCTCCGCCCGCGACGCCGCGATTGCGAACCTGCGGAGCGAGCTCCTCTTCGGCGGCCCGGCGGCCCTGCTCGCGACCGCGCTGATCGCTTACCTGCTCGCCGCCGCAGCACTCCGACCCGTCGAGCGGATGGGGGTCCGTGCCGGCACGATCTCCGAGCGGCGGCTCTCCGAGCGGCTGCCGGTCCCTCGGGCCCGCGACGAGCTGGCGCGGCTCGGCCAGACGCTCAACGCGATGCTGGCCCGCATCGAGCACGGCGTCGCCCGCGAGCACCGCTTCGTCGCCGACGCGAGCCACGAGCTCCGCGCCCCGCTCGCGCTCCTGCGCGCCGAGGTCGAGCTCGCCCTCGAGCAGCCTCGCCCCGAGCCCGAGCTGCGGGCGGCGCTGCGCTCGATCGGCGAGGAGGCCGACCGTCTCAGCCAGCTCGCGGAAGACCTGCTCCTGCTCGCGCGGCTCGACGAAGGACGACTCCCGCTGCACAACGAGCCGATCGAGGTACGCGCGCTGTTCGACGCGGTCGCGTCGCGGTTCCAACGTCGCATCGTCGACGCTCGCCGCGCGCTCACCGTGACACCTGTCGAGGCCTGCCTCGAGGGCGACCGGCTGCGGCTCGAGCAAGCGCTGGGCAACCTGCTCGAGAACGCGATCCGCCACGCTGACGGCGGCATCGACCTGTACGCACGCGAGACCGCAGACGTCGTCGAGCTCCACGTCGCCGACGACGGCCCCGGCTTCCCGGACGGCTTCCTCCCGGAAGCGTTCGCCCGCTTCAGCCGCGCCGACAACGCACGAACCGAAGCCGGAACCGGGCTCGGCCTCGCCATCGTTGCCGAGATCGCCGCCGCCCACGGCGGCGCCGCCGCCGCCGCCAACCGCCCCGGCGGCGGCGCCGACATCTGGCTCGCGCTCCCGCGCACCGCCACGGCGACGTCGTCACTGGAGCAGGCGACCGCGTCCGCAGCCTGACCCCGTCTCCTCGTCCGTTCAGGTCGCGGTCAGATCGACGCCGCCCGTCCGGCACGACCGTTCCTCTCCGCCACGGAGCGAACGCCGTCCTCCTCGGCCGCCTCGCCGCCAGTCCGACGCGCGCGTCCATCGCGATTCCCGGACGCTCCCCGCCCCCGCTCGCAGTCCCAGCTACCCCGTTCGCTGGCTACCTTCTGACGATGCGCCGGCGAGAGAGGGCTCAGGCGATCAACGGCGCACGCGCGCAAGCTTCGCGAAGGCGAGGCGCACGGTGATGATCGCGAGCATCGACACCGCCTGGTATCGGACTGTGAACGAGTTCGCGCGCGATACCGCTTGGGCACACGGCACGGTCGCGAGCTACGCGAGCTGGGCCGGGCTCGTCCTGCTCGCATCGCTCCTCGTCGTCGGCTGGCTCCTGGGCCGCCGCCGCGCCGACGCCCCCCGCCAGACCGCGACGGCGTTCCTCGTCGGCGCAGGCGCCGTGCTCGCCCTGCTCGCAAACCAGGCGATCGGCCCGGCCGTGGGGCGCACCCGCCCATGTCACGCCCTCGCCCACATCGAAGTGCTGCTGCACTGCGCGAGCGACTCCTCGTTCCCGAGCGACCACGCGATGATCGCCGGCGCGTTCGCCGCCGGACTCCTCCTCCTCGATGTCAGGCTCGGCCTGCCCGCGCTCGTGCTCGCGCTCCTCCTCGCCTTCGCGCGCATCTACGTCGGCGTCCACTACCCCACGGACGTAGCGGCAGGCCTCGCGATCGGGGCGACGATCGGCGCCACGCTCGTGCTCCTGCTCCGCCCTGTCGCGACATCGCTCGCTCGACAGCTCACACGCACGCCGCTTCGACCTCTGATCGCAAACCGCTGACCCGTGCCCGTGAAGCGCTCGGCGCTGCCGGACGCGGGATGCAGTCGCAGATCGCCCCGACACCGTCGGAGGCGCCGGCCACGGCGTCGCCGGCGATGTCGCCGCCGCGCACGGCCTCAGGCGGCAGGTTTCTCGTCAGGCTGCCGCGCGACTGGCCCGCGCTCTCGGCGTTCAGGCGGGGTTCAGGCGCCTCAGTCGATCCTGCGCGGATGCTGCTGCGCCTCGGCGCCGCGATCGGGCTCGTCCCTCTCCGCCCGCTTGCCGTCCCGGCGGCCGGGGCCGCCTTCCTCGTCGAGCTACCGGCCGGGCAACCGAGTGCCGGTGCCGAGGCGGCCGGCAACGACCGACAGGCAGGCTAGAACGCTGCCCGCCCGCCGCCCGCTTCGGCGCAACATCCGCCGCTCGTGCACCGTGCTGCTCATCGGCGCGTCGGCCTGCGCTGCGACAGTCACGGTCGCGCTACTGACCTCAGGCGGCAGCGGCTCGACGAGCGGGGGCGCCCGAGCGCCTCGGCTGCGGGATGCGAACAGCCGGCAAGGGCGCTTGGTCGAGCGGCGCACCGGCGCTCTGCGAGCCCCGGTTCAGGACGCGACCGCAGTCGCGCTCGGTGCCGGGCGGGTGATGCTGCTCGGCGGGCTCACCGCCGCCGACACTTCCAGGGCAGACATTCGCGTCGCGACTGCAACAGGGGATCGCGGCGGCGGCAGCCTTCCGACCGCCGTCCACGACGCCGCGGCGGTTCGGCTCGGCGGAGCCGTCTACCTGTTCGGCGGCGGCACGAACGCGAACACGCAAAGCGATCGGATCGTGCGCGTCCCGCTGAGCGGCGGCGCTGGAACCGTGATCGGGCGGCTGCCGGCACCGAGCTCCGACCAGTCGGCGGCCGCAATCGGAAGCACCGCCTACGTCGTAGGCGGGTACACCGGCACGCGCTGGCTCGACACGATCGTCGCCTGGCGCCCAGGCACGAGCGCGCGCGTCGTCGCGAGGCTCCCAGTCCCGCTCCGCTACGCCGCCGTCACCGCCGTCGCCGGTCGGCTGGTGATCGCGGGCGGCTCACTCGAGAACGGCACCGCCAGCGCGGCGGTGCTGGAATACACGCCGGCGCTCGCGCGCGTGCGCGCTCTCGGGCGGCTTCCGGCTCCGACGACCCATGCCGCCGCGGCGGCGATCGGAGGCGTTGTCTACGTGATCGGCGGCCGCGGTGCCACCGTCGGCAGCGCCACCGCACGCATCGTCGCGATCGACCCGACCACGCGCCGCGTCCGCGCTGCCGGCTCACTGCTGACGCCGCGCTCCGACCTCGCCGCCGTGAGCCTCGGTCGTTCGATCCTGCTCGCAGGCGGCCGGGGCATCGACGGCACACAAGCGACGCTGAGCACGCTCACCGTGGCCTCGCGGCCCCACCGTGCGCAGAGCGCGCAAGCCTTCCGGGGCGCGGGTACCGCGAGCAACATCTACGCCTTCGATCAGGCGGGCATGCTCACCGGCGCCGCCCGCTTCGCGCGGTCGCTCGTGTACGTGCCGAACAGCCAGAGCGCGAGCGTGGACGTGATCGACCCCCAGACGTACAAGGTCGTCGACCACTTTGCCGTCGGATTGCTCCCGCAGCACGTCGTGCCGAGCTACGACCTGAGGACGCTGTATGTCACGAACGACGTCGGCAACAGCCTGACCGCGATCGATCCACGCACGGGCAAGCCCGGACGGACGATCGCAGTCGAGGATCCGTACAACCTGTACTTCACCCCCGACGGCCGCTACGCGATCGTCGTCGCCGAGCGACTGCGTCGGCTCGACTTCCGCGACCCGCACGGCTTCACGCTGCACCACTCGCTCTCCGTGCCCTGCGCCGGCGTCGATCACTTGGACTTCTCCGCCGCCGGCGGCTACCTGATCGCGAGCTGCGAATTCTCCGGGCAGCTCGTAAAGGTCGACGTCGCGAGCGAGCGCGTCGTCGGCGTTCTCGGTCTCCCCGACGGACGTGGCGGCGAGCCGCAGGACGTTCGTCTCTCTCCGGACGGAGGCGTCTTCTACGTCGCCGACCTCGCCGCAGGCGGAGTCTGGAAGGTGGACGGTCGCCGCCTGCGGGTCCTCGGCTTCATCCGAACCGGCGCAGGCGCGCACGGCCTCTATCCGAGCCGCGACGGAAAGGATCTGTATGTGTCGAACCGGGGCGACGGATCGGTCTCGGTGATCAGCTTCGAGACGGACAAGGTGGTCAGGAAGTGGCGGATCCCCGGTGGGGGCAGCCCCGACATGGGCGGCGTCTCCGCCGACGGAAGCGTGTTGTGGCTCTCCGGCCGCTACGACAGCGAGGTGTATGCCATCTCCACCCGAACCGGCCGGCTGCTCGCGCGCGTCCCGGTTGGGGCAGGGCCGCACGGTCTCTGCGTGTGGCCGCAGCCGGGACGCTACTCGCTCGGCCACACCGACAACATGCGTTGACGTCCGTACCCGCTCGCGGCCGCGGCGGCCCTGAGAGTCCTGCCCTGCGGCTGCGGCGCGAGACGCTGCAGGGTGCGGTTCACGGCGCTTCCCTACGTACGACGCCGCCACGTGAGAGTCGCGAGCAGGCCGAGCACGAGCGTGGGGACGAACGAGAGCACGCGGTAGACCAAGACGGCGGCGACGACCCGGACCGACGGACCACCGAACCCGACGAGCGTGCCGGTGAGGCCGAGCTCGACGACGCCGAGGCCGCCCGGCGTGATCGGCAACGAGCCGATCAGACGTCCGATCGACCAGGCTGCGAACGACTCCGCGACCGCGACGTGGTGCCGGTCGATCCCGACGGCCCGGATACTGAGCTCGAGCATGACGTAGCCTGTCAGCTGGTTCGCGAGCGTCGCCGCCGTCAGCGATCCCCACCGCCGGCGAAGGAGCACGAGCAGCTCGCCGCGGTACTGCACGAGCGCGTCGCCGTTCCAGCCGACGGGAGCGCGTCGAGCGAGACCGCGCACACGCGAGGCGACGCCGGCTGCGCGGTCGCCGACACGCGCGGCGAATCCGGCGCGCCACAGCACCCCGACGACGACTCCGACGAGCAGCACCGCGATCGAGAGACCGACGCCCGCAAGCAGACGCAGCAGCGCGCTGACCGTACCCTCGGCAGCCAGCAGCCCAAGCCCGACGACGGGGAAGAGGAAGGTCGAGACCTGGCTCCAGAGACCGGTCAGCGCGACGGCCGACGTGACCGCCGAGCGCGAGAAGCCGCGTGACCGGAGCATCGCGAACGAGGCCGCCATCCCGAGCGGCGCACCGCCCGGCATGACGAGGCTGAACGCCGTTGACGCCTGCGTCATCCTCACGGCGTCAGGCAACCGCAGCCCCGGCAGTGCGACGAGCCAGGGCAGCGCATAGGTCAGGAGGTCGACCGCGGTGACGGCGAGCAGCGCGAGAATCCACCAGCCTCCGAGCTCGCCGACGACACGCCACACCGAGGCGTAGCCCGCGAGCTGTGGCAGCGCGTACGCGTAAACCGCGCCGACGACAGCCGCGGACACGAGGCCGCCGAACAGCAGCCGCCGACGGTTCACGCGCCGCTCATCGGCGAGCGGTTACCGTCGCCGGGTGATGGACGCCCCGATCGGCGCGGCACGCCGCGACCTGCTCGTCCCGGCCGTGCTCGCGGGTGCGGCGGTCTGCGCCTTGCTCCTCTTCGGCTCGGCGCAGGGCGACGCACCGGCGCACCTCTACCGCACCTTCCTCGTGCAGCACGGGGCGGTCCTCTGGGACAACCTCTGGTACGCGGGTCAGTATCCCGTCACCTCGTACAGTCTTCTCTACTACTTCCCGGCCGCAACGTTCGGGAACGTCACGCTGGTCGTCGGCGCCGTGCTCGCGTCGGCGCTGCTGTTCACCGCGATCGCCTACCACGAGTGGGGCGCCGCCGCGCGCTGGCCGACGCGTTCGTTCAGCGTGCTCGCGGCGGCGCCGGTCTTCACGGGCCTCTACGCGTACTCGGTCGGGTTCGCGATGCTGCTCGCCGCCGTGCGCGTCCTCCAGCGCGGACGCACCCTCTTCGCGCTGCTGCTCGCGGCGATCACGCTCGGTGTCAGCCCGCTCGCGTTCGTCTTCCTCTGCGCCATCCTGCTGGCCGTCGTCTTCTCGCGCCGGCGAATCGACGGACGCACGATCGTCGTCGCGATCGGTCTCGCGCTGATCGGCTGCGGCGAGGGCGCCGTTCTCGTCCTCTTCCCGACCCCGGGCGTCTACCCCTTTAGCCCGGTCGATCTCGCAGCGATTCTGACGATATGCGCGCTCGGGGCCTACCTCGCGGCGCGCGGTAATCGCGGCGGTGTCCTCGCGGCGTTCTTCGTCGTCTGGGGACTCGGCAGCGTCGCAGCATTTCTCGTCCCGACAGCCGTCGGCGACAACTGGACGCGCCTACGCGCCTTTGTCTTCCCAGTGATGCTCGTGGTCGCAGCGCAGACGCGCTTCCGGCCGCGCGCGCTCGTCGCGGTCGCACTCGTTGGAGCGCTTGCCTACAACCTCGTGCCCTACCTGATGCAGATCCCGTTCCGGCTCGACTCGCGTCCTGCGAGCGCCTCGTTCTGGCGCCCGGCCCTGCGGTACCTCGCCCGCCACGACGGCCCGGACTATCGGGTCGAGGTCGTCCCGACTGCGAACCACTGGGAGTCCTACTGGTTGCCACGCGCGGGCTTCGCGCTTGCGCGCGGCTGGTATCGCCAGCTGGACATCAAGCAAAACCCGGTCCTCTACGAACACGACCTGACGGCGACTGCCTACCGCGCCTGGCTGCGAACGATGGCGGTCCGCTACGTCCTGGTGCCCGCCACCGAGCTCGATCCGGACGGGGGGCCTCGCGAGGCCGCGATCGTCACCGGTCCGCGATCGGGACTGCGGCTGGTTTTTCGCGACAGGGACTGGCGGATCTACGCACTGCCAAACCCGACCGCGATCCTGACCGGAAAATCGGGCGCGCACATCGACCATCTCGGCCACGCGGCGGTCACCGGGACGGCCACCTCCGCCGGCGCCTACGGCCTGCGGATCCGCTTCACCCCCTACTGGACGGTCACTCCGGCCGGGACGTGCGTCGGGCGCGCCCCCGGCGGCATGACCGAGCTCGTCCTCGCGCATCCCGGACGCTTCGCGTTGCGCGCGCCCCGCAGCCTCGACGAGTTCCTCGACGCGCTCGGCGAGAATCGCCGCCCGCGCTGCTAGGAGCCTCTCTCACGCGGGTCTGCGGGGAGGCGCGGGAAGGGCCTGGAGACCGGCGTGGACGAAGGCGATGATCGGGTCGACCGCGGCGGCGACCTCCTCTGCCGTGTGCGGAGGCGGGAGCGCTCGGTCGTGGCGCTCAAGCACCTCGAAGGCGGCGGCGAGCGAGGCGGCTGCGACCTGCGGCCGCAGGTCGTCGGGACCGGAGCCGAGGTCGTCCGCGATCGCGGCGGCGAGCAACTCCTGCAGCTGCGACAGGCGCGCGCGCTTGTGGCTCGACAGGGTCTCGTCGCTCGCGACGATCCGTGCGAGCTTGGAATCGAGCTCGGTCTTCGCGGCTGCGGTCGAGACGATGAAGTCGCGGAGCGTCCCGAGCGCGTCCTTGCCGGCCGGCCGCTCCGAGAGCGCCCCGGCGAGCGTGTCGCGCAGCGCCTGGAAATCGCAGAAGAGGATGTCCTCCTTGCCCGGGAAGTAGGCGAAGATCGTCCGCGTGGACACCCCGGCCGCAGCGGCGATGTCGGCCAGGGTCGTCTCGTCGTAGCCGCGCTCGGCGAAGAGCTCCAGCGCCGCCCGCGCGATCGCCTCCCGCGTCTGCCGCTTCTTGCGCTCGCGCAGCCCTGCTTCGTTCACCGTCCTCCAGTCTAGCACTTTCCTGCACACATAGTAAATTTGCATTCACTGCACGCGTCGGCTACGGTTCCTGCGTCGAGAGAAAAGTTGCCACGAGTGAAACGAAGAGGAGCCGCCGTGCGAAACACCGCCACCAATCCCTGGGTCGTCCTTGTCCTCATCTGTCTGGCGCAGTTCATGGTCGTCCTCGACGCGACGATCGTGAACGTCGCCTTGCCGTCGATCCAGAAGGACCTCCACCTCTCCGAGGGCAGTCTGCAATGGATCGTCAACGCCTACACGCTCGTGTTCGGCGGTTTCCTGCTGCTCGGGGGCCGCGCCGGCGACCTGCTCGGCCGCAAGCGGTTGTTCCTGCTCGGGCTCGTGATCTTCACCGGCGCATCGCTCCTCGACGGACTCGCCTCCAGCGAGGCGCTGCTCGTCGGCTCGCGCGCGTTGCAGGGACTCGGCGCCGCGTTGATCTCGCCGGCGGCGCTCTCGATCATCTCCACCACCTTCGCGGAGGGCGCGGAGCGGGCGCGCGCGCTCGCCGTCTGGGCGGCGATCGCGATCGGCGGCTCCGCGGTCGGCCTCATCCTCGGCGGCGCGCTCACGCAGTACTTCTCCTGGCCCTGGATCTTCTTCGTCAACGTCCCGGTCGGCGTGGCCGCATTCCTGCTCTCGCTCCGCTTCGTGCCGGAATCGCGCGACCTCGAGGCGCAGCGGAGCTACGACGTCGGCGGCGCGGTGACGGTGACCGGCGGGCTGATGGCACTCGTCTACGCGATCGTCGACGCGGAGTCGGCCGGTTGGGGGTCGCCGCGGACGCTCGGCTTCTTCGCCGTGGCCGCCGCCCTGCTGACAGCCTTCGTCGTCGTCGAGCTGCGCGCGTCCGCGCCGCTCGTGCGGCTCTCGATCTTCCGCGTCCGCTCCCTGCTGACCGCGAACGTCGCGATGTTCCTCGCCATGGCGGGGATGTTCGCGATGTTCTTCTTCAACACGCTCTACATCCAGCGCGTGCTCGGGTACGGGCCGCTGGAGGCGGGGCTCGCGTTCCTGCCGTTCACGGCCGGAATCATGGTGTCGGCCTCGATCGCCTCCCAGTTCGCGCCCCGGATCGGCGTTCGGCCCGTGGCGGCGGTCGGCTTCCTGCTGAGCGCGGTCGGGCTCGTCCTGCTCACGCAGCTGCCGGTCCACGGTTCGTACGCCGCGGACGTGCTGCCGGCCGTTCTCCTCTCCTCGCTCGGCATGGGCGCCGTGTTCATGCCGCTGACCCTGATCGCCACCACCGGCTTGGCCGACCACGACCAGGGGCTCGCGTCAGGGCTGTTCAACACGTCGCAACAGGTCGGCGGCGCGCTCGGCCTCGCCGTCCTCTCGACGCTCGCGACGAGCAAGACGAGCGGCGCCGGCGGCCCCGCCGCGCATGCGCTCGTCGTCGGCTTCCACTGGGCCTTCGGGGCGGGCGCGCTCGTCATGCTCGCGGCGCTCGCCGTGATGGTTGCGCTCTTGCGCAAGCGCCACGTCGCCAGGATCGAGGCGCAGGCGGCCACGGGCGAGCCCGCGGTCGTCGCCGCCTGACCGGCGCGCTCGCTAGCGACGAGCCGCGCCGTCGACGAGCAGGCACATCAGCCTGACCGCCTCGTCGTCCGACAGGCCCCGGTCGCATGCGAGCGAGCGCCAGGTCGGGAAGGCGACAGCATGGCCGATCGCGGCGCGCGTCCTGCGCGCCGCATGCCCCCGCAGGCCGCGGCCCGCCATCAGCACGTCCTCGATCGTCCGCAGGTAGCCGTGGAAGTCGCGCAGAAGGCGGCGGACGATCGGGACGAGAGGCTCGTCGCGGAGCAGGCTCGCATACATGTCCTGCGTCCGGCGGAAGAACCCATACAGCTCGCGCAGGGCCGTCTCGGTTCGCGCCGCCGGATCCTCGATCGCGGCCCATGCGTGCGGATCGGGTGCCGGGTTGGCCGCGCGCCAGTGTGACGAGCAGGCCGCGAACAGCGCGTCTTCGTCCGGGAAGTGGCGATAGACGGTCGAGCGGCGCACGCCGGCCCGCTCGGCGATCGCGCTGATGGACGTCCGCGCCGGGCCGATCTCCTCGTGCAGCGCGACGGTGCTCTCGGTGATGCGCCGCCGCGTGTGCTCCTCGAGCTCCGCGCGGCGCGTCATCCGGTACCTGCGCTTGTGGTCCCTGTGCTTTTGATCAGACATCAGCATCGGCGTGCGCTTCCTCGTCGACGGAGCCGAGGCGGGCGAGCGGTTCTCGCTCGTCGAGCACCCGATGTCGCCGCGCGCGCTCGCGGCGCCGCTGCACCTGCACACGCGCGAGGA
>Ga0070741_10017145_pt1 | contig 11940 bp, 11 predicted proteins | sample Coa_R1_4_FD_66440 | JGI IMG/M metagenome (GOLD analysis project Ga0070741, IMG submission 66440) | Surface soil microbial communities from Centralia Pennsylvania, which are recovering from an underground coalmine fire - Coalmine... | ecosystem: Environmental > Terrestrial > Soil > Unclassified ...
GCTACCGACGTGGGCGGAAACAAAGAGGCCCTGAAACATGGAGAAACAGGGTTTATTGTCGCCAACGAAGACTGGGCAGACATGGCTGGCAGAATCATCAGCTTGCTGGACAATAGGAAGAGCGCTGTCGCCATGGGCCTGAAAGGCGAAGAGGTGGTTTATCGCCAGTTTACGGCTGAAGCCATGATGGAAGGTCTGGCCGATATCTATCGCGGGCTGCTGGCGGAAAAAGGATACTGACATGTTTTGGGCAAAGATAATTTTCGGCAGCGCGGCGCTGGCGTTGTTCTACGTCTATGCCGGCTATCCCGCGCTTCTCTGCCTACTGGGAGTCTTTCATAGACGTCGCCGGCCGGAGCCCGATCCGAGTTACACGCCGGATATTTCCGTGCTTATCGCCGCATGCAACGAGGAAGCTAATATACGTCAAAAGCTGGAGCAGACGCTCGGCCTGGATTACCCGGCAGACAAGATTGAAATTCTGGTCCTCTCCGATGGATCGAAGGATCGCACCGACGAAATCGTCGGGCAATTCGGCGATCCGCGAGTGCGCCTGATCAGGATCCCCCAGCGACAGGGAAAGACCAACGCCCAGAACCACGGCGTGCAGCAAGCGCGTGGGGAGGTGCTGGTCTTTTCCGACGCCACGACTGTGTATCATCCGCAGGCGTTGCGCTACCTGATCGCCAACTACCAGGATGAAAAGGTTGGAGCCGTAAGCGGGCGCTATCAATATTTCGACCTCGAACAGGCATCACCGACCGGATTGGGAACTATTGTTTTCTGGAATTACGAAAACAACATCAAGGTGCAGCAGTCGCGAATCTCTACACTCACCGGCTGCTGCGGATGCATCTATTCCGTCCGCAAGAGCGCTTATACCGAACTCGCTTCCGATATCATCAGCGATCTTGTACAGCCGCTCTGGGTCGTGCGCAAAGGATATCGCGTTGTTTTTGAAGACCGCGCCCTGGCCTATGAGCAAACTACCGAATCCACATCGGAAGAATTTTCCATGCGCGTCAGAGTGATTACACGCGGCATGCGCGGCCTGCTGAGCGTTCCCGACCTGTTGAAGCCGTGGAAGTACGGCTGGATCGCCTTTCAACTGTTTTCTCACAAGGTGTTGCGCTGGATGGTTCCACTGTTGCTGCTGCTGTTACTGGGCAGCAACCTGGCCTTGCTGCATAGCCCCTACTTCCGTTTGCTGTTGCTGGCGCAGTTGGCTTTTTATCTGCTGGCGCTCATGCAGATTGTTATGCCGTTGCATCGCCGCTGGAAACTTTTGGGCGTGCCGCTTTACTTTTGCACGCTGAACGCCGCCGCGTTTTTCAGCACCATTGAGCTTCTGCGCGGCAAGAAATATGTGGTGTGGCAGCCGGTACGTAAATAGATGAAAACATCAGGGCTCAAAGACGCATTATTAGCGGGCTTGACGGTACGGTTGACTTACGGCGCAAATAAACTCGTGCCCTGATGCAAACCGGGTGCGTCTTCGCTCCAGGCAGCATTTCCGCAGCCTTGAAAGCCGAGCAGCATGAAAGCAGATTTAGATAATAGTTAAGGATGAAACCTAATGAAGATAGTTTTTCTTACGCAAGACGATCCTTTATATATCTTTCCTTTTTTCGAGGAATTTTTCCGGCAGGAACTGGGCGACATCAAGGTCATGGCGGTCTTTTCCTGCAAAACCATGGGGGACCGTGGAAGATTTAAACTGCTGCGCGAGTTGCTGCATCTCTATGGCACGCCGGGGCTGGCGCGCCTCTTGCTTAAGCTTTTCAAGTCGAAAGTACTGGGCCTGCTGCCGGCGGGCAAGCGCGCGGCGAAGTTCCATTCCATTCCACAGATCTGCCGGGCCTTTGGCGTGCCCCATTTTTCCATTGGCAATCCGAACAAAGAAGAATACCGCAATCATATTACCTGCCTCGGTCCTGATCTGCTGGTCTCCATCGCCTGCCCGTATATCCTGAAACCGGCGCTGCTGAATGCGCCGCCGCTGGGGTGCATCAACATGCATCATGCGCCTCTGCCGCGTTACAAAGGCATGATGCCGACCTTTTGGCAGATGTATCACGGAGAGAAAAATGTTGGCGTTACCATCCACTATATGGCCGCCAAGGTGGATGAAGGCACGGCCCTGCTGCAGGAGCAATTGCCCATTCAGCCGGGGGAGTCGCTGGACCATCTTATCCGGCGCAGCAAGCGTCACGGAGCCCACTGCATGCTGAATACGCTCAAGCAGATTGCGCAGCAAAACCAGGAGACGCTTTCGCTGGACAACACCCAGAGCAGCTACTTCACCTTTCCCACGTTTGATGAGATCAAAGAATTTCGCCGGCGCGGGTTTCGCGCTATATAGACCTGTTTATACAACTTCTGTAGCTGAGTTTTTCCGTACTCTGTAAATTCGTAGCGTTCGGAAGCAAGGAAACGCAACATTTTTCGCCGCCAAAGAGCGGCTCAGAATGACAAGATACAAACATAAATGGCGGAATCTTAAATACAGTAATAACTAGAACGGCTTCAATTTAAAGATCACTCTGTAATTCATTTTGCTCATGGCCAATCTCGTACAAACCGGACGGAGCCTGCTGAAGCGGGGCTATATCCGCTTTTTGTCTTTGACGGGACTCCTGGCCTGGGCCAAATCGCGTGTTGCCAAAAAGGGAATCGTGGTGCTGACCCTGCACCGCGTGCTCCCCGACTCCGAATTTGAATCCGCCTGCTCGCAGGCCGGCATGATGCTTCGGGCCAGCACTTTTGACTCGCTTCTTGAATATCTGCAGAAGGAGTGTACTTGTATTCTGCTCGACCGGGCGCCCGCGTGGAAGCAAGACGCTGCAGTCAATTCGCGCCCGCGTGTTGCCGTCACCTTTGACGACGGATGGAAGGACAATTTTGAGACTGCCTTTCCTATTGCCCGCAAATACGGCGCGCCGTTCACAATCTTCATCTGTCCTGAGCTTATCGCCCGCAAGCAGCCATTCTGGGCTGAGCGCGTGGTCGCACTCTGGCGCCACGCTGAGCAGGCAGGCGAATTAGAATCGCTCCGCGCGCAGTGTAAAGATCTCGCTGGCGGCCGCGATATTGCCGGGAGTTCCGCCGACAGGCTGATCGAGCATCTGAAAGAAAAAAAACCGGTGGAGTGCAACAGTTTTATCGCTTCGCTACAGGCCGCGCTTGCGCCCAGTCTGAATGGCAAACAACTCAATGGAGCAGGAGAGTTCCTGAACTGGGATGAGATTATGCAAATGTCGCAGGCTGGAATCTCATTCGGGTCGCATACCAACACGCACCCCATACTCACCAGGATTCCCGAAAGCGAAACGGCCAGGGAGTTGCTGGTATCCAAGACTGCAATCGAAGCACGGCTGAAGGCCTGCCGCTTTTTTGCTTATCCCAATGGAGACTGGTCTGGACCGGTGCGCGAGCTTGTGGCCGGTTGCGGTTACCAGGCTGCCTTTGCAAACTCGCCGGGTGTTTGGCGGCCGGAGACAGATTTGTTTACCGTTCCTCGCGTCAACATCAGCGAGAACAAACTGACGGGAGGCAAGGGTAAATTCTCCCGGGCCGACCTGGAGTATTTTGTGTTCTGGAAAGCATACCGGGCTTCGGCAAAGCCCATCACATTCTGGACGGCTAACGGTACGAGTAAACTTGTGCCCTGATTACAAAGTCAGGGCCCCGTTTTCACTCCAGGCAGTGTTTTCCGCAACCTGCAAAGCCGGGAGTTCTCACCCAGCGCTGGAGGCGGCGTATTAGAGTAAATTTTTATGTTGCGAGGCATTAAAATTCCGGGTGCTGTAATCTTGATACTTTTTTCGACCGCTTTATGGTCGCAAGCGCCTCCTCATATTTTTTATTCCGATCTCGATAGCGGCCCCAATACCGGCGGCCAAAACAATAAAGGCGCGTTTGTCACCATCTATGGCAAAGGTTTCGGCAACGCGCGCGGTTCTTCCTTCGTTTCTGTGGGTGGCGGAGCGGCCGATAACTATCCTGTCTGGTCCGACACGAAAATCGCGTTTCAGCCCGGCAGTGTCGCCAAGTCCGGAGATATCGTGGTCACCACCGGCAAAGCAAGCGCTTCCAACGGCATTCCCTTCACCGTTCGTCCCGGCAAGATTTATTTTGTTTCCAATTCGGGAAAAGATACCGGTCCCGGCAGCTTCGCCTCGCCCTGGAAGAGCATTGTTAAAGCCAAAAACGCAATTGCTCCCGGAGACATCGTTTACGTGATGGATGGGGTCACACAGAGCGGCATGGATGATTACAATGCCTCGCTTGCCATTGCATCGCCCGGATCGGCGGGCCATCCCAAAGCATTGGTGGCATATCCTGGCGCCAGGGTCATCATCGGCTCTTCAACTGGACCGGAATATGCAATCCGCACTCCATCGATTTCAGGCGGCCCGTTCAGTTACTGGACCCTCGCCGGATTCACCTTGCTGGGAAGAAATGAAAGCCTGGACCTGACCCTGGTTTCCAACTGGCGGATTGTGGCCAATGATATGTCATGCCCCAACGGCGATGGTCCGGCAGCATGTTTCGCGGCGGCTGCCAGCAACAATCTGAAAGTGTTGGGCAACAGAATCCACGATTCTGGCAAACCCAGCGGCTCCAAGCTCTACCACTCTCTCTATTTCACCACCGACAGCAACCACATCGAGGCCGGCTGGAATGTGATTGCCAACAATCACTCGTGCCGGGGCATTCAATTCCACTCCTCGCGCGATGGCGCTAATTCCGGATTCAATCAATATGACCTGAGCGTGCACGACAACTTGATTCACGGGCAGGTTTGCGACGGCATCAACTTCGCCACCATTGATCCCTCCAAGGGACCGGTGGTCGCCTACAACAACATTATTTATGACGTGGGACTGGGCCCCGATCCGCCTGATGGCGAGGCCAACTATGCCTGCATCAGCTCACCGGGAATCACCAATAGCGGTTCGCCGGGTTCGGGCACGGCAGAGTGGTTCAACAACACGCTTTACAATTGCGGATCGCGCGGCGGCGACGACTCCGGGGCTTTCAATGTCGCCCCGGGTTCTCCTGCGGTTCGCCTGCGCAACAACCTTGTTTATCTTAAACCGCACGAAAATTATCTGGAACCTGCCGGCGGAAGCTCTCGCATTTCGGGAACGAATAATCTCTGGTACGGCGCCGGAAGAACGCCCGGCCTGGGGTCCAGCGTCAATGCAGATCCTAAATTCCTGAATTTGAGCGGCTTCGATTTTCATCTGCAGGTGGGAAGCCCGGCCATTAAAGCCGGAGGTAATACCGGAGTCTCTGCCGACTTTGACGGCATCGCGCGACCTCAAGGTTCACCATGCGATATTGGCGCTTTTGAGTTTTTTGTGTCCTCAGGAAATGTTGGAAAAGGAAATGGTGGAAGCGTTAGAGTGGCAACCCGTTGATTGTCGACGTTCGAAAGCATTCAGAGAATGCCTTGCAACGGCATGTGCGCCCGAAATATCCTCGGGGTCCTTCGCGCCAAAAAGCGGCGCTCAGGATGACAATCTCAAAGAGAAAATCGTGAATCGTTAAAATCGTAAATCGTAAATCGTATTTCTCAAATCATCAGGCGGTCATAACAATCGCGCGTCCTGGCGGCGATCTGTTCCCACGAATATTTAGTTTCTGCCAGTTGCTTTGCCGCTGAACCCAGACGCGCCCGCAAGCCGGCATCTGCAGCCAAAGTATTGATTGCCTGCGCAAGTTCATCAGTGTTGCCGTAGCTCACCAGCAGGGCTTCTTTCTTATCGCACAGCATCTCTTCAAATGTCGGCAGCTTCGCGGCGACTATCGCTTTTCCATATCCAATTCCTGTCAGCAGGGCGCCGCTACTGGTGATCTGCTTGTATGGATAGACAAGAATATCGGCGGCGGCGTAGTAAAAGGGAAGTTGTTCCGGTGGAATATAGGAAAGGTCGAGCCTCACGGAATCCCGCCGATTCTGTTCCAAGCCGGCAACCCTCGCCCGCACAGCATTCAGGATATTCTCCTTGCCGGTTCCCGCGATCACCAGGAGCACCTCTCGATTCAACTTCGACAAAGCATCCAACAAAAAATCCAGCCCCTTGTAGGGAACAATCACACCTTGCCAGAGAACAATGCAGCGATGCTGCGGCAGTTGGAGTCTGGCCCTGGCTTCTGCCTGCGTGAGCGGGGCCTGGGACTGTTGCAGCAGGCCGTGTGGAATGACTTCAACATTATTAAGAATTCCAAACTCTTCCGTAAGCCGCTGTTTGGTCGCGCGATTGTGGCAGATGATCAAATCCGACATGCGGTAAAGCCTACGGAAAGCTGGTTTGTGCCTGTCTCCGGTATCGTGAGGCAGGATGTTGTGGATGGTGCAAACCACTTTTATCCCCAGCAGTTTTGCCTCTTGCAGCAGCAGCAATTCCACCGGCAGGCCGCGCGAGAGCAGCGCCAGGTATTGCACGTGAATGATATCTGGGCGAACGAAAATAAATTTCACCGCAAGAATCAACAAATTGCAGCAATATTCAATCGCTTTGAGCCATTGCTGCAGCCGCGAGGACCGAATGTTCCGGCGGGAAACAAAATCGATGAGCCCGGCATTGTTACGGATGCCATTCTTGCGAAAATATTCCGGGTCAAAGCGATAGGTCGCCGACAGCAGGCCGGCGTTAACATTTTCCGCAGGCAGGGCCTGGGTAAGCGCGGCCATGTAGTAGGGAACAAAGGACCACAGATCCATGAGAAGAACGTGGAGCCGCCGCTTAGGCGCAGGAGTGCGCGTCTCCCGGTCAGGAAAGCTTTCCTGGACTTGCACTGTATCCGTTCGCGTCTCTGTGGTTACACTCATTTTGTCCCTGAGCAACTCAAGTTCGCCGAGGAGGGTTGCGATGCCCCTGCGAAGCGCTGTGGCAAAACTGCTTTGTAGACCTGAAGATAAGCTTCGGTCATCTTTTGAATCCCAAACGTGGCAGCAACCGATTGGCGCCCGGCCTTGCCCATGGCTAAACGTAAATCCTTATCTGCGATCAGCTTTTCCAGGGCGGTCTGCAGCGCATTTCGATCCCCAGGCTCGATCAATATTCCGGCTTCGTTGCTGACCAATTTGGGGATTGCACCAACACGGCTGGCGACAATGGGCTTGGCCGCGGCCATGGCTTCGAGAACAGACATGGGCATGCCTTCGTTCCATGACGGCAAAACAAAAATATCCATCGAAGCGTAGATTGCGGGCATGTCGCTCTGGAACCCCAGAAACTTTACTTTGGCGGCTATCCCGAGTTCACCGGCAAGTGTCTCGAACTGGTGACGGTCCGGGCCGTCTCCTGCAATCACCAAGCGAACCCTGGGATGCCGATCCATCAAAGCCTTGGCCACAAACAGAAGGTCGGGCACACCTTTTTCAGGAGTGAGGCGGCATACGGCGCCAATCGCGATCTGATCGTCTTCTTTTGGGTGCAGGGCTGCAGGCACAGCCTCGAAGTCGCGTACCTCAATTCCATTAGGGATGACACTGATGCGGTCAGCCGGCAGGCGCGAATGGCGCAGGTTCTCTGCCACCAGATCGGACACGGCTACAACCCGGTCGAAGCCGCGCAACAAGAAATGATCGAGAGCCGCATACATGCGCAGGCTTTTTGTCGATCGTGTCCAGTTATGGCAGGTGGCCACGAGCGGCAGCTTTCCCCGATATGTCGCCAGGTAAGCGTAGAGGTTCGATTTATAGTTGTGACTATGGATCAGGGTGATTTCCTGATCGCGAATCAGCCGCCGCAATGTGCGAAGCGCATGCCAGTCTGCCCGGCCCAAACACGCAATATCGAAGGCCGGGATTCCCCAGCGCGTGGCCTTTTCAGTAATAACGTCGCTGTGCTTCTCTACCCGGGTGAGAGTGCAAACCACTGTGCTGTGGTTCTGCGCATGCAACTCGCGCGAGAGTCCTGAGACCACGCTCTCGGCGCCATAGTAGCCAATTGTGCTGATGAGCTGAAGAATGCGCATTGGCTACACCATGCTCTCCGTAACTGCCTCGGTATCATGGGATTGACGCCTGGTCATGGCATGCCATAAGGCGTGATACCTGGCTTCGCCCAGAATACGTTTGCCAGACTGCTTGAGCTGATGGCGCATGCGAAGCCTGAACCAGAACCAACCGTCGCCTATCAGAAATTTGCTGATGTCTTGCGGGCGGCTGCTTCGGCGCACCATCATCCGCCCGTGGAGAAGGATTCCATATTTGGGAATAGGTTCCGGCAGCGGATCGGATGTATAGAGATGTTCGTAGCCGGCGCTCTGGCAGGCCTGGATGACGTGGCGATTCCAGCGCCCTCCAGGCGCGGAGATGCTCTGCACGGCAACGCCCAATCGGTCTTCAAGCGCATGCTTCGACGCCTTGAGTTCACGGTCAAGCTCTGAAACCGAACAGTGTGAAAGGAATTTATGCGACCAGCCATGCGACTGAATGGAATGCCTCATTTTCGCCAGGGCCGCCAGTTGCTTCCAACCCATTGTGGAGCTCTTTTCTCCAACCCATCCCGCGGTGATGAAGAAGATTGCCTTCAATTGATGGCGCGCAAGGCCCGCCGATGCCAGTTCAAAATTGGAACGATGTCCGTCGTCGAAACTGATGCAGGCAGCATCATGCCTCAGTTTTCCAGCATCGATAAGCGTGCTCACCAGCGCGAGGTGCTGGTCAAACTGGGTGCACTGCAGGGCATACTGGTCGGCGCAGAAGCTCCGCGTCAATTCATGATATGTAAGCAGCGTATCAGGGAACGTGAAGCATGCATCGGCGGCCGCGGAACGATTCCCGATTTGAGCAGCCTCAGGCATTGATCGCCTGCCTTGTCGCAGCCTGAGCGGGTGGAACCTTCTTCATGTCGAGACGAGCGCCCGTGTGCTGGCCGCGGGCAAGATGGTCTCGAAAAGATTCGAAGGCGTAATGTTTCAGCAAATACTCTAAACGCGCCTGGGTACGGTGCAGATTGGTGTAGTGACGAAATCTCGATTTCAACTTCTCCGCAATCCGCGGCTGCTCGGGGTCAACCTCCCACGGATGCAGGTAGAGGACGAGCGGCTGCCGGCGGCGTTCAAACTGCCGGAACACCCATTGCGTGTAGAACAGAGGAAAAATCCGCAGATAGCCTCCGCCTGCCGCGGGCAGGTTCATGCGCGCGATTCTTATAGTTGCCGGGGGGAATTCCAGCAAGCTCCGTCCATTGTTGCAGGCGTGCTGGTAGGGATAACGGCTCGCATTAGGGATTCCGTAAAGATCATGATGAATGGGATAAATGCTGGAATCGTACTGGAAGCCTTCTTCCGCAAGCACATCGAGCGCCCAGAGCGCCCGGCTTGTAATCGACCAAGTGGGGGCGCGATAGCCTGCCACGCGGACGCCCGCCGCCTGCTGGATCGCGTCACAGGCCGCGCGAGTATCAAAGCGAAATTCCTGTGGGGTAAGAGAATCGACCCTGTGATGCCAGAAGCTGTGACAGGCCAGTTCGTGTCCTCGCTCGTGGATCTCACGCACGACTTCCGGAAAATGCCGGGCAACCCATCCCAGCACAAAGAACGTGGCTTTGACGCCATACAACTCAAAAATATCGAGCAGGAGGCGACAATTTCTTGTTACACGGCAGGGAAACTGGCTCCATGATTCGCGCGATATGCTGCCGGCAAAGGCCTCGACTTGAAAATAATCTTCTACATCCACGGTAAGGATGTGCTTCGGCTTTGTGGTTGAGAGAGCATTCGCTGAGATCATATTCAATAGTTGGTGGCTACCCTGCCAAGGGCAAGCTTCGATGCGTTGGATTCAAGATTAGTTATTGGCGCCGAACAGCTTTTTGCGCAGCAACCAGGAAATGACCACCAGGCACACCCCCAGGAAAAGCAGACCATCGGCATCCGTCATGCCGGATGGAATCGGCACCAGGCCGGCAATTGAATTGGCGGTTACATGCAGCAGACCGTTGCCCTGGCCGCTCTGCGAGGCGGCATTTGCCCATTGGCCCGCCAGAAAAATCGGAATCACAGTTAATACAGATTTCATATTTTTACCCGTTGCAGCTTTCCTGCCCAATGCTAGCCCACCATTTCCAGTGACTCCGTCACAGGTTGATGGATAGCGCGTTGTACGTTTTTTTCTACGATCAGATCTACAGCTTTGCCGGCAATCTTTACCATCTCATTGTTATTGAGAGTCGAATTCACAATCTGCGTGGTGTTGGCCAGCAGCAGGTTCGGGATGTTGGTCTCCATGCTGGGGGCAATGGCGGAGTAGTCTAACACCGGAATGGGCTGCACCAGCCGCTCACGGAAGATGAAATGCCGTTCAATCTCTTCTTCTTTCAAGTCAGGGATCACGAGCTTCAGGTTCGCATAAAACAGCTTCCACACTTCATCGTCGCTGGCCTTAAACAGGGGATCGCCCGGCGACGTATATTTCGGCAGATACACAAGATGACGTCCGTGGGTCTCTTGCAGCGAAATGAGGTTCGTCATCTCGATGATTCCCGTAAAAGGAAGATCTTCGGTGATGTTGGTGCAATAGTAAGGGGTGAGTTTGCGCTTGAGCAGCATTACAGCGCATACCATTCCCATATATTGCATCTTCTCGAGCTTTGCCCGGTACTCATCGGTCAGCGTGGGCGCCAGTTGAGCAAAAATGCTGCTGGGCGTCGTGGCAACCACGTAGTCAAATTCCTGGGCGCCCGAGCTGGTAATGACCTCGAGCCGGCCTGGCCGCGAATTGCGAACCTCTTTCACCTGGGTGTTGGTCGCAATCGTTCCTCCCATTTCTTCCACTTTTTCGATCAGACGGGAAAATACGGCATGGTAGCCTCCGCGCACATAACCCATGCGCTCCTGTTTGCTGGCGCCTTTTTCACGCGTAGAGTAAAGCCGTTTGATTGTCGCCCAGATAAAACTTGCCGATGCCTGTTTTCGGGCTGCCCCCAATTTGCACTTCAGGAGGGGCTCCCACAGTTTCTGGTAATTTCCTTTACCGAAAATCTTTGCCAGCCACGGGCCAATGGGTTTCTGCTCCAGTGCAAGCCCATCCTGAATACGAGATACGTAGAGTATTCCCAACCCAAGGCGAAATTTTTCCCAAAGCGAGATGGCGGGGAAGCGCAGAAAATCCAGCGTTGTGGTCATAGACCGGAGCCGGCCTTCGGTAAAGAAGCCGACTTTGGTCTCGGTCCAGCGCAGTTCGTCTTTGAGGCCAAGGTCATCGATTAACTGGAGCAAAGGCGCGTCGGTGGTAAGGATGCAGTGATAAAACTTGTCCCAATAGAATGGACCGAAGTTGAAGTACGTCGCCAGGCCGCCCAGTTGCGGACGCGCCTCCAGCACCGTCACCCGGAAGCCCTGTCGCAGCAGGTAAAATGCAGCCGTCAGGCCGGTTATCCCGCCGCCCAGGACGCCGACGTGCGCATTTGGATGCGTTTCAGACTTTATTGGCGCGCTTGCCTTGGTCATAGTCAACTTATGCGCTCCTGTAAATAAGGGCAACACCAAAGGTGATCACCGCGATGGCCATCCACCGGGAAGCCGGCACACGCTCCCGCAAAACGAAGATGGAGAGCACCGCAACAATCGGATAACTGATGCTCAGCAGCGGAAAAGCGTAAGACACCTCGATGCGCGACATCGCGATCAGCCACAAGCCGGTGGCCAGCACAAAGCTGGCCATCCATGCCCAAACCCACGGCGATTTCAGCAGCGAGACATAAGAAAACGATGCTGCGGAAGCGCTGTTTTGCGTGACTCCGCGCTTCAAAAATACCTGGGCGCAAGCGCTTAGAACGATGGTCAGCCACAGTGCCGAGAATGCGCTCATGCCCGCTCCTTCGTTATCGAGAGCTGCATGAGCGCTACTCCCAGCATCACCACAGCAATACCCAGCCATCGGCCGCGAGAGATGGATTCCCCAAACAGGAACTTGCC
>Ga0070741_10017146_pt1 | contig 11939 bp, 8 predicted proteins | sample Coa_R1_4_FD_66440 | JGI IMG/M metagenome (GOLD analysis project Ga0070741, IMG submission 66440) | Surface soil microbial communities from Centralia Pennsylvania, which are recovering from an underground coalmine fire - Coalmine... | ecosystem: Environmental > Terrestrial > Soil > Unclassified ...
GACGTGGCCTCGCTCGGCCTGGACAGCCAGCACGGCGTCCAGCTCGCCATCGACTACCTCGACGGCAACTTCGACGGCAAGGGCGGGCAGATCGACGGCCACGACCTCACGATGGTGAACGAGGACGACGGCTGCTCGGCCGAGGGCGGCCAGGCCGGCGCGACCAAGCTCGCCGCCGACCCGCAGATCCTCGCCGTGATCGGCACCAGCTGCTCGAGCGCGGCGCTCGGCGTGGCCGACAAGATCCTGTCGGACAAGGGGGTCCTGCTGATCTCGCCGTCGAACACCAACCCGAACCTCACGGCCGAGGGCACGCACCAGCCCTTCTACCTGCGCACGGCGCACAACGACAAGATCCAGGGCGCGATCGTTGCCGACTTCGCCTACGACAAGCTGGGCGCCCGGTCGGCGGCCACCATCCACGACGAGAGTCCGTACGCCGACGCGCTTGCCGCGGTGTTCCGCCAGGTGTTCCAGCAGAAGGGCGGCACGATCACCGACTCCGAGGCCATCCAGAGCACCGACACCGACTTCGGCACGCTGCTCACGAAGATCGGGCAGGGCCACCCGGACTTCCTGTACTTCCCGGACTTCAACCCGGCGTGCGCGCTCATCACCAAGCAGGCCGCCGGCGTGCCGGGGCTGGACAGCACGGTCCTGATGGGGTCGGACGGCTGCTTGTCGTCGGACTTCCTGAAGATCGCCGGCTCGGCGGCCGACGGCGCGTACGCGTCGTCGCCGGACCTGTCGGTGTTCGCCAACGGGGACTTCTACAAGAACCAGTTCCTGCCGGCGTACAAGTCGCAGTTCGGCACGGACCCCACCTCGGTGTTCCACGCGCACGCGTTCGACGCCATGATGATCCTGGCCAACGCCATCAAGAAGGTCGCCGTCCAGGGGAGCGACGGCTCGCTCACGATCCCGCGGACCGCGCTCAAGGACGCGATCTTCGCGACCAGCGGGTATCAGGGAATCACCGGGACGATCACCTGCACCCCGCTCGGCGACTGCGCCACCGACGTGACGATCGCCGTGTACAAGGCCCCCGACTGGCCGGTCGAGGGAGGAAACCCGAACGCCAAGCCGGTGTTTACCGAGACCAAGTCCCTCGCGGACATCGGAGGCTGATCTGACGTTCGGACGGGGGCTGCGGGCGGGCAGGGGCCCGCCCGCAGCCCCCGTCCGGACTCGACGCCCGCGCGGGCGGAACCGGTTATGGTGCGCGAATGACCGACGTCAACCAAACCGTTCCAGGCAGGCGTCTTCGCCGCCTCGAACGCCTGCCGGCGCGGCGCCTGGCCCTGGGGATCCTGTCCGCTCTGATCCTCGCGGTCGTCGCGGTCGGGACCTTTCGAACCCTCAACCTGCCGGCCGGGCAGGGATACGCCGCCGCCACGTGGCGGGACTTCGTGGTGCTGGGGATCGCTCGCGGGAGCGTGTACGCGCTCATCGCGCTCGGTTACACGCTCGTCTACGGGATCTTGAAGATGATCAACTTCGCGCACGGCGAGGTCTTCATGGCCGGGGCGTTCGGCTCGTTCTTCTTCGCGCAGGCCTACGAGCAAAGCGGCTTCCTCGACCGAAACGTCTTCGTGGCGCTCCTGATCCTGTTCGCCGTGGCCATCGCCGTCTCGACGATCGTGGCGGTGCTGCTCGAGCGGATCGCGTACCGCCCGCTCCGAAACGCGCCCCGGCTCGTGCCGCTCATCACGGCGATCGGCGCGTCGCTGTTCCTGCAGAACACCGCGCGCGGGTTCTTCGGCCCCCAGACCCGCGGATACCCGTCGCCGAAGGTGCTCACGGGGAAGTGGTACCCGTTCGGCATCCCGATCGCGCGAACCCAGCTCCTGATGATCATCGTGGCCGCCGTGGTCATGCTCGCGCTGCAGCTGTTCATCAGCAGGACGAAGACGGGCAAGGCCATGCGGGCGGTTTCGCAGGACCCGGAGATCGCCTCGCTCATGGGCATCGACACCGATCGGATCATCGTCACGACGTTCGCGGTCGGGGGGGCGCTCGCGGGCGTCGCGGCCGTGCTCTTTGCGATGACCTTCGGGCAGGTGGGGCCGTTCATGGGGTTCACCCCGGGCATCAAGGCGTTCACGGCGGCCGTGCTCGGAGGGATCGGAAGCGTGAGCGGAGCCGCCCTCGGCGGGCTCATTCTCGGCGTGCTCGAGTCGGTCGGGCCGCCGCTGTTCCTCACCGGCTTTCACGTGCCCTCCCCGCTCCAGCTCCAGGACGTGATCGCCTTCTCGATCCTGGTCCTGGTCCTGATCTTCCGGCCGGGCGGGATCCTGGGCACCGGAGAGGCCGAGAAGGTCTGAAGGTGAGCGGGTCGGCGATCGTCCGTCGGGCGCTCCGCGCGGGTCTGGTCGGCGCGGTGATCGTCGTCTACCTGGCGCTCGTCGGGATGATCGAGCGCTTCCAGGTTCGCAACCTCATCGGCACGCAGGTCACGCTCGCGCGCCTGCTGATCGCCGCCCCGGCCTTCCTCGCCGGGCTCGTCGCCGCCCGGCCGCGCATCGCCTCGGGGCGGGTCGAACAGCCGACGCTCCCACAGGCCTGGCCGCTCGGCGCCCTGACCGGCGCGGTCGCGGGCGCCGCGACGGGTGTGCTCATGCTGATCTGGGACGCGATCGGCATCGACAGCGTCCGCAACGTCTTCCCCAACGCCTCGCCGACGCTCATGTCGATCCTCACGTTCGGTCACCCGGTGGTCCTGGCCGGCCTGATCCTGACGGCGGGGGGAGCGGCAGTCGGGGCGGCCGGCTCGGTGTTCCGGCTGCTGCAGTTCCGCATCCGGCGTCCGCTCACGACCGGCGTGGTGACGATGCTGATCCTGGCGCTCCTGCAGCGCATCGTCCCGACGGCGCTCTTCGAGCTGGGGCTGGCGTCTGGCTGGCTCTACAGCCCCATCACGGGCGGGCTCACATGGCCCGGCGCCCTCCTGGTGGTGGTCGCGGCAACGGCCGCCGCCTGGTTCTGGGCCGAGCGGCGGCGTGCGAGCCGGGCGGGACCCGAGGGAACCCCCCAGGGACGGCGGATGACCCGCTACGTGGCGCTGCTCGCGATCGCCGGCGTTCTGGCCGTCCTTCCCCAGCTCATCGGCTCGGTGTTCTCGAACATCCTCGGCGACGTCGGCATCTATCTGCTGATGGGGCTCGGGCTGAACATCGTCGTCGGCTACGCCGGCATGCTCCACCTCGGCAACGTGGCCTTCTTCGCCGCCGGTGCCTACCTCACCGCCGTGCTCATGAGCGCCGTCCCCGTGACGGCGCTCGGCCAGGGACACCCGGCGCTGTCCTGGCACCTGTCCTTCTACGCCGCGCTGCCGCTCGTCATCGTGCTGGCGGCGGTCCTCGGCGTGCTGATCGCGGGGCCGGTGCTCCGCCTTCGGGGCGACTACCTCGCGATCGTGACCCTCGGGTTCGGGCAGATCGTGAGCGTCCTGCTGCAGTCCGATTGGCTGAAGCCCGTGCTGGGCGGCGCCCAGGGTCTCACCGGGATCGCCCCCGCCCCCATCGCCGGCGTCTCGTTCCGGAACCCGCAGACCTTCTACTACCTGATGGTGGTCCTCTGCGTCGCCGCCATCTACGTCTCGTGGCGACTCGCGGAGTCGCGGATCGGACGGGCCTGGAACGCCATGCGCGAGGACGAGCAGGTCGCCGAGGCGATGGGAATCAACACCGTCAGGTACAAGCTGCTCGCGTTCGCGCTCGGCGGCGCCATTGGGTCGCTCTCCGGCGCGCTGTTCGCGGTCCGGATCGGATCGCTCACCCCGACGAGCTTCGAGCTGCTGGTCTCGATCACCGCGCTCGCCGTCGTGATCCTCGGCGGGATGGGGAGCATCCCCGGGGTCGTCGTGGGAGCCCTCGCGCTGATCGGCCTCCCCGGGCTCCTGAGCGAGTTCGAGGACTACCGGCTCCTGATCTACGGGGCCGCACTGGTCGCGATCATGATCCTGCGGCCGCAGGGCCTGATTCCCAACGTGCGCACGGCGCGCGAGCTCAAGGAGGAGGAGATCCTCCAGGACGCCTGGTCGCGGATCTACGCCGGGCGCGAGCCCGCGCCTGCGGCGGTCGGCGAGGCCGGAAAGGAGCGCGGATGAGCCTGCTCGAGGTCCGCGGCCTCACCAAGCGGTTCGGGGGGCTGGCCGCGCTCGACGGGCTCGACCTCGAGGTGCGAGAGGGCGAGATCGTGAGCGTGATCGGCCCGAACGGCGCCGGCAAGACCACGCTGTTCAACACGATCACGGGGCTGTACGAGCCGGACGAGGGGGACGTCGTGTTCGACGGGCGCAGCATCGTCGGGCTCCGGCCGAACCAGATCACGCGCCTTGGCATCGCGCGCACGTTCCAGACCGTCCACCTGTTCCCGAACATGAGCGTGCTCGAGAACGCGATGGTCGGCCAGCACAGCCGGAGCCGGTCGGGCGTGTTCGCCACGGTCTTCCGCCTGCCGGGCCAGCGTCGCGAGGAGGAGCGAATCAGGGAGCGCGCCCGGGACGCGCTCGGGTTCTTCGGCACCCGGCTCTCCGGGTACCGGCACGACCAGCCCGCGTTCACGCTCTCGTACGCGAACCGCCGGCGCCTGGAGATCGCGCGCGCGCTCGCGACCGAGCCCAAGCTCCTCCTGCTCGACGAGCCGACCGCCGGCATGAACCCCAGGGAGACCCTCGAGGTGACCGAGCAGATCGGCCGGCTGCGGGACGAGCGCGGGCTGACGATCCTGGTGATCGAGCACGACATGCGGGTGGTCAAGGGCGTCTCCGACCGGGTCGTGGCCTGCGACTACGGACGCAAGATCGCGGAGGGCACCTATGAGGAGGTGGCCAACGACCCGCAGGTGATCGAGGCCTACCTCGGTAAGAAGGCGGTGGGATGAGCGAGGACTCCCTCGGGAGCCGGCCATCGACGATCTCGGCCTCGCCGGACGGCGACCGGCCGCGACCCGTCCTCGAGCTCCGGAACGTCAGCACGCACTACGGCCTGATTTCGGTGCTGCGCCACGTGAACGTCGAGATCTTCCCGGGTGAGATCGTCTGCCTGCTGGGCGGGAACGCGAGCGGCAAGACCACGACCCTCAAGACGATCCTGGGCATGGTGGTCCCCACCGAGGGAGAGGTCGTGCTGGACGGCGAGATCGTGAGCGGCCTGCCCACGACCGAGGTGGTTCGCCGCGGCATCTCGATGGTGCCCGAGAACCGCCGGCTCTTCCCCGATATGACGGTGCGGGAGAACCTCGAGCTGGGGGCCTACCAGCGGGCGGACCGCAAGGAGATCTCCGGCGACCTGGAGCGTATCCTCACGACGTTCCCGCGCCTTGGGGAGCGGCTCGGACAGAAGGCGGGCACGCTCTCGGGGGGCGAGCAGCAGATGGTCGCGATGGGCCGGGCGCTCATGGCCCGTCCCAAGGTGCTCTTGATGGACGAGCCCTCGATGGGGCTCGCGCCGGTCCTCGTCGACCAGGTCTTCTCGATCATCAAGGAGATCAACGAGCTCGGAACGACGATCTTCGTCGTCGAGCAGAACGCCAACATGGCGCTGTCGATCGCCGACCGCGGGTACGTGCTCCAGACCGGACAGGTCGTGCTCGCCGACACCGCGCCCGCGCTGCTCGCCAACCCCCTGATGCGGGAGGCCTACCTGGGGGAGCTGTGAGTTCCCTACCCGTGATCGATGCCGAACGGCTCGGCGCCCTGCTCCCCATGCGCGACGCGGTCGACGCCCTCGAAGGCGCCCTCGGCGGCGGGCGGGTGCCGACGGCGCCGCTCCGCTCCCACGTGGAGACGGAAGCGGGGACCCTGCTCACGATGCCGGCCACCGGGCCGCAGGGCTCGGGGGTCAAGCTCGTGACGGTCACCCCCTCGAACCCCGAACGCGGGCACCCGCTGGTCCACGGGCTGTACGTGCTGTTCGCGCCCGAGTCCCAGCGCCCCGAGGCCGTGATCGACGGCGCGGCCCTCACGGCCCTTCGGACGGGCGCCGTCTCGGCCCTCGCGACCCGATACCTGGCCTCGCCCGAGGCGTCGCGCCTGGTGCTGTTCGGGGCCGGGACCCAGGCTCGGGCCCACCTGCGGGCGATGCGCGCGGTGCGCCCGATCGAGCGGGTGGCGGTCGTCTCCCGCTCGGAGGGCAGGGCGCAGGAGCTCGTGGAGACGGCCCGCGCCCTCGGGCTCGACGCCCGGGTCGGGGGCCCGGAGGCGGTGGCCGACGCCGACCTCGTCTGCACGTGCACGACCAGCCCAACCCCGGTCCTCGACGGCGCGCGGCTTCCCGGGGGTGCGCACGTGAACGCCGTCGGAGCCTTCACGCCCGACACGCGGGAGCTCGACAACGAGACGATCCGCCGCGCCCGGGTGGTCGTCGAGAGCCGGGAGGCCGCCCTGGCGGAGGCGGGCGACCTGCTGATCCCGATGGCGGCGGGGGTGATCGCGCCCGACCACGTCGTTGCCGACCTCGCCGAGCTGGTCGGCGGGGCCGTCGTCCGGCGGGACCCTTCGGACCTCACCGTCTTCAAGTCGGTGGGCGTGGCGTTCGAGGACCTCGTGATCGCCCGGGCGGCCGTGGACCGGCTGTCGGCGTGACCGAGCCGGGAGGCTCCTTCCGGCGCCGGGAGGGCCGGTGAGCCGCACGGCCGACGTCGTGGTCGTGGGCGGCGGCGCCGTGGGAGCGAGCGCCGCCTACCACCTCGCGGCGGCGGGGATCGGGCGCGTGATCCTGCTCGAGCGGGAGACGTCGCTCGGAACCGGCTCCACCGGCGCGTGCGCCGGCGGGTTCCGCCACCAGTTCTCGAGCGAGGTCAACGTCCGGCTCTCGCTCGCGAGCGTTCCGATGATCCTCGGTTTCCAGAAGGAGCACGGGCTCCCGCTCGACGTCTCCCAGGACGGGTACCTGTTCGTCGTTCGGGATCCCGACTCGTGGAAGACGTTCGTGGCGGCGGCGGAGCTCCAGCGCTCCCTCGGTGTGGACGCGCGACTGCTCACGCCCGAGCAGGCGCTCGAGGTCGTTCCCGGGATCGACGTCGAGGGCGCCGCCGGCGCGACCTTCTGCCCCCACGACGGCATCGCCGACCCATCGGGGCTCACGCAGGGCTACGCGACGCTCGCGCGCCGGGCCGGCGCCGCGATCGAGACGGGCGTGGTGGTCACCGCGATCCGAACCGGCGGGGACCGCGTGACCGGCGTATCGACGGCGAACGGCGAGGTGTCGGCCCCCGTGGTCGTGAACGCGGCCGGTCCCTGGGCGGCCGGGCTGGCCGCGACGTGTGGGGTGGACCTCCCGGTCGAGCCGGTCCCGCGGCACGTGGTGGTGACGGGGCCGTTTCCGGGCATCCCCGTGCGGCGAACCCTCGTGATCGAGGCCGACACGAGCTTTTACTTCCACCGCGAGGGCGGCGGCGTCCTGATGGGGATGGGCTCCCGGAATGAGCGTCCGTCCTTCGATACCTCGGTGGACCGCCGCTTCGTGGAGGAAGAGCTGCTCCCGGCCGCCGTCCGCTTCTTCCCGCCGCTCGCGGCGGCGGGCATCGTGCGCTCGTGGGCCGGCCTGTACGAGATGACGCCGGATCGACATCCGATCCTCGGCCCGGTGGCGGGGCTCGAGGGCCTGCTGCTCGCCAACGGGTTCAGCGGTCACGGGTTCCAGCACGCGCCGATCGTCGGCAAGCTCCTCGCCGAGATCGTGACGCACGGGCGAGCGACGACCGTGGACGTGTCGAGCCTCGCGCTCGAGCGGTTCGCGAGGGGAGACCTCGTGCGCGAGGTCCACGTGGTCTGACTCGCTCCGTCGAGTGCCGGGGGCGGGACTCGAACCCGCACGCGCTCTCGCGCAGCGCCTTTTGAGGGCGCCAAGTCTGCCAGTTCCTTCACCCCGGCCGGCGCTCAGTGTAGTGCCGAGCCCGCCCTCCTCCGGTCAGCGCCGCTCCGCGTCCCGCAAGGAGGCGAGACCGAGAAGCCCGGGGGCGCTCACCCAGGATCCGGCCGGACACGATCTCCCCATCTCCTCTCTAGACTACGGAGCCCGACCGCCGCGAGAACTGCCCGGAGGCACCCCCTGAGACGCAACCGCCGGCCACGAGCGATCGTCGGCCTCCTTGTGATCGCGATCGCCGCCTCCGCCTGCACGGGCGAGGCCCCCGCGGTCCCCGGGCCCTCCTCTCCGAGCGCATCGTCGTCGGGCTCCGCGTCCCCGGCCGAGCTCAGGATCGCGTTCATCGAGGACCTCTCGCCAGACGGCGCGCCCGAGCGCACCGCGCCCGCCTTCCAGGGAGCCAAGCTCGCGATCGACGAGGCCTCCCTCTCCGGCGACCTGCCGGTGCCGGTCGAGCTGGTGGGGCTCGACACCGAGGGGAACCCGCAGACGGCCGCTGGGGTCGCCCGCCAGATCGCGGACGACCCCGCCTTCGTGGCCGCCATCGGCGCCCCCTTCCTCACCGGCCAGCTCACCGTCGGGCGGATCCTCGACGCCGCGGGGGTTCCGACCATCGCGCTGTCGGCTCTCGGCCCCCGCCTGGCCGCCAACGGTTGGACGACCTGGCGGCGGGCCGTCGCGAACCAGACCGAGCAAGGCAGGGCGCTCGCGGCGTACGTGGACGGGCTTCGTGCGGCCTCGAGGGGGGTTTGCCTGCTCGGCGACGGCACCGAGGAGTCGGCGGGCCTGCTCGGCGCGGTGAAGAGGGCGTTGCGCTCGCGCGTCGTGCTTCGACGGAAGGTGTCGGCGACCGCCGATGCCGCCTCGCCCGAGATCGCCGCCCTGGAGCGCGCGGGCTGCGGCGTGGTCGTGTGGGGCGGGTTCTCGAGCGCCGGCGCGCTCCTTCGGGGGCGCATGGTGCAGGCGGGCCTGAGGAGGGTGGCCTTCGTTGGCGGAGAGGGCCTGAAGGACGAGACCTACCTCTCCGTTGCGGGGCGCGCCGGCCTCGGCACCGTGGTTGCGTGCTCGTGCGCGGACCTCAGCACGGCGACCGACCTGCCGGCCCAGCGCTTCATCCAGGACTACCAGTCGGACTTCGGGCTCCCGCCGGGGGCCTACGCGGTCGAGGCCTACGACGCGGCCCGCCGGCTGCTGAACGCGATCGGGGCCGGGGCCCGGACGCGCACCGAGGTGCTGGAGTCCCTCCGGGCCGCGCCCGAGTTTCGGGGTCTCGGCAACTTCTACGCGTTCCGAGCCGACGGGGAGCTCGCCGGCACCTCGGCGAGCGTCCACCTCTACCGAGACGAGGGCGGCCGATGGCTCCCGGTCTCGTTACCGCTCGGCGCGAGCCTGCGCCTCGGGCGTCCCGGCCGACTCGTCGTCGCCTCCTGTGTGATGGGTCGCCCCCTCGTCTACCGGAGAGGCGGCCGGTGGACCGGGTTCGACGTCGATCTCGCGAGGTCGGTAGCCGCGCGCCTCGGGCTGGAGCTCGTCTGGCGCCACGCGCCGTGCCGCCGGACAGTCAGGGCCGTCCGGGAGGGGAGAGTCGACCTCGCCCTGGTCTCGTCGCGACAGGTCCGGCGGGCGCGCGCGCTGCGGGGCTCCGGCGTGGTCCTCAGCCTTCACCAGGCGCTCTCGGTGGACCCGAGCCGGACGCCGTTGATCACCGGGCCCGTTGACCTGTCGGCGGGCGAGGTGGTGGGGGTCGTGCGGGGGTCGGCCGGCGAGCGCTGGGCCTCGCGGCACCTGCCGAACGGGGTGCGGCTGCGCAGGTTCGGAACCGCCGCAGCCGCGTTCGACCGCCTGGCCGCCGGAGACCTCACGGCCGTGATCGCCGGGGAGGCGGAGTCCTGGGCGCTGATCGAGCACCGTCCCCCGCTCGCCGTGACGGCGAGCTTCGACGTCGGCGACCACCAGGTGCTGGCCGCCCGGCGCGACGCCACCGCGCTCCTGGAAGCTGCCCAGGAGGCGCTCGCCCGGATCGTCGGCTCCGGGGCCTACGAGCGGCTGTTCGCCCGATACTTCCCGGGGGCGGCCGTACCGCCCGAGACCCTCGCGGCCGCCTGACCGACGGTTAGCGGGAGTCCGCCGGCGCCCGCCGGGCGCCGATCGATTGCGTTGCCCGGCACGGGGCGCGACCCTATAGTCAGCCGTGGGCGCGGGCCCGCCGCGCGATGAACGGGGAGGAGAGGGAAATGCGCAAGTCCACCATGAAGCTGTGGCTCGTGCTGCTCGCGGCCTTCACGCTGGTGGCGGCGGCCTGTTCCAAGAGCGAGACCGCCGGGGGCGGAGGCGGCGGGGGCGGCGGAGCCACCGAAACCACACCGGCGGCGACCGGCGCGTGCGCGTCGGTCGATCCGAGCGGAACCGATCTGCTGGCGACCATCTGCAAGTCGGGAGTCCTCCGCGTCTCGACGGACCCGGCCTACCCGCCGCAGTCCTCCTACGACGAGGCGACGGGCACCTGGCAGGGATTCGACATCGACGTGGCCACGGAGATCGCGAAGCGCCTCGGCGTCCAGATCAAGTGGGTCACGCCCGCCTGGGACGTCATCACCGCCGGCCACTGGAACGGGCGATGGGACCTGTCCGTGGGCTCGATGACGATCACGGCGGAGCGGGCCCAGGTGCTGGACTTCTCCACGCCCTACTACTACACGCCGGCCGGGATCGCCGTTCAGAAGGGGAGCCCGATCACCTCGTTCGGCCAGCTCTCGGGCAAGTCGATCGGCGTCTGCGGGGCCTGCACCTACGAGTACTACCTCGAGCGCACGCTCGACATTCCCGGGTACACGCCGACGTACGTCATTCCCAAGGACGTGAACATCGTCACCTACGACACCGACTCGACGGCGATCCAGGACCTCTCCCTGGGGCGTCTGGACGCGGTGATGTCCGCGGTGCCGACGCTCCAGAGCGCGATCGACAAGGGCAAGCCGATCCAGCTCCTGGGCGACCCGGTCTTCTACGAGCCCCTCGCGGCGGCCGCCGACAAGAGCGCCCCCGAGGACCCGACGAGCTTCATCCAGACGGTGAGCGACATCATCACCCAGATGCACCAGGACGGGACGCTCACGCAGCTCTCGATGAAGTGGTACAAGACCGATCTGACCGTCAATCCGCTGGGCTAGCGTCGGAGGGGGCTCCGACCCGATGAGGACAGAGCCGATGGGGGCCGAGGCCGCTCGGCCCCCGGGCCTGGAGCCGCGACGCCATCCGTTCTGGGACCGCGTCGAGGCGATCAGCCTGAGGATCCCCTACACGGCCAAGCTGATCGCCGTCTGGGTCGCGCTCTTCCTCGTGCTCGCCCTCGCCTTCGCGACGGCGAGCTTCGACACGGCCTGGATGCGGGCCAACGCCTGGTTCATCATCCGCGGGGTCTGGGTCACGGTGTTCATCGCCGTGGTCTCGATCGTCTTCTCGATCGTCCTGGCCCTGCTCGGGGCCCTCGGCCGCCTCTCGAAGAACCCCGTGCCGTACGGGCTGGCCGGCTTCTACACGTCGTTCTTCCGCGGCACACCCCTCATCGTCCAGCTGTACCTGTGGTACCTGGGTCTCGCCCAGATCGGCGTAAACCTCGGGGGCGTGTGGAAGACCTACTTCGTCCTGTCCGCCGTGCAGGCGGGGATCCTCGGGCTCTCCCTCAACTACGGCGCCTACATGACGGAGATCTTCCGGGCCGGCATCCAGTCCGTCCCCCACGGGCAGTCGGAGGCCGCGGAGGCGCTCGGGATGACCTACCGCCAGCGCATGCGGCGGGTCGTCCTCCCCCAGGCCTTCCGGGTGATCATCCCGCCGACGGGCAACGAGTTCATCGCGATGATGAAGGACACCGCCCTCGTGTCCCTGCTCGGAACGTCGATCGCCTGGGCCGATCCGTTCCGTCGGGCCACCCTCCTCGGCCGGGCGGACTTCCGGAGCCTCGAGGCTCTGATCGTCGCGGCCGTCATGTACTGGGTGCTGACGGGCATCTTCTCGTTCTTCCAGCGCAAGCTGGAGAACCGTCTCGCCAAGGGCTACGTGAGGGCG
>Ga0070741_10017148_pt1 | contig 11938 bp, 10 predicted proteins | sample Coa_R1_4_FD_66440 | JGI IMG/M metagenome (GOLD analysis project Ga0070741, IMG submission 66440) | Surface soil microbial communities from Centralia Pennsylvania, which are recovering from an underground coalmine fire - Coalmine... | ecosystem: Environmental > Terrestrial > Soil > Unclassified ...
GGCTGGGTCCCGGCCTGGTCCCGCTCGCAAGGCTTCGCCTGCGAGCGGCGCCGGGATGACGCAAACGGATAGGGCGCCGCCGCGGTAATCGCGACGCGGGCGGGTTGAGCGGCGCAAGGGAGTCTCGTCCGCGGGCACACTCAGCACACCTACCTTCGTCATCCCGGCGCCGCGAGCAGCCGACCGGGTGCTCGCGGGACCAGGCCGGGACCCATGCACGGTTTTGCGATCGCTTGGTCAACGGATCGTCGCGTGCGCCCGCGGCGAGGAGCCGGTGGCGCGCTGGCTGGGTCCCGGCCTGGTCCCGCTCGCAAGGCTTCGCCTGCGAGCGGCGCCGGGATGACGCTTGTGGAGGAGGTGCCGCGATCCCCGTCGGAGGGTGCGGAAGGAAGGCGACTACTCCGCCGCCGTCCTGGACGCGGGCGTGGTGACCGCGGCGTCCTGCTTCAGCCTTTCGGCCAGCAGAAAAGCGAGCTCCAAGGCCTGGCCGGCGTTGAGGCGCGGGTCGCAGCCCGTGTCGTACTGGCGGGCGAGGTCGGCCTCCGAGATGCGGGTGGCGCCGCCCGTGCACTCCGTCACGTTCTGCCCCGTCATCTCGATGTGGACGCCGCCGGGATAGGTGCCCTCGGCGCGGTGGATGTCGAAGAAGCGCTCCACCTCGGCGACGATGCTGTCGAAGGGGCGCGTCTTGTAGCCGGTGGCGGCGGTGACGGTGTTGCCGTGCATGGGGTCGCATTCCCAGACCACGGTGCGGCCGGCCTTCTTCACGGCGCGGACCAGGGGGGCCAGGTGCTTCTCCACCTTGTCGGCGCCGAACCGGCAGATGAGCGTGAGCCGCCCGGGCTCGTCCCTGGGATTGAGGATGTCGATGAGCTCGAGCAGCTCGTCGGCCTCGAGCGAGGGGCCGCACTTCATGCCGATCGGGTTGACGATGCCGCGGCAGAACTCCACGTGCGCCCCGTCGGGCTGGCGGGTGCGGTCGCCGATCCACAGGAAGTGGCCGGAGGTCGCCACGTACTCGCCCGAGCCCATGGCCTCGTCCCGGCGGGTCAGGGCCTGCTCGTAGGGCAGCAGCAGGGCCTCGTGGCTGGTGTAGAAGCTCGTTGTGCGCATCTCCAGGTTCTTCTCGGCGGTCATGCCGAGGAGCGCGTTGATCTCGACCGTGCGCCTGATCTCCTTGGCGAGCGCGTCGTAGCGCGTCTCGATCGGCGTGCCCTCCATGAACTTCAGCTCCCAGCGATGCGCGTTCTCGAGCGAGGCATAGCCGCCGTCGAGCAGCGCGCGCAGGAAGTTGAGGGTGGCCGCCGACTGCCGGTAGGCCTGCAGCTGGCGGCGCGGATCGGGCACGCGCGCCTCGGCCGTGAACTCGGGGCCGTTGATGATGTCGCCGCGGTAGCTCGGCAGCTCCTTGCCGCCCTGCTTCTCGGTGGGCGAGGAGCGCGGCTTGGCGAACTGGCCGGCGACGCGGCCCACCTTCACCACCTGCGTGTTGCCGGCGAAGGTGAGGATCAGCGCCATCTGCAGGAACAATTGAAAATAGTCGCGGATGTAGTCGGTCTTGTGCTCCTTGAAGCTCTCCGCGCAGTCCCCGCCCTGCAGCAGGAAGGCCTTGCCCCCGGCGACGCCGGCGAGCTTCTCCTTGAGGTCGCGCACCTCCTTGATGAACACGAGCGGGGGGAAGTTGCCGAGGTTGCGCTCCACCTCCTCGAGCGCCGCCTGGTCCGGGTACTCGGGAACCTGCCGGATCGGCCTGCCCCTCCAGCTGTCCAATCTCCACGGCTGAGCCATGGGTCCTCTCCTACGCGCCGAGCTCTCCGCCGTCCGCCAGGGCCTCGCGGGCCGCCGGGACTGCCGCCAATGCACTGATGCAAGTGGGCTTGGCGCGGCTTATAGGCGAAAGCGGCGCGCTTTGCCAGATTGCTGCGCGGGACCTTGCCATCGCCGACCGCCGCGCTATCTTCAAGTTGACGTTTACGTCAACTTTGCCGGAGCACGGCCATGGCTGCTTCCCGCACGGCGTCGCTGGACGCTCCCGCTTCGGCCGGACCGCCGGACGGGTCGGCGGGCCGCGAGATCGCCATCTCGGCCAGGGACGGCCTGCAGCTGGCGGCAACGCTGTTCGAGCCCGGGGCGGGGGCAGCCGCCGATGCGCCGCTCGTGATTATCGGCGCGGCGGTGGCCGTGAAGCGGAGCTACTACGCGCGGTTCGCCGCCTACCTGGCCGGGCTCGGACACCCCGTTCTCACCTTCGACTATCGCGGCATCGGCGGCTCGCGCCGGGGCTCATTGGCGGGCTCGAGCGTGCGCATGCGCGACTGGTGCCTCCTCGACGTGCCGGGCGCGCTCGAGTGGGCGCGGGCCGCGCATCCCGGGCGGCCGATCCACTGGGTGGGGCACAGCATGGGCGGGTTCGCCACGGGGCTCGCCTCCAACAATCACCTGATCGCGCGCCAGCTCAACGTGGCGACCTTGAGCGGCTACTGGGGCCGCATGGCCGTGCCCGAGCGCTATCGGGTGCGGCTGCTCATGGGCCTACTCGCGCCGCCGGTGATATGGATGAAGGGATATTTCCCCGGCGTGCTGATGGGCGGGGAGGACATGCCGGGCCCGGCATTCCTCGAATGGACGCGTTGGTGCATGCTGCCCGAATTCCTGTTCGGCGACGCGACGCTGCCTGAGCGGGGCAACTTCGCGAGGCTCAGCGCCCCGGTCCGCTTCGTGCAGATCGCCGACGACCCCTGGGGAACGCCGGCCGCCGTCGGCCACATGGCCGAGCACTTCGCTTCGAGCGTCGACCGCTCGACCTGGCGCGTGACGCCTGCGGAGGCCGGTGTGGCGAGGATCGGCCACTTCGGCTTCTTTCGCCCCGACGTGCGCGAGGCGTTGTGGAAGCCGGCGGCGGACTGGCTGCTTGGGGGGACATCGTGAGGTGGTGAGATCGTGAGTGGTGAGAGTCTCGGTTCCCACGCGATGCGTCCGGGAGTTCACAACCTCCAGATCTCATGCACGCTCCAACCCCGTGCTGAGCCTGTCGAAGCACGGCTGACATGCGTGACCCGTCCTTCGACAAGCTCAGGACGGGGGCGGAGAGCGCGACTCGGGCGGAGCGTGTCACACGACACACCGGCGGGCGCGTCGAGCCTTGGTTCTTATCCCCGCCGGTCGCTGCAGTGCGAGAATGATCGTGCCTCGGCTCACGAGGGGCGCTGTTCCGGACGCGTCTCACAGTGCGAGCCCGAGGGTTGCAGGACCGGTGGCGCCGCGATCGGGCGACCCCGGGAAAGAACGATCAGGGACGGGATGGCCTCTCCGTCCGCCGTGCCCGGAAACCCGCCTGCAGCAGCGGAGCGCGGATGCCGCGTTTCCAACCCCGAGCCAGGCGTCCGCGCCCCGCTCCCCTCACCTGCCCATACCCCGAGCGCTCGCCCGTGTCGGGCCATTGGTGTTGCGTAGGTCGGGTCGAGCGAAGCGCAGACCCAACACGGGGAAGGCCATTGGCTGTGTTGGGTCATCCCCCGGCCTTCGCCGGGGTCGACCCAACCTACGCCGCTTGACCCAACCTACGCCGCGGGGCGGGCGCCGCTGCCAGACGTACGATCCCCGCTTCGGTTTGAATGCCACGGCGTTCCCTGCCACCATGCGATTCATGGCGCTCAAGGACCCTTCGTTCACGATCGGCATCGAGGAGGAATACCTGCTCGTCGACCGGACGAGCCGGGACCTCGTTCGCGAGATGCCGCAGGCCCTGTTCGATGCGGCGCAGCAGGCGCTGCAGGGACAGGTGGCGCGCGAGTTCCTGCAGTCGCAGATCGAGGTCGGCACGACGGTGCATGCAACTCCGCGCGCGGCGGGAGCGGAGCTCGCGCAATTGCGGGCGATGGTGGCGGGATTGGCGGACGCGCACGGACTGGCGCCGCTGGCGGTCTCCACCCATCCCTTCGCGCTCTGGAGCGTGCAGCGGCCGACGGAGCGCGAGCGCTACCAGGCCCTCGCCAAGGACCTGGCGGGCGTCGGCCGGCGCCTCGTCATCTGCGGCATGCACGTGCATGTCGGCATCGAGGACGACGAGCTGAGAATCGATCTCTTCAACCAGGCGCGCTATTTCCTGCCGCACCTCCTGGTGCTGTCCACCTCCTCGCCGTTCGCCGAGGGCGAGGACACCGGCCTCAAGTGCTACCGCCTGGCCGCCTACGACGAGCTGCCCCGGACCGGCATGCCCGGCCGCTTCGAGGGGTGGCAGGAGTACGCGCAGACGGTCGACCTCTTGGTGCGCAACGGCATCATCGAGGACGCGAGCAAGATCTGGTGGGACCTGCGGCCGTCCTCGCGCTTCCCCACGCTCGAGATGCGCGTCACCGACGTCTGCACCCGCATCGAGGATGCGGTGTGCGTGGCGGCCATGTACGCCTGCATCCTGCGCATGCTCTACCGGCTGCGCCGCGCCAACCAGACCTGGCGCACCTATCCGCTGTTCCTGCTCGCCGAGAACCGCTGGCGCGCGCAGCGCTATGGCGTTGGCGGCACGCTGTTCGACCTGGGCAAGGGTGAGCTGGTGCCGTTCCGCGACCTGGTCGAGGAGCTGCTCCTGATGCTGCGCGAGGACGGCGAGGCGCTGGGCTGCCTGCCCGAGATCGAGCACGCACGCACCATCGTCGCGCGCGGCACGAGCGCCGACCGGCAGGTGGCCTGTTTCGAGCGGCTCCTGCGCCAGGGCATGTCGCGCGAGGAGGCGTTGAGGGGCGTCGTGGATCACCTGATGGAGGAGACGCTGGCGCGCGGCGATGATGCCCGCTGACGCTGACGCGCGGGGAGTTGTCAGTTCAGGGCCGAGCGGGGCGGAGGGAGCGTCTTGCGCACGAAGGTGACGGGGAGCACGCACTCCAGAGACAGGGCCCTGACGCCGCGCGAGGCCGTCACGTAGCCGTGGCGCAGGAAGAACGGCACGGCGTTGGAGGTGGTGCAGGCGGTCAGCCGCTCGAAGCCGCACTGCTGCACGTGCGCCTCGGCCGCGGCGAGCAGGCGCCGGCCGATGCCGAGCCGCGGGTGCTGCACGAAGATGCCGCCGATGCTGGCGGTGGAGCCGCTGTTGCCGGCGGCGTGCCAGCTGACCGTGCCCACGAGCTCGCCGTCGAGCCAGCCGCCGTAGACCTGCTCCTGCATCAGGAGATCGGTGTAGGCAGGCGAGTAGACGAACCTGACGAAGGCCGCCATCTCGTCCTCGGAGAGGACGTCGATGGTGTGGGCGCGCAGCGCCGAGGCGTGGAGGTAGCGCAGGCTCGAGAAATCGTCGATGCGGATCGGCTGCACGACAAGCCTGTCGCAGGGAATGCTGGCAGGGCGGGTGCCCGAAACGTACGTCATACGCACTACTCGTCCGCATCGCGGGGGCATGGCCGGCTGGACCCGGCGCATGATGACCACGCCCGGGCGCCCCCTGTGCCCGAGCCGCGGGCGGCTATCGCTTGGCGCTCAGCTGTGCCGTCGTGCCGGGCGCTCCCGGTGCTTCGGCCTTCTTGTCGCCCGTCTGCGCGGGCTGGTATTCGGCAGCCTTGCACGAGCAGCCCTGCACGTACTCCTTGCGATAGCGCCACGCCGACTTGAGGCTCGTATAGGGCTGCTGGGTGTCGACCGACACCATCTGCTCGACCGACCCGCCGGGATTCTGGTGATAGTAGAGCTCGGCAGGTGCCGCGCACTGCGTGTGGCAGGCATCGGCATCGCGCTGGAAATGATTGGGCAGCGTCGAGAAGCTGACCGGGAAGTAGTAGCCGTCGCACAGGCGCACGCAGAGCGTCCGGTAGGTCGCGAACGGCAGGTTGCCGAACTGGTTGGCGTTGCCGCGCGGGCTGTCGCTCTCCTCGCCCCAGTTGAAGAACGAGTTGCGCGCCGCGTCGCGCCGGCGCGCCTCGGTCACGTACTGCTGGCCGCAGCCGTTGCGCGCGAGCTCGCGGATGATGTCGTCCTGGAAGGAGCGGTCGCGCGTGCCGATGATCTGGCGGCGCTGGGCATCGAGGTCGGCCAGCCGCTGCCGGCTGGCATCCACCTCGCCGGCGAGCTGGATGCAGCGCGGCGTGCGCCTGAGCGTCTTGGAGAACAGGAACTGGTCCCAGCAGTCCGCGCGGTTGAGCTGCTGCTGGGCGATCTGGTAGTTGCGCTCGAGCTGGCGCATGTCGTTCTCGATGCGCGGCAGCAGGTCGCGATTCTGGTTGCCGCCCTGCGTCTCGGCCACCAGCTGGCGCTCGAGCTGGACGCAGATGTTGCTGCGCTGGCCGAAGCCCTGGGCCTGGCCGGGCGGCTGGCCCTGCGGATACTGTCCGCCGGGGGGCGGCATCTGGCCCGGGGGCAACTGCCCCGGCGGCAGCTGATCGGGCGCTCGGTAGACCGGCTCGCGCGGCCGCGGCGGGTCGGGCTGCGACCACGGCCACCAGCCCCAGCCCTGCGCCAGGGTGTCCGCCGACAGCAGGCCGAGCGTCGCCGCTGCGCACAGCGCCAGCGCAACGCCGCGTGCCGTTCGTTGCCTGATCGTGCCCGTGCCCATCGGCCGATTCCAAGCCCCCGGACGCACCGGGCGGCGCGATTCCCCGAGAGCTTCCCCACGCGATTATCGGTTCCTCGGCCTAGCCGGTCAATGCAGCGCAATTGCGGCGCTGACGGTCGTCCGCGCGCCCGTCGAGCCCCCGCTGAGCCCCCGCTGAGCCTTGACGTTGCCCGCGAAAGCGCAGATAAGGCGGCCCATGCAGGCAACGCGCACACCGGCCGTAAACATTCCGTGCGGCATTATTGCAACGAGCTAGCCGAAGGCTGGCGCGCGGCCGCTCCTTTGCCCGATCCGAGGTGCCCGATCTGAGGTGAGAGAGACGCCCCCGCCAGCGGCGAGGGGTGACATGACGCTCACGCTCTACAACACGCTGACGCGCCGGAAGGAGCCGTTCCGGCCGATCGATCCCGCCAACGTGCGCATGTACGTGTGCGGGCCGACAGTCTACGACTTCGCGCACATCGGCAACGCGCGCCCCGTCATCGTGTTCGACGTGCTGTTCCGGCTGCTGCGGCATCTGGCTGCAGAGGGCGAGTGGGACGGCGGCAAGGGCGAAACGAAGGTCACCTACGCGCGCAACATCACCGACGTCGACGACAAGATCAACGCGCGGGCGATCGAGCGCTATCCCGAGCTGCCGCCGACCGAGGCCATCGCCAGGCTCACGGCCGAGACCACGGAGCAGTTCCACAAGGACATCGCGGCGCTCGGCGTGCTGCCCCCCACGGTGGAGCCGCGCGCCACGCAGTCGATTCCCGAGATGCGCGCGCTCATCGAGGCGCTGGTCGCCAACCGCCACGCCTACGTCGCGCAAGACCACGTGCTGTTCGACGTGACGTCCATGCCCGACTACGGGCGGCTCGCCAATCGCTCGCTCGAGGAGATGGAGGCGGGCGCCCGGGTCGACGTGGCGCCCTACAAGAAGGGGCCGATGGACTTCGTGCTGTGGAAGCCGTCCAAGCCCGGCGAGCCGGCGTGGCCCTCGCCCGCGGGTATCGCAGTGCCGGGCCGGCCCGGCTGGCACATCGAGTGCTCGGCCATGGCCGACCGGTGGCTGTGGCAGGAACCGCAGCTGAAGGGGGTGCTCTCGGCGGCCGGGCTTGCACGCCCGCACGTCTTCGACATCCATGGCGGCGGCATCGATCTCGTGTTCCCGCACCACGAGAACGAGCTGGCGCAGTCGCGCTGCGCGCATGGCACGCCGGTGATGGCCAACGTGTGGATGCACAACGGCTTCCTGCAGGTCGAAGGCGAGAAGATGTCGAAGTCGCTGGGGAACTTCGTGACGATTCGGGAGCTGCTGGAGGAGTGGCCGGGTGAGGTTATTCGATACCAGATGTTGAAGACGCATTATCGCCAGCCAATCGATTGGACCGGCAGCGCAACGCGTCAGGCGCGACTCGAGTTGATCAAGTTCTCGCGTTTCTTGCGCGGGGGGTGGAAAGCCACGTCCGATGAGATCTCTCCATCATTTCGGGACGCATTGGAGGACGATCTGAACACACCAGAGGCTCTTGCGGGACTGCACAACCTCCTTTCCGAGTTTTCGGCTCTCTCTCACGACGGAACGCAGCAGGAGGCACGGCTGAACTGGCTCGTGAATTCCATGGCTTTGCTGGGATTCCACGAACTTCATCTGTTCGAGCAACGTTTGATTGAGTCCAAGAAGCTCGACAAGGAGCGTGTGAATTCGTTGATCTCTTCTCGCAACGCCGCGCGCAAGGCGAAGAACTTCAAGGAGGCGGATCGCATCCGCGAGGAGCTCAAGGCCATGGGCATCCAGCTCAAGGATGCCAAGGACCCCGAGACCGGCGAGATCGTGACGACGTGGGAAGTCATGCGATGATGGGCCTGCGCGATCCACACCCGCAACGTCATCCCCGCGGAGGCGGGGACCCAGGACACCTCGCAGCGGGGGTGACGCCTGCCGCATCCACCGCCGTCGCCGCGCGGGTGGTTGCGTTGTTGGCGAGCCCTCGTTGCACGGTGACGTGGATCCCCGCCTCCGCGGGGATGACGCCCGATGGATTGGGCATCCAGCTCAAGGATGCCAAGGACCCAGCCACCGGCGAGATCGTGACGACGTGGGAAGTGCGCGCCTCCGGCGCGACGGAAGGGAAGCGATGACTTTCCCGCATATGTCATCCTCGGGCTTGTCCCGAGGATCCAGCAAGCCGCGGGCTCGGGCGCTCGTGGATGGATGGATGGCCGGGACAAGCCCGGCCATGACATCGGTAGGGCTTCCCCCCACCCCTAACCCCTCCCCGCAAGGGGGAGGGGAAATTCGCGGCATGGGGGGAGGGGAAACCGGGGGAGGCGAGCAAGCAGCGAGGTGCCGTTCATGAGCCATGGGCCGAAGCCGAGCGATCCCGAGGTGCGGCCGCCGTTCTGGCGGCATCGGTACTACTATCTGGCGCTGAAGATCATCGCGCTGATCGCGGCGCTCGTGATCGCGGTGCGGCTGCTCAGCTATTGGCTGGCGCCCCATGGCTAAGGAGCGCCTCTATCTCTTCGACACCACGCTGCGCGACGGCGCGCAGACGACGGGTGTCGACTTCTCGCTCGAGGACAAGCGGCTGATCCTGGCGACGCTGGACGAGCTGGGCCTCGACTACATCGAGGGCGGCTATCCCGGGGCCAACGTCACGGATACAGAGCTGTTCAGCGCCGACCCCGGCCTGAAGCACGCCACGTTCACCGCCTTCGGCATGACGAAGCGCGCGGGACGGTCGGTGTCGAACGATCCGGGCTTCCAGGCCACGCTGCAGGCGAAGGCCGGCGCCGTGTGTCTCGTCGCCAAGGCGTGGGACTATCACGTGCGCGTGGCGCTCGGCATTACCAACGGCGAGAACCTCGAAGGCATCGCGCAGTCGGTCGAGGCGGTGGTGCAGAGCGGTCGGGAAGTCATGATCGACTGCGAGCACTTCTTCGACGGCTTCAAGGCCAATCGCGACTATGCCCTTGCCGTGGCCACCACCGCCCACAAGGCCGGGGCGCGCTGGGTGGTGCTGTGCGACACCAACGGCGGCACGCTGCCGCACGAGATCTCGGAGATCGTGACCGAGGTGGCGCGCCACGTGCCCGGCACGCATCTCGGCATCCACACCCACAACGACACCGAGAACGCGGTGGCCAATACGCTGGCGGCCGTGCGTGCGGGCGTGCGCCAGATCCAGGGCACGCTCAACGGGCTCGGCGAGCGCTGCGGCAATGCCAACCTCGTCTCCATCATCCCGACGCTGCTGCTCAAGGGCGAGTTCGCCGACCGCTTCGAGACCAGGGTGACGCCCGAGCGCCTAGCGAAGATCACCCACGCCAGCCGGCTCCTGGATGAGATCCTGAACCGCGCGCCCAACCGTCAGGCGCCCTACGTCGGCGAGGCGGCCTTCGCCACCAAGGCCGGCATCCATGCCTCCGCCATCCTCAAGGAGCCGGCCACCTACGAGCACGTGGCCCCGGAGGCGGTCGGCAACCGCCGTCGCGTGCTGGTGTCGGACCAGGCCGGCAAGTCGAACCTCATCCACGAGCTGGAGCGGCTCGGCATCCCGCTGGGCAAGGACGACGAGCGCGTGGGCCGGCTGCTCGAGGAGGTGAAGGTGCGCGAGGCCGCGGGCTACGCCTACGAGGCGGCGGATGCCTCCTTCGAGCTGCTGGCGCGGCGGCTGTTGGGCGAGGTGCCGCAGTTCTTCACGGTCGACAGCTTCCGCGTGATGGTCGAGAAGCGCCACAACGCGGTGGGGGCGCTGGTCACGGTGTCGGAGGCGACCGTGAAGGTGTTCATCCAGGGCGAGGAGGAGCCGGTGTGGTCGGTGGCGGAGGGCAACGGCCCCGTCAACGCCCTCGACCAGGCGCTGCGCAAGGACCTCGGCCGCTACCAGCGCCACATCAGGGACGTGGAGCTCGTCGACTACAAGGTGCGCATCCTCACCGGGGGCACCGAGGCCGTGACGCGCGTGCTGGTGGAGAGCCACGACCGCAGCACGGGCGAGCGCTGGTTCACGGTGGGCGTGTCGCCCAACATCGTGGATGCGAGCTTCGAGGCGCTGACGGATTCCATTACTTACAAGCTGATGCGGGCGGGCGCAGGCGAGCGGTAGGGCGCAAAAGGCGTCAGCCGTATTGCGCCGTTCTTGCGGCGCGGGATTATCGGCGCAATGCGGCTTCGCCTTTTGCGCCCTACGCGCCCTACCCCACGAGCTTCCTGGCGGCGTCTTGCGGCAGCAGGTGGCCGGAGAGGACGGCGTCGGCAAGGGCATCGACCTCGCCGCGGGCATCCGCCCTGATGCGCTCGGCGATGAGGTCGGCGGCGGCGCGGGCGACGAGATAGCGGGCGCGGCGGCGCCGGCGCTCGCGCGGAGCAATCGCCATGGCGCGGGCGCCCGCCGCCGCGACGGCGCGGGCCAGCTCCTCGAGCCCCTGGCCGGTCGTCGCCGTGGTCATCAGCACCGGCACGCCGGCGCGATCGTGCGCGCGCAGAGACAGGGCGCTCTTGAGCTGCTGCGCGGTGCGGTCCGCGCCTTCCCGATCGGCCTTGTTGACCACCATGATGTCGGCGATCTCGATCAGGCCGGCCTTCATGGCCTGGATCTCGTCGCCGAGGCCGGGCGCGGTGACGAGCACGCGCACGTCGGCCACCTCGGCCACGTCGATCTCGCTCTGGCCGGTGCCCACCGTCTCGACCAGGATGAGGTCCTTCCCGGCGGCATCGAGGGCGTCGATGATGCGCACGGCAGCGGGGGACAGGCCGCCCAGATGCCCGCGGCTGGCGAGCGAGCGCATGAACACGCCGTCGTCGTCGAGCGTGGTCGTCATGCGGATGCGGTCGCCCAGGATGGCGCCGCCCGATACGGGGCTCGAGGGGTCGACGGCGATGATGCCGACCGTCCTGCCCTGCCGCCGGGCCTGGCCCGTGAAGGCGTTGACGAGGGTGGACTTGCCGGCGCCCGGCGGCCCGGTGAAGCCCACCACCAGGGCGTGGCCCAGGTGCGGCTGCATGGCCTTGAGCAGCCGTGGCGCTGCCGGCGACAGCCGTTCCAGCTCGGTGACCGCGCGCGAGATGGCGCGCCGCTCGCCCGCGCGCATGCGGGTGATGAGGCCGGCGAGATCGGCCAGGTCCTCGGTCTGGGAGGCGATTCGGGAGGCGCGCGGCATGCCGAGGCTGATAGCGGCTGGGGCGCGGTCGCGCAACGGTGCACGCTGCCCCATCCTCGCCAGCCTGGCTCCGCTCCCCGTCCTGAGCCTGTCGAAGGACGGGCCACGTATGCCAACCGTGCTTCGACGGGTGTATTGTACGGAGACATGGTGGACAGGCGTACGAGGACATGGTGGACGGGTTGATGGCAAGCCTTTTTGCCTCCACTGCCTGCAGCGGATCGCGTCGAGCCATCCTCCCGGAGCCGC
>Ga0070741_10017149_pt1 | contig 11937 bp, 7 predicted proteins | sample Coa_R1_4_FD_66440 | JGI IMG/M metagenome (GOLD analysis project Ga0070741, IMG submission 66440) | Surface soil microbial communities from Centralia Pennsylvania, which are recovering from an underground coalmine fire - Coalmine... | ecosystem: Environmental > Terrestrial > Soil > Unclassified ...
CGGCTGGCGGTACGAGCCGAAGTGGGACGGCTTCCGCGGCGTGCTCGAGAACGACGGCGGCGAGCTCGCCCTCTGGTCCCGGAACGGGCGGCCGCTCCTGCGCTACTTCCCCGAGCTGCGCGAGATCGGCGAGCGGCTGCCGCCGCATTCGGCGCTCGACGGCGAGATCGTGATCGCGCGCGACGGCAAGCTCGACTTCGACGCGATGCAGATGCGGCTGCACCCGGCCGAGTCGCGCGTGCGCAAGCTGTCGGCGGAGATTCCTGCGACCTACGTCGCGTTCGACCTCCTGCTCTGGAAGGGCAAGCCGGTGTGGGAGCAGCCGATCGAGAAGCGGCGCACGCAGCTCGAGCGGGTCGCCGAGGGCGTGCCGCTGTCGCCGGTGAGCGGGGACGTCGAGCAGGCGACGGAGTGGCTGCAGACGTTGCAGGCGGCTGGGTTCGACGGCGTGATCGCGAAGCGACTCGGCCTGCCGTACCTGCCGGGCTCGCGCGACGGCGTCGTCAAGGTGAAGCCGTACAAGACGGCCGACTGCGTCGTCGCCGGCGTGCGGTTCAAGGCGGGCAGCCGGAAGACGATCGCGACGCTCCTGCTCGGCCTCTACGCCGACGACGGCCACCTCGACTACGTCGGCTCGGCCGCGGTCGGCGCGAAGCGGCACGACGAGATCGCCGCGCTCGTGCTGCCGCTCGTCGACACGAAGAGCGACCGCCGGTTCTCCGAGCCGAACCGGTGGGGGACCGGCGAGCTCGAGGAGGCCGCGGTGAAGCCGAAGCTCGTGGTCGAGGTGCGCTTCGACAAGCTCGAGAAGCACCGCTTCCGACACGGCACGAAGCTCGTCCGCTTCCGCCCCGACAAGGACGCGAAGGACTGCACGTGGCGTGAGGTGCGACCACCGCGGCGCCCCGACGATCTCTCCGTCGAGCAGCTGCTCGCGTAACGCTCAGTCCTTCTTCTTCGCACGCGACGGCTGCACCCGCGCCGGCTCGCCGGGCATCTTCGGAAAGTTCGGCGGGTACGGCGCCTCGCCCTCGCCGGCGGCTTCTTCGCGCTCGACCCACTCGAGCAGCACGCGCAGGTCGCACACCGCCTCGTCGATGCCCTCGTGCAGATCCCCGAGCTTCGCGAAGCGCGCGGGCATCGTCGCGATCGTGAAGTCCTCCATCTCGACGTCCGGCAGCTCGTCCCAGCGCACCGGGGCGGACACGGTCGCATCCGGGCGCCCGCGCACCGAGTACGCCGACAGGATCGTGCGGTCGCGCGCGTTCTGGTTGTAGTCGACGAAGACGCGCTCGCCGCGCTCCTCCTTCCACCATGCGGTCGTCACGAGCTCCGGCGCGCGCCGCTCGATCTCCCGCGCGAACGCAAGCGCGCAGCGCCGCACGATGCGGAACTCCCAGCTCGGCTCGATCCGGCAGTACACGTGCACGCCGCGGTTGCCGCTCGTCTTCGGCCAGCCGACGTAGCCGATCTCGTCGAGCACCTCGTGCACGATCGCTGCGACGCGCTTCGCGTCGGCGAAGCCCGTCCCCGGCTGCGGGTCGATGTCGATGCGCAGCTCGTCCGGGCACTCGGGATCGCGCCGCCGCGAGGGCCACGCGCCGAACTCGAGCGTCGCGAGATTCGCCGCCCACGCGACATGCGCGACCTCCGTCACGCAGAGCTCGTCCGCGTGCCGCCCCGACGGGAACGTGACGCGCGCCGTCTCGATCCACTCGGGCCGGCGCTCGGGTACGCGCTTCTGCCAGATCACCTCGCCGCCGACGCCGTCGGGCTGGCGCTTCAGCTGGCACGGCCGCTCGTAGAGCGCACGCACGATTCCGTCGCCGACGGACACGAAGTACTGCACGAGGTCGAGCTTCGTCTCGCCGCGCGCCGGGAAGTACACCTTGTCCGGGTTCGTCACCTTCACGGTCCTGCCCCCGATCTCGAGCTCGACGAACGGCGACGGCATTCCGGGAGTATCGTGAAACGAATGCTGGAGGACCCGAGACCGATCCGCCTCTCGCTCGAGCCGCTCGACGACTTCGTCGTCGTCGAGGCGACGGACGAGGAGTCGGAGACGCGCGCGGGCCTGATCCTGCCCGCGAGCGCGGAGACCGAATGTCGCAGCGGCATCGTCACCGCCGTCGGGCCCGATGCGGACGGGATCGCGCCCGGCGACAAGGTGCTGTTCCAGAAGGACGCCGGCTACGACGTGCGGCTCGCCGGCACCGCGGTCAAGGTGCTCCGCCGTCGCGAGCTGATCGCGCGCATCCACGACTGACGTCGACGGACGCTCAGCGTGCGCGAATCGTGATTGTCCTGGGCGGCGACGTCGTCTCGGCGCCGCCCGTACCTGTCGCCGTCAGCGTGAGCGTGTAGCGGCCGGGGCGCGCCGGACGGCCTCCGAGGCGGCCGTTCCAGCGCAGGATGCCGAGGCCGCCGCGCGCGGCGCGTCGTGCGACCACGGTCGCGCGGCCGTCGCCCTGCACCGTCAGCGTCAGCGTCGCGCGGCTCGTGAGGACGTAGGCGAGGTCGATCGCGGCGCCGCGGCGCGCACTCCGCGGCGCGTCGAAGATCGTCGCGCGCGGGCTCCCCGGCGCAACGGCGCCTCGCACGGCCGCGATGCGCGCCGTGGCCGGGCGGCCGGCATGGGCGCCGCGGAGCGGGGTCACGGTGACGGTCGCACCGTAGGCGGGCGAGAAGCCGGCGGCGGCGACGTGCCGCGCCCGCGTCGACACGACGAAGCGCTCACCGTCGCTCCGCCGGACGGCGACGCGGTAGCGCAGGGCGCCCGCGCTCTGCGCCCAGGCAGCGCGCAGCGTCCCGTTCGCCCTCCGCAGCGTGAGGGCGCGGAGCGGACGCGGGACGATCGGCGGCGGCGCGGCGTAGCTCGCGACGGCGAGCCGCGCCCGGGTCAGGCCGTTTCGCGTCACGAGCGCGATGATCTGGCGCGGGCCGGCCGGGCCGTCGACCGCGGCGAAGCGCAGGCTCCCCGTGCCGGCGGCGTCGACGGTTCCGAGCGGGTGCGTCGCGCCGCGCACGACCTCGAAGAACGAGACCTGCTGGCCCGGGATCCGCGACACCCGGTAATCGAGGACGAAGCTGCGTCCGCCGGCCGCGTGCACGTGCGCGTGCACGGACGGGACGGGGAGCACCGGCGCGGTGCGCACGCGCAGGAGCGTCGATCCGGAGGCCGCCTGCACCCGCCACGGCCCCGCCGCGGGACCGGCGACGACGACGAACGTCTGCTTGCTCGCGCGGTCGTGCAAAACGGCGTATCTCGGCGTGTGCACGAACCCCTTCGCGGGCGCGTCGATCCGCTCGCCGCCGGGCCCGGTGAGCACGAGTGCGGGCGGCGCGTCGCTGCCGACGCCGGCGATGACGACGGCGCGCTGCCGCGGCGCCACCGCGACGCTCGCGGCCGCGTGCGCGCTCGACGCCTCGGCGCCGTGCGCGGGCACGGTCTCGCTGTACGGGCCGACGTCGCAGTCGAGGAACATCGGGTGCGGCAGGCCGCCCCAGTGCATGCCGACGCCGATCGAGATGTCTCCGAGGAACGTGTCGATGAAGGCGCAGCCTGCGAGTCCCTGACTCGAGACGTCGAGCTCGCCGCCGACGTCGACCGCGTCGAGCACGTCGACGTCGCCTCTGCCGTAGAGGTTGAAGCGATCGCCGCCCCAGAAGGCCGCGTCGAACTCGCCCTTGTAGTGGACGGCGCTGAAGAGCCCGAGATCGACGCCGGCGTGGAACGAGACGAGGCCGTCGCCGTCGACGAAGAGATCCTCGTCGCCCACGGGGATGCCGAGGACGCTCAGGTTGCCGTTCGCGTCGATCGTCCACGGGCTGCCGTCGGTGTACGTGAGCGACCCGTCGATCGAGGCGACCTCGAGCGTGCCGAGCGGCGTCGTCACCTTCCCGCCCGCGTTGAGCGCGATCGTTCCCGTCAGCGTCAGCGGCGCGAGCTCGAGCCCGTCCACGTCGAGCCCGACGCCGCTCAGGAACACGATCGGGATGCCCGACACGGGGATTCCCGGGTCGGGAAACGTGACGTTTCCGAAGATCTGCTGCAGGTTTCCGTGGATGAACTTCACGCCGGCGTCGAACGCCGCGCCCGGCGGGTCGAAGGAGACGCCGCCGCTCGCGTCCCATTCGTCGGAGCTCTTGTGGTAGGCGACGTGCAGCGAGTCGAACGTGAGCGGGCCGAGCGTCACGTCGTGCGCGTCGAAGTCGAGGTCGTCGAGCAGCAGACCGCGGTCGCTGTCGACGGTGAAGGTGAGCTTGATCGGGTCGCTCTGCACGATCGGCAGCTTCACGTTCATCGTCGCCTTCACCTGGCCGTCGACGAGCTCGAGCTTCGGCGTCCCGCTGAGGTCGAAGCCGAGCAGCTTCACGTGCAGCGGCGCGATGTCCGGCAGCGTCGTCCAGTCGACCGCGTCGGAGGGGCTCGCCGCCGGGTCGAGCACGTCGTCGAGGAGGACGTCGTCCGCGAGCGTGACCGGGTGGGCGCCGGGAACCTCGATGTCGGCGGCCGAAGCGCCGATGTACGAGAGGTCCGGATAGCTCGCGAGCATGATCGCCGGGAACGTGAAGGACTCCGTGTCGACCTTGTCGCGCGACGTCGGAGCCGGACCCTTGTAGCCGGGGAGCGGCGTCACGAGCAGCCCGTTGAGCATGATCGGCGCGCTCGTCGTCCAGAGCGTGCCCTCGTCGGTGAGCACGTGCTGGATCGCGCTCTCGCTCGCGGTCGGGAGGAGGTTCGCGAGATCCGGGATCGCCGCGCGCCCGGCGCTCGTCCTGATCCCGCGCACCTTCTGCTCGCTGAAGCATCCCTCCGTCGTGCTCGCGACGACGCCGTCGAAGAAGACGACCTGCGGGCAGTTGGCGTCGAGCGTCCCCGAGGCGCAGGCGTAGGCGGGCAGCACTGCGCGATTCCGCACTGCGGGAGCCTCCGAGCCGCCGATCGTGATCTTCTCGTCGCTGATCGCGGCGTTGCCGAAGACGTCCGTCGCCTCGAGACCCACGTCGTACGTCCCGGGATGCGTGAACGACGTCAGCAGCACGGGATCGGAGCCGTCGCAGGTGTCTTCGAAGCCGGGCTTGCCGTCGAGGTTCCAGCTGTACGCGGCGATCGGCGCCGTCGAGAGCGTGGACGAGGCGTCGAAGGGGATCTGCACGCGCGTGACGGGCGGTGCGGCGGCCGACCCGTAGCGGAACGCGGGCGCGAGCAGTGCGCTGCCGTTCCCCGGCAGCGCCGGCGGGCGCGGCGGTGCGACGGGCGAGCTCGTCGTGATCGGCGTCGTCGGCGTCGTCTGCGTGGTTGTGGCGGTCGCCGTCGCGGCGGTCGTGGTCGACGCGGTGCTCGTCCCGACCGCCGTCGTCGCGCCCGGCGGAACGACCGCGCCGGGGAAGAGGGCGAAGCCCTCCTGGTCCGTGCCGCCGGCGCCGACGAACTGGCCGCCGGCGACGAGGCCGTTCGGCGTGGCGACGAGCGCGCGCACGTCCGCGGGGCCGGTACCCGGGTTCCAGTCGCTCCGATCGCCGTTGCGATCGAACGCGGCGAGGTGCGCGCGGCCGACGCCGCCGGCGCTCAGAAACTGGCCGCCCACGTAGACGTCCGAGTCGCCGACGGCGAGCGCGAACACCGTCTGGTCGAGATCCGGGTCGAAGCCGGTCGCAGTCGCCGTCGCGGTGTCGAAGGCGGCTGCGTCGTGCCGCGTCAGGCTCCCGTTCACCTGGTCGAAGGTTCCGCCCGCGTACAGGGTCGAGCCGGAGAGCGCGAGCACCGCGACGAACGAGCCGGCTCCGCCGACGTCCGGGTCGAACGGCTCGACTGCGCCGCTCGCCGTGTCGAAGGCCGCGAGGTCGCTGCGCTGCAGCTGCGCACCCGTCGTCGCGTCCGTGACCTCGTCGAAGACGCCTCCGACGTAGAGCGTCGAGCCGTCGACGAGGAGCGCGTGGATGCTGCCGCGCTGCCCGGAGCGGAGCGGGTTCGGCGCGAAGGCCGTCGCCGCGCCGGTCGAGGCGTCGAACGCCGCCAGCGCGCTGCGCGGCGCAGGCCCGGCGAAGTCGAAGTCCCGCCTGCGTACACCGTCGAGCCGTCCGCCGAGACGGCGAGCGCGTCGACCGCGCCGTCGAGCCCCGGATCGAAGGGCCGGAGCGCTCCCGTCGCGGCGTCGAAGGCCGCGAGGTTGCGGCGAGCGGTCGAGCCGTTCGCGAACGCGAACCGGCCGCCCGCGTAGAGCGTCGAGCCGTCGGGGGAGAGCGCGAGCGCGACGACGGGCCCGTCCGTCTTCGGCGCCCAGCTCGTCGCCTTGCCGGTCGTCAGGTCGATCGCGGCGAGGTGGTTGCGGGTCACGCCGCCGGCCGCACGGAACGACCCGCCTGCGACCACTGCGTCGACGCCGTCCGTCGCGAGCGCGCTCACCTCCTCGTCGGCCTCCGGATCCCAGTCGGTCGGTGTTCCCGACGCGTCGAACGCGGCGATGCGGGCGCGCGTCACGGTGCCGGCGACAGTCGTGAAGTCGCCGGCGGCGTACACGATCGAATGCAGCGTCGCGAGCGCGAGCACGGCCCCGTCGGGCGCCGGGTCGAACGGCAGCAGCGCGCCGCTGCCCGTGTCGAAGGCGGCCAGGTGCTCGCGCTCGACCGGTGCGCCGGTCGAGTCGCCGACGCCGGAGAAGGCGCCGCCGGCGTAGAGCGTCGTGCCGGAGACGGCGAGCGTGTCGACGCTGTCCGTCATGCCGGGGTCGAACGCCGTCGCCGCGCCGGTCGTCGCGTCGAACGCGGCGAGACGGTCGCGGACGAGGGTGCCGCCCGCCACCGTCCGGAAGTCGCCGCCTGCGTAGACGGTCGAGCCCGCGACCGCGATCGTGCGGACGCGCCCGTCCGCGTCGGGATCGAACGGGAGGACGTTCCCGGCGGTGTCGAAGGCGGCGATGTGATCGCGGCCGACGCCGTTGCCGACCGTGGTGAACGTGCCTCCGACGAAGACCGTCGCACCGTCCGCCGAGACGGCGAGCGTGTCGGCAGGGCTGCCGAGGTTCGGGTCGAACGCGGCGAGCGCGCCGGTCGTCGCATCGACGGCGGCCGCGAACCGGCGTGTGACGCCGTCCACCTGCGTGAACTGGCCGGCGAGGTAGACGAGCGAGCCCGAGCGCACGAGCGTCGTGGCGAATCCGTCCGCCGTCGGCGTCCAGGCGGGGTCGACGCTGCCGTCGGCGCGGATGTGCGCGAGCTGCGACACCGCCACGCCGCCGAGCTCGCTGAAGCTGCCGGAGACGTACCAGCCGCCGACGCCGTCGGCGGCGACCGCCTTGATCAGCCCTGCCGCGCGCGGGAAGGCGGAGTCGATCGCGCCGGTCGACGCGCCGATCTTCACGAGCGGCCCCGTCTGCGGACCGACGAAGTCGAAGCTGCCGCCGATGTACGCCGTCGACCCCGAGACCGCCACGGCCAGCACGCCGCCGTTCACGCCGGTCCCCCAGGTCGGCGTCGGCGCCGAGTCGGGCAGACCGGCGCCCGCGCCGGCGACTCCGAAGACCGCGAGCGCGAGCCCGGCCGCCCCTGCGGCGGCGAGCGCGAGCACCCGGATGCCGCTTCGCCGCGTCCGCCGAGAGCCGATTCCCATGCGCCGACCGTAGGGATCGCCCGCCGCGGGCTGCATCGGGGGTTTCCCTACGCAATGGAACCCACCTCAAAAACGTAGGGGATCACCTGATGAGCGGAACGGTGCCTCCGCCGTAGCGTCGTCGGCGTTGGTCGCGGTTCGACAAGACGAAAGGAGCGGGTGATGGTACGAGGCAAGCTGCTCGCCGTCGCCGCCGTGGCGCTCGTCGCGCTCGGCGGCGGGATCGCGTGGGCCGCGATCCCGGACGGCGGCGGGGTGATCCACGGCTGCTATCTCAAGGGTCTCGGCACGCTGCGCGTGATCGACCCGGCGAAGGAGCACTGCTCGGCGGCGCTCGAGGTGCCGCTGCAGTGGAACGCGCAAGGGCCCCAGGGGCCGCAGGGAATCCAGGGCCCGCCGGGCCCGAAGGGAGACGCGGGCGCCCCCGGTCCGACGTACGCGGCCGGCACGGGTCTCGACCTCTCCGGGAGCACGTTCGACGTCGCAGGGAGCTACCAGCTGCCGCAGCGCTGCGCGCTCGGACAGTCGCCCTTCCTGGCGGGCTTTCCGCCGAGCCATCCGTGGAGCTGCTTCACCGCCGCGAACGCGGGCGAGAGCTGCTCCGGCGGGAGGTTCGTGAACGGCATCGACGCGAGCGGCGACGTCACCTGCGACGCGCCGCCGGGCGGCGGCCCGTCTCGGCCGGACATCTGGGTGTCGCGGCACATGGAAGACCAGGACACGCCGGTGGACATCCCGGTCACCGTCGCCACGCTCTCCTTGCCGGCCGGCTCGTTCCTGCTGACGGGCGAGGCGGTGGCGAACGGGGATCAGTCGGACGACGACGTGGGAACCGGCTGCGACTTCGACGTCGACCCGAACGGCCCCTCGGGAGATACCGACCTGGGCGTCGAGGTCGAGTCGCTGTCGGTCAACGACGTCGTGACGCTCGGCGCGCCGACCGACGTCGACTTCGTCTGCGACGCGGCCAGGCCGCACTCGCACGTCTCGGGCGTCCTCATGACGGCGCTCGAGGTCGGCGCCGTCCACTAGTCGCCCCCGCGGGGTGCCGCGTCTCCGGACCCGGCACCCCGCCCGAGGCTCGGCGGGCTTCTCGCCGGCCCCGACGTGAGGGACAATCCGCGGGTGGAGGCGGCAGGCGTCGTCGGCCGAGCAGGCGAGCTCGACTCGATCGACCGCCTGCTCGCGCAAACCGACGCCGGGTGGCGCGCGCTCGTGCTCGAAGGCGTGCCGGGGATCGGCAAGACGACGGTCTGGCGCGTCGGACTCGAGCGCGCGGCCGAGCGGGGCATGACCGTCCTGGCCTGTCGTCCGGTCGAAGCGGAGGCGAAGCTCGCGTTCGCGTCGCTCGCGGATCTCGTCGCGCCCGTCGTCGACGGGGTGCTCCCCCGGCTCCCCGAGCCGCAGCGGCTTGCGCTCGAGGTCGCGCTCCTGCGCACGACGGCGACCGGTGCCCGCCTCGACGGCCGGGCCGTGGGCACGGCGGTGCACTCGCTCCTCCGGCACGTCTCGGCCGAGGCGCCGCTCCTCGTCGCGATCGACGACCTGCAATGGCTCGACAAGGCGTCCGCGTCGGCTCTCGTCTTCGCGCTGCGCCGGGCCGGCGAGAGCCCGATCCGGCTGCTGGCGGCGGAGCGGCTCGCCTCGGCTCCGACTGCCGCGTCGCTCGAGCTCGAACGCGCGGCGCACGACACGGTCGAGCGCGTCCGGCTGGAGCCGCTGAGCCTGAGCGCCCTCCACCACATCATCCAGGCGCAGCTCGGACAGGCGCTGCCGAGACCGATGCTCCAGCGCATCGCCCGGACGTCGGGCGGGAACCCGCTCTTCGCGCTCGAGCTCGCGCGGGCGCTCGTCGAGTCGGACGCACGGCCGGTGAGCGGCGAGCCGCTTCCCGTGCCCGACACGCTCGCGGCTCTCCTGGCGAAGCGGGTCAGCCGGCTTCCCGCAGCGGTGCGCGACGTCCTGCTCGCTGCGAGCGCCCTCGCAACGCCGGACGTCGCCCTCGTCCGCGCCGCGCTCGGTCGCGACCTGCACGACGAGTTCGAGGCCGTCGAGCGGGCGGACGTCGCGCGGATCCGCGACGCCCGGATCAACTTCACGCACCCGTTGCTCGCGTCGGTGCTCTACTCCTCGGCGACCGCCGCGAGTCGGCGAACCCTCCATCTCACGCTCGCCGGCGTCGTCTCCGAGCCCGAGCAGAGAGCGCGCCATCTCGCGCTCGCCTCCGAGCAGGCCGACGAGGATGTCGCAGAGACACTCGACGCAGCCGCAGCGCACGCGGCGGCGCGCGGTGCACCCGAGGCGGCGGTGGAGCTCGCCGAGCTCGCGTGCAAGCTGACGCCGCCGGACCTGCGGCACGAGGCGGCGCAGCGGCGGCTCGCGCTCGCCGATCACCTCTTCCGTGCGGGAGACACCGAGGAGGCGGGCCGGCTCGTGCGCGACCTCGTCGACGAGCTTCCCCCCTCGCCGCTCCGTGCGTGTGCGCGCGAGCTGCTCGCGCGCGTGCTGCACGTGGCCGGAACGTCCGTCGAGGCGACGGCGGAATGCGAGCACGCGCTCGCCGAGACCGTCGGCGACCGCCAGCTCGAAGGGCGCATCCACGCGACGCTCGCGCTCGTCGCCTGGCACGACTTCGACCTCGCACGCGAGCACGCCCGTCTCGCCGTCGAGCTCCTCGACGAGCTCGACGAGCCCGATCCGGCGATTCTGTCGCAGGCGTTGATGGCCTACGCGCAGGCGGAGCTCTACACGGGGCACGAGCTCCCGGCCGACGTCGTCGCGCGCGGGCTCGAGCTCGAGCGCGTGGCGCCCGCGCCGAGCGTCGCCGATCGCCTCAGCGCCGCGCTCGGCGCGTGGTTGAAGTACCAGGGCGATCTCGCAGAGGCGCGGCGCTGGCTCGACGCGACCTACGAGGCGGCCGTCGCGGAGGGCGACGAGGGCTCGCTCGCGTACGTGCTGAGCCACCTTCCTCAGCTCGAGCTCTGGGACGGCAACTGGCCGGAAGCCGAGCGCGCCGCACGCGAGCATCTCGAGCTCGCCGACCAGACACGTCAGTCGAGCCAGCGGCGCCAGGCGCTCTTCAACCTCGCGCACGTGCACGCTCACATGGGCCGTGCCGACGAGGCGCGGACGGAGGCGGAGGAGCTCCTGCGGGAGGCGGTGCTGACCGCCGACGAATGGGACGAGTCGAATGCGCGCTCGACCCTCGGCCTGCTCGAGCTCTCGCTCGGGCGGCCGGCGGAGGCGGCGGTGCATCTGGCCCGCGCCATGGAGATCCGGGAGGCGCTCGGGAACCGCGAGCCCCTGCGCGCGTACGGCGACTACATCGAGGCGCTCGTCGAGCTCGGCGAGCTCGACCGGGCCGCGGAGGTCGGCGCCGTCCTCGACGAGCGGGCGAAGCTCGCCGGACGCGTTCCGCTACTCGCAGTCGCGGCGGCGAGTCGCGGGATCGTGGCCTCCGGACGGGGCGACCTCGAGGCAGCGGTCGCCGCCCTCGAGGAGGCGCTCTCCCACCACGAGCGCGCGGCGGTGCGCTTCGACCTCGGCCGGACGCTCGTCGCGCTCGGGCAGGTGCAGCGGCGCCGGGGCGAACGGCGCGCGGCGCGCGAGACGCTCGAGCGCGCCTGCGCGATCTTCGAGGAGCTCGGGGCGCCGCAGTGGCAGGCGCGGGCGTCGGCGGAGCTCAGGCGGATCCCCATCCGCCGGGGCGCCTCCACCGACCTGACGCCGACGGAGGAGCAGGTCGCGCAGCTCGCCGCGGGCGGCCGGACGAACCGGGAGGTCGCGCAGACCCTGTTCATGAGCCCGAAGACGGTCGAGGTGAACCTCACGCGCATCTACCGCAAGCTCGGGATCGCCTCGCGCGCCGAGCTCGGGGCGCGCATGGCCGAGCGCAGGCAGGGAGCCGCGACGCCCAAACCGTAGGGAAACACCGGATGCATCGTGGCGGCCGCGCTCGTAGCGTCCCTCGCCGTGGACACGGACGCTTCGCACACGCACACGTATCTCGTCGAGCACTACTGGCCCGACGCGACGGCCGACGCGTTCCGCGACGCCGCCGACCGTCTGCGCGCAGCCGCGCAGGCGATGGCGCTGGCGTCACAACCGATCCATTTCCTGCACTCGACGCTCGTGCTCGAGGACGAGAACGCGTTCTGCGTCTTCTCCGCTGCGTCGTCGAGCCTCGTCGCAGAGGCGTATCGCCGCGCCGACGTGCCCTTCGAGCGGATCGTCGACGCGCTCGAGCTCGACAGCCCGAATCAGGGAGGAGCGCCGTGACTGTCCGTCTGGCTCTCGTCGTCGCGATCGCCGGCCTGGCGCTCGCG
>Ga0070741_10017150_pt1 | contig 11937 bp, 13 predicted proteins | sample Coa_R1_4_FD_66440 | JGI IMG/M metagenome (GOLD analysis project Ga0070741, IMG submission 66440) | Surface soil microbial communities from Centralia Pennsylvania, which are recovering from an underground coalmine fire - Coalmine... | ecosystem: Environmental > Terrestrial > Soil > Unclassified ...
CCGAGCAGGTTCAGCCCCTCGGCGTTCTTGATCACCGGCACGATCAGGCCCTTCCCGTCGGCGAGCTCCACCGCGATCCCGAGGTTGACGTACGGACGCGTGACGATCTGCTCGCCGCGGAGCTCCCCGTTGATCCACGGGTAGTCGCGCAGCGTGTCGACCGCGGCCCGGGCGACGAAGGCGAGGTAGGTCGGGTTGACGCCGTAGTCCTTCTGGTACGCGGCCTTGAGCCGCTCGCGGATCGCGACCACGGTCGACATGTCGACCTCGATCGCGCTCGTCACGTGCGCCGCGGTGTCGAGCGAGCGCCTCATGTGGTCGGCGATGCCCTTGCGCATCGCGTTCATCGGCTCGAGCGTCTCGCCCGCCCCCGCGGCCTGCGGGGCCGGCGCGGCCGGCGGCGGGGCTGCCGGCGGAGGCGTGGCCGCAGCGGGCGGCGCAGGAGGCGGCGCGACGGCAGGGGCCGGCGCGGCGGGTGCGGGCGGAGCCGGAGCCGCGGCCGGCGGGGGGCCGCTCTCGATGAACGCGAGGATGTCCTTCTTCGTCACGCGGCCGCCCTGGCCGGTTCCCGGCACGGCGGCGACGTCGACGCCGTGCTCGGCCGCGATCCGGGCGACGACCGGCGAGACGAACGACTTGCCGTTCGCGCTGGCGTCGGCGGCGGCCGGCGTGGGCGGAGGCGCGGGCGCGGCGGCGGGCTCCGGCGCGGGCTCTGCCGCCGGCGCGGTCGTCTCGGCGCTCGAGGCGGAGCCGGCTTCGGCCGCCGCGCCTGCTGTCGCCGGCTCGGGTGCGGGCTCGGCCGGCGCCGTCTCGGCGGCGGGAACGGCCCCCTCGGGCGCGATTTCGGCGAGCTTGGTGCCGACGTCGACCGTCTCGCCCTCCTGGACGAGGATCCTCGCGACGATGCCGGTGCCGGGGCTCGGCACCTCGGTGTCGACCTTGTCGGTGGAGATCTCGAGCAGCGGCTCGTCGGCCTCGATCGTCTCGCCCTCGGCCCGCAGCCACTTGACGATCGTCCCCTCCGAGACGGAGACGCCCATCTGCGGCATCACCACCTCGATCAGCGTGCCGGTCGACATCAGTAGGCGGCGAGCTCCCGCAGCCCGGCGGCGACCGTCTCGACCTGGGGGATGAAGGCCTTCTCGAGCGGCGGCGAGAACGGCACCGGCGCATCCGGCGCGGCGATCCGCTTCACCGGCGCGTCGAGCGACTCGAACGCCTCCTCGGCGATCGTCGCCGCGATCTCGGCCCCGAAGCCGCCGGTGCGCGTGTCCTCGTGCAGGACGAGCACCTTCGAGGTCTTCCGCACGCTCGCCAGCACGGCCGCCCGGTCCCACGGCATCACCGTGCGCAGGTCGAGCACCTCGACCGAGACGTCCTCTTCGGCCAGCTGCTGGGCCGCCTCGTCTGCCGTGTGCACCATCGCGCCCCAGGTGATCACGCTGATGTCCTCGCCCTCGCGGTGGAGGCGCGCCTCGCCGAGCGGGATCGTGTACCGCTCCTCCGGGACCTCCGCCTTCAGCCGGCGGTAGAGGTGCTTGTGCTCGAAGTAGAGCACCGGGTTCGGGTCCTCGATCGCGGTCGCCAGCAGCCCCTTGGCGTCCTCGGGCGTGGACGGGCACACGCACTTGAGGCCGGCGATGTGCGCGAACGAGCTCTCCGGGTTCTGCGAGTGGAACGGCCCGCCGGAGAAGCCGCCGCCGGACGGCAGCCGGACGACGATCGGGACCGGCGTTCCGGCGCGGTAGAACTGCTTGGCGGCCACGGTGACCAGGTGGTCCCACGCGCACGAGACGAAGTCGGCGAACTGCATCTCGGCAACCGGCCGCATCCCCATCAGCGCCGCGCCGGTGCAGCTGCCGACGATCGCCGTCTCGGACAGCGGGGCGTCGATCACCCTCCACGGGCCGAACTCCTCCTGGAACCCGAGCGTCACCTTGAACGCGCCGCCGTACACGCCGACGTCCTCGCCGATCACGTAGACGCGCCGGTCGCGCCGCATCTCCTGGCGCAGCCCGTCGGAGATCGCCTGCAGGTAGGTGCGCTCGGCCATTACTTGTGGTGCGGCGTGTCGAGATCCTCGGGCGCGGCGTAGACGCCGTCCGTCACCGTCGAGGGATCGGGGAGCGGCGACTCCTCGGCGCGCTTGATCGCGTCGTTGAGCAGCTTCTTGATGTCGGCCGCGATCGCCTCCTCCTCGTCGTTGCGGAGGTCGGCGATCTCCTTCAGCCAGGTGCGGAACCGCTCGATCGGGTCGTGCCTCGCCCACTCCTCGAACATGTGCTTGGGGACGTAGAAGGCGTCGTCGTGGACGGCGTGGCCCTCCATCCGCAGGGTCAGGCACTCGATCAGCGTCGGGCCGCCGCCGGCGCGGGCCTTCTCGATCGCCCGCTTCGCCTCGCGGTAGACGGCGAGGACGTCGGTGCCGTCCACGACGACCCCCTCGAAGCCGTAGGCCTCGGCCCGGTCGGCGATGTGCGCGGTCGGGAAGCCGAGGTGGGTCGGCGTCGAGTACGCCCACTGGTTGTTGTCGCAGACGAACACGACCGGGAGCCGCCGGACGCCGGCGAGGTTCATCGACTCGTGCGCGTCGCCGCGCGCGGCGGAGCCCTCGCCGAACCAGCCGACCGCGACCCGGCGCTCCTCGCGGATCCGGAAGGCGAGCGCCGCCCCGACCGCGACCGGGAGCATCGCCGGCAGGTGGCTGACCATGGAGATCAGCCCGAGGCGCGAGTCGGCCATGTGCACGTTGCCGTCGCGGCCGCGCGCGGGGCCGTCGACGCGCCCCATGTAGTTCGCGAACACGCGCCACGGCTCCATGCCGCGGGTGATCTGGACGCCCATGTCGCGGTGGAGCGGGGCGCCGATGTCGTCGGGCCCCATCGCCGTCGCGACCCCGACGGCCGCGCCCTCGTTGCCGCGCCCGGTGTAGAACGAGCCGGGGATCTTCCCCTGCTTGTAGAGGATGTGGCCGCGCTCCTCGACGCCGCGCGTGATCAGCATGTTCCGGTAGACGGTCAGGAGGTCATCGCGGTCGAGGCCGGCGTCCTTGACCTCGTTCAGCGACTCGACCGGCTCCGCTTCGCGCGCGATCGCCACGAGCGAACATCCTAACGGTCGGGGTGAATGGATCGCGGGGGTCGGCGAGGGGTACGATCGGACCCGATGGCTGCCGACCGTTTCCGGTACGACCGCTACCTGGTCGACCAGCTCGTCAGGCCGATCGCGAACCTGTACCGGATCACGCCGCTCGCGGCCGGCCAGGCGCCGGCGGGCGACCCGGTCGCCTTCGTGCGGCAGAAGAAGATGGCGATCCGCGAGGACATCCGGTTCTTCGGGGACGAGTCGGAGTCGGAGGAGCTGTTCCGGATCAAGGCGCGCAGCATCCTCGACATCGGCGGCTCGCGGTACGACGTGGTCGCAGCCGACGGATCCGCGATCGGCCGGCTCGAGCACGTGTTCGGCAAGTCGCTCCTGCGCTCGACCTGGCGGATCACCGGGCCCGACGAGACCGAGGTCGCGCTCGCCCGCGAGCGCAGCCAGGCGCTGGCGATCGCCCGCCGCGTCGTCGACTTCCTGCCCTACGGCGAGCTCGTCCCGATCCCGTACGACTTCGTCCTGCACGGCGCCGGCGGCGACGGCGACCTCGGCCACTTCAAGCGGCACTTCCTGTCGTTCCGCGACCGCTACGACCTCGACCTCTCGGGCGATCCCGACCGGACGCTCGACCGCCGGCTCGCGCTGGCGCTCGCGATCGCGCTCGACGCGCTGCAGAACCGCTGATGGGCAGGGCGGCCGACTGGCTGCGGGAGGAGCGCCGCAAGGTGCTCGGCGACTGGGTCGCCGTCTGCCTCGGCTGCGGCTTCGCGCAGCGCTACTTCGAGGAGTCGGAAGGCCGGCTGCCGGCGGCGTGCCCGCAGTGCGGGGGCGAGCTCCGGTCGCGCTGCCCCTCGTGCGACGCGCCGTTCTCGTCGGCGTTCGCGGTCGAGTGCGAGGCCTGCGGCGGCGCGCTTCGCCCGCCCGAGCTGCTCGGCGTCAGGATCCGGAAGCAGCGCTAGCCCGCCGCCGCGACCGACCTGGCGGCGCGGCCCACCACCGCTCTTTCCCGCCCGACGTCGGGCGGCTCAGCCGCGGATCTCCGAGAACCGGATCAGCGTGACGATGTCGTTCTCGGTGACCTCGCGGTTGTAGAGCGACCCGAGGAAGCCGGCCATGTCCTCGACCCGGCGGATCTCCGGGTTGTCGTGCTCGATCTCGTTCGGGGAGAGTTCGCCGAGGCGCTTGACCTCGACCTTGTCGATCACCGCGTCGAAGATCCGCTTCCGCGGCGAGAATCGCGGGCCCGCGAGGACGGAGACGATCATGCCCTTCCGGTACTTGCCCGACTTGTCGCCGAGGCGGATCGTCGCGGTCTTCCGTCCGCCGCGCAGCTGGCTCTCGACGATCGGCGAGTAGAAGTTCAGGGCCTCCACGGCGACGATCATACGCCGAGTTCGGCGATCGCTTTGGCCGCCATCTCCCGCTCCCCTCCGTAGGCGAGCAGGCGCGGCGCGTCCTCGAGCGGGAGCCAGCGCACCTCGGCGACCTCGTGCTCGAACGCGGGAGCGATCGCGCCGAGCCTGCCGCTCGAGTAGCGGACGAGGTAGAAGCTGACCACCTTGAAGACGCGCTCGCCGGGCGCCTCCCCCCACGACCGGGAGTAGACGTAGCGAACGTCGCCCAGCTTGCGGCCGAGCCGGCCGCGGACACCGGTCTCCTCCTCGACCTCCCGGAGCGCGGTCGCCCGGGGGTCCTCGCCGGGCCCGATCAGGCCCTTCGGCAGCGCCCAGACGCCGGCTTTCCTGCCGGCGGGGCGGATCGCGGCCGTCACCCAGCGCCCGCGCAGGCGCCGGACGAGGACCCCGCCGGCCGAGAACTCGCGCCTCACGGCTCAGATCTTAGTCGATGGCGCTTAGATCACTTGCGCAGTCCCGCGGCGCCGGTTAGACTGCGCTGGCACTCTCGGGGAGAGAGTGCTACCGACGAAACACACACCTGGAGGTCGTGGAATGAATCTACAGCCGCTTGGCGATCGGCTCATCGTCGAGGTCCTCGATGAGGAGGAGACGACGATCAGCGGAATCGTCCTGCCGGACACGGCCAAGGAGAAGCCGCAGCGCGGTCGCGTGCTCGCCGTCGGCCCGGGCAACCGCTCGGAGCAGTCGGGCGAGCTGATCCCGCTGGACGTCGCCGAGGGCGACGAGGTGATCTTCTCGAAGTACGGCGGCACCGAGGTCAAGGTCGGCGCCGACGAGCTTCTCATCCTCCGCGAGTCCGACGTGCTCGCGAAGGTCGTGTCCACGGGCGCCAAGGGCAAGGGCAAGAAGGCCCTCGCCGGCGCTTCTGCGTAAAACGGAGGAACAGTGAAATGGCTCACAAGGAGCTGAAGTTCAACGAGGATGCGCGCCGCTCGCTGGAGCGGGGCGTGAACATCCTCGCCGACGCGGTCAAGGTCACCCTTGGCCCGAAGGGGCGCTACGTCGTGCTCGACAAGAAGTTCGGCGCCCCCACCATCACCAACGACGGCGTCACGATCGCACGCGAGATCGAGGTCGAGGACGCCTTCGAGAACCAGGGCGCCCAGCTCGTGCGCGAGGTCGCCACGGCGACCAACGACGTCGCGGGCGACGGCACCACCACGGCGACGGTGCTCGCGCAGGCGATCGTCCGCGAGGGCCTGAAGAACGTCGCCGCCGGCGCGAACCCGATGGCGCTCAAGCGCGGCATCGAGCAGGGCGTCGACTCGGTGGTCGAGAACCTGAAGTCGCAGTCGAAGGAGATCTCGGGCAAGGAGGACATCGCCCGGGTCGCCAGCATCTCGTCGCGCGAGCGCGAGATCGGCGACGTGATCGCGGACGCGATCGAGAAGGTCGGCAAGGACGGCGTCGTGAACGTCGAGGAGGGCCAGACCTTCGGCCTCGAGCTCGAGTTCACCGAGGGCATGCAGTTCGACAAGGGCTACCTGTCGCCCTACATGATCACGGACGCCGAGCGCATGGAGGCAGTCCTCGACGACCCGTACATCCTGGTCGCGAACCAGAAGATCGGTGCCGTCAAGGACCTGCTGCCGGTGCTCGAGCAGGTGATCCAGGCCGGCCGCCCGCTGCTGATCGTGGCGGAGGACGTCGAGGGCGAGTCGCTCGCGACGGTCGTCGTCAACAAGCTGCGCGGCACGTTCACCGCCGTCGCCGTCAAGGCACCGGGCTTCGGCGATCGCCGCAAGCGCATGCTCGAGGACATCGCGATCCTCACTGGCGCCGAGGTGATCACCGAGGAGATGGGCCTCAAGCTCGAGAACACGAAGCTCGCGCAGCTCGGCAAGGCCCGCAAGGTCGTCGTCGACAAGGACTCGACCACGATCATCGACGGTGCCGGCGACTCGGAGGGGATCAAGGCCCGCATCAAGCAGCTGAAGGCCGAGATCGAGAACACCGACTCCGACTTCGACCGCGAGAAGCTGCAGGAGCGGCTGGCGAAGCTGGCCGGCGGCGTCGCGGTGGTCAAGGTCGGCGCGGCCACCGAGACCGAGATGAAGGAGAAGAAGCACCGCGTCGAGGACGCGCTGCAGGCCACCCGCGCGGCCCTCGAGGAGGGCATCGTGCCGGGCGGCGGCGTCGCGCTCTTGAACGCGGCGGACGCGGTCAAGGCAAGCGTCGACAAGCTCGAGGGCGACCAGAAGACGGGTGCGCAGATCATTCTGCGCGCGCTCGAGGAGCCGGTCCGCCAGCTCGCGTTCAACGCGGGGCTCGAGGGCTCGGTCGTCGTCCAGCAGGTCCGGTCGGCCCCCAAGGGGCAGGGCCTGAACGTCGACACCGGCGAGGTCGAGGACCTGGTCAAGGGCGGGATCATCGACCCGACCATGGTCACCCGCTCGGCGCTGCAGAACGCCGCGTCGATCGCGAAGAACATCCTGACCACCGAGGCGATCGTCGCCGAGGCCCCCGAGAAGCAGTCGGCGATGCCGGCGGGCATGCCGGGCGGCATGGACGGGATGATGTAGGCAGCGCTCCGGCGCTCGTACTACGCGAAAGGGCCGCAGCTGCGGCCCTTTCGCTTTGGAGGTAGGGGGAGGTGGAACACCGTCTCTATCGGCGCCCGGCAGCGCGGACTTGAGCCTGCGACAATCCGGGCCGGGTCCGATCGCGTACACCACGACATGAAACGATCACTCGGATTCGTCGCCACCGCCCTCGCGCTCGCCGGTCTCGGCGCCGGGCTGGGGCTGGCCTCGCCCGGCAGCAGGCCGACGACCCTGTCCGCCCGCCTGGCCGCGGCCGCCGAGCGGCCCGCGCCGAAGGCGGCGGGCGCCGCCTCGGGCCGCTTCACGGCGACCCTCGACGGCTCGCGCCTCACGTGGCGGCTGACCTTCTCCCGGCTCACTGGCAAGGCCGTCGCCGCGCACCTGCATCTCGGCCGGGCCGGCGTCGCCGGGCCCGTCGCGGTGCCGCTCTGCGGGCCGTGCGCGTCGGGCGTCCACGGGTCGGTGAAGCTGAGCTCGAAGGTCCGCGCCGCACTGCTCGCCCGCGGGGTCTACGTGAACGTGCACACCGCCAAGAACCCCGGCGGCGAGATCCGCGGTCAGGTGCTCGGCGGTCGGGCGATGCCGATCGCCACGACCCAGGAGCAGTCGACCACGACCACCGGCGGGTACGGCGGCGACAACGGCGGCTACGGCGGGTACGGCTAGAGCTCGGTGCACGATCCGCGGCCGCCGGTCGTGCGTCAGAAGCTGTAGCGCTGTTCCTTCCGGTAGTCGGCGTCGTTGTGGTAGCCGTAGCGCTCCCAGAACCCCGGCTCGTCGTGGTCCAGGAGCTCGAGCCCGGTCAGCCACTTGGCGCTCTTCCAGAAGTAGCGCGACGGGACCATCAGCCGCACCGGCCAGCCGTGGTCGGTCGTCAGCGGCCCGCCGTCGGCCTCGTAGGCGATCAGGGCGTTCTCGTCCTCGATCGCCTCGAGCGGCATGTTGGCGGTGAATCCCTGCTCGGCGTGGGCGACGACGAAGCGACCGCCCGGCTTCGGCGACACGAGCTTCGCGAGCTCGCTCCAGTGCACGCCCTTGAAGGTCGTGTCGAACCGGCTCCAGCGCGTGACGCAGTGGATGTCGACCGTCACCTCGCGGCTCGGCAGCTCGAGCAGCTGCTCCCAGGTCAGCGTCAGCGGGCGCTCGACCTCGCCGGAGACGGTCAGCGTCCAGGTCGCCAGGTCGATCGTCGGGACGGAGCCCGCGTGGAGGACCGGCCACTTCTCGGTCAGGTACTGGCCGGGCGGCAGCCGCGCCGGGTCGTATCCCGCCTCGACCACCTTCGCCTCGGCCTTCGATCTGAACAGGGGCACGCTGCCTAGACTAACGAGCGTGCAGAGCGTTTCGGTCCGGGCCGCCGTCCGACCTCGCTCCTACGTGCGCGTCGCCGGCCCCGACGCGGAGGACTACCTCCAGCGGATGGTCTCCAACGACGTCACGCGGGGCGAGCTCGTCGACGCGCTGCTGCTCACGCCCAGGGGACGGCTGATCGCGCCGCTCCGCATCTGGCGCCGCGCCGACGACGACTTCCTGCTCCTGACCGAGCCCGACCTGGGCGAGGTCGTCCGATCGGCGCTGCTCCGCTCGCGGTTCGCGTCGAAGTGCGAGATCGAGCTCGAGGAGCACACCTCGACCGTCCTCTTCGGCGAGGCGGAGGGCCTGCCCGGCGAGATCCCGGGCACCGTCGAGGCGCTGGACCTCACGGTGCCGGGGGGTGGTAAGACGGTGCCTCCGAAAGCCGCTCCGAGCGGGGACTTTACGGTGCCGGGCATGGTGAAGAGCGACGACCTCGAGCGCGCCCGGATCGAGGCCGGCGTCCCTGCCTGGGGCAAGGAGCTCGACGACACGATCCTTCCCGCCGAGGCGGGGCTCGACGAGACGCACATCTCGTTCACCAAGGGCTGCTACCCGGGCCAGGAGCCGGTCGCGCGGCTCCGCCACCGCGGTCACGCCAACCGCCGGCTGCGCGTGCTCGAGGTCGAGTCGGCGCAGCCCGGAGACGAGATCGAGCACGAGGGCAAGGTCGTCGGACGGGTGACGAGCGCCGTTCCCGGCGTCGCCCTGGGGTACGTCCGCGCGGAGGTTCCGGAAGGAGCCGAGCTGGCGATCGCCGGTGCGCCCGCGCGGCAGATCGTCTAGGCTGCCCGCACCCGAGCTGCCGGGGGGCCGCTGCAAGGGGAGGCCGCCATCCTCTCCGGCCGGGTGGGGGAAAGCTTGGCCAGCGTCACGTTCGAACGCGCGAGCAAGATCTACCCGGACGGCACCCGGGCCGTGTCGAACCTGCAGCTGGACATCCCGGACGGCCAGTTCATGGTCCTCGTCGGGCCGTCGGGGTGCGGCAAGACGACCGCGCTGCGGATGCTCGCCGGGCTCGAGACGGTCAGCGAGGGCGTGATCCGGATCGGCGAGCGCGTCGTCAACCACGTCCCCTCGCGCGATCGCGACATCGCGATGGTGTTCCAGAGCTACGCGCTCTACCCGCATCTCTCCGTCTACGAGAACATCGCCTTCGGCCTGCGCGTGAAGAAGGTCCCGAAGCACGAGATCGAGCAGCGCGTCCAGAACGCCGCCCGGATCCTCGACCTCGAGCCGTTCCTCAAGCGGAAGCCGCGGGCCCTGTCGGGCGGCCAGCGCCAGCGCGTGGCGATGGGGCGCGCGATCGTCCGCGAGCCGCAGGCCTTCCTGATGGACGAGCCGCTCTCGAATCTGGACGCGAAGCTGCGCGTGCAGATGCGCGCCGAGATCGCGGGCCTGCAGCACGACCTCGGCGTGACGACGATCTACGTCACCCACGACCAGGTCGAGGCGATGACGATGGGCGACCGGGTCGCGGTGATGCGCAAGGGCGAGCTCCAGCAGGTCGACGACCCTCAGGTCCTGTACGAACGGCCCGTCAACCTCTTCGTCGGCGGGTTCATCGGCTCGCCGGCGATGAACATGATCGAGGCGAGGCTTGAGGCGCGGAACGGCGGCTACGCGGTCGTCGCGGGCTCGTCGACGCTCGGCCTGGACGCCGAGACCGTGAAGGCTCATCCCGGCCTGGCGGGGTATACGGGCCGGGACGTGATCCTCGGCATCCGCCCGGAGCACCTCCAGGACGCCGACCTGGCGCCCGACACGCCGGCGGACCGCCGCATCCGCGGGACCGTCGCGCTGCGGGAGGCGCTCGGCTCCGAGATCATGGTGCACTTCGACATCGACGCGAGGCCGGCGGCCACCGAGGACGTCAAGGAGCTCGCGCGGGACACCGACGCCGTCAAGGTCCGCCAGGCGGCGAAGGAGTCCGCCCATACGACGATGATCGGGCGGTTCGGGGCCCGTTCGCGCGTGCGCGAGGGCGAGGCGGCGGAGGTCGCCGTCGACACCCGCTCGCTCCACTTCTTCGACCCGGACACAGGGCTCGGGATCTACGACGGGCAACCAGCAGCGATGAAAGGAGCTTCGGCATGAGGTACCGCGTGTCAGCGTTGGCGCTCGCCGCTCTCACGGCAGCGCTCGTTGCGGCGTTCAGCGTGGGCGGTGCGGGGGCAGGGCGGCAGGCCGTCTCCGGGAACGTGTCGATGATCGGCATCTGGACCGCGACGGAGCAGGCGTCGATCAAGGCCGTGATCGCCGGGTTCGAGAAGAAGTTCCCGGGCGTCAAGGTGAGCTACACGTCGGCGGGGAACGACACGCCGACCGTGCTGAAGACGCGGCTCGCGGGCGGCAAGCCGCCGGACGTGGCCGCCGTCGGCCAGCCGTCGCTGGTCCGTGAGTTCGCGCTCAAGGGGCAGCTCAAGCCGCTCGCGTTCGCCCAGGGGGAGATCCGGGCGAACTACGGACCGAACGGCATCGCGCTCGGCTCGGTCAACGGCAAGCTCTACGGCCTGTTCTTCAAGGCCGCGAACAAGTCGACGGTCTGGTACAGCGTCAAGGCGTTCAGGAACGCCGGCGTCAAGCCGCCGACGACCTGGCCGCAGCTGCTGGCCGCGGCGAAGACGATCCGGAGCTCCGGCGTGCCCGCCTTCGCGATCGCCGGTGCCGAGGGCTGGACACTCACCGACCTGTTCGAGAACGTCTACCTGCGCACCGCGGGCGCGGCGAAGTACGACCAGCTCACGCAGCACAAGATCAAGTGGACCGACCCGTCGGTGAAGAAAGCCCTCCAGTTCATGGGGCAGATCCTCGGCGACACGTCGAACATCCCGGGCGGCTCGACCGGTGCGCTCCAGACGGGCTTCCCGCAGTCGGTCGACCAGGTGCTGAGCAAGTCGCCGAAGGCGGCGATGGTGATCGAGGGCGACTTCGTCCCCGGCGTCGCGACGACGAAGGGGCTGAAGCCGTTCACCGACTACAACATGTTCACGTTCCCGTCGATCAACGGGTCGCCTCCGGCGGTCGTGACCGGCGGCGACACCGTGGTCATGTTCAAGGACACGCCCGCGGCCCGGGCGTTCATCCAGTACCTCGCCTCGCCCGAGGCCTCGACGATCTGGGCGAAGCGGGGCGGCTTCACCTCGCCGAACAGGAAGGTCCCGCTGAGCGCGTACAGCGACGCGCTGACGCGGGCGTCGGCGAAGGCGCTCGTGACCGCGAAGATCTCGCGGTTCGACCTCTCCGACCTGGAGCCGGCTGCGTTCGGCGCGACCACGGGCCAGGGCGAGTGGAAGATCCTCCAGGACTTCCTGAAGAGCCCGAAGAACATCGCCGGGACCGCCTCGGCGCTCGAGGCGGCGGCCGCGAAGGCGTTCAAGTAGGCACGTGAGCGAGGCGACGATCGGGGCGGGGGCCGCTGCGCCCCCGCCCGAGGCCGAGCCGGGGATCATCCGCCGCTATGCGATCGCGGCCGCGTTCCTGACGCCCGCGATCGTCCTGCTCGGCGTCTGGATCGTCTACCC
>Ga0070741_10017151_pt1 | contig 11937 bp, 8 predicted proteins | sample Coa_R1_4_FD_66440 | JGI IMG/M metagenome (GOLD analysis project Ga0070741, IMG submission 66440) | Surface soil microbial communities from Centralia Pennsylvania, which are recovering from an underground coalmine fire - Coalmine... | ecosystem: Environmental > Terrestrial > Soil > Unclassified ...
GACCACCCGCATCGGCCCCGAGTCGACGACGTACAAGTACTGCTGCCGGCGATCGGGCGAGAACGCAAAGCCGGCGGGCACTGGCGTGACGCCGGCTTCGGCCGAGAGGCGGACCTGCCGCAGGAACCTTCCCTCGGTCGTGAACGTCTGGATGCGGTTGTTCGTCCGATCGGCGACGTACACGATGCCGTCGTTCGACACCTTGACCGCGTGCACGAGCCCGAACTGCGGGGCCTTCTCGGCGTCCGCCTGATTGGGCGACGGCGCAGGAGGATTGGGCGCCATCGCTGCGGACGGCGGATTGCCGAAGGCGCCCCACATGCGCTTGAAGCGGCCGGTCTCGGCGTCGAACACGACCACGCGCTGGTTGCCGTAGCCGTCGGCGACGAACAGCTCGTTGGTCGGCGCGTCGACGAACACGTCGGCCGGCTGGTGGACGTTCATGGTGTCCGTGTTGCCGGTGCTCCGCCCCCGCTGCCCGATCTGCAGCACGAGCGTCCCCGCCCGCGTGAACTTCAGGATCATGTCGTCGCCGCTGCCGGGCCCCGACGGCTTCGGCCAGCCGCCGTTGCCGGCGATCCAGATGAATCCCTTCGCGTCGGCGAAGATCCCGTGTTCGCGCTCCGGCCAGTCGTAGCCGGCGCCGTCGCCGCCCCAGCTCGACAGCAGCTTGCCGGACGCGTCGAACTCGAGGACGGGCGGCGCCGCGTGGGCTCGCTGGTCGGACGGGATCGATCGCGGGCGGTGCAGCACCCAGATGTGATCGCGCGGATCCACCGCAATCGACGACACCTCGCCGAGCACCCAGCCGTTCGGAACCGCGGGCCAGCCGGGATCGACCTCGAACATCGGCGCACGCGCCGGCTTCGCCTGGAAGGCGGCGGCGCCGAACGACGCAGAGGACGCAGACACGGCAGCGGCGGCGAGGACCGCGCCGCCGAGCGCTGCGACGGAACGAAGCAGAGGGGCGATGCGGCTCATGAGGGCCTCCGCGTCACTGTACCTTGTCGAGCCCTTCGGTCAGCTCGATGGACGTACCCCACGGATCCGTGATGAAGGCGATGCCGATGCCGAGCGCCGGCACCTGGCGGTACGGCACGGTGAGCCTGATTCCCTGCGCCTCGAGCGTCTTCGTGAACGCCTCGAGATTCCTGACCTCGAAGCCGATGTGGTCGATCGCGCGTCCCTGCGTGCCCGCGACGGGCGCCGGCGCCGGCCCGAAGTTCAGCACCAAACCGGGCAGACCGGCGCTGACGAACGCCGCCGGGTTCGCCGAGGGAAGCGCCGCCGCGCCGAACGTCTTCATGTACCAGGCCCGCATCTCCTGCTGCGGCCCGAAGAAATGGACATGATGCGACATGATCGGCGCCGCCTGCGCCTTGATCTCGACGAGCTCCACCTTCACCCCGTCCGGGGCCATCGCGTAGGCGATGCCGCTCGTGCCGCCCGCGTCGACGAGGCCGATGTCGTCCTTGACGGTGATGTTCGGCGGCGCCTCGGCGGCCGTCACGACGGGAAAGCCGCCCGCCTTGATCCGATCCACCACCTGCCGCAGGTCCTTCACCGAGAAGGCGATGTGGTCGACCGTGCTCCCCTTGGTGCCGCCGCTCGGGGGCTGCGCGCGCATGAACAGCAGCGCGTTGGGAAACTTGATGATCTCGGTCTGGTTCGCGCCGATGCGCGCCGGGACGCCGCCGAGCGCGTCCACCCAGAACCGGCGATGCTCCTCCACGCTCGTCACGTTCAGGTGATGATGGCCGTAGACGATGGGGCCATCCTTGGCGGCCAGGAGCTGCGCGGAAGCCTTCGGCGCCGGCGCGAGGACGAGCAGCAGCAGAGCGATCATGGCAGGCGGTCGACTCATCGGCATTCTCCCTGGAGGCGTCCCGAGTCGGACGGGCGGCGACGACTCGGACGGGCTTCCAGAGACTCTATCGCGAATCGCGGCGGGCGGCTGCCGCGCGATCAGCGCGGCCTGGCACGGATGGGCCGGGGCGGCCGCGGACATCAGCGCGCCGGCCGGCGGCGGCACGGACGGCGCCGGGCTTCTGTCGCTGCGTGCGGGCAATCGGCGACAGTAGAGCGCAGCGGGAGGCGCACGCCGCGCGGGCGGCGCGCCGCGGGACGGGAACCATGACGCCATCGAGCACCGATTCCCCGCTGACATCCGGGCCGGCCGCGCGCGAGCGGCCGCCGGCCCCGCCGACGCGCTCGCGATGGGCGTATGTCTCCCTGCTGCGGGTGCCGCTGCTCACCGCCGCGCTGTTCGTGCTGCTGCCCGTCGTGGCCACTGCGACGCGGGCCTCGGCGCTCCTGCTGGGCCTGTTCGACGTCGGCGGCGCGGGCGTGTGGACCGTCGCCGCCGGCGCCTTCATGTTGTCGCTCACGGTGATGACCACCTCGTGCCTGGTTCTGGCCTACGGCGATCGGCGCTGCGGCGTGCCCGGCGTTGGCGCGGTGTATCCGGTCCCGAAGCGCTGGTACGTCGCGGCGGGCGGGCTTGCGGTCCCGACGCTCGCCGCGGTGGCGCTGACAGGCCGCGAGAGCCTGCCGGCGCTTCTCGGATGGACCGCCGCCGGGTTGCTGGCCGCACTGGCGCTTTACGAGCTGGTGCGCCGGGCGTTGCGGCCGCTGGATCGATCGCGCCTCGCCGCCGCCTGCGCGGCGTGGCTGGCGCGCCACCCCGAAGTGGGCGCGGGCTACGTCGATCTGGAGCGCCGCACGCTCCTCAGAGGGCACCGTTCGGCGGCCAATCTGCTGCTCGTGACGGGTGCCCTGTACGTGCTGCTCGGCCAGGAGCCGGGGCCCAACGGGCTGCAGGTGCCGACGCTCGCCTATCTCCTGCTTCTCGTGACGGTCGCGTGCTGGGCGCTCGCCGGCGCCGCGTTCTTCCTCGATCGCTATCGCGTGCCGCTGCTGCTGCCGGCCGTTGCGCTCGTCGCGCTGACGGGCGCGCGGGGCGGATCGGATCATTACTTTCAGCTGCAGCCGTCGTGGGTGGAGCCGCCGGTCTCGCCGGCCGAGGCGCTCGCCGCGCATCCGGCGGGATCGCCGCCTCCCTCGGGCGCCATCCTCGTCGCGGCGAGCGGCGGCGGCATCCAGGCGGCCGCCTGGACGGTTCGCGTGCTCACCGGGCTCGAGGAAATCTGCCGCCAGGAGCTCGGCCAGGCGTGTGGGTTCGCGCGCGCCGTGCGGCTCATCAGCTCGGTCTCGGGCGGTTCGGTCGGGGCCATGTACGTGACCGCGGCCTACGATCGTGGGCGCCTGCCGGCGGCGGACCGGCTCGAGCGGCTCGTGGCCATCGCCGAGGCATCGAGCCTCGAGTACGCCGGCTGGGGCCTCCTCTATCGCGACCTGTTCCGCCCGCTCTACCCGCACTTCGACTACGCCGACCGCGGCAGCGCGCTCGAGGATGCCTGGCAGCGCGAGGTCGACCTGAGCGCGCCGCTCGAATCGTGGCGCACCGACGTGCGGCGGGGCGAGCGCCCGGCGAGCATCTTCAACGCCACGATCAGCGAGAGCGGGGAGCGCGTGCTGATGGGGACGGCCAATCCGCACGAGGCGCCCGGCCGCCGCACCTTCGAGGCGCTCTTTCCCGACAACGACCTCCGCATCGTCACCGCGGCGCGCCTGTCGGCGGCGTTCCCCTACGTGTCGCCCGCGGCGCGCGCCGACAACGACGAGACCGGATCGGTCCATTTCGTCGACGGCGGCTACTACGATCTCTATGGGGTCGCCTCGCTGATCGACTGGCTGGACGCCGCCGTCCGCGGCGACGGGGGCCCCGGCGCGCCGATCCCACGCGTGCTGGTCCTACAGCTGCGCGGCGCTCCGCCGGACGAGGATCGGCCCGAGCAGCGCCGCGGGTGGTTCTACCAGGCGTACGCCCCGCTCGGCGCGCTCCTCGGAGCGCGCGAGACGGGGCAGCTGGCGCGCAACGACGAGGAGGTGTCGCTGCTCCAGCGCGCGCTGGCGGGCCGCGTCGCGGTGTCGTCGGTGGTGTTCCAGTTCTGCGGCGCGTCCGCGCCACTCTCCTGGCACATGACCCGGGCCCAGAAGGCGGCGATCGACGCCGAGTGGGCGGCCGAGCGACGCTCGGCCGGCACGCGCGCCGTGCTCGATTTCCTGCGCAGCATGGCCGGTGCAAGCGTTCCCACGGCGCCGGTCGACGTGCGCGCGCGATGTCTTCCGACGCAGGCGGCGGTTCAGTAGGCGACTGCGAGGCGGAATCGCCCCGTGCCGATCATGATCCTGGGGCGCCGGCGCGCCCTCCGGCCCTGAGTTAGACGTAGCCCCAGAAGAACTCCCCGCGCGCGTTCGGGTTGTAGGTCCCGGCCCGCATGCCATAGCCGTTCGGCGCCGAGTGCACGTACTCGTCGCCGTAGGCGAGCGTCTCGCCGTCGAGGGCCGTGAATACCGTCGTGCCGAGCTGCTTGTTCAAGGCCTCGGCGGCGGCCGCCGCCCACGTGGAGTCGGGCTCGATGCGGTGCACACGCAGGTACTCGTACACGGCGTACTTCGCGTTCTTCAGATCCTTCAGATCGTCCATCGTGAGGTTCGTGTGGTTCTGAGGATCCCATCCCGCGAGCGTGACGCCGTACGGGGCGTTGTCGTCGGTCCAGGCGGACGGTGGAGTGGCATCGGTCGCCGAGGACTCGTCGGACGGCTCCGCGCCCGCGTCGGATCCGGCGCCGGCCTCGCCGGCCTTCTGCGCCCCGTCCGGAGAAGCAGCCCCCAGGCCCTGCAGCAGCTTCGTGAGGAACGCCCCGAATTCTTCGGTCGAGAGCTGGCCATCCTGGTTGGTGTCGGCCTGGCTGATGATCTGTCTGACCAGCGCGTCGAGCGCGGTCGAATGCTGCGGCGAGACGGCGTCCACTGACATCCTCGGGCCTCCTGAACGCGGGCGGCAGCCACGCGTCCGGGCTGGCGGTTCCAAGGCGGATGCCATCCCCGCACGCGCGGGGCACGGCTGTCGAATCGTCACCTTCCAGGCAGTTCTGCCCTGTGCCCCGGCCGGCCCGGCGACGGCCAGCCGGCCGGCGTCTGTCGGACCGCCGACAGGGCGGAAACGTGGAGCCGCCGGCGTCAGGGTTCCCGCCGAGGCGGTGCTGCCGCGGAGGGATACGTCGACAGCCGCGGCGCGCCGCGGCGCGCCTCTGCCTGCAAGAGCGGCCGGAGCTCGCGGATGTCCTTCAGCTTCTCGAGGGCGAACACGCCGTCGATCAGCCGCCGGGTCTGCGCCGCCCCGAGCACGGGCGCCATGAGGTCCCGGCATTTCGCGGCGACCTGATCGCGGCTCATGGGGTTGGTCGGCCCGCCGAGCGTGCCCGGCGCGACGGTGTCCTGCGTGTGGCGCGTCCCGTCGGCCATGACGATCTGCAGCAACGGCACGCCGCCGCCGCGGCCCTGGCCCGGCACGATGCGGACGAGATTGCGGAGGCGGACGATGGCCGGATCCTGCATGCGGGCCTTGTCGTGCAGCGCGCGGAAGGTCGCGGTCTTGTCGACGAGCATCACCGCGATCGCGTGCTGCACGTTGATGTCGGGCGCGCCGCTGTTGTCGGTGATCGACCCAGGCTGGTAGCGCAGCACGATCTCCTGCACCCGGGACGGATCGATCGGCTGGCGCTCGAGCAGCGCCTCGAGCGCGTCGAGCGGCGCCTGGATCGGCTGGCCGACGGTCCAGCGCTTGATGACGGCGCGCGTCACCTCGTAGCGCTGGCCCAGCTGATCGACGAGGAGCTCGCGCTTCGGCGACGGCGTCAGGTCCTCGAGGAAGTTCTCGGGCCCCGAGAGGATGTCGTTGACGCCCGTCCAGCCCGCCTGCACCAGCAGCACCGCGGTCGTGCCGCCCTGCGCCGGCAGGCCGGAGAACATGTAGGCCTTCTCGATGTGATCCGGATCGCGGGGAAACAACTCGATCCCCGCCGCCGACTCGGCGCTGTAGGCCAGCACGAGGCGCATCTGATCCGCGGTGAAGGCGGCCGCACACGCGCCGGCCGCGGCCGCGCCGAACACGCCGCCGAGCGGGTACGGGGCCCGGTGGGTCGCCGCGGGCCCCATCTGCGCCGCCGCGAGGACGCGTGTGCCGATGTCGTAGCCGAGCACCACGGCGCGCACGAAGTGCGCGCCGCTGATGCGGAACTGCTCGCCGAGCGCCAGCGCGGCCGGGACGACCGCGCTGCCCGGATGCCACGGCCCGGGCGCCAGCGCATCGTCGGTCTCGTCGGCATGGGCCATCGTGCCGTTGACGAGCGCCGCCTCGATCGGCCCGATGAGCAGCGTGTCGGCGACGACGGTCGCGACGGGCCGGCCGCCGTACGCGCGCGCGAAGGCGAGGGCGGCGCGCCCGGCCGGCAGCTCCGCGCCCGAGACCATCGCGGCGAACGTGTCCAGGATGTGGCGCTTCGCCTGCTCGAGGACCTCCTCGGGCAGCGCACGGCCGCGCGCTTCGCTCATGTAGGCGGCGAGCCGGCGCGTGACGTCGCTGATCGGGAACTCCGCGCGCGTCTGACCGGGCCGCAGGACCGGCCCGTTCTCCTTCTCCTGCCCCGCGGCTCTCGCGAGGGCGGCCGCGCCGGGGAGCATCGCCGCGCTCGCAGCCAGTCCGGCACCCCGCAAGATGCTCCGACGGCTCATCCGGTGACGCTCCGCCATGGCCTCCCCTCCCCTGAAGGCGACGCGCAGGCGCCGCGTTCCCCTGTGCGGCGCGCCGCCGCGCGCGAGGCGTTCCGCGCGCGAGACGCCCGCGGTGCAGGCGCTTGTTATCACGCGGTCGAGGCCGCGGTCAATGCGCCGGCGCGCGCCGGCCGCGCCGCGCGCTCCTCGCCCTCGAGCGCCTGATCGTGTCCGGTGAGCTCGTGCGGAGCCCGACGGCGGCCGGTCAGTCATCAGCAGGCGATCCAGCGGTTCCGTGAACCGAGCGTCGATGCGGCGCGGCGCGCGCCCGGGCGGATGGCCGGCGCGGATTGTCGATTGACATTTGGCGGTCGAGACTCTACAAAGCGCCGTGCGCCGGGACGCGCATCAAGGAGGCGAGGGGCGATGGCAAAGACGACGACGTATCTCGCGGCGGTGGCAGTGCCGGCGCTAGCGCTCGCGGCTCAGGCGCCGTTTCCATCGGGGCCGCGGCCCCAGGAAGGCACCGCGCTCTACCTGAGCGGCGCCGACCTGAGCGCGCGCGTGAAGAAGGACGCCGCGGCGAGGCCCGATCTCTCCACGACCGGCATCGCCACCACGACCGATTACATCGTGCTGGTCGCCCATCGAGGCAGGGCCGCCGGAGCAATCGCGCATCCCGATGCCCACGAGATGCACTACATCCTGGAGGGCTCGGGCACGCTCGTCACCGGCGGCCGGATCGTCCGCGGGACGAACGGCCCCAACAGCGCGACCATCGACGGCGGCGAGCGGCGGCGCGTCCGGAAGGGAGACGTCATCATCATCCCCCGCAACACGCCGCACTGGTACAGCGAGGTGGACGGCGCGCTCGAGTATCTCGAGGGCCGCTTCAAGACGCCGTCGGATTGATACCCGGCCGCGCGAGACGACGGGCAAGGCGGTCCCGGGAGGCTCGCCCAGAGCGCTTCGTCGCGGCAGGAGGGCGCCCCTCGTCGGACGCCCCACTCCCGACGACCTGCAGGCGGCTCTCGGCGCGGGGGCAAGACGGACCCCCTGGGGATAGGAGACGTCAGGCGCTGCGATCCAAAAGGTAGCCGACGACGGCGATGATCGCCAGTGTGGCGAGGACGACCGCGCTCACGGGGAGAACGACCACTGTCTGTCTGCCTCAGAAGGCGTGCCCGATGAAGGGCAGCATCCTGCCCGCGTAGAGCACGGCGAGCCACACGAACAGAGAGGCCACCGCCATGGCCCTGTCGGCCAGGTTCCCGCGCCATCCGCCGCTCGTCCAGGACTTGCTGAACACCGTGAGGTAGAGGTAGTTCGCCCCCGCGGCCATCAGCAGCACGACCTTCCAGTAGAACGGCGAGCTGTCGATGTACTGGCCGGGCTGGCCGATGAAGAACAGCATCCCCGTCACGAGATTCGCGCCGAAGCCCAGCATGCCCCACGGCAGCAATCGATGCACGTCGGCAAACGGCACCTGCCCCATCAGCCCGAGGATGCGCAGGTTCACCGCCAGCAGCACGCCGAGCGAGAGCGAGAGGCCGAGGAAGTGCACCGTCTCGGCGGCCGGCCAGGCCCACCGGCTATTGACCATGAACATGCCGACCACGGTCGCGACGAATTCTTCCGGGGCCTCGGCCGCGGGGGCGCCATCCGTCGCGGCGGCAGACAAGATCTCGGGGTGGCGGATATCGCCCCCGAGCGTCGCCGCGCGCGCCATGAGCGCGAAGGCCGCAATCGACAGCACCGTCGTGGCAGGGACCACCCCCGGCGCGGCGCGGCCGCGGCGCCTCGACTGCCACAGCGCGACCCACGCAGCGAAGCCGGCGAGCTCCATCACCGTGAACGCGCCGAGCGCCGCATCCTGATGCACCCTGATGGCGTGGTCCGAGAGCTCCGGGCGGTTCCGCAGCTTCTGATGGGCGGCGACACCCGTCATGTAGACGGGCATCGCCGCGACCGCAATGGCAAACAGCGTCTCGAACGCCGCCTGCTTCAGGCGCTCGTCGCGCCGGATGAAGGCCAGGAGCAGGAGGCCCAGCGCGACGACCGAGCCGACGGTGGGCACATGGTTCAGCAGCAGGTGCAGGTGGGCGACGTTGACGAAAACGATTGAACGCAGCATGTGCCGGCCTATTGGACCAGGTAGGCGAGCAGGCGGCCCGCGGTGATGGCGCCCGTCCACGCGAGGATCGAGGCGATCGCGAGCAAACGCATGCGGCCGCTCGCCTCTCGCGGCTCGGGGCCGGGCTGCAGCACGAACGAGCGGAGCGGCAGCACCGTGGCCACGCTGGCGGCGACGAAGCCCATCTTGACGAAGAACGGCATCGCGGCGCCGAGCGTGGTGGCGCGCTGCATGAACAGCAGGACGCCCGTGATGATGTTGACGACGAGCGCGAGCGTGACCGTCGGGAAGACCCAACGGAGCGCGGACAGCGGCACGCTCCGGCTGATGCCGAGCAACCGCAGATCGAGCACCCAGCTCGCGCCGACGAGCACGCCCATGCCCATCGTGTGGAGCGTCAGCACCGTCGGTTGAGCCCACACCGACGGCGACTCGTGCACCCAGATCGCGAGCCGAGTCGATTCAAGCCAGGCCAGCACACCCATGCCGTTCGCGAGGACCTTTCAGCGCGGGACAGCGGCGGCGCTCCGCATAAAAAGGCACGCGGCACGCTGGGCGCGCCGGCGCCACGGCTTCGCCGCTCGATGCCCGACCAGCGGCGCGGCGGCGCCCGGAGCAGCGCCGGAGACCCGCAGGTTCACAGTTCATGACGAGGAATCGAGGAGACGCCTAGACTCTATCATGACGCGCGGCCCGACGGTCGAGCGCGCATGCCGCCGCCGCCCCGGAGACGGCAGCACGCCGGTCACGGCTATGATCTCGCTCGTCGACACCACACCACGCGGCTGGGGCGCGGCGGCTTCTTTTGCGCCGACGAGTCCCGTGAGGCACGTGAATGGACGCCGGTCGCGGGTCCGGTCGCCTCGCAGCGGGGACGCGCGGCGGGGACGCCGGGGGGCTCGCCCACGTCTGTCCATTCACGTGCCGCGCGGGATGAGACGCACGCGTCGAGGAGCTCGCGCGGAAGGCGACGAGATCCCGCTTCCGCCCGAGCGCGCGTATCGCCAGTCGTATGACGAGCCCGCGTCCGTCGCGGCCGGTGGCAGCCGTTCGATGGAACGGCTGTGGCTGGGGCTCCAGGATCGTCACGGATTGCAAGACACGAAGAAACAACGAATGTCGGCTCGGCCGCTCGAGGCTGGGATGCCCTGCGGACGACCCGGCTGCCGCCGTGCAGTTCCGCCCGGAATCGGTCATAATCACACATGGCCGCGCGAGGCGGGCGCTCGGCGCGCGGTCTCTCGTCGAGATGCAGCTGTGGGAGCTGCGTGACGGGCACGCCGTGCTCGTCACGCCTTCATGGAGGCGCAGGAATGATCGGTCGAACTCTCGGATACGCAGTGGTGTGCGGGTGGCTGGTGGCCGGTGGCTCGGTGCTGGCGCATCATTCCCTCGCCGGCGTCTACGACATGAAAGGTGAGAAGGAGATCACCGGCACGCTGACGAAGATCCAGTTCGTCAACCCGCACGGCTCGATGACGATCACGGTGAAGAATCCCGACGGCACGACCACCGACTGGACCTTCACGACCGGGTCGGCGACCACCCTCGCGGAGCGCGGAATCGGCAAGGGCACGCTCAAGGCCGGCGAGACGCTGACCGCGAAGTTCATCCCCGCCAGGAACGGCGCTCCGCTCGGATTTCTGAAGTCGGTGACCACGGCCGACGGCCGCACCTACATGATCTCGCAGGGCAACCCGAACGACTAACCGCGAAGGGGGACCACCATGGCGTTTCGACGGGCAGCACTCCGGACGAGCCTGGCGCTCGTCGTGGCGGTCGCAGCGAGCTGGTTCCTGAGCGTCGGCGTGCGGGCGCAGTTCGGGGGCCCGCAGCAGCCGCCGTATACGCCGGCCAAGGACGCGAAAGACCTGCGGGCCGTCCTCTTCAACTGGACCTGGTACCTCGGCATGCTGCGGGGCATCGACGAACACGAGCTGATCGTGTCGCTCGAATACCAGGGGACCGGCACGATTCAGGTCGACGGCCAGCCCTGCACGCTGACAAAGTACCGCGCGAGCATCAACTACCAGACGCCGGGCGAGCGGATTCAGTACACCTGCACGCGCCCGAACGGCCAGACCTACTCGAACATCGAGGACGTGAGCGGCCAGTACGCGTGGGATGAAGACATCCCCGGCGCGGAGATCGTTCCGGGCAAGGGCAAGGCGACGCCGATGCCGGCGGCCGTGCAGGAGCGGCTGATCCGGCTGTGGGCGAGCCCGCAGGGCGCGCCGAAGGCCGCGATTCTCGGCGTCGACGAGAAGGCCGAATGGGGCGCCAACCCGGCGACCCTTCTGAAGGACGGCGTCATGGCGGCGGGCAAGACGTCGCTCGCGTGGGAGAACGGCAAGCCGGTCGTGACCTTCCCGATTCCCGGCGTCCCTGGCGCCACCGCCGCGGCCACGCTCGACGACAAGTACATGGCCGAGCGCGTCGTGGTCAAGCTCGGCTCGACGACGACCGAGTTCACCTACAGCAATTACCAGGACTGGAACAACCCGCTGAACAAGGTCGAGGTCCTCTATGCGGGCAGGCTGACCGAGCGCCGCAACGGCACGGTGATCCGCGATCTGACCACGACCCAGACGGAAACCGGCAGCGTCTACATCGTCGTGCCCGTGCCGGCGAGCGTGAAGAAGGCCATCACACCGACGGTGCCCCCGCCCCCCGAGCGGCCCTTCCCGGTGCCGGCGGCGCTCACCGACGACCAGCAGCCCACCCCGCGGCGGGCCGACGGCCACCCGGACCTGACGGGCGTGTGGCAGGCCGGCGGGTTCTTCAACTGGCGCTACGGCTTCCGGCGCTGCGGGCCCACACAGAGCAAGGACTGCTCGCGCACCGTCAACCAGACGATGGACTACGAGTTTGAGGCGCCGTCGCGGTTCGGCCCGAACCGGCCGCTGTACAAGCCCGAACACTGGGACAAGGTCCAGGAGCTCGACATGTGGACCAACCGCGACGATCCGGTGATGACGTGCCAACCACTGGGCATTCCGCGGCACGGTGCGCCCGCACGCATCTACCAGACCGATCGGGATATCACGTTCATCTATCGGGCGGGCGTGGATGGCGGCGGTGGCTACGGGGAGTACCGTATCGTGCCGATCGACGGCCGCAAGCGCGACCCGAGGCGGGAGCTCGAGACGACGTACTACGGGTACACCATCGGGCACTGGGAAGGC
>Ga0070741_10017152_pt1 | contig 11936 bp, 11 predicted proteins | sample Coa_R1_4_FD_66440 | JGI IMG/M metagenome (GOLD analysis project Ga0070741, IMG submission 66440) | Surface soil microbial communities from Centralia Pennsylvania, which are recovering from an underground coalmine fire - Coalmine... | ecosystem: Environmental > Terrestrial > Soil > Unclassified ...
CCCCGCAACTTCGGCAATGCGGGTGAATTCGACTACCGCAGCTATCTCCTGGATCGCGGAATCGTGGCGCTCGGTTCGGCGAACTCGGAAACAGTTGAGGTCTTGCCGGGATTCAAGGGTAGTCAAATTACTCTGTGGCGCAACCGTGCGCGGCGCAGCGTCCTGGAAAAGGTCCACCAGCTCTGGTCGCCGCTCGATGCCGCCCTGATTGACGCCATGGTGGTGGGCGAAATCTTTTTTATTGATCGCGACACCCGCGTGGACTACCAACGCTCCGGCACCTATCACATTCTGGTCGTCTCCGGGATGAACCTCGCAATTCTCGCGTTTGTAATCTTTTGGTGTCTGCGGCGCTTGCGTTTAAGCGAGTTCGCCGCGGCCATTCTCACGGTGCTGCTGGGTTTCGGATACGCCTACCTGTGCAATCTGGGAGTGCCGGTGTTGCGGTCCATCTTTATGCTGACCTTCTATCTCGGCGCGCGCCTGCTTTATCGTGACCGCGCACCGGTGAATAGCATAGGCGGGGCAGCGCTTGCCGTCCTGGTCATTGACCCGCGTTCGCTGCTCGATCCCAGCTTTCAGCTCACGTTTCTGGCCGTACTGGCGATCGCTGGAATCGGCCTGCCGTTGCTGGAGCGGACCTCGCAGCCCTATAGGCGGGCACTGCGGTTTCTTGATTCCGCCGATTATGACTTGAATTTCAAACCGTCACTGGCGCAAGTCCGCCTGGATCTGCGGATGATTGGCGGTCGGCTATCGCGGTTCGTCGGCCGGCGACTCGGGACGCTCGCCCCCGCCGCCGCTGGTGGATTCGTTCTCGCCGCTTACGAAGTGTTGCTGATTTCGGCGCTGATGCAGCTGGCCCTCGCCCTGCCGATGGCCTACTACTTTCATCGGGCCACCGCGGTGGCGCTGCCGGCGAATGTGTTGGTAGTGCCGCTCACAGAAGTGTTGATGCCGGCTGCGGTTTTGTCCGTGGGTCTGGGATATATCTCGCTCATGCTCGCTAAGTTGCCGGCACTGATCACCATGTTCGCCTTGCACGGCATAACTGGCACCGTAATCTTTCTTGGAACACTGCAAGTGGCGGACCTGCGTGTGCCAACTCCCAGCATTCCCGCCTGCATTAGCGCTGGGCTGGCGTTCGCTGTTGCGATGATGCTCGTCCGTCGCCGTAGCGTGCTTGTGGCCGCAGGTGTTGCCGCTCTCACCGCTAGCGCTATCTGGATAACTTCCATTCCGCCGCGCCCACAACTCCGCCGTGGGGCGATCGAGATGACAGCACTCGATGTGGGACAAGGCGACTCAACGCTCGTCGTATTTCCGGACGGCAAGACTCTCCTGGTTGACGCGGGCGGCAGCCTTGGAGATTGGGGCTCGGAGTTCGATTACGGAGAAGACGTCGTGGCGCCGTACTTGTGGTCGCGAGGCATCGCACATTTGGATGCCATCGCCCTCACTCACGGGCATGCCGACCACATTGGTGGAATGCGCAGTGTGCTTAAGGACTTTCGCCCGCGCGAGCTGTGGTTGGGCCCCAACCCAATGACTCATGCGCTGGCTGATCTGCTGCGCGAAGCGGCGGAACAGAGAGTGGTAGTCGTCCACCACGCTGCCGGCGATGCCTTCACTTTCGGTGGCGCCAAGGTGACCGTGCTGTCACCGCCTGCCGACTGGGAAACCCGTTTGCAACCACGAAACAATGATTCGCTAGCGATGAAATTCACTTTGGAACAAACCTCAATCGTGATGGAAGGGGACGCGGAAAAGCAGGCTGAGCACGGCATTGCACTTCAGCAAATTCATGCCGACGTTCTAAAAATCGCGCACAACGGCAGTACTACTTCCAGCACGCCTGAACTGCTCGACGCCGTTCAGCCGCATCTCGCCGTAATTTCGGTAGGAGTGCACAATTCGTTCAAGCACCCACGCCCGGAGGTATTGGCCCGCCTGGAAGCTCTTCACGTCCGGACTTATCGTACTGACCTCGACGGCGCCGTCACTTTCTATTTGGACGGGAAGCTGGTCAGGGTTCAGACGAGGGCTCTTCACTAGATTCTTCTTCCTCCCCCGAATCGAACCACTCACCGTCTTCGTCTTCGCCCGCCGCGGCGCTTTTGGCCCGTGATTCTTCAATCACTCTTCGGGCTTCATCGGCCTGCTCTGCCCGGACCAGGACTGAAACTCCACCAATCGGGAACAAGTCCTGGTCGGCATCGATGGACTGGGTGATGGCGTCGATCCCGGCAGACTCCAATAGGCCACGGACGATGAGCGCCTCCGCCTCCTGCTCACTCTCGAACACTTTGACCAGTTCCTCCTCGGGATCTACGTTAGGTTGATTGGGAGCAGTCGCCATGTTTCCTCCAGGGGGTTGGATGTGCAAACTACGGGTCATAGCTTACTCTTGCCCTTATTAAGGAAGCGAATGGTCTTGGACCGCAAACTTTGGTAATTGCAAGACCGTTGACTATCCGGTTTCATTTGACTGATTTAGCCATCCATTCCGTTGCCGAGCTTAAAAACGCAACATCGTCGGGCGGTAAATCATCAAATTAATAGTAGAATCCCCCTCAAGGTGCTGGGCGGTTGAACTTTTTTGTCGATGTTTACCAAGGTCAGGGGTGAGGAGCAGTAATGGGGAGCCACGAACCTGGGGAAGTTACTAATCAGCCGGGCAACGACGACGAAAATCGAAAAATCCGCCGCCTCCAGATCATGATGAACATGGTGATGTCGGTCATCAGCCAGGATACCGGACTCACTGTCGAGGAGGCCTCGGAACTGGTAGCCAATACCAAACGGGCCGCCCTGGCTATGTTCCCTGACAAAGAGTTCGCCTATGACATCATCTACAAGCCCCGCCTGCAACGCCTGATGAACGAACGCTTCAGGTTGCAATAAGCGCTGTTATCCTGCCCGTCCTGCCAGAGAGTTTTCTTGCGAACTCGAGCTATTCTGATTAATGTTGAGCGATGGGCGCCCCGCCTGTAGAAAGCGCGCCAGTCCTGCAATCGCCCCGAGCGCTGGTTTCGTCGCGTTTGAAGTCTATTGATCTGTTGCGCGGTTGCGCCGCCCTCTTTGTAGTCGTTCATCACGCATTCGAGCATGACTTTGACTTCAGTTCTACCCCACTCTGGTACCGTTTCTTGCGAGCGTTCGCCGCGCAGGGCTACCTGGGAGTTCCTCTCTTTTTTGTTATTTCGGGATTCTGTATTCACCTGCAATACGCACGCAGTCTGGTTTCGGGGCAGAAGCCCAGCGTGGGGTTCGTGAGTTTCTGGAAGCGCCGACTCCATCGCCTCTATCCCCCTTATTTCGCCGCGCTTTGCGCCAGCATGTTGATCGTCGTTGCTGCCTACCTGGCAGGGATACATTCGGGATTGCTCGACCTCTATCCGCTTCCTCGTGGCCGCTGGATGGTGTTCGATTTTCTCGCTCACGTCACCATGCTTCACGGTCTGATCCCGAGCCTTGACCAAATGGGCGGGAACGCGGCATTTTGGACGCTGGCTCGCGAAGAGTACCTGTATCTGCTCTACTTTTTCGTCTTAGCCTGGAGGAAAAGATGGGGTCTTCAGGTTGCGATGGCGTTGGTTTTGTTCAGCGGTTTCGCGTTTCACTTCGCATTCCTTCCTTTCGTCCCGCGGTCTTCAAGGTGGTGGTACATCATTGACACCTCCGCAATTGTGCTTTGGATTCAGTGGTGCCTGGGGATGGTGGCGGTGGAGGCCTACTACGGCATTATCAAGCTGCCGTGGTGGCTCTCCCAATTATGGATTGCAGCCTTGGTGGCACCGTTAGCCAAGCTTAGCGAGACGTATCGCCACGAGCTTTCGCCTGCTCTTTGGGCGCTCACCTTCTTCATGGTTGTGAACTACTGCGTCAGGAAAGAGTCCACAGGGCGCCTGCCGGCTTCAGGCGTCTTTGCCTGGCTGGCTGCGGTAGGAGTGTTTTCTTACTCCCTCTACTTGATTCACGGTCCACTGCAACAGGTGATGTATGGGGTGCTTACGCGATCCCATGTAACGGTCACATTGGGTGTATCCGTCCTCTTTGCTCTGCTGACTATTGTCGCGAGTTACTACGGAGCTCGGGTGTTCTTTTATCTGGTAGAGAGGCGATTCCTAAATCCCCGGACACGGGTGGCGGTGGCAGCTTCGCGCACCGTCTGAGATGGCCTGGCTCGCACTTCCTGCCCATTGACCCTCGCCCCGACGCCGCATAAACTCCATTTCTCGGGAGTTTCCAATGCGAAAACGTCTCCTGCCGTCTCTTGGGGCTGCTTTGCTGTTGCCCTTCTTATTTCTCCAGATTAGCGCGCTCGCGGATGACGAGCACGAAGGTCACCACCATTCCGGGGGAGAAGACCTGGGCAACGTGAACTTCCCAGTGTCATGTTCGGCGGCCGCGCAGGCAACATTCACCCGAGGTGTAGCCCTGCTGCACTCCTTCTGGTACGAGGAGGCGGAAAAGGCGTTCAACAGCGTTGCCCAACAGGACAAGCACTGCGCAATGGCCCACTGGGGAGTAGCTATGAGTCTCTGGCATCCGCTATGGGAGCATCCCAGTTCAGACAGCCTCAAGCAGGGATGGGATGCGCTGAAAAAGGCCACGTCCATGGGCGCTAAGACGGATCGTGAGCGCGACTACATCAGCGCCCTCCGTGAGTTTTACCAGGACTCCGGCAAACTTGACCACGCCACCCGCGCCGGCAATTACGCTAATGCAATGGAAAAAGTGTACCAGCGCAATCCCGAAGACCATGAAGCGGCGATCTTTTACGCGCTGGCTCTGTTAGGCGCCGAGCCGGAGCATCATGTCTCGCTCGAACCTCGGAAGAAGGCTGCGGCCGTGCTGGAGAAGGTTTTTGCGGAAGAGCCGAATCATCCCGGCGTGGCCCACTACCTGATCCATTCCTATGACACGCCCCAGCTGGCGGCGCAAGGTCTGCCTGCGGCCCGCCGCTACGCCCAGATCGCCCCCGCGGCGCCGCACGCCCTGCACATGCCGTCTCATATCTTTAGCCGCTTGGGACTTTGGCAGGACGACATTAATTCCAATCTGGCCTCCGTGGCGGCCACGCGCAAGTCGGCGGCGATGCACATGGGCGGCGCAGGCCACCAGTTTCACGCCATGGATTTCCTGGTGTACGCATTTCTACAGAGCGGCAGCACGGGAAACGCCAAACGCGTCATAGAGGAAATGAAACGCACCACTTCGGAAATGGGCCAGTGGAACGACACTGCGGCAGTTTCGCAAGCGTCCTATGCGCTTGAAACCCGTGACTGGAAGGCTGCGGCGTCGCTGCCGGTTTACGACAGCACGGGCCCGCTGGCGAAAGCGTTCATCTACCGCGTGCGCGCCATGGGAGCGGCGCGAAAAGGGGACCGCTCCGCAACCCTCAAGGATGTGAAGCAAATTGAGGGGCTGGGAAAATCACTAGCCGGCAAGCACAAGAAGGACAGTTCTGAAGACGTGGACTTCAATCGTCGCGAGGCCGCTGCTTGGCTTGCCTTTGCTGAGGGAAAACCTGAGGACGCAGTCCAGCAGATGCGGGCCATTGCCGAGGATGAGGAGAAGACTGGCCCGGAGGCCAACCAGATGCCCGCTCGGGAAATGCTGGCTGACATGCTGCTCGAAACCAACCGTCGGCAACAGGCGCTGGCGGAATATGAAGCTGCCCTTAAGCTTACTCCCAACCGCTTCAACGGTATCTACGGTGCGGCACGCGCAGCCGAGCAGACAGGCAATTCGCAACTCGCGGCCACTTATTATTCGCAGCTGGTAAAGGTGAGCGATCCGCACTCGGAGCGCCCGGAACTGGAGCACGCGCGTAAATTACTGGCAAAAAACTAGCTAGTCGCGTTGCACGTTCGCTAACCGTAGCGTGAGAGTCCCCCAGCGCACCTTCACTCTAATCTGTACCAGCATGTGCTGCGCGTCATCGGAGTACCACGCCCACAGTCGTCCTTTGTTCTTCAGCGGTCCCGCGCTTGGCTCCAGAGCGATGCGAATGGCTTGAATGCTGCCCAGCGGCGTCTTCACCTGCTCGCGATTTTCCACCTGCGCAGCAATGTTGTTCGTGGGTCCGCCATCATTCAGGGGCAAACGGTAGACCGCCCCCGGGGCGAGCGGAAGCGAACCTAGATAGAGGAAGCCGGACATCAGGTCGGTTACACATTTGGGAATGTCATGTTCAACGTGCTTGAGATTTCCATTCTTCGGATTTCTCTCGTCGAACACACTCTTACCGCGGGCATAGTCGAAGCGCAGTTCAACTTCCCGTTTACGTGAGCCTTCATCCGTTTGCTTGGTGATTGCCGTGGAACAGAAGGTGTGCGGATCAATTGTGGTTTTGAAACGGTCGTGTACGGAGTACAGCATGTTTACAAAGCCCGCAGTATCCGCATTTACCACAGCATGGCGGAACTCACCCGAAGACTCTGTGCGCAGCGTAGCCGTACCCGCTGAGAACGAATGCCATTCAGCCTTGTAGACCCAGGTTTGATGAACGGGGAAGCGATAGTTCTGGGCCGGTGGGCGAATCTCAGCAATGGCTGCTGGGGAAACTGTGCCATTCGATGGCTTTGCTTCCTCATCTTTTGAGCCGGCAATCAGCAAGGTGGTCTCGGCAGCGATGACCAGCACAAATATGGCGGTGATACGCAAGCAAGGCCCCATTATTGATGCGCCAACCAGATCATCTTGGCCACTAGCGCAGCCATCATGCCTACTGCGCCCAGCACAGAATTGTACTCACGGTGCTGCCAGTATAAGTCGGTGGAAAAGTTGCTGCCCAGGGTACCCGTGGGCGAACCTGGCGTGCGCAGGCGGGGAACAAATCGCGGCACACGACGGGCGTATTCTTCGAATTGCGGGAACTGCTGCTGAAGGAATCTTTCTTCGGCATGAATCACGGGTAAGTACACAGCCACAAATATCACGATCATCCCAGCGCCGATCCACCAGCTACGCCCGGCAATCGCAAAGCCAGCTGCCAACATCAGTGAGCCCAGATACAAGGGATTGCGGGAATAGGCGTAGGGACCGCTCGTGGTCAACTCAGTATTTTTGCGAACGTGACCGGAGGCGAAGCCCCGCAGTAACAGTCCGGGAATGCAAACCAGCGCCCCGGCGATGATTGACTTCCAGGTTGGGTGCGCCAGCCAGAGGTAAACGGTCGCGAAACCGAAGCCTAGCGGCACGCGAATGCGGCGTGCAATGACGCTCCAACTAGGCAAGCCGAATCCCCAACAATTCCTTTGCGGCCCGCAGCACTTCCGCAGAGGTAATGGCGAGCAGCCCGGGATCGGTTTGCCGGCGGCGTGCGTGAGTGGTTTCGCTCGCCGGGTTGCGCAGCACGATGCTTCGAGTACCGAACGGTCCGTTGCGTACCGGGTTGGTGGGGCCAAAAATCCCAACTACAGGAACGTGTAAAGCGGCCGCCAGGTGCATGGGGCCGGTATCTCCGCCGATAAACAGTCGCGCGCGTCGAGTGAGAGCGATCAATTCACCCACCGAGCACGGCATTGCCCGCGCGGCTCCCCCACTCGCAGCCTCGACCTGCTTGGCCAATTCTTCTTCGCCGGGTCCAAAGTTTACTATTGAAGGTACGCCGGAAATTGCGAGCCCCTGGGCGACTTCGCCATATCGCTCGGCTGGCCACTGCTTCGCGCCCCATCCCGCGCCCGGGTTCAGGATGGCAAAATTTCGCACACCACGATCCCGTAGCTCCCGTTCGCACTTCTCTTCCACAGCATCATCAATGGGGAATTCGACTTCCGGCAAACGCGCCGCCACACCTGCAAAGCTCGCGGCCAGCGAGACACTCTGCTCAATCACGTGATTTCCGCGACCCGCGGCAGTTTGAGTGTAGAAAACTCCAGCAGCGTGCTCCCGTGGTTCTTCAAAGCCGACATACCGCGCCGCTCCGGTGCAGCGCGCAAGCAGGGCGGTTTTGGCAGCTCCTTGAAAATCAATGGCGACATCGTATCTGGCATCATGCAGTTCGCGCCAACTCGCCAACATTCCCTTCCAGGTGGCACTTGAAAATGGTGCTGACCGCCAGGCCATGGTGTCCACTACATGCACCGCATCCACCAGCGGCTTTGCGAGGTTGGGGCGGCCGAAGCGGTCGCCACCAGGCATACACAGCAATTCGGCCCAACGCTCCTCGATGATCCAGCCGAGGGTTGCTTCGGGAAAGCTTTCGCGTAGCAAAGCGACGGCAGGCATAGTATGGATAACGTCGCCCATGGAACTCAGCCGGACAACGAGAATTCGGTTCACGGAGGCGGGTGAGGTTGCAGCGTTGGTGGGCGCGACAGGAGAATTCTCCTCCCGAGGCGCTACGACAAGTGACGAAAGCTCTGTCGGCATCTTAAGACCGGCCGGAATTCTTGGTGCTGGACTCCTTGATCGAAGCCGCGCTTGCTCGGGCACGACTCTGCTGGCTCATGTTCTTCTGCTGAATCTTTCTCCGCGCCATGGTTCCTGAGATCAAACCGCTGCTGGAGTGAAGCTTCGAATCTCCCACAATCTCTACCCGGCCGCCGTACTCCATCACAGTGTCGCGTTCCGGGACACTATCCGCGGTGTAATCCGTGCCTTTGGCGTGGATGTCCGGGTGGATCTCCCGTACCAAAGCACGTACGTCAGATTCGGGAAAGATGATCACCGCATCAACATCAGCCAAGGCTGCCAGGATTTCGGCGCGTTCATCGGCGGGCATCAGGGGACGCCCTTCGCCTTTAAGCCCGCGCGCGCTCTCGTCAGAATTAATACCGACTACGAGCTTTCCGCCTAGTGCTTTGGCTGCGCGAAGGTAGCGCACATGTCCCACGTGCAATAGGTCAAAACAACCGTTAGCCAGCGTGATCTTCTCGCCGCTGCGCCGCCAATCGTCAGCTCGCTGCTGCAATTCGGTGCGGCTGAGAACTTTTTTTGTCCGCGAATCGGCCATTAATGCACTCTGGTAGCAGGAGGCGCTTTCTCCAGCGCCTCCAGCAGCTCCTTTTGAGAAACGGTTGCCGTGCCCCGCTTCATCACCACAATGCCACCGGCATAATTTGCCAGCTGAGCGGCTGCCTCGGTATCCGCGCCTGCCGCGAGCGCTGCTGTGAAGGTGGCAATGACGGTATCGCCCGCACCCGTTACATCTGCAACTTCGTCGCTGCCGAAGATTGGAATGTCCACCGGACTTCGCCGCCGATCGAACGCTACCATGCCATCGTGTCCGCGAGTAATCACTAGCGATTCCAGCTTCATACTTTTCATGACTTGCTCACCGGCTGAGAGGAGCTTGGTCCACTCATTGCCGATGCTAGCGCCCAGGGCTTGCTCAACTTCGGGTTCGTTGGGGGTTGCGGCTGTGACGCCTGCGTATTCAAGCATCCGAGCGCGTGAATCCAAAGTGACCGGAATCTTGTTCAAGCTGCCATTTGCGCGTACCGCGCTGAAAATTGCCGGAGTTGCTGCTCCATATCCATAATCCGAAACCAGCAGGGCATCGGACGCCCTGGCGTATTTCCGCGCAGCCTCGATCAATTCCCTGCTCACATGCGAATTAGGAGGTGACTCGGGCTCACGATCTACCCGCACAACCTGTTGCCGTCCCCAATGACTGATGCCCGCTAGTATGCGGGTCTTGGTCACGGTGGTGTAATTCTTGTCTTTGAGGATGCCGCTGGTGGGAATATGTTTTTGCCGAAAGCGTTTGAGCAGCTGCCGGCCAGGCTCGTCTTCCCCCACAACGCCGACGGGCAACACGTTCACACCCAGGTCGGCCAGGTTGTACACGGCGTTGGCGCCACCACCCGGCAGAACAGTGCGACCGCGATGCTTGAGGATCAGCACCGGCGCCTCTCGCGACACCCGCGAAATCTCCCCGAATACAAACTCGTCGGCTACAAGATCCCCGAGCACCGTAATGGTGAGCTTGGGAAAGGCCGCAACGATCTTCGTCAGCCTTTCGGTCTCGCTGGGATGCCTGCTCATCGTGTAGGTGGATTTTCTCACAAGGCGGCGCTCCATTCTAAAACTCCGGCTTATCGGCGTAGAATGCCTCCATTGGGACTCTTGGCAGGTGAGAGCGCTCGCGCTATTTTGTTGAAGCCCAACACTCAACTAACTTATGAATTCTGACCCGATGTACCGCCCGCTCGCCGATGTTGATCCGCAGGTTGCTGCGGCCATTGATAACGAAGTCCGACGCCAACACGAAGGCCTTGAGCTGATCGCTTCGGAGAATTTCGTCAGTGAAGCTGTGCTCGAAGCGATGGGCTCGGTGTTCACCAACAAATACGCGGAAGGCTATCCCGGTAAGCGCTACTACGGAGGGTGCGAGTTTGCTGATGTGGTTGAGAACCTGGCGCGCGATCGGGCCAAGCAACTGTTTGGCGCAGAACACGCCAACGTGCAACCGCACTCCGGCTCATCGGCCAACATGGAAGCATACTCGGCGGTGCTGCAGCCGGGCGACACCATTCTGGGCCTGAATCTCGCTCATGGCGGCCATCTCACGCACGGCCACCACCTGAATTTTTCCGGCAAGACCTACAAGGTGGTGCCCTATGGCGTAACTCGCGAGACCGAGACTATTGATTACGACGATCTGGAAAAGCTGGCTGAACGCGAACATCCCAAGCTAATCATCGGCGGCGGCAGCGCATACGCGCGCATCATCGATTTCAAGCGCATGCGGCAGATTGCGGACAAAGTCGGCGCCCTCTACCTGGTGGACATGGCGCACTTTGCCGGGCTGGTGGCTGGAGGAGTACATCCTTCACCGATTCCCCATGCACAGATCGTGACCACCACTACTCACAAGACACTGCGCGGGCCACGCGCAGGAATGATTCTGTCGAAGGCCGAACACGCCACCGCGATTGATAAGACCGTCTTCCCTGGCGATCAGGGTGGACCTTTGGTCCACATTATCGCAGCCAAGGCAGTGTGTTTCCACGAGGCGCTACAACCCGAGTTCCGCGAGTACGCCCGCCAGATCGTCGCGAACGCCAGGGTGCTCGCCGAGACCTTAGCTGCCGAAGGGTTCCGGGTGATCTCCGGGGGTACCGACACTCACCTGATGCTGGTGGATGTTTTCTCTCAAGGTATGCTGGGTAGCGAGGCAGAAAAGGCGCTGGGCGAGGCCGGCATTACTGTGAATAAGAACGCCATTCCTTTTGACGTTAATCCTCCGCTTAAGCCAAGCGGCATCCGCCTGGGCACGCCCGCATTGACTACTCGCGGGATGCGTGAAGGTGATATGCGGCAGATCGGACGCTGGATTTCAGAGGCGCTACATCATCGCAATGAAGCTGACGTGCTGAAGCGCCTTCGCCGGCAAGTGCTGGAGCTGGCGGAACAATATCCCTTATATCCAGAGCGGCGGGCCAGAGCCCAGGCTGAGAGCAGGGTCTGACAGACCAGTCTGATAGATCAAAATAGCTGCTGGATTTGACGCTATACTCATCCCCGTGAAGGTGGCCATTGATATCCGCCGGATCGCCGACTTCGGGGTCGGTACCTATATCCGCAACATAATCCGGGCCTTGGGACGGCTGGACCAGGAAAATCACTACATCATGATCGGCGCACCGGAGCGGGTGCGCGAAATTGGGCCACTCCCCCCAAATTTTAAAAGCGTCACGCTGACCGCGCCCGAGGTCTCGTTCCGTGGCTACTCCCAGTTCCGCGCCATTGTGCGGCGGCTGGGTTGCGACCTGGTCCACATTCCCCACCTCTCCTGGGTACCGCAATCCATCTTGTGTCCTTATGTCATTACGGTGCACGACGTGCTGGAGCACATGTATCGAGCGCGCAACCACTCTGGTTTACGGCGAGCAGCGCATTTCCATCTCACGCGCAGGGTGCTGAACGGCGCCGAGCGCATATTTGCGGTCTCAAACTTCACCAAGCGGGAGGTCGAAGCT
>Ga0070741_10017153_pt1 | contig 11936 bp, 11 predicted proteins | sample Coa_R1_4_FD_66440 | JGI IMG/M metagenome (GOLD analysis project Ga0070741, IMG submission 66440) | Surface soil microbial communities from Centralia Pennsylvania, which are recovering from an underground coalmine fire - Coalmine... | ecosystem: Environmental > Terrestrial > Soil > Unclassified ...
CATCAATTTCCGCCATCCGCTGGTGGGCCGCGAGCGCTTTGAGGTGGAATTGTCCAACGGGCAGTACCTGCGTGAGATCGCGGCGGCACGTACGTTTGGGTTCCGCGAGGACGAACAGGCTATGCGCAACATGGGCCTGATACGCGGCGCTTCGCGGGAGAACTGCATTGCACTTACCCAGGATGGCATTGAAAACCCACCGTTACGCTTCTCCGACGAGTTTGTCCGCCACAAGGTGCTTGATCTGATCGGAGACTTGGCGCTCCTGGGAAAACAAATTCTGGGTTCCGTAGTGGCCGATCGCGCCGGCCACGCCATGCACACCGCACTGGTTTCACGGCTCTTGAAAGACAGTGATTTGTGGGAGGAAACTACCCGCGAAGATGCTGAACCGGTGCACCCCGAGGAGGCCTACGCCCTACCGGACTACCGGGCGCAATAGTCATCGGGCCACTCCGGCTTACCTTTGAGCCCCAGCAATCGCCCGTGGTGTGTAGGTTTTCAGGTTGGTTTTCTCCAGCTTGTCCAGTAGCCATCGGTCCAGATTCTCCCGCGACGCCGGCGCGGTTCTTATGAACCGAATGCCGGCGCTACCGGAGACATTGGACCAGGCAATCTGTGCTCTGATTTCGAGTCCGGTTTTGGTCTCTGGTAGCGTGAACCGCACATGAGTGACCCCTTCCTTGGCGAGGGGCACATCACTTTGAATTCCGATGCCACCCTCACTCAAGTCAAAGGCATGGGTTATGACTTCACGCTGGTCGCCGTAGCAGATTACAACAGGTATTTCCACCGGAACGCGGAAATAGCGGCGCCTCTCCCGGTACATGAATCCATAGGCGGCGGTCAGACCGCGAAGCGCATTGGCCATAGTGATGGGCTTTTGCAGCACGAAACCAGCCCCCATATTGAAAACCGTCCGAACGCTGGTGACCCCGTTCAATACCGCAAAAACCACAGAACTTTTGTTGCTCTCGCCCTTGCGCAACTCTCGAAGCACATCAATTCCCCCGTACAAATCGTCGCAGTCAATCACGATGGCATCGAACTTCTTCTCCGCCAGCGTCTGACTGGCGGAATCGGCGCCCGTGCACACCTCGACCATCATGTTTAACTTCTCGCAGGCAGGACGCATGACCCGTAAGACGTCCGGATCGCGACTGAGCAGGAGGGATTCAAGCTCCATGACTCGTAATCCTAGGTGCTGGCACAAGATACTCAAACGTCACCAAGGTAGCTGCTGATGCTGGGCGGAGGGCCACTCCTATGCGCAAACAGAGTGCAAATTGATGAGGAACGAGTCCGAACCTGGTACTGACCTTTGGTTTCGCGGTTGATTCATCGGGTTACGCGTACTTGAACACCTCTTGAACTCTGGGCACGAAGTCTGAAAACATTCCCCAGTGCGCAAGACGGTTTATCTCTCGCTGGGCTCCAACCTGGGAGACCGGGAGTCAAACTTGCAGGCGGCAGTCTCGCGATTACAGGGTCTGGGAAAAGTGGTGGCGGTATCGTCTCTTTACGAAACCGAGCCCGTAGATTTAGCAGCTCAGCCCTGGTTTTTGAACTGCGTGGTGGCGCTGGAAACAGAAAAAATGCCCAAACAGTTCATGTCACAGCTGTTGTCCATCGAGCAATCCATGGGACGAAAACGGCTGCAGCCCAAAGGGCCACGCATCATTGATCTCGACATCCTGCTGTTTGGGAACTCTGTAGTGGATACCAAGGGACTGACCATTCCGCACCCCGCCATGCATGAGCGTCGTTTCGTGCTGGAACCCTTAGCGGAGATCGCTCCCGAACAACGCCATCCGGTATTCAAGCGGACCATTCGCGAGTTGCGCGATGCGCTGCCCGCCGGGGCACCCGCGGTGCGGAAACTCAATAAAAAATTGGCAGTGAATTAAAGGGGCGAAAGGAAGATGGCTGGGTTCGGCCAGGCTCAAGGCACGATGATTCGGCTGGCCTCTTCGGCGGGCGCGATGAGGGCCGAAGTCTTCTCCGGAAATTGCTGGTGTAGCGAATCGATCAGGGCGCGCGATTTTGCCCGGCCAGAGGTACGTGCGTAAGACATTCTCAACAGGAAGACCAGAGCGCGGAGTACATCGCTATCGCGGAGAATGGAACTTCCCATGTGTTTCCTTTCAAGCTCGCGATATTCGCCAAGGGTCTTCTGGATCTCTGCGCTAATCGCTTGCTGCTTCAAGCTGGGAGGCTGGGCAGGATAGTGCAGCCCCGAACTTACCAATGTGTCGTACCCCTTGGCCATAGCTCCAAGCGCGGCGATTACATCTTGATCATTTAAGCTCCGGTCCGCGCGTGCGCTTTTCGCAATTGCAAAACTCAAGCCTGCCAGCAAATGCTCATGCTCATACACGAACTGGCTGCTGACTTCGATTTGCGGAAAGAATGATGCCGCGTCCAAGTTCTCAAGCGCCCGAGGCTTTTCATGCAGACGAGCTTGTTGCAAGTACACGCAATCGCTTGGGCAGTCCAGCGTCACCTCGCGGGCTTCACCGCAACACTGGGGACAGATGCGGTCATGCAACGCCGGGCAGAACCGCTTTTCTCTGCGGATTTCACAAATGGCGCAGCTCACTTACGAAATTTCCTCTCCGTTCCATTATGACACCCTAAGGTTGAGCTGGGTGGGCGGACGGCTCGGGAACCGCTAACCATGCGGCTTTCGGAGCCACGGCAGCGGGAAGGCCTCGTTTTTAGGGCAGTCTACGCACTATTAGTGCAAAAAACCGCATAAAATGCGGGGAAAACGCTTCTTTTCCACAGCTGCGTTGATATAGCATGGCGCAATCCGCAAACCACGGAACAACCCATTTTAAGGAGGATTCATGGCGTCAGGCATGACTAAGACCCAACTCGTCCGCCACTTGGCCGAGAAGCTGGAGACCAACAATAAACAGGCGGCGGCATTCCTAGAGCATCTCGCCGATACTGCTATTAAAGAGACCAAGAAGGCCGGGATTTTTGTGATCCCCGGGCTGGGCCGCTTGGTAAAAGCCAACCGCAAGGCACGCATGGGCCGCAACCCTCAGACCGGCGAGCCAATCAAGATCCCTGCCAAGACGGTGGTAAAGTTCCGTGTCGCCAAGGCGACGAAGGACGCCATCGCCCCCAAGAAGTAGTTCCGTAATTTTGTTCCCCTGGTAAAAAGGCCAGCTGAGTGCAGCTGGCCTTTGTTATTTTTTATACCTGTGTTATCTACTTCCATTACTGAAAAGGGAGATCGGCTGAGATCATCAAGCATGGCATGTGCATTAACAAGTGTGATCGCCATAGTTGCGCTTTGTCTGTGCTTCCCAAGCGCGTTTGCGTCCCAGGGCGGCAGTCAACCTATTTCGTCAGACAAATTTAATGCCCCTGTAACGATACTGATTTCAGTGTGTGACAAGAACGGCAATCCTATTTCAAGCTTGACCAATCAATCGTTGACGGTCTTTGATGCAGGAAAGCGTGTCACTTCTCGCCTAGAGATACAGCCGGCGAATGATTATCCGCTCCTATTCGCATTGGTCCTTGACCTTAGCGGTTCAATCCGTGTCAGGGTTCCGTTTATACAAACGGCTGCGACAAACCTCTTTGATGTTTTAGATTCCGGCGACAATAGGGGCTTCTTGGTCGTCTTTAATGACACGGTGATATTCAGCAAGGACTTCGTTTCCAAGGTGGAGCTTTCAGCCGTGTTGCAGAACATTGAGCCACGGAAGAGGACCGCGCTTTACGAGGCGATATACAAGTCATCTGAACGGCTATCGCAGCTTGCGAAACAGAAATTCCCGAACCGCAGGACACGGCGAATCATATTTGTTCTAACAGATGGCGAAGATAATGCGAGCCATCTGGCCCTGGATCAAGCGATAGGCGAAGCGGTGCGCGAAGGTGTAACCATTGTTCCCATTGGAATGCTCTCAGGCCCAGGTCTCAAGCTGCCGTTCATCTTGAACAAACTAGCATGGATGACCGGCGGTAAGGCTCTATTCCCCGACTCTCCAGGTGAAGTCGGTGATCAGGTTTTGAAGGTCATCAAATCAGAGTACTTCTTGACCTTTACTCCGGTTGCCTCAAAGAGAGTTGGCCAGTTTTACCATCTCCGCATCAAGTCGGCTGATTCAAAACCGGTTCGAATCGCTGCTCCAGAAGCGTATTACACTCCACGAAATTGAGCCATCATCAGAGTCTTTCAGGCACCAGCGATGGGGCCTTGGGGGCTGCTCTCGCGAGCACTCGAGCCGGCGTGCAGCAATGCGGGAATCCCAAACATCAGTGCGGTGAAGAACACGTCTCCCGCTAAATCATTGCGGAAAAACGGCAGTCCAGCGATGTAAGCCAGCTCGAGCCCACCCCATGTACGGGGATACATATTGGGCACCGTAGCCCAGACCGCAAAATTGCTGACCAGGAAAAATGACACCGCCGCCACCAGCGAGGCGCTAAGGACTCGCAGCGCGTTCGCATTTTTCTTAAGTGCGCCGCCCAAGAAAACCATCGCGGCATACCACACCCAACTGGCAAGGTGATACGAAGTGAAGGGATAGCTGTAAACAAACCGGGTGAGCAGTACGTCGCCTACCGCCAGCAAAAGAACAGGGATCCACGCCTGTTTGCGTGGCATTCGCGAGCCGAAAAATAAAAGCGAGGCCGCCACGGGAGTAAATGCAAAAGGATGGGGCGCGAAACGAAACGCGGCCGCGAACAGCACAAAGATATATGCCAGCATGGTCACCTCGATACGTCACTCACGAACCGTACAAAATTCTGGGCCCTGTGACGCCTTCAGTCAAGTTTAACTCAAAACCTGCTTCCATCAGGATCAGTGTCGGGCACTACCAGCGCGTTCTCCGCGCGCGCTCATGCGTTGCTCGACCACATTGAGGTTCTCATCGAGCACCACCACTGCGCTGAGCGGCGAGCCCTCGCGCTCAGGGAACATGTACCGGAGGTCGTAGAACCGAACCACGTATCCTTTCTGCGGCGGCGCCAGTTCCTCGGTCTCGGTAATGGGGTAGCGTGCCCAATCAAGATAAACCCGGCCGAGATAGGACTTCTTAGCCGCCAGGGTGACCGCCGTTTCCTGGGGTTTGTAGCGAATGCGGGCGTTGTTGTCAGGGTCAACGTCAGGGGTCAGGGAATCTACGTGCATGTTCTCGAAAAAATTCTGGGTTTCCACCACTCCCATCCACTTGAAGGGATTGACACTGTAGGGAAAAGCCGAGAAGCGCACTGGCTCGGCACCTTCGTAGTTCCGCGCCTGCATGGCTGCCATGGCCCGACGATGTTCGTAATCACGCACTGCCCAGGTTCCGGCCATCGCCAACAATGCAAGAATCGCGGCCAGCCGCCCTCGAGGTTCTTTGCGGCGAACCCCAATCTCGGAGCTGATCAAACTTCCCAACCCAGGCAGAACCAGGGCCGCGATCAAAATCAACAGCAGTACCGGCTCGACAATCGAGACGATGTCCCAGGCGTACCATCTGTAGCTGAAAGGCTCGAACGGCCGGACTCCATAAGCTGTGGTGTAATCCAGCAAAATATGGCTCAGGCCTGCCAGGCACGAAAACACAAAAAGCAGTCCCCAGCGTGGCCGGGAGCTCGCTGAGTGATCTCGGCGATGCTTTAACCAGTGGCAAATAAAAACAAAACCAACCACCAGCGCCGCCACCAGCGGGACACCAACAAAAGTATGGGTGATGCCGCGATGGTGAGCGAATCCAACCGCGGACCCGCGAACATAAGCGACTACATCAATGTCCGAAGCTTCGGCAGCAAGCACCAGAGTTGGTGTCGCCAGCGCGGTCATACGATTCAGCCCGGCACGACTCATGCAGGCGCCGGTCAGCAGGTGGGTGAGCGGATCCAAAGTTCAGAGTGTACAGGTTTCAGGATATTGCGTCGCCCACCGGCGGCGCCGCGCTCACCAGCAATTTATCCTGAAGCCTCTCCATGGCCAGAGATTGCGGGACAAGCAGCGTCAATGCACGAGGAACAACTGTAATCTCCACCGGCAATTTTCCCAGCAATTCGCCATCGGCTTCAGCATAGATTCTTGCGGTGGCGCCGTTGCCGCTGGTTAGCGGCCGACAGGTCAAACGACTGGTGTGCACCAGCTCCACACCGGGTACAGGCATGTCGCCGCGGAGCAAAGTCTTGATCAGATAAAGAAGATAGGGCACTCGGCTGGAAGTGCGGAACAATAAGACCTGGACGTCGTTTCGATCCAAAGCCGCGCCGGGGGCGAGTTTCCTCAACACGCCGCCGAACTGAGTAATCCGCACTGCCAGCATTTGCGACACGCTCTCCCGGCGCGTGTTTCCGTATGGATCCGTCAATTCCACCTCAAACCGGCTCAACTCGTGGGTAAACCACAGGTGGAATGCTTCCGCGTAATACGCCTTCATCCCCATTCGTTGTTTCAGGCGGGAGTGAATGCGATAGAAAAGGTGGGCGTCAACTCCTACTCCGGCAGCCACGATGAAATACCGAGTCTGAGACTCGCTGTCGGTCTTGTTAAAAGTAACCTTTCCCACGGCTACGCGACGGCGTTCAGCGGTAAGCGCGAGACGAGCTGCCGCAACTGGGTTGCGTGGCACTCCCAAGTCGTGAGCCAAGGCGTTGGCAGTCCCAAGGGGTATTATGCCCACCGCTGCCTGGCTGTAAACCATTCCCTGGATAACGTCATGAATGGTTCCGTCGCCGCCGCAGGCAAGTATGGAGTCGCAACCATCCGCGATCATTTGTTGCGCCTGTGCGCCAGCCTCACCCGGACCTTTGCTGGCGGCAATAATGGTTTCTACGCCAGTGTTGTGCAGCACCCTTGCCGCCGCTTCGATCTGGGCCATGCGGCGGCCGTGCTGGCGTCCCGAGGCCGGGTTGTAGATGAGTGCAGCTTTCTTCACTGTTTTGTCGCCTGGAGCAAGGCTTTTGCCAGGGAAAGCTTAGCAGTTCCTGGATGATGCCGCGTTCCACCGCCAAAATAGCTGCATTGTTGGCTTGCGGCGGCCTCAGGTTTTGACTACTCTATCTCGAACTCTCCATCGGCCCAAGGTCCGACATATCAAATCCAGATTCGGGAGGAAATTGCCGATGAAACGTTCCACTTTGTTTGTTGTCCTCCTGCTTGCCTGTAGCGTTGCAATTGCGCAGCAGCATCCTGCCCCGCAGCCTGCAGCTACCCTGATGTCCGGGATTGGCGATACTCATCACCCCGTCTCCACCAAGAGTCCTGTAGCGCAGCAATTTTTTGACCAGGGCCTCAGGCTGATCTATGCCTTCAATCACGACGAAGCGGCGCATTCCTTCCGACGGGCGGCGGAGCTCGACCCGCAAATGGCGATGGCGTACTGGGGAATTGCCGAAGCAGTGGGTCCGAACTACAACGATCCGGCGAACGATGACCGCCGGAAGCAAGCGTACGAGGCGGTCCAAAAGGCGGTCCAACTCTCAGCGAACTCTCCTGCGAATGAGAAAGCCTACATTGAGGCGATGGCTCAGAGGTATCCCAGCCCAGCTAATGCTGACTGGCATCAAGCGGCGATCAACGCTACCAATGCCATGCGCGAGGTAAGCAGGAAATATCCTGAGGACTTGGATGCCGCCACATTGTTTGCTGAAGCCGAAATGAACCTGCACCCCTGGGGCTTGTGGAAGGCTGACGGCACCCCGCAAGAAGGCACAGAAGAAGTCATCTCAACGTTGGAATCTGTGATTCGACGCGATCCGAACCACGTGGGCGCAGTGCATTACTACATTCATGCGGTAGAGGCATCGCCCAGCCCGCAGCGCGCTTTACCCCAGGCAAATCGGCTGGCATCACTCGCGCCCGCTGCTGGCCATCTCGTCCACATGCCCGCGCACGTATACATCCGCACAGGCGACTACGAGGCTGCTGTGCAAACCAACGAAAAAGCTGCGGCTGCCGACCGCGCTTACATTAAAGCGAGTGGCGTGCAGGGCATATATCCGATGATGTATTACAGCCATAACCTGCACTTCATCGCGATTGCGGGCGCGATGGACGGGAAATTCGCCGAATCCAAGCGAGCGGCCGACTTGCTTGCCACCCATGTCGCTCCAGCGGTGAAGATGATGCCGCCGCTAGAGCCTTTTGTGGCAATTCCCATCGCGGTCAATGTTCGCTTCCACCGCTGGAACGATATTCTCCAAATCCCGCAGCCCGACCCTTCGATGAAGGTCGTAACCACCTTTTGGCATTTCGCAAGGGGTATGGCATTTGCCGCCACTGGCAAGATGAAAGAGGCCGAGGCTGAACGCCAGACCGTCGTCGAAGTGGAGAACAACACTCCGGCGGATGCCATCTTTGCAATGCCCTTCAACAATAAGACACGGGACGTTCTGAAGATTGCGGATAATGTCCTGGGTGCCCGGATCGCTGTGGCAAAGAGTGACAACGACTCCGCCATTCGCATGCTGCAGGAGGCGGTTGCCGTTCAGGATGGTCTTAACTATGGCGAGCCACCGGATTGGTTTTTCCCAGTCCGCGAATCCTTGGGGGCGGTCCTGCTGCGCGCGGGAAAACCGGACGAGGCGGAAAAAGTGTTTCGTGCCGACTTGGACAAGAACCCCCGCAATCCCCGCTCCCTGTTCGGCTTGAAGCAGAGCCTGGATGCGCAGAAGCGCAGCTACGAGGCTGGATTCGTACAGAAGCAATTCGACGCCGCCTGGAAGGGCGCTGACACGAAGCTCACAGCTGAAGAGCTGGGAACGTAGTCCTTCGATTACCTCAGCCGCGATAAAAAAGTCTGGGCTGGCGATTTTTCACCAGCCCTTTGCTTTGTTCCAGGGATCGTCCGCAGCTCGCTCGCGCACAATATAATTTCAGAGATGGCAAGTGCCGCCAAACTAGAGCATAGGATCGACGAACTGCGCGACCAGATTCGCTATCACGAGCACCGGTATTACGTGCTCGACGATCCCGAAGTAAGCGACGCCGAGTTCGACCGACTGATGCAGGAGCTCAAGCGGCTGGAGGCTGAACACCCAGAGCTCATTACGTCGGATTCACCCAGTCAACGGGTCGGGGGAAAGCCGCGCGAGGGCTTTGTGAAGGTGCCGCACTCCTCCCCGATGTTGTCTCTGGATAACGCCTACAACGAGCAAGAACTACGCGACTGGGAACGGCGGGTGCACGAACTCAGCGGCCGGAAGGACGTGGATTACGTTTGCGAGCTCAAGCTCGACGGGCTATCCATGGCGGTACGCTACGCGCCCGACCGGGAAGAGCGCGGGAAATCGAACCTGGCGCTCGGCATCACCCGAGGTGACGGTTCTATCGGCGAAGAAGTGACTCTGAACCTCAGAGCGTTGCGTTCGGTACCCCTCTCCATTCCGGCGGCAACCCTGAAAAGAGCTGGCCTGCCACCCGAATTTGAGGTGCGCGGCGAAGTGATTATGCCTACAAAGTCCTTCGAGCGGATGAATGAGGAGCGCGAACGCCAGGGGCTCTCCAAATTCGCCAATCCACGGAATGCCGCGGCCGGGGCGGTGCGCGTGCTCGATCCGAACATTACCGCGCAACGCCGCCTGGATTTTTATGCCTATTTTGTTCTGGTAAACGGCCGGCCATTTTTCGAGCACCACGCCAAAGCACTCGAAGCCCTGCAGGAAGCGGGTTTCAAGGTCAATCCCAATTGGCGCAGGGCTGCCGACATTGAAAAGGTCTGGAACTTTATCAATGCCTGGGAGCCGAAGCGCGAAGCGCTCGCCTACGAGATTGACGGAGTAGTCATCAAAGTTGATGACACCCGTCTGCAGCGAGAGCTGGGGTACACAGGAAAAGCCCCGCGTTGGGCGATCGCTTACAAGTATGCTGCGCGCTCGGGCACGACAAAAATCGAAGACATCATCACACAAGTGGGTCGGACCGGCAAACTCACACCGGTGGCGGTCCTTCAGCCGGTCTCCATCGGCGGCACCACTGTCACTCGCGCAACGTTACACAATGCCGACGAAATCGAGCGGCTCGGAGTCAAGATCGGCGACTGGGTTTCCGTGGAGCGCGGCGGGGACGTAATCCCCAAGGTGGTACGCGTTCTCGAAGATAAGCCTCGCGGCACAAAGAAATTTCACATGCCCGAGCGCTGCCCGGTCTGTGGCGGTCACGTGGTGCGGGTTGAGGGCGAGGCTGACCACCGCTGTGTGAATGCTAATTGCCCGGCAAAGCTGCGGGAGACGATTTTGCATTTTGCCTCGCGTGGCGTGATGAACATTGAAGGCATGGGGGACGCTCTGGTGAATCAGCTCACGGAGCGCCGTCTGGTTAAGAGTGTTGCGGATATTTACCGTGTCACCAAGCAGGACCTGCTTAGCCTGGAGCGGATGGGTGATAAATCCGCGCAAAATGTTCTGGATGAAATCGAAGCTTCCCGTAAACTGCCGCTCGAGCGGGTGATCTATGGTCTGGGAATACGCTTTGTGGGTGAGCGCACGGCCGAGTTCCTGGCTGAACATTTCGGGTCGCTGGATGCCATCATGAAGGCGAGTATGGAGGAGTTGCAGGAAGTAAATGAAGTTGGGCCGCGCGTCGGACAGAGCATCTACGACTTTTTCCAAGAAGCAAAAAATCGCGAGCTGGTTGAGAGGCTGCGTTCGGCCAAGCTGAATTTCACTGGTAAGAAGAAAGAGCGCGGCACCGCGTTGGCGGGCAAGACGTTTGTTCTCACCGGGACTCTGGCGAACCACACTCGCGATGAAGCCAAGAAGCTCATCGAAGACGCCGGGGGTCGAGTATCGGGATCGGTCAGCAAGAAAACCGACTATGTCGTCGCCGGTAGCGACGCCGGTTCCAAGCTGGATAAGGCGCGTGAGCTGCAGGTCAAAGTGATAAGCGAAAAAGAAATGTTGGACCTGCTGGAAAAGAGTTAGAGGCAGAGGACGGGATCTCCGCGCCCTCTGCCTCGAAGAAACTAAGCAACGTCGCGCTGTTTCTCTGATGCGGTTTCGCATTGCGGGCATTTAGCCTGGACGTCAACTCGATTACGCCGCAGATGAGCCGCAAAATCGTCCAGTCGTGGTCTGAGCAGCGCCACACCCTTGGACGCGTCTTCCGCCCGGCTCGCTATTCCTCCAGGCCTCAGCGTGACCTTCCCCCCACTTGGCGTTGGATCCGAGAATTTGTCGGTTATGCGATCGGGATAAAGATCGGCTGCCGTTACCGTGCTCCCGCCACTCGACGTTTGTCCGGAAGCACCGGCAGGCTCGAGTTCGTCGTCCGTGGGAGTAATGTTACGGTCAGAACCGTGGCGGTGCTGCACCGGCCCATCATGCCAGGCTTTTTTGTAGTCTTCCTCGTATTTCTTCCAGTCTTCCTCTGATCGCAGCAACTTGTCATCATAGGGTGGCAGATCTTCGATCTGCTGTTTGGTCACTCCCACCTGCAACTCATCTGGCCGCTCTGGACTGGCAAAGATGCGGCTGGCCATAATCAGGAACCTACGACTCTTCAGCCATCCGCCGCTGTCAATTACGACATATCTGATCTCTCCCGTGCCGTGATCGAAAATCACGTCATCTATCGTTCCAATCTTCTCATCTTCCAAGCCGCGTACGGTTGTACCGCGAATGTCGTCAACATCTTCGGAAAAACGATGGCTACCTAACGTGCCGTAATGGGCCATGAGGTCCTCCTCCTGAATTGTTCTTCTCAAAATTAGGATGCGGGCTGGCCGGCTGGTGCAGTCTCAAACTCGTTGCAAAGCAGTTGAGAGCAGACTTCCCCATGTCATCTACGGTTTGTGCAGCTAATGTTGCAGCTTCTCACGTAATCGCTGGTAGGTAGTGTCGAGCGCTTCGGGTAAAACCCGAGTCTCTGCGGTAGTAGTCATGAAATTCGTGTCCCCGACCCAGCGGGGGAGGACGTGCATGTGTATGTGGTCGGCCACACCCGCCCCGGCAGCGCGCCCAAC
>Ga0070741_10017154_pt1 | contig 11936 bp, 10 predicted proteins | sample Coa_R1_4_FD_66440 | JGI IMG/M metagenome (GOLD analysis project Ga0070741, IMG submission 66440) | Surface soil microbial communities from Centralia Pennsylvania, which are recovering from an underground coalmine fire - Coalmine... | ecosystem: Environmental > Terrestrial > Soil > Unclassified ...
CGAGCGCGTCGACGTCCGTCACCGTGACGAGCTTCGGCGGGCCCGCGTCCCGCTCGAGGCGGTTGGCGAACTTGCGCAGGTGCTTCCGCATGTTCCGGCCGAGCCCGGCCTGGAACGCCTCCCACGAGGACGGCAGCGGGAGGGTGACCCGGGTGGCCTCGTCGGCGACGATCGCGTACCGGCGTGCCGCCGCCGCGGCGCGGAGCTCGGGGACGAGCAGGCTCTCCACCGGCGCGGAGGGCAGGCGCCAGAGATCCCACTGCCGGCGCCGCGCGTCCCACCAGTCGAAGACCGCGCGCGTCACCGCGCCGGCGTGCTCGGGCCGGACCAGCCCGTCGACGTACTCCGTGAGCTCGTTGCCCCGCCCCAGGAAGTGGAGCAGGCGCGCGCCGGCCGGTCCGCCCCCGGCCGCCGAGAGCGGCACCACGGCGACCAGCCTGCGCCCGCCGGCCCGGGCGGCAGCGACGGCGATCCGCTTGTCCGCGCCGAAGTGCTCGTACCAGCTGACCACCCATGCCCAGGTCTGGTAGACGGTGGCGCCGTCCACCTCCGCCTCGAGCCGCTCCCACTCGGGCCGGAGGGCGTGGAGCGCCGGCAGCGACGTCGCGAGGGTCAGGTCGACGCCGCCGCCTCCCGGCACGAGGCCGTCGCCCGCGGCCGCGGCCGACCCGCGGCTGGCGGCGGTCGGGCCGGTCGCCCCGCTCATGCCGACCGGGGCAGCGAGTCCACGCGGCGGGCGGCCCCGACCGGCTCCGGGTCGCCGGCGGGGAGCGCCGCCGCCTCGGCGCGAGGCTCGCGGGAGACGAGCCCGTACCGGTGGATCTTGTTGTAGAGCGTGCGGAGGCTGACGCCGAGCGCCTCGGCCGCCCGCGTCCGGGTCGGGAAGCGTGCCAGCGCCTCCGCGATGAGCCGCCGCTCCATCTCCTCGATGCTGCAGAGGTACATGCCCTCGGACCGACCCGGGCCGCGGCCCGGCTCCCGGAGGCTCGCCGGCAGCTCCTCGACCCCGATCGTGTCGCCCGCCGCCAGGATGACGGCGTGCTCGATCGCGTTCCGCAGCTCCCGCACGTTCCCGGGCCAGGGGTGCCGCAGCAGCCGGTCCATCGCGGCGGGGGCGATCCTGGTGACCGGCTTCCCGTACGCGCGGCCGAAGTCGGCGAGGAACGTCCGGACCAGCAGCGCCAGGTCCTCGCCGCGCTCGCGGAGCGGCGGCAGGTGGATCTCCACCGTGCTGAGCCGGAAGTAGAGGTCCTGCCGGAACCGCCCCTCGTCGAGCATGCGGCTGACGTCGCGGTTCGTCGCCGCGATCACCCGGACGTCGACGGTGATCTCCTGCGTGCCGCCCAGCCGCCGGTACGGGTGGCCCTCCAGGACCCGGAGCAGCTTGGCCTGGGTGGCCAGGGACATGTCGGCGACCTCGTCCAGGAACAGCGTGCCCTGGTGGGCGAGCTCGAAGCACCCCTGCTTGCGAATGATGGCGCCCGTGAACGCCCCCCGCTCGTGGCCGAAGAGCTCGTTCTCCAGGAGGTCCGGCGGCAGCGCCGCGCTGTTGACGGAGACGTAGGGCTGCGCGGCGCGCGCCGAGAGCTCGTGGATGGCGTGGGCCACCAGCTCCTTCCCGGTCCCGCTCTCGCCGATGATCAGGACGTTCGCCCGCGAGGCGGCGACCCGCTCGATGAGCTCGAAGACCTCGCGCATCGCCGCGCTGGTCCCGACCAGCCGCTTGAGCCGCGCGTCGGGCGGGGCGGGCGAGGTCTGGATCGTGTGCAGCGCCCGGCGCATCCGCTGGGCCTCGAGCACCTTCGGGATCAGCAGCAGCAGCCGCTGCGGGTCGACCGGCTTGGTCAGGTAGTCGTAGGCGCCGTGCCGCATCGCCTCGACCGCCGTCTCGATGGAGCCCCGGCCGGTCAGCACGATCACGGCCGTGGGCAGGGCGCGGCGCTCGATCTCCCGCAGGAGCGCGAGACCGTCCATCCGCGGCATCTTGAGGTCGGCGATCACGAGCGGCACCGTTGCCCGCGTGAGGCGGGCGAGCGCCTCGACGCCGTCCTTCGCGGTCAGCGGGGCGTAGCCCTCGGTCCTCAGCAGCTCGCAGAGCGCGTCGCGGGAAGCGGGTTCGTCGTCGACGACCAGGATCTGGGGACGTGGCGAATCAGACATGCGATGAAGCCCTCCACGCAGAATCCGCCAAAGCAAGGCGGGTGCCCGCGACGTGATCGCGCGTCGCGCGACAGCATGACGCGTCCGTCCGCGCGGGCGTCGACCGTTCTTGCACGTGCAAAGCGTACAAACGCAGAGAATGCACATCGACCCTTGCTGACCGGAGGGCGCGAGCCCGAGCCGGCTCCCCGGGACGATCCGACCGCCGCGCTGCAGACACTCTGTCGTCCGGACGCCACCGTGACGAGCGGGGCGCTCGCGCCGCGGTGGCCCACGTCTTGCTCGAACAGCTCGTGCGCGCGGCGCCGGGCGTTCGCCCGCAAAGCTCGCGAGAGATGGGCGTGTGTTCGGAGGACGCGAACTGCCGGTGCCGGAAGCCGCCGACCTGCCGGCGCGCGGACACGGTCCGCGGGTGATCGTCTACCGCGATGCCGCTCGGCCCCTCGAGCCGCGAGCGCGGCTCCGCGGACTCGCCGGGGTCGCGCGCCGGCTGGCCGCGGGCCGGCCGGGGCACGACGGCGTGGTCGGGCTCCTGGTCGCGGTCGGCGAGCTGGAGGCGGCCGTCGCGGACGCGCTCGCGCCGGCGATCGAGCGGCCGGCGGCGCTCGCGCGCCGGCTGCGGCAGGCCTCGCTCGCGGCGGGCCGCGCCGTCCGGGACAGCTGGGCGGGATCGGACGCGCGACCCGCCGCCGCGTCGGTCGCCGGCATCCTGGCCGGCGTGGCCGAGGACCCGGAGCTGCCCCGGCTGGTCCGCGCGCGACCCGCGGAGGGGTACGCCCACTACGGCCTGCTTCCCGAGACCTACCTGGAGGCGGCGCGCCGCTTCGCGCGGCGGCATCGCCCGGCGGACGTCGCGTGCATCGGGCTCCGCGGCATCGGCACCAGCCTCTCGGCGGTCGTCGCCGCCGGCGTCGAGGCGACCGGCGCGCGGGTCGAGACGTGGACGGTCAGGCCGCGCGGCCACCCGTTCGCCCGGCGGCTCGCGGTCGACCGGAGCCTCGCCCGCGACTGGGCGCGGCGCCGCGACTGGTGGTTCCTGGTCGTGGACGAAGGGCCCGGCCTGAGCGGCTCGTCGTTCGCCGCCGTGGCCGACGGGCTCCGGACCCTCGGCGTCCCCGAGGCCCGGATCGTGCTCTTCCCGAGCTGGTCCGCGCCGCCGGCCGCCCTCCGGCCGGGCCCGGCGCGCCGGGCGTGGACGCGCCTGCCGAAGGCGCTGGCGAGCTTCGAGGAGGTCTGGGTCGATTCGGGCCGGCTCGCCGCCGACCTGGCGGCGCCGGCGCTCCGGGACCTCTCGGCGGGGGCCTGGCGCCCCGTCGTCTGTCCGGCGGGCTTGCCGTGGCCCGCGGTCCATGCGCAGCACGAGCGGCGGAAGTTCCTGATCGACGAGCCCACCGCCGCGCGCCCCGCCGGGGCGGCGCGCCGGCTCTGCAAGTTCGTGGGCCTGGGCGAGCGCGGGGAGCTCGCGTTCGACCGCGCCTGTCGCCTCGCCGACGCCGGATTCGCCCCGGAGCCGCTCCACCTGGTCCACGGCTTCCTGGTGACGCGCTTCGTGTCCGGACGGCCCCTGGCGACCACCGAGGTGCGCCCCGACATCGTGGACCGCGTGGCGGACTATCTCGCCTTCGTCCGGCGCACGTGGCCGGCGACCCCGGCGGCGGCCGCCACGGACGCGCTCCTCGAGATGGTGCGCGTGAACGTCGCCGAGGCGCTCGGCCGCACGCCGGCCGCGCTCCGCCGCCGCCTCGGCGCGGCCCCCGCCGGAGGCGGCCACCCGGTCGCGCTGGACGCGCGCATGCTCCCGCACGAGTGGCTCTCGACCGCGAGCGGCCTCGTCAAGACCGACGGCACGGACCACCACGACGACCACTTCTTCCCGGGGTGCGTCGACTCGGCGTGGGACGTGGCAGGGGCGGCGATCGAGCTCGGGCTCGGCCCGGGCGGCCAGGCCCACCTGGTCCGGCGCTACCGCGCCGCCAGCGGGGACCGCGACGTCGCGCGCCGCCTGCCCTTCTACCGGGTCGCGTACCTCGCCCAGCGCGTCGGGTACACGGAGCTGGCCGCCCGGACGTGCCCGGGCGGCCCCGACCGCGCGCGGTTCCGGCGGCTGCGCCGGCGGTACACCGCCCTCCTGCGCCGCGAGCTCGAGGCGGCATGATGCGCCGGCCAGGGCGCGACGGCGGCGAGCCGGCCTCGCTGGACGGCGCCCGCGAGGCGGACGGGGCTCCGGCCGGGCGCGAGGCGCCGGCCGGCGTGCTCGACGAGGTCTGGCGCGCCCAGCGCGCGGTCGAGCGCCTGGCCGGTCGCTGGCGGCCGGATCTCGGCCCCGCCGAGCGGGCGCGCCTGACCCGGGAGCTGGTCCTGGAGCTCGGGGTGGGCAGCGCCGAGCTGGTCCGCGAGCTCGGCGGACCCGACGACGGACACGGGCCGCCGGTCGCGTCCAACGTCCGGGTCGCCCTCGCCGGGCTCGCGATGACGCTGCTCTCGTCCCGCTGACGTGGGATCTCGAGCCCGACGACGTGCTGCACGAGTACTGGCGGCTCCACCGGGTCCGCACCCAGCGGCGCCGCGAGGCGGCGCTCCGCCTGCCGGCCGGCGCGCGCGTGGTCGGGATCGACATCGACGGCGTCCTCGCCGACTACGTGGGCGGGCTGGTGACGTTCCTGAACCGGCGCCTCGGGACTCGCTTCTCGACCGAGCAGGTGGTGCGGCCCAACGTCGGCCGGAGCCTCGATCTCGCGCCCGTCACCTACCAGGCGCTCAAGCGCGAGTTCCGCGACAGCGGGCTCGAGGGCGCCGGGTGCTCGCCGGTCCCCGGCGCGATCGGGTTCGTCCAGCACCTGGCCCGGCAGTCCTACTACATCTGCCTGCTGACCGGCCGCCCGGGCCACGCCTACCGGCGCCTGGTGCCGGACACCCTCGAGTGGCTGGAGCGGCACGGGGTCCCCTTCCACTACTGTCTCTTCGACGCCCGCAAGACGGACCGGCTCATCCGGATGGTGCACCGCGAGCAGCTCGTGGCGTTCATCGAGGACTCGCCCGAGCAGGCCCTGCGGATCGCCGAGCTCGGCGTCCCGGTGTGGCTCCGGCGCACGCCGTACAGCGGGGGCGTGAGCCACCCCGACGTGCGCTACTTCGACGACTTCGACGCCCTGCGGGCAGAGTTCTGAACGGGGGGCCGGGCCGATGCAGATCGTGATCTTCGGCCTGTCGGTGAGCTCCTCGTGGGGCAACGGGCACGCGACCATCTGGCGGGGGCTGTGCGGAGCGCTGGCCCGGCTCGGCCATCAGGTCACCTTCTTCGAGCGGGACGTGAGCTACTACGCGGCGCACCGGGACCTCCGGGAGTCGGCGGACTTCGTGCTCGTCCTCTACCCGGACTGGCCGGACGTCGCGCCGGCGGCCCGGGACGCGGCCGCCCGGGCCGACGTGGCAATGGTGACCTCCTACTGCCCGGACGGGCGGGCGGCCGCCGACCTGGTCCTGGAGCACGCGCGGGGGACGCGGGTCTTCTACGACCTGGACACGCCGGTGACGCTGGACCGCTTCCGGACGGCCGGGGCCGTCGAGTACATCCCGGTCTACGGCCTGCGGCCGTTCGATCTCGTGCTGAGCTACACCGGCGGCGACGCGCTCCGGGAGCTGGCCGTGCGGCTCGGCGCCCGGCGGGTCGCGCCGCTCTACGGGAGCGTCGATCCTGCCCACCACCGGCCGGTGGCGCCCAGCCCCCGGTTCCAGGCGGACCTCTCGTACCTCGGGACCTACGCGGACGACCGGCAGGCGGCGCTCGAGCGGCTGTTCATCGAGCCGGCCCGGCGGCTGCCCGGGAAGCGATTCCTGATCGGCGGCGCCCTCTATCCCCACGAGTTCCCCTGGGCGGAGAACATCTGGTTCCTCCGCCACGTGCCGCCGCCGGAGCATTCGGCGTTCTACTGCTCCTCCGCGGTGACGCTCAGCGTGACCCGCGCCGCGATGGCCGAGATGGGCCACTGCCCGTCCGGACGGCTGTTCGAGGCGGCGGCGTGCGGCACGCCGGTCGTCAGCGACGCCTGGGCGGGGCTGGGCGAGTTCTTCGAGCCCGGCCGCGAGATCCTGGTGGCCGAGACGGCGGCCGAGGTCGTCGACGTCCTGAGCGCGGACCCCGCGGCGCTCCGGGCGGTCGGCGCCGCCGCCCGGGCCCGCGTGCTCGCCGACCACACCGCCGACCACCGCGCGCGGCAGCTGCTGGCGCTCCTCGAGCACGGGCCAGGAGGGACGTCGTGACCGTCTGGGGGATCGTCCCGGCGGCCGGGCTCGGCACCCGGATCCAGCCGCTCGCCTTCTCGAAGGAGCTCCTGCCGGTCGGGAGCCGCCAGGACGCGGGCGTCGAGCGGCCGCGGGCCATCAGCGAGTACCTCCTGGACCGGCTGCTGCTGGGGGGCGTGACGCGGGTGTGCGTCGTGATCGCGCCGACCAAGACCGACATCCTCACCTACTACGGCGGGTACTACGCGGCGGCGGCCGGGCGAACGGCGCTCTGCTACATGGTGCAGGACGCGCCGCGCGGGCTGTGCGACGCGCTGTTCTCGGCGCTGCCGCTCATCGCGGCCGAGGACGACGTGCTGGTGGGCCTCCCGGACACGGTGTGGTTCCCGGAGGACGGGTTCCGGCAGCTCCCCGGCGGCGGGCTCTCCTTCCTGCTCTTCCCCGTCGGCCGCCCCGAGCTCTTCGATGCGGTCGTCACCGACGCCGACGGGCGCGTCCTCGAGATCCAGGTCAAGCGGCCCGACGCCACGTCCTCGTGGATCTGGGGCGCGTTCAAGCTGCCGGGCTGGCAACTCGCCGAGCTCCACGAGCTCTGGTGCCGGCGCGAGCGCGCCGACCAGTACCTCGGCACGCTGGTCAACGCCTACCTCGCCGGCGGCGGCGGCCCGGCCCGCGGGGTCCCGGCCGGCGAGGCGTACGTCGACACCGGCACCCTCCACGGCTACCGCGAGGCCGTACTGCTGCTCGGGCAGCGCGCCGGCCAGGCTCGCGCCGTGTCCCTGGTCGAGGGCGCGGAGTGACCCCGGCCCGGGAGGGCGCGCCCCCCGGGACCGGTGCCGGCGGAGGGCCGCGCGAGCGCGACCGACGCCGCCTGCGGGCCCTGGTCGCGCGGCCGCCGGCCCTCCGCGCCGTGGTCCTCGCCGCGCATCCCGACGACGAGACCATCGGCGCCTCGCGGGTCCTCCAGGCCCTCCCCGACCCGCTCGTCGTGTTCCTGACCGACGGGGCGCCGCGCGATCACCGCTTCTGGCCCGCCGAGGCCGGCCCGACGCGCCTGGCGTACGCGGCCCGCCGGCGGTCCGAGGCGCGCCGGGCGCTCGGCGAGGCCGGCCTCCCGCCGGACCGGATCCGGTGGCTCGACGTCGAGGACCAGCGGGCCGCGTTCGAGCTGGTCGCGCTGACCGAGGCGGTGGCGGGCCTGCTGCGCGCCACCCGGCCGGACGTCCTCCTGACGGTCCCGTACGAGGGCGGCCATCCCGACCACGACGCCGCGGCGTTCGTCGCGCAGCTCGCGGTCCGCCTGCCGTCGGACCACCGTCCCCGGGATGGCGGCTCGGGCGTCGAGGCCGGGCCCACGCGCATCGAGATGACGTCGTACCACGCGCGCGGCGGCGCGCTCGAGACCGGGGGGTTCCTGGCCGCCGGGGCGGCCGGCGCCGACGTCCTCACGCTGGCGCTGTCCGAGGACGAGCGCGCGCGCAAGGCGCGCATGGTGGCCGCGTACGCCTCCCAGCAGGCGGTGCTCGCGGCCTTCGCGCTCGACCGCGAGAGCCTGCGCGTGGCGCCCGAGTACGACTTCCGGGCCCCGCCCCACCCGGGGCCGCTCTGGTACGAGCGGCTCGGCTGGCCGCTCCCCGGCGCGCGCTGGCGCGCGCTGGCCGCGGCCGCGCTGGACGCGCTGGCGGCGCGGGGGCCGTGACCACCGCCCCGGACCGACCCCTCACCGTCCTCAGCGTCGCCTACCCGTTCGCGCCGCTCGGCCCCGCCACGGCCGGCGGCGCCGAGCAGATCCTCTCGGCGCTGGACGCGGCGCTGGTCGACGCGGGCCACCGGTCGATCGTCGTCGCGGCCGCCGGCTCGCGCTGCCGGGGCGAGCTCGTCCCGGTGCCCCGCCCCCGCGGCGTGCTGGACGACCCGGCGCGCACGGCCATCGTGCGGCACGTCCGGGCGGCGATCGGGCGGGGGCTGGCGCAGCCCGTGGACGTCGTCCACCTCCACGGCGTGGACTTCCTCCACTACCTGCCGCCACCGGGAGTGCCGGTCGTGGCCACGCTCCACCTGCCGCCGTCCTTCTACCCGGCCGAGGCGCTCCGCCCGGCGCGGCCGCGCACGCACCTCGTGTGCGTCTCGCCGCGCCAGCGCGCGGCCTGTCCGGCCGGCGCCGTCGGGTGGACGATCCCGAACGGTGTGCCCGTGGACGCGTTTCCCGCGGCCCGGGCGAAGGGGCAGTACGTCGTCGCCCTGGGTCGCATCTGCCCGGAGAAGGGCTACCATCTCGCCGCCGACGCCGCCGCGCGCGCCGGCCGGCGGCTGATCCTCGCCGGCACCGTGTTCCCGTACGCCGCGCATCGCGCGTACTTCGAGCGCGAGCTGCGGCCGCGCCTCGGCCCGGGCTGCCGCTTCGCCGGCCCGGTCGGCGGCGCCCGCAAGGCCGCGCTCCTGGCCGGCGCGCGATGCCTCCTGGTCCCGAGCCTCGTCCCGGAGACGAGCTGCCTGGTCGCGATGGAGGCGCTCGCCGCCGGGACGCCGGTCGTCGCCTTCCCGGCCGGCGCGCTGGCCGACCTGGTCGAGGCCGGCCGAACGGGGTTCCTGGTCCGCGACGCGACCGAGATGGCGGACGCGATCGAGGCGGCGGGCGCCCTCGATCCCGCCGAGTGCCGGCGCGTCGCGCGCCGGCGCCACTCCGCCCTCGCCATGGCCGCGCGGTATCTCGCGCTCTACCGGGCTCTCGCGGCCGGGCGGCCGGCGCCGGCGGTCTCCCTGGCGTCGTGAGCCGGCCGGCCGGGCCCGGGACCCTCGCGACGCCGCTCGAGGTCCGGGAGCGCGGGCCGGCCCGCGACCTGGCGGCGCTGGCGCCGGAGTGGGACGCGCTCTGGGAACGCTGCCGGCACGCGACCCCCTTCCAGCGCCCGGAGTGGCTCCTCCCCTGGCTCGACACCTTCCCGCCCCGCGAGCCCGTCGTGCTCGAGATGCGCCGGGACGGGCGGCTCGTCGCGCTGGCGCCGCTCTTCTGCTACCAGGCCGGGCCCGAGCGCGTGCTCGTCCCCGCCGGCGCCGGGATCTCCGACTACCTGGAGCTGCTCGTCGACGCCCGCGAGGAGGCGGCCGCGCTGGACGCCCTCGGTCGCTGGCTCGCGACCACGCCGCGTCGGTGGGACCGGCTGGACCTGCTCGACCTCCATCCGACCTCGCCGCTCCTCGGGCCCTGGGTGCCCGGCGGCTGGACGGCGGTGATCGAGCCCCACGACGCCTGCCCGGTGCTGGTGCTGGACGGGGGCACGGATCGGCCGGCGGCGATCCCGGCCGGGCAACTCGCGCGCCTCCGCCGGGCCCGCCGGCACACCGCGCGCGCCGGCGTCGCCCGGGTCGAGGTCGCGGACCGGGGGACGCTCGACCGGGCGCTCGACGAGCTCTTCCGGCTCCACCACGAGGCCTGGGCGGCCCGCGGCGGGGCCGGAGTGCTCGCCGACCCGCGCGTCCAGGCGTTCCACCGGCGCGCGGCGCCGGGGCTCCTCGGGCGCGGCGTGCTGCGGCTGTACCTCCTGCGCCTCGACGGCGACGTGATCGCCGCGCTCTACGCCCTGTTCGAGCGGCACGGCGCCTACTGCTATCTCCAGGGCTTCGACCCCGCGCACCACCGCCTGAGCCCGGCGATGCAGCTCCTCGGCGCCGTGATCGAGGATGCGGCCGCACGCGGGCTCCCATGGATCGACTTCCTCCGCGGCCGGGAGCCGTACAAGTACGGGTGGGGCGCGCGCGACGCGCCGACCATGCGCATGCGCGTCTTCCGGCCCGCCGCCGCCGCGTGAGCCCGCCCCGGACGCGCCTGGGCCCGCTGGTCCGCGAGCACCTGCGCGGAGGGCGCCCCCCGACGATCACGCTCCTCCAGGCGCTGCTCGCCGGCGCCTCGCCGGACGACGTGCGGGCGGCCGTGGGCGCGGCCGCCGCGGGCGGAGGCCGGCGCCCGGCCGCCGCCCGGCGGCTGGCGGAGCTGCGCGATGCGCTCGACACCCACTGGCCGGAGTACGTCCGGCTGGCGGCGATGCTGGGCGACGGGCGCGCGCTCGGCCCCGAGCCGGACGGCATCGCCGGCTGGGCCACGCTGTTCGACGTCTACGCGGCGCGGTCGGAGGCGGGCAGCGTGGCGGGGTACTCGCGACTCGTTCCCGTACATCCACCGGGTCGGGCTCGCGGCACGCCACTTCGCGGAGGTGCACCGCCTGCTGCGGCCGGGCGGCGCTTTCGTGATCCTGAACTTCGCCTACGGCCGGTCGGTGACGGCGGACCGCCGCGAGGTCCGCGCGCTGGCGGCCCGGTTCGGGTTCCGGGTCCGCGTCAACGGCGCGTCGCCGCTCCGGCTCTGGGACGCGCGGGCGTTCCATCTCGTGCGGCCCCCCGAGCCGGTCCGGCGTCGAGACGGCGGGACGCCTCGCGCTCGCTCGCCCCGGGGCTCGCGGCCCCGGTCGCGAGCCGGCGGCGCAGGAGCGCGGCGACCTCCAGGCACGCCAGCCGCGCGGCGACGGCCGCCGGCGCGCCCGCCGCCATCGCGGACGCCATGAGGGCGAGGAACGCGTCCCCGGCCCCGACGGTGTCGGCGAGCCCGAGCACGGGATCCCCGGCGATCGGCGTGCACCGGCCGCCCTCGAGGAGCACGGCGCCGCGGTGCGCCAGCGTCACGACCACGATGGGCACGCCGAGGGCGCGGGCCGCGTCGGCGCGGACGCCGCCCAGGGCGACCTCCGCCTCCGGCTCGGCGAGCTTCAGGACGGTCACGTGCCGCAGGAGCTCGGGCCCGAGCGGCCCGACCAGCCGCTGCGGTCCGAGCTCCCGCGCCCGCAGCGGCCCCTGACCGTCCAGGTACACGGGGCGGCGCTCGCGCCCGAGCGCGGCGAGGGTCTCCGGCGGAAAGTCGTCGCGGGCGATCGCGCCGCACACGACCGCCCGGGCGCCGGCGAGCGCGGGCGCCATCCAGCCGGCCACGTCGGACGGCGTGAACGGCTCGCCGAAGCCGCCCACCTCGTCGGCCCGCGAGCCGTCCGAGGCAAGCCGCAGCACCGAGACGCAGGAGCGCCGGCCCGGTCCGACGATGACGGGCAGCCCGAGCCGGTGGAGCGGGCGCCGGAGCGCCGGGGTGGCCCCGCGGGTGAGGATCGCCGCGGGCGCGCCCGTCGCGGCGAGCGCCTGGCCGGCGAACCACGGGGAGCCGCCGAGCCGCTCGGTCCACGGCCGGCCGGGCGCCTTGACCCGGTCGACGACGCTCTGGCCGACCAGCGCGATCACGCGGCGCGCGCCGTCAGGAGGCGCGGCGACGCCGACCGCCGGGCCGCGCGGCGGCCGGCGCCTGGCGGGCCGGGCGGGCCCCCGGGGCTTCACCGGCGGCCGGCGGACGCCCGCCGGCGGCGACCTTCGCCGCGGGTTTCCGCTCCAGGCTCGCCTTGAGCGCGGCCACCAGGTCGATCGTCGCCGCCGGGGCGGCGGTCTCCGGGGCCGCCACGACCGCGCGGCCGGCCACCTTCTCCTCGGCGGCCTTCAGG